>CDZO01033339.1_pt1 | contig 72266 bp, 59 predicted proteins | sample 480641 | NCBI WGS metagenome assembly CDZO01 (sample SAMEA3182088, study PRJEB8094) | gut metagenome | biome: human; feature: gut; material: Stool; isolation source: human stools | place: Canada | collected 2013-02-05
GCCCTTAAGCAGCTCGATTACTAGGTCTGATTTAAATTTGGCACTAAAATTTCTTCTTTATCTGGACATAATGATGAATCCTCACTTTCATACTGATTTTAGTATATCAGATTCATTAATATTTGTCCGAAAAAGTGTCTTAATTTATGAGACCATTATAGCATTTCCCTGGGCGTATCCGGCGCCATCCAGCACACGGAGGGCATTAAGGATACCAAGCTCTTTGTGGCAATCAACCAGGATGAGAGCGCGCCCATTTTCAATACTGCGGACTACGGTATGGCCTGCGATATGAAGGATGTGCTGGAAGCTTATCTGAAACTGTAAGCCGGCACCATATGGGTGCGGCAGCAGAAAGGAAGAAAACCATGGATTTATTTAGAGATATAAGCTGGAAGCCATCCTTACCCTTGGAATGCCGGCTGCAAAGGCGCCTGCCCATCAATTGGATGAGCTGCCCATGGAAAAGATAAAGTGGGAGAGATATTAGAAATAAATAAGATGATGCTGTCAGATTAAAAACAGACAGAAGGAAAAGACCGCCGGATCAGTTTGAGTCCGGCGGCTTTTCCGAGTCTTGTAATATCCCCCGGAATGTTGTATATTGTTAATACAATGCCTGAAACAGCCCGACAAAGGCGCACATGGGAGGAATGTATGGAGGATAAGGGAAAAAAAGCCGCCAGACGCACCGCGGATGTAACATGGGACAAAAGCGCTGTGAATAACAGGAAAACCTTAAAAACGGACTGTATTGATCACCTGGCCCTGCCCGGCACCATTCACCTGGTACCCATGGACTGCATAGGAGGATATGAGGTCAGGCCAGGATTCTATGAGATAAACGGAGCCACCGCCATACCGGGGGGAGTCAATTTTACGGTGTATTCCCATGGAGCCACTGCCATGGAGCTGCTCCTGTTTAGGCGGACAGAGGAGGAGCCCTATGCGGTTCTTCCCTTTCCAAAGCATTACCGCATCGGCAATGTGTACTCCATGATTGTGTTCAAGCTGAACATCGGCGATTTTGAGTATGCGTACCGGGTGGACGGCCCCTATGAACCGGAAAAGGGGCTTATATTTGATAAGAACAAGTATCTGCTGGACCCCTATGCCAAGGCGGTTACCGGACAGAGCCGGTGGGGGGACCCGCTGCCGGGATGCCAGCACTATAAGGCCAGGGTGGTCAAGGATGACTTTGACTGGGCGGATATGGCCCAGCCCCTGACCCCCATGGAGGATTTAATCATTTATGAACTTCATGTAAGGGGATTTACCATGCACGGCTCCTCGGCCGTACTTCATCCCGGAACCTTTGATGGATTGGTGGAAAAGCTTCCCTATCTGCTGGAGCTGGGCGTGAACGTGGTGGAGCTGATGCCCATATTTGAATTCGACGAGATGCAGGATTACCGGGAGGTGGACGGCCGGAAGCTTTATAATTACTGGGGATACAACACCGTAAGCTTCTTTGCGCCCAACACCAGCTACACTGCCAGCACGGAGTACAACCGAGAGGGCAATGAACTTAAGAACCTGATACGGGTGTTCAACCAGCATGGGATTGAGGTCTACCTGGATGTGGTATTCAACCATACGGCGGAAGGAAATGAAAACGGGCCCTTCTTTTCTTTTAAAGGATTTGATAACAATATATACTATCTGCTGACTCCTGAGGGATACTACTACAATTTCAGCGGCTGCGGCAATACCTTAAACTGCAATCACCCCATTGTCCAGCAGATGATTCTCAACTGCCTCCGTTATTGGGTTACGGCCTACCGGATTGACGGGTTCCGCTTTGACCTGGCCTCCATCATGGCGCGCAACGAGGACGGCGCGCCCATGAGCAAGCCTCCCCTGCTTCAGAGCCTTGCCTTTGACCCCATTCTGGGCGATGTCAAGCTCATAGCCGAGGCGTGGGACGCGGACGGCCTTTATCAGGTGGGGACGTTCCCGTCCTGGAACCGTTGGGCAGAGTGGAACGGCAGGTACAGGGACGACATACGCCGCCATATCAAGGGAGACCAGGGCATGGCACAGGCGGCGGCCCTGCGAATCGCCGGCTCCAGGGATATATATGCGGACCATGACAGGAAGAACGCATCCGTGAATTTCATTACCTGCCATGACGGCTTTACCCTTTACGACCTGTTTTCCTACAATGTAAAGCACAATGAGCCAAACGGATGGAACAATACGGACGGCGCCAATGACAACAACAGCTGGAACTGCGGCGCGGAGGGGGAGACAGACGATCCTCAGGTGGAAGCCCTGAGGCGGCGCATGGTGCGCAATGCCTGCGCCCTCCTCATGTGCAGCAGGGGAATACCCATGTTTCTGGCGGGAGATGAGTTCTGCAACACCCAGTTCGGCAATAACAATGCCTATTGCCAGGACAATGAGATTTCCTGGCTGAATTGGGAGCGGCTGGGGCAGTATAAGGATATATTTTGTTTCTTCCAATATATGATACGGTTTCGCAAGACACACCGACTGGTACGGACCAATGTGAGTGACGGGGCCTGCGGCTTCCCGGATGTGAGCTTTCACGGGGTGAAGCCCTGGTGCGCCTCCTTTGCGGAGTATGAGCGCTATGTGGGCGTCATGTTTGCCGGCCAGGAGGAGGGGGAAGGGCCCCGGACCGTGTACATTGCATCCAATGCGTATTGGGAACCTCTTGATGTAAAGCTGCCGGTCCTTCCGGATGGAATGGAATGGGAGCTGGCGGCAGATACGTGGGAGAATGTGCCTTGTCCGGGCCCCCTGGGGGGAAATGAATTCAGGATTCGTCCAAGGACCGTGATGGTGATGGTGGGAAAATAGGGTTGTTTTTTCCCGCCGCCCGGGTCCTGTCACGGTTCCGGCCCCGGTTTCTTAAGCTAAATTCCAGTTTCTTACAAAATCATAAAAATTGATTTATAGTGTCGCAAATCTGAAAAAGTTGTGGTATACTAAATTGATATGTTATGAAAAAGCCTAAGAGGTACCTGTATGCTGAACGAAGAAAAGGTCAGATATATGACTGGGCTGGCCATATTTGAAAAGAATGAGGGCAGGAAGATATTTCCAATTAACCGTTATTTTAAAAAAGATTATGTCGGCGGACAGATGTTCCGCTCCTTTTTCGGTTATACCTTCTGCTATCTGTTGATGCTTCTTCTGTGGATCCTTTACAAGCTGGACGTGCTGTTGGGCGGCATGGGCATAGAAGAATTGCTTAAGTGCGGCAAGAACTGGGGCATCCTTTATGCGGGGGGACTGGCATTTTACCTGTTTGTGACCTGGATCGTATATTCCAGAAGGTACGACTTCGCGTCCCGTTCCCAGACCATGTATGCCTCCAGACTGAGACACCTGGTCAAGAAGTATGAAAACAAAGACAGGACCGACAGGACCAAGGACAACAGAGGAGGAAGGGTTCGATGACAAGTCTTCTGCTATGGAAAGAACATCTGAAACGATTTTACAACCGCTACAGTTACGGAATACAGCCGGTGGTGCGCTTCCTGTTTGCGCTCTGTACCGTGGTAAGCCTTAATACGAATATCGGATATATGGCAAAGCTTAAAAGTCCTTTGGTCATCCTTCCGGTCTGTCTGGTCAGCGCATTCCTGCCCTACGGCGCCATCGTGTTCCTGGCGGGCTGCCTGATGATTGCCCATGTATATGCGGTTTCCCTGGAGATGGCCCTGATTGCCATTGTGCTGATACTGACCATTGCCATACTCTACTACGGATTCAAGCCCGGGGACAGTTATCTGATGGTCCTGACACCCCTTGCCTTCCTGCTTAAGATTCCCTATGTGGTTCCTTTGCTGGTAGGGCTGGGAGGAAGTCTGGCTTCCGTGATTCCCGTTGGTTGCGGTGTGTTCCTGTACTACCTGCTCATATATGTGAAGCAGAATGCGGGCATCCTGGCTGCCAGCGACGGCTCAGTGGATATTGTACAGAAATACAGCCAGATTCTTAAATCCATGCTCTTTAACCAGACCATGATGGTCATGATTGCCACCTGCGCGGTGGGCATCATCGTGGTTTATCTTATACGCAGGCTGTCCATGGATTACGCATGGGTGGTCGCCATTGTGGCAGGCTCCGTGGCGGAGCTGCTGGCCATATTTGTGGGGGATTTTGTGTTTGGGGTATCTGTTTCCGTGGGACCGATGATTCTGGGACTTGTTTTATCGGCAGCTATAGCGGCAGTGTTCAATTTTTTTGTCCTGTCCGTGGATTATACCCGGACCGAATATGTGCAGTTCGAGGACGATGATTATTATTATTATGTGAAGGCGGTGCCCAAGATGGCCGTGAGCACCCCGGATGTGAAGGTACAGAAAATCAGTACCCATAAACGCGGCACAAGGGAGAGAAATTCTTATTAATGAAGAAAAGTGAACGTAAGGAGGTGAGAGTATGGCGGAAATACTGGTAAAAGTGACATCCTGGCTGTCGCTGCTACCAAGGATATCAGTGGGAAATATTCTGGAAATCGTGATTATTTCCTTTCTGGTCTATGAACTTCTGGTGTGGATTAAGAACACCAGGGCTTGGAACCTGTTAAAGGGACTTCTGGTTATCCTGGTTTTTGTGCTGTTTGCCGCCGTGCTTCATCTGACCACCATATTGTGGATTCTGGAGAATACCACAACCATTGCGGTGACGGCCCTTCTGGTTATCTTCCAGCCTGAGCTTCGCAAGGCCCTGGAACAGCTGGGAAGCCGCAATTACATGTCCTATATCTTTTCCTTTGACGAGGGCAAGGATAACCAGGGATTTAACGACAAGACCATCAACGAGCTGGTCAGGGCCACCTTTGAGATGGCCAAAGTAAAGACAGGCGCCCTGATGGTGATTGAGCGGGGATCTTCCCTGAAGGAGATAGAGAGGACGGGAATCGAAATCAACGGCCTGGTGACCAGCCAGCTGCTGATTAATATTTTTGAACACAACACACCTCTTCACGACGGCGCAGTGGTTATCAGGGGCAACCGCATTACAGCGGCAACCTGTTATCTGCCGCTGACCGATAACATGAGCATCAGCAAGGCCCTGGGCACGCGCCACAGGGCGGCTGTAGGTGTAAGTGAATCCACGGACAGTATCACCATCGTGGTGTCGGAGGAAACCGGAAGGGTATCGGTAGCAGAAGGAGGAGTGTTGTCCAGGATACCAGATGCAGAAAGCCTCAAAAAGGTACTTTCCAACGTGAAAGAGGAGACTGTTTCATTGAACCGATTGAAAATATGGAAGGGAAGGCTGAAGAATGGAAAAAAAGCTGTCTAATAATCTTGGGCTTAAAGTACTTTCTGTCTTCCTGGCATTTTTTGTTTGGCTGGCAGTGGTGAACATCAATAACCCGGAGGACTCGGATTCAAAGGAGGTGCCGCTGGATGTTGTCAATGAAGGAATTCTGACGTCCAACGGCAAGACATATGAGCTGCTGACGGATAAGGATACCGTTACAGTCAGCTACCGTGTAAGGACTCTGGATAAGGCGGGCATCAGCGCCTCGGATTTCAGGGCCTATATAGATTTGGCTGATATATATGAACCCACGGGCGCAGTGCCGGTGAAGATAGAGGTTAAGAACAACAAACGTCTTTTGGACACTCCGGTGGCAAAGCCGGGGGTCATCCGCGTCAAGACAGAGGATTTGCAGCGCAAGTCCTTTGAGATCAGGGCCAAGGTGATAGGGGAAGCTGCCGAAGGATACGATAGAGGAACACCTTCTGTTTCGCCAAACTATATCAATGTCAGCGGTCCCATGTCTGTGGTGGGCCAGATCAGCGCTGTGGGAATTGTGATCAACGTGGACGGCGCAGACTCCAACCTGGCAGACAGCGCTCCTGTAGTGTGCTTTGACGCCAATGAAAATGAAATACCCACTGACGAGCGCATCACCTTCAGCCGCTCCAGTGTGGATTATACAATGCCGATTCTCAAGCGCAAGAGCCTGGTGCTGAACTTTGAGCCGGAGGGCAGGGTGGCAGACGGATACCGGTATACTGGGATAGAGAGCAGCCGTCCTTCTGTGGCTGTCAACGGACTGAAATCCGATTTGGCCAATATTAATTCCATTACCATCCCTAGCTCTGAGCTGAATATGGACGGAGCCACAGGGGATAAGGAAGTCACCCTCGATATCAGCCGGTATCTGCCGGAGGGAGTTTACCTTTCGGACGAGTCATCCAAAGAGGTGAGGGTTGTCATCAAGGTGGAAGCTTTGGAGAGCAGGACATTTGAGCTTAAGACCAGCCAGATTAAGCGGGTGGGAGCCCACAGCGATTATGAATATCAGTATGACAGGGATTCTGTGAACGTAGTCATAAGAGGTCTGAAGGAAGATCTGGACCAGCTTTCGGCTGCCGTCCTGGGCGCTGAGATGGATGTGGAGGATATGGTGCCGGGAGAGAACAGCGGAGAGATTAAGTTCCAGCTGGGCGATGCCTATGAACTGGTGAGCTACGACCATATCCAGGTGACAGTGACAGAAAAAGGACCGTCGGCTGACAGTACAACGGCCAGCACGGATGAGGGCCAGGAGGGGACAGAAAGTGAGACATCAGAAGGACCTGTCAGCACGTCTAAGGCAGAGACCGGTCAGTAACAAAAAGCAAGGAGAGAGGTATCATGGTAAGCAAAACAACTGTAATCAAGAATCCGTCCGGTCTGCACCTGCGGCCGGCGGGAGTCCTCTGCAAGGAGGCGCTGCGTTATAAATCAAAAATATCCTTCAAGGTGCGCACCACCACGGCCAATGCCAAGAGTGTATTAAGCGTCCTTGGAGCTTGCGTGAAATCTGGAGACGAAATCGAATTCGTCTGTGAGGGGCCGGATGAGAAGGAAGCACTGGAAGCCATGGTTGGTATCGTGGAGGCCGGGTTAGGCGAGTAGATTGACGGCAACCAAAGGTTGTGAGTATAAATGAATTTTAATAAGGAGGTACAAGAGGATGTACAAGGGAACAAGCGCTTCTGCAGGAATTGGAATTGGAAAAGCGGTGATTGTGGAGGAGGTTCGGCTGGTGATTGCCATGCAGGCGGTTACCGATGTGGAAGAGGAGGTGCAGCGTTTTAAGGGAGCGCTGGACGAGACCATAAAGGCCACAGAGAAGCTGGCAGAGGACCTGGCAACCAGGGTGGGCGAGAAGGAAGCGGAAATCATGCAGGGACATATGATGCTTCTGGCGGACCCCATGCTGACAGGGGAGATTGAGAACTCTATCAGAAATGACAGCGTAAACAGTGAATATGCCATTGAGAATGTGTGCAACATGTATGCGGATATGTTTGCCTCCATGGGAGACGAACTGATGCAGCAGAGAGCCACGGACATGCGCGACATCAAGACCCGTATGCAGCAGATGCTTATGGGAATCCAGTCCGTGGACATCTCCTCCCTGCCGGAAGGCAGCATCATCGTGGCAAAGGACCTGACCCCGTCCATGACAGCGGGAATCAATCCGGCCAAGGTAACCGGTATTGTCACGGAGCTGGGCGGCAAGACCTCCCACAGCGCAATCCTGGCAAGGGCCCTGGAGATTCCGGCTGTGGTGGCTGTCACAGGCTTTATGGACGGCGTAAAGGACGGGGACCAGGTGGTACTGGACGGCAGCACCGGGGAGGTGTATGTGAACCCTGACCAGGCTGTGGCGGCTGATTACGAGGAGAAGAGAAAGCGGTTCCTGGTGGAAAAGAAGGAGCTGGAGCAGTATATCGGCAAGCCTTCTGTCACAAGGGACGGCGTACAGGTGGAAATCGTGGCCAACATCGGAAGGCCCGAGGACGTGGATAAGGTGCTCCAGTATGACGGAGAGGGCATCGGACTGTTCCGTACCGAGTTTTTGTTTATGGACAGAAATGCCATGCCTACAGAGGAAGAACAGTTCGAGGCATATAAGAAGGTGGCTGCTGCCATGAACGGCAAGCCGGTCATCATCCGCACCCTGGATATCGGAGGCGACAAGGAGATTCCGTACATGGGCCTGGAGAAGGACGAGAATCCATTCCTGGGCTACCGGGCAATCCGTTTCTGCCTGGACCGCAGGGAGGATGTGTATAAGCCTCAGCTGAGGGCGCTTTTAAGGGCAAGCGCATTCGGCAACATCCGTATCATGGTTCCTTTAGTAACATGCATTGAAGAGTACCGTCAGGCGAAGGCTCTTGTGGAGGAAATCAAGAAGGAGCTGGATGAAAAGGGCATTGCATACAACAAGGACATCCAGGTGGGCATCATGGTGGAGACAGCCGCTGCTTCCCTGATTGCAGATATCTTTGCAAAGGAAGCGGATTTCTTCAGTATCGGCACCAATGATTTGACCCAGTACACCATGTCGGTAGACAGGGGCAATAAAAAGGTATCCTATCTGTATTCCACCTTTAACCCGGCTGTGCTCAGAAGTATTAAGCATATCATCGCCTGCGGCCGTGAGGCAGGCATCATGGTCGGCATGTGCGGCGAAGCGGCAAGCGACCCAATGATGATTCCGCTGCTTCTGGCATTTGGACTCAACGAATTCAGCATGAGCGCGTCCGCCATTCTGAAGGCCAGGAAGATGGTCACCCAGTACAGTGCAGAGGAACTTCAGGCAGTTGCCGACAAGGCCATGAGCTTTGCCACTGCGGCGGAAATAGAACAATACATGAGAGATTTTGTGGAGAAGGTTACGGATTAATGGCAGTTTATCTGGTTTGTTATATCATAAGCTTCATATTGGCCCGGCAGCATTTTTATATGCTGTCTGGGCTGGTTTTAATTACAGCGGCCCTGTGGCTGTATATAAAGGATTACAGGGAGACAGGCAACCTGATTCACCTGAGGGGGCTTTTCTGCCTCTTTTTTGTGGGAGGGCAGGGAATCTCCTGCTTTAAGCTCAGCCGCCTTCAGACGGATTGGAGTACCCAGACATGGGTCTGCCTGGGACTGGCGGTGTTCACCTTCTGGATTGTGTTTGAGGTGCTGCACAGGATATATGACGGCTGGAGCGCGGCGGATATGCAGTCCGTATACCGTTTTTATGCCTCGGCTGAATCCCCCTTGCAGGCAAAGCGCCTCCTTCACTCCATGGCGGCGCTGGTGGTCATATCCTACCTTGCCTTTTTCTTTGAGGCGTGGAAGCTGGGCTTTGTGCCGCTGTTTTCCTACGGGGTACCCCATGCCTATTCCTATTTTCATGTCAGCGGAGTCCACTATTTTACGGTTTCCTGTGTGCTGGTGCCCAGTCTGTTCGTGGTGTACAGCCTTATGATATCCCGCAGGGGAAGAGGACTGACCAGGGATCAGGGATTCTGGCTGGGAGTTCTTATGGTGGTGCTGTCCCTGGCCGTGCCGGTGCTGTGCGTGTCCAGGTTCCAGCTGATTCTGGCAGTGGGCATGGCCGCCTTTACCTTTATTTCCATGAGCGGCACCTTCAGCCTGGTCTGTGTGGGAGTACTGATGGCCTGCATGATTCCCGCCTATCTGGTCTTAACTGTTATGCGCAGCCACAGTGTGGAATACCTGAACGGCATTTTTGAGATGAAGAACAGCCATATGCCCATATTCATCACACAGCCCTATATGTATATTGCCAACAACTACGATAATTTCAACTGCCTGGTGGAGCAGCTGGTATCCCACAGCTTTGGGCTTCGCATGTGTTTTCCGGTGTGGGCTCTTACTGGACTTAAATTCCTGTTCCCGGTCCTGGTGAGCTTTCCTCTCTTTGTGACCAAGAAGGAGCTGACCACCCTTACCCTGTTCTACGATGCCTACTATGATTTCGGCATCTTTGGAATGGTGCTTCTGGGCGGGCTTTTGGGAGCAGCATGCTACTTTCTGGTAAAACGCAGGCGGAAGATGTCATGTCCGGCAGGCCATGTGATCTATGCCCAGATTGCCATGTACATGATGCTGTCATTTTTCACCACCTGGTTTTCCAATCCGGCCACCTGGTTTTATCTGGCTGTTACAGGTATTATTTACATGTACATCAAGTCCTGACAAGGGATGTGTCGGGAATTCTCACAACAGGGGTGGGGGCAAATATAAAAATTATATAAAATATTGTTGACTTTTATCTTAAGATTTGCTATGATGCTGTTAGTGAAGTAAATCTTTGGAAGTTATAATTAAATAATTAGTAAGGATTGTTACTGTTCGGCAGGCAAAACCAAGTTTGTTAAGGGGATAGTGTGTATCCGTGCGTATGCGTACACGGGTCTCTTTAGCAAAGTTGGTTTTTTTGTTTTTATCAGGAGCAATTATGAAAATAGCGAAAATAATCAATAATAATGTAGTAAGTACCTGCGATGAAGAAGGCAGGGAAATCATCGTCATGGGAAGGGGCGTTGGTTTTAAGGCAAAGGAAGGCAGCACCATTGACGAGGAGAAGGTGGAGAAAATATTCCGCCTGGAGAGTCAGAACACCATGGATAAGTTTAAGGAGCTGCTTGTGAGCCTTCCCATGGAGCATGTACAGATTTCAGCAGAAATCATCAGTTATGCCAAAGAGGTCCTTAACCGGCCTATTAACCCAAATGTGTATATCACTCTTACAGACCATATAAACTTTGCACTGGAGCGGTACAAACAGAAGATGATGTTTTCCAATCCTTTAATCAGGGAGGTGCGCAGCTTTTACCACGCGGAATATCTCATTGGCGAATATGCTATTGCCATGATTGAAAGGGGCCTGGGAGTGAAGCTCCCGGTGGATGAGGCAGCTTCCATTGCCCTTCACATTGTCAATGCGGAGTATGATGCGCCTATGGGTGATACAATTAAGATCACCAATCTGATACAGCAGGTATTGGAGGTGGTCAGGGAGTATTTTAGTATAGAGCTGGATGAGCAGTTCCTCAGCTATGAGAGGTTCATCACTCATCTGCGCTTTCTGGCCCAGCGGGTATTTACAGGGGAGCATATGAATCTGGATAACCTGGAATTCCAGGAGGTCATTGACCGTCTGTATCCGGAGGAATATGCCTGCAGCCAGAAAATACAGGCGCTCATCAAGCTGCAGTACAGGCACCAGGTAACAGAGGAAGAGGTGGCTTACCTGGCCCTGCATATTAAACGTATCAGGACTAAATAATTATTTTGGCAGGTCCCTTGGGGGACATGAAAGGAGAGCAGTAAGGATGTTTGGATCACTTAAGAAGTTATTCGGGGGAGAAGAAAAGGAAGAGAAGATAATCGCAGCGCCGGTCAGCGGAACAGCCATTCCCATGGGCCAGGTAAGCGACCCCACCTTCAGCCAGGAGATTCTGGGAAAAGGAACAGCAGTCATACCATCGGACGGCAGAGTGGTTGCGCCTGCAGACGGACTGGTGACCATGGTATTTGATACAAAGCATGCCATCAGCATGCAGACAGACAATGGCGCGGAGCTGATTATCCACATCGGTCTGGACACGGTACAGCTTAAGGGGCAGTACTTTGAGGCTCATGTGGCTGCGGGGGATAAGGTAAAGCAGGGCGATCTTCTTCTGGACTTTGAAATAGACAAGATTAAGGAAGCCGGTTACGATGTGACTACGCCGGTTATTATCTGCAACACGCCCCAGTTCCCGAAGATGGAATGTAGGAACGGAATGGAAGTAAAGGCGGGAGAGACGGCCATCATCAAACTGTAAGGAACAAAGGTGGGGATGAGTTGATAGAGCGTAGCTTTATCTTAAAAGATGAAATGGGGCTTCACGCAAGGCCGGCCGCCATGCTTATGGTCAAAATGCTTCATGTAAGCTCCTCCGTGGAAATCATCTGCGGGGACCGCAGGGCGGACGGGAAGGATGTCATGAGCATCATGGCCATGAATACCGTGGCAGGAGATGAGGTCACCTTCCGTATAGACGGACCCGATGAAGAGGCTGCCATGAAAGAAGTGGAGTCTGTTCTGGCCGCCGATGCCTGATATATCGGTATGGTTTGTCAGGCAGGTCCGGAAAATAACCGGAAAACAGTAGCCATGATTTAAGCCTGGGAACAGGATTAAATACATTATTTATCAAAATGTAATTCAGAGTACTCCTACAGGAAAAGTGTGAAAGGAGACTCTAAAAAAAAGAAAGGGGATTTATGTTATGATGAAGTATTTGCAGAAACTAGGTAAGGCCATCATGCTTCCTGTTGCCGTTCTGCCGGTTGCAGCTATTATGATGGGTATTGGCTACGCCATGTGTCCTGCCACCATGCAGGGCGGCGACGTAACCGGTATCGTCCAGATAATCGGTTTTGCACTGGTGAAGATTGGCAGTGCCGTAATCGATAAGCTGCCCATGCTGTTTGCAGTAGGCGTGGCAATCGGTTTATCAAAGGACCAGCACGGTGCGGCAGGCCTTGCGGGTCTGGTTGCATTCCTGACTGTTACCACCGTACTTAACAGCGGAGTTGTTGCCACTATGATGAATGTAGAGGAAGCTCCTCTGGCTTTCTCCAAGATTGACAACGCGTTTATCGGTATCATTTCCGGTATCACAGCGTCCATTTGTTACAACAGGTTCAGCAGCGCACAGTTGCCAACCGCACTTGCTTTCTTCTCAGGAAAGCGCTGTGTGCCCATCGTTACATCTTTCGTTATGGTTGCAGAGTCCGCCATCCTGTACTTTGTATGGCCGATGCTGTTCAATGCCCTTGTATGGGTTGGCGAGCAGATCATGGGACTGGGTCCTGTAGGCGCGGGTCTCTATGCATTTGCAAACCGTCTTCTGATTCCAACCGGACTGCATCACGCGCTGAACGCGGTATTCTGGTTTGACATTGCAGGAATTGCCGATATCAACAAATTCTGGGGCTTCGCAGAAGGCGGAATCAAGGGTGTTACCGGTATGTACCAGGCAGGTTTCTTCCCGGTAATGATGTTCGGCCTTCCGGCTGCAGCATTTGCAATGTACCAGACAGCAAAGCCGGAGAAGAAGCAGTATGCGGCAGGTATCCTGATTGCAGGAGCAGTGGCATCCTTCGTATCCGGCGTTACCGAGCCTCTGGAGTTCTCCTTCATGTTCCTGGCTCCCGGACTGTACCTTGTACACGCCGTTCTGACCGGTATCTCCGTAGCGGTAGCAGCCGCATTCCACTGGACCGCAGGCTTCTGCTTCAGCGCGGGTGTCACGGACTTCATTTTCAGCTGCAGGCTGCCAATGGCCAACCAGCCGTTCATGCTGTTAGTACAGGGCGTTGTATTCGCAATTATCTACTACGTAGTATTCCGCGCCGTCATCACCAAATTCGACCTTCCCACACCAGGACGTGAGAAAGAAGACTTAGACGCAGAAATGGCAGCCGTATTAGCAAACGACGATTTCACCAAGGTAGCTGCCATTGTCTTAGAAGGATTAGGCGGCAAAGGAAACGTAGTATCATTAGACAACTGCATAACAAGACTGAGATTAGAGATAAAAGATTACACATTAGTAGACGAGAAAAAGATAAAATCCGCAGGCGTGGCGGGAGTCATGAGGCCAAGCAAGACATCTGTACAGGTAATAGTAGGAACCAAGGTACAGTTTGTAGCGGATGAGATGCAAAAAATGTTATAGCAATGAGCCGGGCAAAAATATAGCCGGAAAGCCCCGGGAAAGAGAGCGCGCTCTCTTTCCCGGGGCTTTCCGGCTATATTTTTATGGGGCGAACGCCCCACAGCCCTGGGAACGCCGAGGCGTTCCCAGGGCTGCCGCCCGGCGGACCCGCTCCCTCCTGTACCCAGCCCCCAAGCGTCCCTGGCCTCCGGCCAGGCAGCCCGCCCATTTTATTAAATTCCACCCAAATCCCATCCCGCCCCCTCTTGTCCCCCCGCCCCAAATATGCTATCCTATAATTTAAAGCACCATTCAGAGCATAATCCACATCCCATCAATTCAAAGAAAAGGAGGGTGCCGCAGAATAAAATGTATACCAGCGCCCGGGAAATGTTCTGGCAGGTAGGCCAAATACTGGACCAAAACGAGAAAGAAGCTTTGTCTGATGAACGGGATTGATGTGCAGAATCAGGCAGTGAGGAGGTCGATGTCTTATGAAATTGATTAATAAGCGGCGAATTACCCCCAGATGGTACAGAGGCGTGCTGGCTGTGATGCTCCTGTCCGCTATGCTGGGGCTGGCGGCATGCGGCGCAGATACAGGTAGTAACTCCGACGCACTGGACAGCTTCGGCACACAGGAAGATTCCGTCAGTCCGGAAAGCTCCTTCACACCGGAAAGCTCCACCACACCGGATAATATCGCGGGCCGGCAAACGGAAAATGAACCAAAGCGGCAATTGACGGAAGATGAACTGCGCGGCTTTGAGGAATATCTGAACAGGACCGACAACTATGGATTTCTTATGTCTGACTACCAAAGCCCGGAATATATAAATCTGAATGAAGTGTTTTATTCCGGCGCGGGATTGGAACAGTCCCCGCTGACGGAGGAGGAAAGGGATATGTACCTGAAAACCGTTGGACAGCCGGAACTCTACACAGATTTGGTGAGGCTGAGTACAGAGCAGATGGATGGGTTCCTCACAGAGAAAACAGGGCTGTCCCTTGACCGGATGAAGTCAGGGCTTGAATGGATATATCTGGCCCCCTTTGACCGGTATTATTCTGAACACGGTGATACCAACATGAGAAGCTTCTTCTGCCCCGGCGGCGAGGTGGATGGAGGGATATACAGGATACGGTGTCTTTCAGACGGATACAGCCAGTTTAATCTGGAAAGCATTGTAACCCTGAAAAAGGTATCCTCAGGGTATCAGTTTCTGTCCAATGAAATCATATGGGATTATCTTGGCGTCTATAAGGAGAATGCCAAGTCCCCCACGGCAGAGGCTCTGCATTACATCATATCGGCTTACAAAAAGGAGGTTGAGGAAGGCGGCACAGGCATATACCCTGCGGGAGAAGTCCCTGGTGACTATGACGCTCCTGTCTTTGATTCCGATGCCAGATATTATTCCATAGAGGAAATGCGGCAGATTAGCTGGAGGCCGGAACTGACAGCCGTATTCCGCAATGAGATTTATGCCCGCCACGGATACATTTTCAAGAACGATTTCTGGAATGACTTTTTCAGTACATTTACCTGGTATTCAGGCGAGTATCCCGCGGATGCCTTTGACCCAGGCGTGTTTAATGAATATGAGAAGGCCAATCTGAAGCTGGCGGTTGAAATGGAAAAATAAGCGGTGAAACAGTGGAGAAGCAGTGTGGTGAGAGCAGCATCTGCAGGATGCCGGGCGGCTGCGGATTATGTGGGAGGAAAGACATATGCCCGGGATATTTGCCCGTAAGGCATCATGTATTCCTCCCTCTTGACATATGCCGGGAGCTTTGGTAAAATACATTTAGATATTTTGATAAACATCTAAATAAAAGGAGCACTGGATTCGCAGTTGGATCATACAGTTAGCTTACATGGCTGGTTTGCACCGTCCACTATAAAAAAGCACATAAAATCAGGCAAAGTGAAAGGAGGTATTCCGTCCATGTCCTTCGGTGATACATTTAAAGCCCTGTCCGACCCCACCCGCCGCGAGATACTCAACCTGTTAAAGCGGGGAAGCATGACCGCGGGACAGATTGTGGAGCATTTTGACACAACGGGAGCGACCATTTCCCATCATCTGAACATACTCAGGCAGGCGGGGCTTATAGAGGACCGGAAATCAGGCAAATATATTTATTATGAGCTGAATACCACTGTATTCCAGGAAGTTCTTTCCTGGCTGCATTCATTAATGGAGGAAGACAAAAAGCATGAAAAAAAATAACAGGAAGATTTCCAAATGGAATGTATTGTACTGGATTCTGGCTTTTGTGCCATTTATCGTTTCCATATGTTTCTATAACCGCCTGCCGGAACAGGTACCCACCCACTGGGGATCGGACAATGTGGTAAATGGTTATTCCAGCCGCAACATGGCGGCATTTGGCATACCCGCCTTTATGTTTCTCATGGCAGTGATGGTAAATGTGATTTACCGGATTGACCCCAAACGTGAAAACATCAGCCGTTCCAGGGAATTGAAGGAGATTACACGGTGGTTCGTGGTCCTTATGGCGGTTATGGTCCAGTTTGTGATTGTCCTGTCCGGAATCGGTATGGATATCAACGTGGGAAGCATGGTAAGCCTTCCCATTGCACTGATGTTCGTGGCGGCAGGCAATTACCTGCCCAAATGCAGACAGAACTACACCATGGGAATCAAGCTTCCGTGGACCCTGGCAGATGAGGATAACTGGAACAGGACTCACCGCATGGCCGGCTATGTATGGACAGCAGGGGGCATACTGATGCTGATTATGGGATTTTTTCATCTGGCATCCCTGTTTTTCCTGGTTTTAATGGCAATGGTCCTGATTCCAAGTGTGTATTCCTATTTGATTTACCGAAAGAAGCTGAAAGGAATTTAACCGGTTCCATAATACGGCACCATAAAATTATACAGAAGGCCTGGCTTTACAGCAGGGTCTTTTCTGTTGTGGGGATGATTTATGACGCCGTGGTGAAATCTGTACTAAAAATTCTGCGGTAAAATCTCCCGAAAAAAATTTGGTGCCGTTGTCCGCACATACAGGATTGAATAAATGCAGGGTTTGAAGTATAATAAACGGGATAAAAATTAGAAGGAGGACATCATGGCAGTATCAAACGTATACTACACCAACATGAGGACTACACTTACGGAAAATCTCCTGCAGAAGCTGGAGCGGCTGGTAAAAAAGGCCGGCATGATGGATATTGACTTTAACAACAAATACACTGCGATCAAGATTCACTTTGGCGAACCTGGAAACCTGGCGTATCTGCGCGCCAACTACTCCAAGGTCCTGGTGGATTTAATCCGGTCTCAAGGCGGTAAGGTATTCCTGACCGACTGCAATACCCTCTATGTGGGGCGGAGGAAAAATGCGCTGGACCATCTGGACGCTGCTTATGAGAATGGCTATAATCCCTTTACCACGGGATGCCATATCATGATTGCCGATGGCCTTAAGGGAACGGATGAAGCCCTGGTGCCTATTGACGGAGAGTATGTGAAGGAGGCAAAGATTGGCCGGGCCATTATGGATGCGGACATCATCATTTCCCTGACTCACTTTAAGGGACACGAGGCAACCGGTTTTGGCGGTGCCCTTAAGAACCTGGGCATGGGCAGCGGCTCCAGGGCCGGCAAGATGGAGATGCACAATGCCGGCAAGCCGTTTGTACATACGGATAAGTGTGTTGGCTGCGGCGCCTGTCAGAGAAACTGCGCCCACGGCGCCATCACGGTTCTTGAGCGGAAAGCCTCCATTGATACAAACAAGTGTGTGGGATGCGGCCGATGTATCGGTGCCTGCCCCGTGGATGCGGTGGACTCCATGTGCGACGAGGCCAATGATATCCTGAATCGGAAGATTGCCGAGTATACCCTGGCAGTGCTGAAGGATCGTCCTAATTTCCATGTGAGCCTTGTGGTGGACGTGTCCCCCAACTGTGACTGCCATTCGGAGAATGACGCCCCCATTGTGCCTAACGTGGGTATGTTTGCCTCCTTTGACCCGGTAGCCCTGGACATGGCCTGCGTGGATGCGGTAAACCGCCAGCCCGTGCTTGCCGGAAGCTTTCTGTCAGAGCAGGAGCATCACAGCCATGACCATTTCATCAATACACATCCGGATACCAACTGGGAGACCTGTATTGACCATGCTGTGAAGCTGGGCCTTGGCAATAAGGAATATAATCTCATCACCATTTAGAACCTGACCATAAGGAGGACACGGGAAACATGAGCAAACAATCATTAGACACAATCTGCATACAGGGAGGATGGGAGCCGAAGAACGGCGAACCCAGACAGCTGCCCATATATCAGAGCACTACCTTTAAATACACTTCCAGTGAGCAGATGGGACGGCTTTTTGACCTGGAGGAGAGCGGTTATTTTTATACCAGGCTGGCGAACCCGACCAATGACGCAGTGGCATCAAAGATCTGCCAGCTGGAGGGCGGCGTGGGGGCCATGCTCACCTCCTCCGGACAGGCGGCTACCTTTTATGCTATTTTGAATATCTGCCAGGCAGGAGATCATGTAATCAGTTCCTCCACCATATACGGCGGTTCCACCAATCTGTTTACCGTTACCTTTCCCAAGATGGGAGTGGAGTGCACACTGGTGAATCCGGATGCGGACGAGGAGGAACTGGCAAAGGCATTCAGGCCAAATACCAAAGCGGTATTTGCGGAGAGCATTGCCAATCCTGCCCTGACAGTGCTGGATTTTGAGAAGTTTGCCCGCCTGGCCCATGGCCACGGTGTTCCTCTGATTGTGGATAATACCTTTGCCACCCCCATTAACTGCCGTCCCTTTGAGTGGGGTGCAGATATTGTGACACACAGTACTACAAAGTATATGGACGGCCACGCGGCCACGGTAGGCGGATGTATCGTGGACAGCGGAAACTTTGACTGGGAGGCCCAGCATGACAAATTTAAGGGTCTGACAGAGCCTGATGAGTCATATCACGGCATTGTGTATACCCAGAAGTTTGGTAAGCTGGCTTATATCCAGAAGGCCACGGCCCAGCTTATGAGGGATTTAGGCTCCATCCAGTCCCCCCAGAATGCGTTCCTGATTAATATCGGCCTGGAGACCCTTCATTTAAGGGTGCCGAGACACTGTGAGAGTGCCTTTAAGGTTGCCTCCTGCCTTCAGTCCAGGGAGGATGTGGCCTGGGTGAAATATCCGGGACTTCCAGGGGATACGTATTATGAGCTGGCCCAAAAATACATGCCGAAGGGTACCTGCGGCGTTATTTCCTTTGGTTTAAAGGGCGGGCGTCAGGCTGCTTCCGTGTTCATGGATAAGCTGAAACTGTGCTCCATTGAAACCCATGTGGCTGATTCCAGGACAGCCGTACTTCATCCGGCCAGCCATACCCACCGTCAGCTCACGGACGAACAGCTGGTGGAGGCAGGCGTGGACCCGTCCATGATTCGTTTCAGCGTAGGACTGGAGTCTGCCGGTGACATTATTGAGGATATACGCCAGGCGTTAGAAGATTAAGAGATTGAAAAAAGGAGCCTCCCGCTTACGATAAAGATTGATGTAAGCGGACCGGCTCCGTTTGTATTATTTACAAATGCTTGCCTCATCCCGGCTCACTCCACGAAGCGGGTATTCTAATATTACATATAGACAAGGAGAAGCGCTATGGCGGGAGCCCTTGGAACAGCCGGCGGGACAGGCAAGCGCGGCGAGGACGGCCGCATGCATTATGAGCGGAGCAAGGTAATGCTCCACACTGGGAAACCTTTTTAAGAGCAACCAGCTGTTTACCGGAGGGATGAACGCAGTGACAGGATATCTTTCCAGATTTCAGACCCAGTCATCCGTCCAGGGAAGCAAAGAGCCGGGAAACGGCGGCGGCAAGACTACAGGGCAGAAGGGGAGGTCATTATGCCGTTTGATTCATGATTTGGATTATGAAAGATTATGATATTATAAAAATAAGTGCATTTTTCAGGAAAAAATGGTATGATTTAATGAAAGACAGCAGCAGGCTGTTACAGGTAGGAAAGGGGAATCGAAAAAGTGACAAGTGAATTTACCATTGCGGTGCATGCGCTGGTTTTTTTGAATCACAAGGGAGCTGTGTTTTCCAGCGAAGGTCTTGCAGCGAATGTCTGTACCAATGCCGCCAGGATACGGAAGGTCATGGCAAAGCTTAAAAAGGCGGATCTTGTGAAAACAAAGGAAGGTGTGGACGGCGGTTATCTGTTCCACCGTGACAGCAGGGACGTGAACCTGTCCATGGTGGCTGAGGCTCTGGATACCCCCTTTGTGGCCGCCTCATGGAAGAGCGGCAACCCGCACATGGCCTGTCTCATATCGTCAGGCATGGCGGGAATCATGGACGAGCTCTACGGAGAGCTGAACCAGTGCTGCCAGGCGTATTTAGAGAAAGTGACCATTGCGGATTTGGACAGCAAAATCTTCACTGGCACCCCAAAGACTGTAACAGCCACATAAAGACAGAGAATAAACCCTGGTGAATCAGGTCGGCGGATGACGGTTTTTCACCAGGGATTTTTGAGCTGCATGATGCGTCACATGAGAGGAGACAAGGGACAGGATGAAGAAAATGAGGGGATTATTTCGGATTATATTTGGAAGGACGGCCTTTGTGGTGCTGTTCATGGCCATACAGGTGGGAATCCTGTTTGGCGCCTTCCGGTGGCTGGAAGAGTACATGCACATTGTATACGCCATATCTATCCTTTTGAGCGCGGTTGTCATCATTTATATTTTCAATGAACCCATCAATTCCAGCTTTAAGATGGCCTGGATTGTGCCGGTCCTGGTGATTCCGGTGTTCGGCGTCCTCTTGTACATATTTGTGCAGATGCAGTTCCAGACAAAGCTTTTGGCCCGGCGTCTGAAGAAAAACATAGGCGACACGGCCCCCTATCTCAAGCAGGACGAGGAGGTACAGGAGCGAATCAGGGAAGCCAGCAGGAGAAGCAGCCACCTGATAGATTACATGAAGGACCATGCGGGTTATCCGGCCTACGGCAACACCCATGTGGAATATTTCCCGCTGGGGGAGGACAAGTTTGAGGCTCTCATGAGAGAGCTTAAGGCGGCCCGGCATTTCATTTTCATGGAATATTTTATCGTGGAGCGGGGATATATGTGGGACAGTATCCTGAAGGTGCTGGAGGAGAAGGTGAAGGAGGGCGTGGAAGTCAGGGTTATGTATGACGGCATGTGCTGTCTCATGCTTCTTCCGTACCATTATCCCAGAGTGTTGGAAAAAAAAGGAATTCGCTGTAAGATGTTTTCGCCTGTCAGGCCCACCCTGTCCACCTATCAGAATAACAGGGACCACAGGAAGATTGTGGTCATTGACGGCCATACGGCCTTTACCGGAGGTGTGAACCTGGCGGACGAGTATATCAACCGCAAGGTGCGCTTTGGCCACTGGAAGGATACGGCCATTATGCTGAAGGGAGACGCGGTACAGAGCTTTACCATGATGTTTCTGCAAATGTGGAATGTGACGGAGAGACAGCCGGAGGACTATGGGAAGTACGCGGTCCCCAAAGACTATGAGCATCCCCTGGCCGCGGACTATTCCGGTTTCATCCTGCCCTATGGCGACAGCCCTATGGACAGGGAGCAGGTGGGGGAGCGTGTATATCTGGATATACTGAACCAGGCCAGAAACTACGTCCATATAATGACGCCCTATCTGATTCTGGACGATGAGATGGTCAATGCCCTGAGTTATGCCGCCAAGCGCGGGATTGACGTTAAGCTTATCATGCCGCACATCCCGGACAAAAAATATGCCTACATGCTGGCCAGAACCTTTTATCCGGAGCTGACAAGGGCAGGCGTGAAAATCTACGAATACACGCCGGGCTTTGTCCATGCCAAGGTATTTGTCAGCGACGACGAAAAGGCTGTGGTGGGAACCATTAATCTGGATTTCCGAAGCCTGTACCTGCATTTTGAATGCGCGGCCTACATTTACCGCAATTCGGTGGTCTATGACGTGGAGCATGATTTTGAGGAAACTCTTAAGAAATGCAGTCTTATCACTATGGAGGACTGTAAAAATTACAGCTGGATGGGAAAAAAGCTGGGACGTCTCATGCGCCTCATTGCTCCTTTGATGTAATGGAAAATGAGTAAATATGCCTGTGAAAATCCGGAACACATTCCTGTATTCACAGGCATTTTTTTTGCGCTTATTTTGCGTGCTTATCACAAAATGAACACATTACTGTGATAAGGTAAAAAAATAAAGGATAATACCCATTGATTTGAGAGGAGCAAAAGCAATGAAAAGACCATATGCAGCCTGCCGTTATGTATGCGGTTCCCTGGCAGCCGTTACTGCAGTGACCTCGGCTTTGCCTATGACTGTTATGGCCAATACATCATCCGCAAACTTTGATATGAGGAGACAGGTGGTGAACCTGACCGGAATCCTGAATGTGTCGGATTACACAGGACAGGTGACCAGAGGGGATTTTGCCAGAATGCTGGTGAATGCCTCCAGTTACAGGGAGAACCTGCCCACATCCAGCGTATCCGTGTTCGCGGATGTGCCAAGCACCCATCCGGATGCCATCTATATCCGCATAGCGGCATCCCAGGGGTGGATGACCGGTTTTCTGGGAGGACTGTTTAAACCTGAGGAGTACATAACATATAAGGACGCGGTGAAGGCGGCGCTGACCATGTTGGGCTATTCGGATGAGGACTTTACCGGGGATCTGGCGTCCTCACGCATTTCAAAGTTCAATTATCTGGAGCTGAATGAGGAAGTGAACCGCCAGCCGGAGGAGGTGCTGAACCAGACAGACTGTATGAACATATTCTACAATCTGTTAAAGACAAAGAAAAAGGACAGCAGCGAGATATATGGAGCTGTTCTGGACTGTGAGCTTAACTCCGACGGGGAAATCAATCCCATCACCATTCTGGATGACGAGCGCAAGGGCCCAATACTGGTGCGCAAGGGCTTCAGCGTAATCCAGTCCGTGCCCTTTGGCTCGGAAAATGCCAATGTGTTTTTAAACGGAACAGCCAGCACACTGGAAGCAGTGAAGGCATCCCAGCAGGATGCGGGCTTTGCCGTTGTCTACTATAATGTGAAGTCCAAAACCATCTGGGCCTACACCACCAGGGGATGGGACGACGATGATCTGGAGGGCAACAACGCCTATGTGCTGTTAAAGGGCGAGGTCAAGAACATCTACTATAAATCCACGGACGTTATGACGCCCACTTCCATCCGTCTGGAGATTGATGACGATAATTCGGACGGCGATTTTGGAGAGGATGGAATTGACGAGGACGGATATCTCACCATCAGCCTGAATTCTTCGGAGCTTCAATACCTGTTTTCCATCTATGGCGGCATAGAGGTAGGGGACGAGGTGGTAATGGTATGCAATAAGAGCGGCAGCAGCTATACGGCAGTTGACGCCATAGAATATTAAGGGTGAGGTGCGGTATGGAAGAAAAAAAGAAAGATGCCCTGCGCTTTTTAATGCCCTTCCCGGGCAAACATAAGAGGGAAACAGCACCCGGCGCCCCGGCACAGGCAGGAAAAGGCAGAAACGGAGGGAAGAAATGGGTAAAACCCGTGGTATTCCTGCTGATTATAGGAGCAGCCGCAGCCGTGGCCATGACCTGGAGGGGGATGAAGGCAAAGGCAGCCACTGCCCGGGCACAGTCCCATAATACGGCATCGGCGGAGCGCAGGGACATTTCCTCGGAGCTGTCCTCATCAGGCACCCTTAAGGCAAAGGACACCTACAGCATCACCTCCATGGTGGAGGGAGAGGTATTGTCAGCGGGCTTTGAGGAGGGGGACCAGGTGGAGAAGGACCAGGTGCTCTATGAAATTGATAAGTCCAGCATGGAGTCCCAGCTGACCAGCTCAGTGAATTCCCTGACCAGGTCCCAGTCCTCCTATGAGGACGCCCTGGAAGACTATAATGACGCCCTGAGCGACTACAGCGGAAACACATATAAAGCCACCGATACAGGATATATAAAGGAACTGTATATCAGCGTCGGGGATAAGGTGAGCGGAAATACCAAGCTGGCCGATGTGTACAGCGATGATATTATGGAAATAAGAATTCCCTTTTTGTCCGGGGAGGCAGCCGTCATAGGAGCCGGCATGCCGGCGGCAGTCACCCTGACGGATACAGGAGAGCAGGTGGCAGGAACGGTCAAGGCAGTGGCAAACCAGGAAACCGTCCTCACGGGCGGACGGCTGGTGCGGGTAGTCACCATACAGGTGCCCAACCCCGGCGGCCTGACCACATCCTTAAAGGCCACGGCTCAGATCGGGGAATTCATAGGCAGTGAGGACGGAGTGTTCGAGGCATCGGTGGATACCACCATGAATGCGGACCTGTCCACCAGTGTGGAGGTGGAATCCCTGCTGGTAAATGTAGGAGATTATGTTACAAAAGGAACCCCTGTTTTTAAGATGACAGACAAATCAGCGGATAAGCTGGTTCAGAGCTATAAGGATGCCCTGGACAAGGCGGAGGAAAGCGTGGAATCAGCCCAGAACAAGCTGGACAGCACCCAGGACAGCTACGATAATTACACCATAAAGGCGCCGATTTCCGGTCAGGTCATCACAAAGAATTTCAAGGTGGGAGACAATATCACCAAAAACAGCTCCAGCACCACGGTTCTGGCCACCATATACGATTTGTCCAGCCTGACATTTGAGATGTCCATCGACGAGCTGGATATTAAGAAAGTAAAGGTGGGACAGAAGGTGGAGGTCTCAGCCGACGCCTTTGAGGGACAGACATTCTCAGGCACAGTGACCAACGTCAGCCTGGAGAGCACATACTCCAACGGGGTCAGCACCTATCCGGTGACCGTTACCCTGGATGATATGGGTGATTTGCTGCCCGGCATGAATGTGGACGGAGTCATTACGCTGGAGGAAGCGAATGATGTGCTGGCCATCCCGGCGGACGCCCTGATGAGAGGAAACCAGGTCTATGTGAAGGATGACACAGTGACGGAGCAGCAGGGACCGGTGCCCGCCGGATTCCGGGCCGTGAAGGTGGAGACCGGGCTGACAAGCGACACATTCGTGGAAATCAAAAGCGGCCTGTCGGAGGGAGACGTGGTTTACGTGGCTGAATCCAGTAAAAACAGCAGCAGCGTCATGATGATGATGGACGGCGGCATGGGCGGTCCTCCAGGAGGAGGCGGAAACATGGGAGGCGGAAACCGCGGCGGGTCCGAAGGAGGCCGGCAAAACCGATAAAGAATGACCTGAAGGAACCAGAAGTAAGACAGAGAGGAATCAGGAACACATGGACAATACCAGTCAGAGGGAAGCTCTTATTGAGTTGAGACATATCCACAAGATATACTATCTGGGAGGGGAAGAAGTGCGGGCCAACGACGACATCAACCTGAAGATAGACAGGGGGGAGTTTGTGGCCATCGTAGGCAAGTCGGGAAGCGGCAAATCCACCCTCATGAACATCATAGGAGCCCTGGATGTGCCCACGGACGGCGAATATCTCCTGGGAGGAGAGGATGTGGGAGTCATGGATGACAAACAGCTGGCCCGCATCCGCAATAAAATGATTGGTTTCATTTTCCAGCAGTACAATTTGCTGCCCAAGCTTAACATACTGGAAAATGTGGAACTGCCCCTTCTGTACGCCGGGGTAGGAAATGCAGAGCGCCGGGAACGGGCCATGGCTTCCCTGGAAAAGGTAGGCCTGTCGGAAAAATGGAGGAATATGCCAAACCAGCTCTCCGGCGGACAGCAGCAGAGGGTATCCATTGCCAGGGCCCTGGCCGGAAGTCCCTCGCTGATATTGGCAGACGAACCTACAGGAGCCCTGGATTCCAAGACCAGCCGGGATGTGCTGGGATTTCTCAAACAGCTCAACGGGGAGGGAAACACCATCGTGATGATTACCCATGACAACACCATTGCCATGGAAGCCAGGCGTGTGGTCAGGATAAAGGACGGACAGATTAATTTTGACGGAGATGTAAAAGACTATGCTGCAATCATTTAAGCTGGCCCTGAAAAGCATTTGGGGCAACAAGATGCGTTCATTTCTGACCATGCTGGGAATTATTATCGGCGTGGCCGCGGTCATCATACTGGTTAGCCTGGTCAACGGGTACATGGGCAGCGTGGTGGAGAGCTTCGCCAGCATGGGGGTGAACCAGATCAATGTAAATGTGACCAACCTGGCCTCCCGTTCCCTGGATGTGGACCAGATGTACGCGTTTTATGAGGAACATACAGACCTGTTCGGAGAACTGAGCCCCAATGTGACATTGTCCTCCACCATCAAATACGGGGATGACTCCATGACATCCACCTCAGTGGCAGGGCGCAGTGAACAGTATCTGGAAATCAAGTCTTATGAACTGGAAACGGGAAGGAACATCGCGTATTCGGATATTGTCTCACGCCAGAAGGTGTGCGTCATAGGCGCCTACGTGGCCAATGAGCTTTACGGAAGCGCCCAAAACGCCATAGAGCAGACCCTTAAGATAGACGGCTATGCCTTCAAAATAATAGGTGTGGCTAAGGCCCAGGACGAGGATAACATGGAGGACGGGGGAACCGATGACTTTGTGTGGATTCCTTACAGCGTAGCCGTGAAAATGTCCAGAAACGCCAACATCAACAACTACACCTTTACGGCCCTGGATACCAGCAAGGCGGACGAGTGCACCACAGTCATCAAGAATTTCCTGTACGAGACATTTAAGGATGAGGATTTATACCGTGTGACGGCCATGAGCGAGATGCTGGATTCCCTGAACGAGCAGATTGCCATGATGAGCGGCATGCTGGGAGGAATAGCAGGAATCTCCCTGCTGGTGGCCGGTGTGGGTGTCATGAATATCATGCTGGTATCTGTGACGGAGAGAACAAGGGAAATAGGAATAAGGAAGTCTCTGGGAGCGGATAAGGGAACCATCATGCGGCAGTTTGTCATTGAGGCCGCGGTGACCAGTTCCATGGGCGGCGTCATCGGAATCCTGGTGGGGTGTGTTGCCACCACCGTGGTGGGAGCCGCGGTGGGCGTGTCTGCCACCCCCACCCTGTCGGCCGTCATCATATCCTTCAGCGTGTCCGTTGGAATCGGATTGCTGTTCGGATATATGCCGGCCAGCCGGGCGGCCAACTTAAATCCCATAGACGCCCTGAGAAGCGAGTGATACGTGCCGGCCGGACATCATGCCGGAAAGGCCCTATACCTGAACAGACAACCGCCGGATCTGACACCGGCGGCTGTTTTTTTGTATTATATTGGAAACATGACGGAAAACAATTGATATGAAGCCATCCTTTCGCTATAGTAAAAAAGTATTAATATTTTATAAACACGAAAAGGATAAAGTTGAGATGAAAACGCTTATACCCCAGCTGTTTCTGTCCATGAAACAGTACACAAAGGAACAATTCACAAAGGACGTGGTATCGGGAATCATTGTGGCCATCATAGCCCTGCCCCTGTCCATAGCCCTGGCCCTGGCCTCCGGGGTCACGCCGGAACAGGGACTCTATACGGCCATCATAGCCGGGTTCGTCATTTCCTTCTTAGGCGGCAGCAAGGTGCAGATAGCAGGCCCCACTGCAGCCTTTGCCACCATTGTGGCAGGAATCGTCATAAAGAACGGAATGGAGGGACTGGCCACAGCCACCGTCCTGGCCGGCCTCATTCTTGTCATCATGGGCTTTCTGCGCCTGGGCAGCCTGATCCGGTTCATTCCCTATACCATTACAACCGGCTTTACAACCGGTATCGCGGTGACTATTTTCATCGGCCAGATTAAGGATTTTATGGGACTCACCTTCATGGAAGCGCCGGTGGAGACCATGGGGAAGCTGGGGCAGGTTATCTCCTGCATAAATACCCTGAATCTTCAGGCCCTGGCGGTGGGAGCCGTGTCACTGGCCATTCTAATTCTGTGGCCCGGATGCTTTAAAAAGGTGCCCCCGTCTTTGATTGCCGTTGTGGCGGCAGCGGTGCTGGTAAAGGCTCTGGATCTGAAGGTCAATACCATAGGGGATTTGTATACCATATCCTCCGGCCTTCCCACATTCCGCCTGCCGTCCATCAGCTTCAGCATGGTGCAGAGGGTGATGCCGGACGCCATTACCATAGCCGTGCTGGCTGCCATTGAGTCCCTGCTTTCCTGTGTGGTGGCTGACGGCATGATAGGCGGAAAGCACAACTCCAACATGGAGCTGGTGGCCCAGGGGGTGGGAAACGCGGCATCAGCGCTTTTCGGAGGCATTCCGGCCACAGGTGCCATCGCAAGGACGGCTGCCAACATAAAGAACGGCGGGCGCAGCCCGGTGGCAGGTATGGTCCATGCAGCGGTGCTTCTTCTGATCCTGGTATTCCTCATGCCGTATGCCGCCCTGATTCCCATGCCCGCCATAGCCGCCATCCTGTTTATGGTAGCTTATAATATGAGTGAGTGGCGGTCCTTTGCGGATGTGGTGAGGACAGCGCCCAAAAGCGACACGGCAGTGCTGGTGCTGACCTTTTTCCTCACAGTTGTGTTCGACCTGGTCATGGCAATCGGCGTGGGACTGGCCCTGGCCTGTCTGCTGTTCATGAAGCGCATGGCGGATGTGTCTGATATTTACGGATGGAAATATGCAGAGGATTACGAGGAGAGCACGGACGGGGAGCGCATTGACTTAAAACCAGTGCCCAGGCAGGTCATGGTGTTTGAGGTGAACGGTCCCATGTTCTTTGGCGCGGCGGACAAGATTGGACAGATTCCCCTGGATTCGGACAAGAAGGTGCTGATTCTGCGGATGAGAAGCGTTCCCGCCATGGACGCAACCGCCCTCAACAGCCTTAAGAAGCTGAACGCAAGGTGCCGCAAGGCCCGCATCACCATGATTCTTTCCCATGTAAACGAACAGCCCCTTTCTGTGATGGAGAAGGCAGGATTTGACAAGGAGATAGGTAGGGAAAACATAGCGCCCCGCATCGACGACGCAATCTGCCGTGCAGGAGAAATTCTCTCCGGGGCAAATCCTGTCGATTGACAGAAACAGGCAATCAGTATAGACTGGAACATAGTACTGAGTGACAGAATAATTTCGGTTATCCGGGAATAAATTGGGAATACCAGAGAACAGGAAAGAGGACAGGGATATGAAGGTTGTGGATATGCACTGTGATACCATTGCGGAAATTTATAAGGACCATGAGAGGGGAGGCAGGCAGTCCATCCTTGAGAACCGGCTGATGCTGGATTTGAGGAAGATGCAGGCAGGGGATTACGGACTGCAGAATTTTGCCCTGTATGTCAATCTGGAACAGGCCAAGGGAAGCCCCTTTGAATTCTGTATGGAACTTCTGGACACCTTTTATCAGGAGATGGAGGCCCATGAGGATATCATAGGAATCGTCAGAACCTACGACGATATCCGCAGAAACTGGGAGCAGGGCAGGATGTCGGCCCTTCTCACGGTGGAGGAGGGCGGGACCTGCCAGGGAAAAACAGCGTTCCTGCGGGATTTGTACCGGCTGGGAGTGCGCATGATGACCCTGACCTGGAACTTTCCCAACGAGCTGGCATTTCCCAATGCCAGGATTGAAGATGCGGACGGTACCTTCAGGATGGCGCCGGATACGGAGCATGGGCTTACGGATACCGGGATTGCTTTTGTGGAGGAAATGGAGCGCCTGGGAATGATAATCGATATTTCCCATCTGAATGACGCAGGCATATGGGATGTGTTCCGGTATACCAGCAAACCTTTTGTGGCCAGCCATTCCAACGCAAGGGCCATGGCCTCCCATCCAAGGAACCTGACAGATGATATGATACGCGCCCTGGCAGAGAGGGGCGGCGTTATGGGCATCAATTACTGCACGGCCTTCCTCCGGGATTTCGGACCGGGGGAAGAGCAGTTAAGCCGCATATCCGACATGGTGGAGCACATGAAGCATATTCGGAAAATCGGCGGCATCGGCTGTATCGGGCTGGGCTCTGACTTCGACGGAATCAGCGGAAATCTGGAGATGGGGGATGCGGGAAAGCTGCCTATGCTGGCGGACGCCATGGAACGGGAAGGCTTTACCGCCTCGGAGATAGAGGCTGTATTCTGTAAAAATGTGCTGCGGGTGTATAAGGACATCCTGTAAGGGGAAAAACTTTACACAGATTTTACATTCCCATGAGGCGGATTTTACTTCTGTTTGGTAAGCTGTTTACATAGGCGTATGCCGGGAAAGGCGGTAGTTGGAAAATGGAGCGGATTTATATTATAGAAGATGATGAAAACATCAGGAATCTGTTAAAAATTGCACTGGAGGGCTTTGGGTATGCGGCGGAAGGGTTTGAGACCGCAGAGGAAGGCCTGGCCAGGATGCGGGAGGAAAAGCCGGACCTGGTAATTTTTGACTGGATGCTTCCGGGGATGGACGGGACAGAGGCCATCAAGGAGGTAAGGAATACGGAGCAGTTAAAATATGTGCCCATCATGCTCCTGACTGCCAAGGAAAAGGAGCTTGACAAGGTGGTTGGGCTGGACTGCGGGGCAGACGATTATATGGTAAAGCCCTTTGGGGTGCTGGAGCTGTCGGCCCGTATCCGCAGCCTGCTTCGCAGGACCAAACGGGAGGAGAACCGGGATGTGCTGTCCTATCAGGATATCCAGGTCAACCGCAAGACCAGGGAGGTTTCAAGCGGCGGCCGGCTGGTGGAGCTTACACTGAAGGAATTTGAACTGCTGGTTTATCTGCTGGAGAACCAGTCCAGGGTGGTGACCAGGGATGAACTGCTCAACCGTATCTGGGGATATGAGTACGATGGAGAGACCAGAACCCTCGATATGCACATCCGTACCCTTCGCCAGAAGCTGGGAGAAGAGGGCGGTGCCTGTATTAAGACGGTTCGGGGCGTGGGCTACCGTATGGTGAGATAACATGACAGGAAACCAAGGAGGAAGATATGCGTAAGGCATTATTGGAACGATTTATCCTGGTACTTTTGGCGGCGCTGTGTATCAACAGCGTCATCTTTTATATTGCCAGCAGCAAAATGATGTTAAAAAATTCCAAAAATGACATGACCTACACCATCAGGGCCGTGGACAGCATCCTGGATTATGACAGGGACTTAATGGAGCAGATGAAGCGCCTGGAGGCGTTTACGGACCGGGATTCCAGCAGGGTGACCCTCATAAATTCGGACGGTACCGTTGTGACGGATTCGGACGCGGACGCGGAGTATCTGGACAACCATCTGGGACGTGAGGAGGTACGGGCGGCTGTGGAGCACGGGGAGGGGTATGCCAGGCGTTATTCCAAAACACTGGGCAAGACCATGCTCTATGTGGCCTGCCGATCGGATTATTCGGATATGGTGCTCCGTCTGGCAGTACCCTATTCCGGCATACAGGAATACCTTCCCATGCTGTTTCCGGCAGCCATCTTAAGCTTCCTTATGGCTATGGCCTGCTCCGTGGTGACTACCAGACGTTTTGTGTCATCGGTCACCAGACCTCTGCGCCACATCTCAAAAGCCGTGATGAAGGTAAAAGGGGATTACACGGAGCTCCAGTTTGAAAGCTGCCAGTATCCTGAAATCAACGTCATCGCCGAGACTATCATGAATATGTCAAAGGATGTAAAGGAATACTTAAGCCAGATAGAAAAGGAAAAGCAGATACGCCAGGAATTCTTCAGCAACGCCTCCCATGAGCTTAAAACCCCCATCACCTCCATCCAGGGCTACGCGGAGCTGCTGGAGAGCGGCATGATTCAGGATGACGGCATGAAACTGGATTTCGCGAGAAGAATCAAGAAGGAGGCCGCCGGAATGACCGGGCTTATCAATGACATTCTGATGATATCCCGCCTGGAGTCCATGGATGCCGAGGTGATGTTCTCTGATGTGAGAATCAGCGTGCTTCTCCAGGAAATCATGGACAGCTTAAAGCCTCTGGCAGCCTCCTGCCAGGTGTTTCTCCATGTGGATGTGAAGCCGTTATGCATCCGGGCAAACCTGCAGCAGATGAAGGAGCTGTTTACCAACCTGGCCACCAATGCCATTAAGTACAACCGGCCCGGAGGCCAGGTGTGGATTACGGTGGGGGAACAGGGGGATGACATGCTGGTAAGAGTAAAGGACAACGGCGTGGGAATCCCGAAGGAGAGCCTGGACCGCATTTTCGAGCGGTTCTACCGGGTGGATAAGGGACGCAGCCGCAAACAGGGCGGTACGGGGCTGGGGCTGTCCATTGTGAAACACATCGTGAACTTTTACCATGGAACCATCCATGTGACCTCCGAACTGGACAAGGGTACGGAGTTTACGGTCACTATTCCTCTTGACATGCATAAATAATAATGGTAATAACTGCAAAAAACAGCGATTTTTCACTTTATTACTTTAAAATCACAGAAATTTAAAGTAATAAAATTGACGGCGCAATTTTTTTGTAGTATGATAGGAAAAGTCCTGATAGGGGACGAATTCTTAAGTGGAAAGAGGAGATAGTTTTATGAAAAAGATATCAAAAATCATGTCCCTGGTTTTAGCCGGCGTCATGGTTCTGTCCATGACTGCCTGCGGAGGCAATACGGCTGAAACCACGGCAGCTGCCACCGAGGCACAGAAGGAGACCGCGGCTGATGCGGCTGCAAAGGCGGAAGAGACAACTGAGGGAGAGACCTCAGAGAGTGAGACTGCCGCGAAGGCAGAGGGAACCACCTATAAGATTGGCGTACTCCAGCTGGTGCAGCACACCGCTCTGGACGCTGCCAATGACGGTTTCATCGCTGCCTTAGACGACGCTGGAATCGTTTACGAGGTTGACCAGCAGAATGCTTCCGGCGACCAGTCTGCATGTCAGACAGTGGCATCCAAGTTCGCCAACGAGAAGAAGGATTTGATTCTGGCCATCGCCACTCCGGCTGCACAGGCCATGGTGGGCGCGGTGGAGGATACGCCTGTCCTGATTACCGCAGTGACAGACCCGGCTGAATCCGGTCTGGTTAACACCAATGAAAAGCCGGGAGCAAATGTAACAGGAACCTCTGATCTGACTCCTGTGAAGGAGCAGATTGACCTGCTTAAGCAGCTGGTTCCGGATGCCAGGACCGTTGGCGTGCTGTACTGCTCCGCGGAGTCCAACTCCAAGATTCAGGCGGACATGGCCAAGGAAGCCATTGCGGCGGCAGGCATGCAGAGCAAGGAATATACGGTTTCCAGCTCCAATGAGATCCAGACCGTGGTACAGTCCATGGTAGGCGCGGTGGACGCGGTGTATGCTCCTACGGACAATGTAATCGCGGCAGGTATGGCCACAGTCGGAATGGTGGCAGGAGACAACAAGCTGCCGGTTATCTGCGGAGAGGCAGGCATGGTACAGAACGGCGGACTGGCTACATACGGAATTGATTATTACCAGCTGGGATACATGACCGGCCAGCAGGCTGTGAAAATCCTCACCGAGGGAGCGTCACCGGCTGATATGCCGATTGAGTACCTGCCGGCTGAGAAGTGCGAGCTGACAGTGAACGAGGAGACAGCCCAGACTCTTGGGATTGATGTATCCGGAGCAAGATAAACAGTCGGGCGGCTCAGATGATACAGGCGGTGCTGCGGGGCAGAGACGGTGAAAACCGCTTTGGCCCGCGGCACCCTCTTTTCAGTCATTGGGTAAATTGGCATCCGGCAAAGAGGGTAGATGGTTTGCTCAAGCTGTAAGGCTTACGGGAACGGCGGTTTGGGCAAGCTATTTACATAATCAAATGATACAAAGGGACAGAGACAGGAACGGAGGTAAGTATAGATATGAATTTGGCGAATCTGATGCAGGGCATGGGCCCCAATCTGTTAGATGCAGTGGGACAGGGCGTGCTCTGGGGAATCATGGTGCTGGGGGTGTACATCACCTTCAAGCTCCTGGACATTGCTGATTTGACTGTGGACGGAAGCTTTGCCCTGGGGGGCTGCGTCTGTGCCACGCTGATTGTGGACAGGGGAATGAATCCGGTGGCGGCTCTGGCCATAGCCACCCTGGCGGGAATGGCGGCTGGTTTTGTTACAGGCATCCTTCACACAGTATTTGAGATACCGTCCATACTGGCCGGAATTCTGACCCAGATATCCCTGTGGTCCATCAACCTGTGGATTATGGGAGGAAGCAGCAACATACCCCTTCTCAAGTCCAAGACCATTGTGACCATGGTTTCTTCCTCCGCCGGCTTTAACCAGGCCCAGGCGTCCCAGGTCATAGGAATCGCGGCAGCCATACTTATGGTGGCTGTGATGTATTGGTTCTTCGGAACGGAGATAGGAAGCGCCCTGAGGGCAACAGGAAATAATGAGGATATGATACGCGCCCTGGGGGTTAACACCAAGTGGACCAAGCTGCTGGCCCTGATGCTCAGCAATGGTCTGGTGGGCATGTCAGGCGCTCTGGTATGCCAGGGCCAGAAATACGCGGATATCCAGATGGGCACCGGAGCCATTGTCATTGGCCTGGCAGCCATTGTCATCGGGGAAGTGCTCTTTGGCTGGTTTTGCAACTTTGCCCTTAAGCTGTCGGCTGCAGTCATTGGTTCCGTGATTTACTTTGTCATCCGGGCCTTTGTCATCAAGATGGGCATGAATCCAAACTACATGAAGCTTTTATCCGCCATTGTGGTTACCCTGGCTCTCTGCATTCCGGTGGCTGCCAATAAGTGGAGGACCTACAAGGAATACTCGGAAGGAGGGAATGCATAATGCTGATTATGACCAATGTGCGCAAGACATTCAACAAAGGCACCATCAATGAGAAGAAGGCGTTAAACGGCATTGACCTGACCCTGAACGAAGGGGATTTTGTGACGGTTATCGGAGGAAACGGCGCGGGCAAGTCCACCATGCTCAACATGATAGCCGGGGTGTATCCCATTGATTCCGGAAAGATCGAGATTGACGGAGTGAATATATCCAGGCAGCCGGAATACAAGCGGGCCAAATACATTGGCCGGGTGTTCCAGGATCCCATGAAGGGAACGGCAGCCGGCATGGAAATACAGGAAAACATGGCACTGGCCTTCAGAAGGGGACAGAGAAGAGGGCTGGGCTGGGGGATCAGGGCCAATGAGAAGGACTATTACCACGACCTGCTGACCAGACTGGGACTGGGACTCCAGAACCGCATGAGCAGTAAGGTGGGACTGCTCTCAGGCGGCCAGAGACAGGCGCTTACCCTTCTCATGGCAACGCTGCAGAAGCCGAAGCTTCTCCTGCTGGACGAGCACACGGCGGCTTTGGATCCCCAGACGGCCAGAAAGGTGCTGGACCTGACAAATGAGATGGTGACGGAACAGAATCTCACAGCCCTCATGGTGACCCATAACATGAAGGACGCCATCCAGATAGGAAACCGGCTTATCATGATGAATGACGGCCGTATTATCTATGACGTGTCCGGCAGTGAAAAACAGAACCTGACCGTAGATGACCTTCTGGCCAAGTTTGCGGAGGCCAGCGGAGGACAGTTTGCCAATGACCGCATGCTGCTCTCAAAGTAATCCATATCAGCCGCTGACATTACCGGTTTCCGGGGCATTTCATGTAAATGCTTCGGGGACCGGCAAAATTTAAGAAATTTTTCACATTTTCGAGTCTGTTTTTATGATATACTTTACGCTATATGAGCTTTTATGGCGAAAAATGAGTTGGAGATTATAATAATCATGCTTGAACATAAGGATTATCTATCGAGCCTGAACAAGGCCAGAAAAAAACGGAATCAACGGCTGGACCCCAGATACCTTGTGCTCCTGCTGGCTGTCATCGCGGCAGTGGGAATCATCGTGCTGGGAGTAAAGGCAGTTAAGAAGCCGGTATCCGGCAAGGCAGCCGGACCGGCGCCCACGGGACAGGTGCGAAACGCCACCCCGGCCCAGGCGGATCCGGTCAGTGTTTCTCCGGAGAAGGAAGCGGCCCTGAAGGAAGCCCAGGAGATTGACAATGTAATCAGCTCCTACAGCAATCTGGGAATCGCGCAGGTGTCCGGCTACCTCAACATAAGGGAGACTCCCAGCACCGACGGCAAGATCATAGGTAAGCTGTCAGGGGACGGAGCCTGTGAGATTCTGGCAACAGAAGGGGACTGGTCCCACATCACTTCCGGCGGAGTGGAGGGCTACATCAGCAACCAGTATCTTCTGACCGGAGATGAAGCCAGGGAAAAGGCAAAGGAGCTTGTCAAACTGCGCGCCACGGTGACGGCTGACAATCTGAATATCCGCCAGGCACCTGCCCTGGACCCGGGAAATGTCATCGGGCAGGCCTTAAAGGGAGAGCGCTATGTGGTCAAGGGATTGGAGGACGGCTGGATTCAGATTGAGGAGGGATATATTTCCTCTGAATATGCCGAGGTGGCCTATTCCCTGAACGAAGGACGTAAAATGGACATGAAGGCCATGGCCATCAACCAGTATGACAATCTGGTCATATCCAAGGTGAACAACTACCTGAATGTGCGCCAGGAGCCAAAGTCAGACGGCAAGATTATCGGAAAGATGACCAGCAAGGCGGCAGGCGAGATCCTGGAGACCCTGGACGGCTGGTATAAAATTAAGTCAGGCCCCATCATCGGTTATATCTCAGCAGACCCCCAGTACACGGCCACAGGCCAGGAGGCAAGGGATATAGCCATGCAGAACGCCGCTCTTAAGGCGGTTATCAACACAGACGTGCTGAATGTGCGCACGGAGCCCAACACGGACGCCAAGATTTGGACCCAGATTGTAAAGGACGAGCGTTATCCGGTTGTGGCGCAGTTAGACGGCTGGGTGGAGATTGACCTGGATTCTGTGGATGAAGAGGACACAAGCAAGGTGGATAAGGCGTTTATTTCCACCAGGGACAACAACGTGGAGGTGCGCTACGCACTGAACGAGGCCATCAAGTTTTCACCTGCCGAGGCGGCGGCCAACAATGCGGCGTCCAGGCGTTCCAAGGTGGTGAATTACGCCCTTCAGTATGTGGGCAATCCGTATGTATGGGGAGGAACCAGCCTGACAAAGGGCGTGGACTGTTCTGGATTTACCATGCAGGTCATGAGACAGTTCGGCGTATCCCTGCCTCATTATTCCGGCTCCCAGGCCAAGATGGGCAAGGCGGTGACCTCAGGCAACATGCGTCCGGGCGATTTGATATTCTATGCGGGCAGCGGCGGCCAGGTAAACCATGTAGCCATCTACATCGGCAACGGCCAGGTAGTCCATGCAGCCAGCCGTAAGAGCGGTATCAAGATTTCCACCTGGAATTACAGGTCGCCTGTGGCTATCAGAAATGTATTGGGCGACTAGATCAAAAATATTGTATTTTATTCAGAAAGCCGGTCAGCAGTCTCTGCTGGCCGGCAGTTTTTGTGTAAAACTCTGTGAAAGGCAGCGCATATTTTATGGTTCGCGGTACAGACTATCCTTAATTGATGAATGTTCACGAAAGGGTGGTCTGATTATGGGACAAGGAAAAAAAAACAGGAAAAGAAGAGACAATCAGGTGGAAAACGGAAACGGACAGGTACGCCAGCAGGACGATGAGGCTAAGAAGCTTGAGAAGGAAATAGAGGAGAAGGAAGACAATAAGCTGGAGGAGTATGGCCAGGTCATTTTGGAGGACAACCGCAAACAGAGGAAAATCCATCTCATCACCATCATTGGGGAGGTGGAGGGACACGAGAATTCCTCGGGAAGCAGCAAGACTACGAAATACGACCATATACTGCCGAAGCTGGCTGAAATAGAGGACGACGACAGTGTGGACGGACTTCTGGTGCTGCTCAACACGTCCGGAGGGGACGTGGACGCGGGTCTTGCCATTGCGGAAATGATTGCGTCCCTCAGCCTTCCCACCGTATCCCTGGTATTGGGCGGAAGCCATTCCATCGGGGTTCCCCTGGCCGTGTCCACCAATTATTCCTTTATCGTGCCGTCAGGCACCATGATGATTCATCCGGTGCGGATGACAGGGATGGTCATAGGTACGTCCCAGACCTACGAGTATTTTGAGATGATACAGGACCGCATACTGACGTTTGTATCAAATCATGCCGATATTGCCTATGACCAGCTGAGGGAGCTGATGCATAATACAAAGATGCTCACCAGGGACCTGGGCACTGTCCTGGTGGGGACCCAGGCCGTGGAGGCAGGGCTCATCAACCAGGTGGGGGGAATCAAGGAAGCGCTGGGAAAGCTCTATGCCATGATTGATGAGCGGGAACGCAGGCGGTAGATTCCGTCTTAAGATTCCGTCTTTTGGAACAATCCACTTGAATTTTAACCTCAAATATAGCATAATATAAGTTAACTGTATAAATGAGACAGCCTGCTGTGGGAATGGGAGGCTGATACGGTATGATAACTTGCAAGAGAATGACAGGAGGCTGTATCAAGTGGCTGAAACAACGAAACGACAGCAGAGTGGGAACAGAAAACCGGGAAGGCCAAAGGGAAGCACGTCCAAGAAGACAGGCACTTCCTCCAAGAGCCGGAGGACAACTGGGAAAAAGGCCTATGAACAGGATAATACGGAATTTATGAGAGCAGAAGTGGTCATCATCTGCTCTTTTGCTGTTGCCATTCTTTTATTTCTGAGCAATTTCAAGCTGTGCGGCGTGGTGGGCGATGTGCTGCGGGGGGTACAGCTGGGGATATTTGGAATAGTGGGATATATATTTCCTATTCTGATATTCGTGGGTACCTGTTTTCATCTGTCCAACCAGGGAAACATTCATGCCGCCATGAAGCTGGCAGCCGTGGCCGGGGCTGTGATTACGGTCTGCGGGCTGCTGCAGCTGGCTTTCGGTACGGTTCCGGCCGGAGCCAAGTGGATGGAGTATTATAAGCAGTCCACCCTGACCGGTACGGGCGGCGGATGGCTGGGGGGCGTCCTTACCTCCTTCCTTACCATCGGATTGGGGAAGCCCGGAACCTTTCTGGTTCTGGTTGTCCTGTTCATCATCTGTATGGTATGTATCACGGAGCGTTCCTTTGTGTCCGCTGTGAAGCGGGGAGGGGACAGGGCCTATCAGTATGCCAGGGAAGATATGGACCGCCGCAGGGAGCTGCATGCCATACGGGAGGAGGAACGCAGACGCATTCGAGAGGAGCAGAGAGTGCGGGGCGTTAACCTGAATGCAACCAGGCTGATGATGCCTGAGGATGAGGAGTACGACGAGGAGGCATTTGACCGCGAGTTTGGAGCGGATCTGGAAGAAATGCCGAATATGCCTGATACATATGGGGAGGACTGGGGACCGGCCCAGACAGCCGGCGCAAAGGAAGTCCTGCCGCCGGATGAGTTTGTGGGCAGGTTTGACCCGCCTCTGGAGTCTGAAGGGGATGACGGGGATTCCTATGACACGGATGAGCTGGGAGCGCTGGCCAGATCCATAGAGGGCCACAGCCGTACCGGACACCGGAGTGAAGCTCCTGTGGTCACCGGCATCCGGGTGGAGGACGAGTATGGGACGCACGACGGGGATGATTATGACACCATCCATGTGAAAAAGGATTTAAAGACCCTGGAGGAGATGGAGTTTGATGTCAGGTCCGCCGGGGACGGGGATGCCATATCTTCTGAAGGCGCCGGCGTTTATGGGTCAGGACGGCCCGAAGCCCCGGGCCGTGAGGCGGAAGTTTCTGAAGCAGGAATTCGCGAAGCGGGAATTCCTGAAGCGGATGGCCGGGAAACAGATATCTACGAGACAGACAGGTCGGAGCAGGGTATCAATTATGACAGCGTATTTGTGCCGGAGGAGCCCAAGCGGGTGGTTACGGCATCAGGCAAGGTCATAGAGACCGAGACAGAACTTCTCCAGAAGAAGATTGAGAAGAAGCGGGAGGAGGCCAAACAGCCGGATACCAATATGGCCGTGGCCCAGGAAATTAAGGAAAAGGAAGAGGCGGTAAAGAAGGAATATGTGTTCCCGCCCACCACTCTGCTTAAGAAGGGGACTAAGAATGCCGGTTCCTTCTCAGGGGATGAGTATAAGGCCACGGCCATTAAGCTGCAGCAGACCCTCCATAACTTTGGGGTAGGGGTGACGGTTACAAATATCAGCTGCGGCCCTGCCGTGACCCGGTATGAGCTTTTGCCGGAACAGGGCGTGAAGGTCAGCAAGATAGTGGGACTGACCGATGACATCAAGCTGAGCCTGGCTGCGGCGGATATCCGCATCGAAGCGCCCATTCCCGGCAAGTCGGCGGTGGGAATCGAGGTGCCCAACAAAGAGAATAATATGGTATACCTGAGGGATTTGCTGGAGGCGGAGTCATTTAAGAACCACAAGTCACGTCTGGCCTTTGCCGTGGGCAAGGATATCGGCGGCCAGGTGGTGGTGACGGATATCGGAAAGATGCCCCATCTGCTCATTGCGGGCGCCACCGGTTCCGGTAAGTCGGTGTGTATCAACACCCTGATTATGAGCATTATTTTCAAGTCCAAACCAGAGGACGTGAAGATGATTATGGTGGACCCCAAGGTGGTGGAGCTCAGTGTCTATAATGGAATTCCCCATCTGCTCATCCCTGTGGTGACAGATCCCAAGAAGGCTTCCGGAGCTCTTAACTGGGCTGTGGCCGAGATGACGGACCGCTATAAGAAGTTCGCGGAGTGCAATGTCAGGGATTTAAAGGGCTACAATGAAAGAGTTGAAAAAATTAAGGACGTTGAGGATGACAAGAAGCCGGCAAAGATGCCTCAGATTGTCATTATCATCGACGAGCTGGCAGACCTTATGATGGTGGCTCCGGGAGAGGTGGAGGACGCCATCTGCCGCCTGGCCCAGCTGGCCCGTGCGGCGGGAATCCATCTGGTCATTGCCACCCAGAGGCCGTCGGTCAATGTCATCACAGGACTGATTAAGGCCAATGTGCCGTCCAGGATTGCCTTTGCCGTGTCATCAGGTGTGGATTCCAGGACCATCATTGATATGAACGGGGCTGAGAAGCTGCTGGGAAAGGGCGACATGCTCTTTTATCCGGCAGGATTCCCCAAACCCCAGCGCGTGCAGGGCGCCTTTGTGTCCGATGAGGAGGTGGGCCGCGTGGTGGAGTTTTTGACAGAACAGGGCATGGTGGCGGAATATAATCCGGAAGTGGAAAGCCGTGTCTCATCCCCGTCCGCGGACGGAGGCGGCGGGGCTTCTGAGCGGGATGAATACTTTGTCCAGGCAGGCAGATTTATTATTGAAAAGGAAAAGGCATCCATCGGAATGCTCCAGAGGATGTTTAAGATTGGCTTCAACCGGGCTGCCCGTATTATGGACCAGCTGGCGGAAGCGGGGGTAGTGGGCGAGGAAGAAGGTACCAAGCCCAGAAAAGTGCTTATGAGCATGGAAGAATTCGAGGAACTGCTGGAGCAGGGGGATTAAACCTGGTTCCCGGGAACGTGGTGCAGGTGAATCGGACCGGGGAAACAGGAATGTATGGGGAAACAAGAGCAGCGGCTGCCGGCATGGGCGGCAGCGGCCGGTGCTTTTGAATAAAACGTTGGCGGACCTGCGGGGCAGAAAGCCGCAAAGCGTAATATAAGAGGAGGAACTAATCATGAAATCAGATATTGAGATTGCACAGGAGGCCGTGATGCGGCCCATCAAGGAAGTGGCTGCTGCTTATGGAATCGGGGAGGATGACCTGGAGCTTTACGGTAAGTACAAAGCAAAGCTGACAGACGAACTCTGGGAGCAGGTAAAGGACCGTCCCGACGGAAAACTGGTGCTGGTAACAGCCATTAACCCGACACCGGCAGGAGAAGGAAAGACCACTACCACGGTTGGTCTGGGCGAGGCATTCGGAAAGATGGGCAAAAAGGCCATCATAGCACTCAGGGAGCCGTCCCTGGGCCCCTGCTTTGGGGTTAAAGGCGGAGCAGCCGGCGGCGGTTATGCCCAGGTTGTGCCCATGGAGGATTTAAACCTGCACTTTACAGGTGATTTCCATGCCATCACATCCGCCAATAACCTGTTGGCAGCGCTCTTAGACAACCATATCCAGCAGGGAAACGCCCTGGGCATTGACCCAAGGCAGATCCAGTGGAAGCGCTGCGTGGACATGAATGACCGCGTCCTGCGCAACATCGTGGTAGGCCTGGGCGCAAAGGGAGACGGTATGGTCAGGGAGGACCACTTTGTCATTACAGTGGCATCCGAAATCATGGCGATCCTGTGCCTGGCAGACAACATGGAGGACTTAAAGAACCGTCTGGGCAAGATTATCGTGGCCTATAATTTTGCGGGAGAGCCTGTAACCGCAGAGCAGCTCCATGCGGTGGGAGCCATGGCAGCCCTCCTCAAGGAGGCGTTAAAGCCCAACCTGATTCAGACCCTGGAGCACACAGGCGCCCTGGTCCACGGCGGCCCGTTTGCCAACATCGCCCATGGATGCAACAGCGTAAGAGCCACTAAGACAGCCCTTAAACTGGCTGACGTGGTGGTGACAGAGGCCGGCTTCGGCGCTGACCTGGGAGCTGAGAAGTTCCTTGACATCAAGTGCCGCAAGGCGGGACTGAAGCCGGACGCAGTGGTTCTGGTGGCTACGGTAAGGGCCCTTAAGTACAACGGCGGCGTGCCAAAGGACCAGCTGTCAGCCGAGAATCCGGAAGCCCTTGAGAGGGGCATTGTCAATCTGGAGAAGCACATTGAGAACCTCCAGAAGTTCGGCGTACCCGTGGTGGTTACACTCAATTCCTTCATATCAGACACCGAAGCGGAATATGCTTATATCAGGAAGTTCTGCGAGGACAGGGGCTGTGAATTCGCTCTGTCCGAGGTGTGGGCAAAGGGCGGCGAGGGCGGCATTGCCCTGGCTGAAAAGGTAATGGAGACACTGGAGAACAAGCCAACCCAGTACCATGTGCTCTATCCGGATGAGATGAGCCTTAAGGATAAGATTGACACCATTGCCAGAGAGATTTACGGGGCAGACGGCGCGTCCTTTGCACCGGCCGCCGCCAAGGCATTAAAGCGCATTGAGGATATGGGCTTTGGAAACCTGCCGGTGTGTATGGCCAAGACCCAGTATTCACTGTCGGATGACCAGACCAAGTTAGGAAGGCCCTCCGGCTTTACCATCAATGTAAGAGACGCCTATGTATCGGCGGGCGCAGGCTTCGTGGTGGCGCTTACAGGTTCCATCATGACCATGCCGGGGCTTCCCAAGAAACCGGCGGCAGACAGCATTGATGTGGACGGGAACGGTAAGATTACCGGACTCTTTTAAGAAATGGGCCTGGCCCGGCGTATCCAGGAAAGGAGCGCCGGGCCAGGATATATTTAGGCATAATATGAGATGCACGAAAAAGAAATGAGGTATTCATATGATACTTAGAACCTGGTTAAATGAGCTGGATTACGAACTTGTCAGGGGAAGCCTGGATGCGGAGGTCACAGAGGTGGTCTATGACTCCAGAAAGGCAGTGCCCGGCGCTGTGTTTGTGTGTATGGCGGGGACCCGCGTGGATTCCCACTGTTTTGTTCCCGATGTGCTGCGCGCAGGCGTCCGCGTGCTTGTGACGGAGCGGGACGTTGAGGAGGAGCTGGCTGCCTCAGGACTTACGGAGGATGAGATGGGCCGGGTGACAATACTTAAAACAGCGGAGGGCAGGAAAAGCCTGGCTCTTCTCTCGGCAGCCAGGTTCGGCTATCCTGCGACAGGAATGATCACCATTGGCGTCACGGGAACAAAGGGAAAAACCACCACCACCCATATGATAAAAGCCATTCTTGAGGCGGCGGGAAAAAAGGTGGGGATGATAGGTACCACAGGCACGGTGATCAATGGCCAGGTGACCCCAACCATGAATACCACGCCGGAATCCTATGAACTGCACCGGTCCTTCGCGAAAATGGCGGAGGCAGGCTGCCAGTATATGATTATGGAGGTGTCGTCCCAGGGAATCAAGATGCACCGGGTGGACGGCATCTCCTTTGACTACGGCATTTTTACCAATATATCCCCGGACCACATAGGACCGGATGAGCACGCTGATTTTGCGGAATATCTTTACTGCAAATCGAGCCTTTTGAATATGTGCAGGATAGGGCTGGTGAACTTAAATGACGGGCATTTTCAAGAGATCGTGAAGGATGCGTCCTGCAGGCTCTATACGTACCGCGTAAAGGAAGACAGGGAGACGAAAGCTGACTTTGAGGCGTCCAATATCCGGTATGTGTCCCGGCCGGACTTTGTGGGCACGGAGTTTGACGTCACAGGAAAACTGGATATGGACGTCCGCCTGGGAATCCCCGGCCTGTTTAACGTGGACAATGCCCTGGCAGCCCTGTGCGTATGCTCCTTTCTGGGACTTCCGGGAGAGAGGATTGTCCACGCACTGGAGCACATACGTGTCAATGGACGCATGGAAATTGTCCACACCTCATCCAGGTGCACGGTCCTGGTGGACTATGCCCATAACGCGGTGAGCATGGAGAGCCTTCTTACCACTCTGCGCCAGTATCATCCCAAACGCCTGGTGGTTGTATTTGGATGCGGCGGAAACCGTTCCAAGGACAGACGCTACTCCATGGGCGAAATCGGAGGAAGACTGGCTGATCTGAGCATCATCACGGCAGACAACTCCAGGTATGAAAAGGTGGAGGACATCATGGCGGATATCCGGGGAAGTATCGAGAAAACAGGCGGGGCCTTCCTTGAGATTCCTGACAGAAGGGACGCAATCCGCCACAGTATCCTTCACGCCAAGCCGGGGGATATGATAGCTGTCATCGGCAAAGGACACGAGGATTATCAGGAAATCAACGGTGTGCGCCATCACTTCCTGGACAGGGAAGTCATTGAAGAAACCATAAAAGAGTTGGGAGACGAGATACAGTATGACAGGAATAACGGTTAAGGAACTGCTTGAGGCCACAGGAGGAAACCTTCTGCTGGGGCAGGAGGATCAACATGCGGGACACATCAGCCTGGATTCCAGAAAAATGGAGGGGGATGACCTGTTTGTACCCATTGTGGGTGAACGGGTGGACGCCCACCTCTTTCTCTGCCAGGCAATTGCCAGCGGGGCCGCGGCAGTATTTACCAGTGAACATCACCGCTGGGAGGATGTTAAAGCCTCTGTCCGGCAACAGTGCGGGGGAAACAGGGAGCAGGAGAAGAAAGCCCTTGGGGCCGCGTGGATTGAGGTGCCTGACACGAAAAAGGCCCTTCAGGACCTGGGAAGCTTTTGCAGGAAACGCCTTACCCTGCCGTTGGTGGGAATCACGGGAAGCGTGGGAAAGACCACTACCAGGGAAATGATAGCGGAGGCCCTGAGCGCCGGATTCCTGGTGTATAAGACTCCGGGCAACAGCAACAGCCAGGTGGGAGTGCCCATTACCATAGCGGAGATCCCGCAGTCTGCTGAGATTGGCGTCATTGAGCTGGGAATGAGCGAACCGGGAGAGATGGAGCGCATTTCCAGGGTTGCCAGGGTGGACTGTGCCGTCATAACCAACATAGGGGTGGCCCACATTGAACAGCTGGGCTCCCAGGAACACATTCTGGAGGAGAAGCTGCATATCCAGGACGGGATGCCGGCAGAGGGCATATTATTCTTAAACGGCGACGATCCCCTTCTGGCCTCAGTGGTTCCGAAGGAGGGCAGAAAGAGGGTACTCTACGGACTGGGCCGGGACTGTGACTACAGGGCGGAGGATCTGCACCTGGAAGAAGGCTATCCCGTGTTCACGGCGGTTCACGGGGACAGAAGCGTCCGGGTGCGTCTCCAGGTTATGGGAAGCCACATGGTGAGCAATGCCATGGCAGCCCTGGCAGTGGCGGATACATACGGGCTTTCCATGGAGAAGGCGGCTCTTGCCCTGGGACAGTTTAAGGGCTATAAGGGACGCCAGCAGATATTTCAGTGGGGCGGCGTCACTGTCATTGACGACAGCTACAATGCCAGCCCGGTGTCCATGAAGGCCGGACTGGAGGTGCTGGCCAGCGTGAAGGGAGAAGGACGAAGGATTGCTGTCTTAGCCGATATGAAGGAGCTGGGCCTGGAAGCCGTCAGGTTCCATGAGGAAATCGGCGCCTACATAGGAGAACATCCCCTGGACATGGTCCTTTTGCTTGGAGAGCTGGCATCCTGCATTGGCAGCGGAATGGATGCAGCCCGCACAGTGACGCCCCATATTGAAATGGACCGTTTGGCCCAGGTAGAAGAGTGGCTGGATGAGCACATTAGGGAGGGCGACTGCATTCTTTTTAAAGGGTCCAACAGCATGAAGCTGTCCGAGGCAGTGAGGCATCTGAAGGAAGCCAGGGCATGATTCTATCTGGATGCTCATATCTTTCCCTCATTTTGGAAAGAATGTATGGTATGGACAGAAATGTCACAGACAGTACATTCTGAATGAGATAAGGAGAAACATTGTGATGCAGCAGAAAGATGATAAGAAGATTCTCTGGCATACCTTGGCTTTCATGGCCTTTTCAACAGTCTGGGGATTTGGGAATGTGATAAACGGATTCTCGGAGTACGGCGGATTAAAGGCCATTGTATCCTGGATTCTTATATTTGCCATTTATTTTGTGCCCTATGCACTGATGGTGGGAGAGCTGGGCTCCACCTTCAAGCATGCCGGAGGCGGTGTCAGCTCCTGGATTCGTGAGACCATAGGGCCTAAGATGGCTTACTACGCGGGCTGGACCTACTGGGTGGTCCATATGCCCTATATCTCCCAAAAACCAAATTCCACTGTAATTGCAGCCAGCTGGGCCCTGTTTCAGGACAAGAGGGCCAGCGGCATGAATACCACGGTGATGCAGATTCTGTGCCTGGTCATTTTCCTGTTTGCCATGTACCTGTCCGGCAGGGGTATAGGGGTGTTAAAGAGGCTTGCCACGCTGGCAGGCTCTGCCATGTTCATTATGTCCATGCTGTTCATTGCCATGATGGTGGCTGCTCCGGCCCTGACAGACGGTGCCTTCTTAGCCGTTGACTGGTCCCCCTCATCCTTCATACCGGACTTTAACGCCAACTTTTTCCTGAGCCTTTCCATCCTGGTTTTTGCGGTGGGAGGATGTGAGAAGATTTCCCCCTATGTAAATAAGATGAAGGATCCTTCCGGGGATTTTGCAAAGGGCATGGTGGCCCTGGCAGCCATGGTGGCTGTGACCGCCATCCTGGGCACCATTGCCCTGGGCATGATGTTTGATTCCAACCATATTCCCCAGGACCTGATGACCAACGGCGCCTACTACGCGTTCCAGAAGCTGGGCGAATATTATCATGTGGGGAATTTTTTCGTGGTGGTATACGCGCTGACCAATCTGATTGGACAGTTTTCCGTTATGGTCCTGTCCGTGGACGCGCCCCTCAGGATGCTCTTAGACAGCGCGGATTCCCGTTTCATTCCCAGCAGGATGTTTGAGAAAAATGAACATGGCACCTATGTGAACGGACACCGGCTGGTGACTCTCATTGTCTGCGTACTGATTGTGGTCCCTGCCTTTGGCATCAGGAACGTGGACGTTCTGGTGCGCTGGCTGGTCAAGGTAAACTCGGTGTGCATGCCCCTGCGTTATCTGTGGGTCTTTGTGGCATATATTGCCTTAAAACGGGCCGGGAATGCGTTCTGCGGCGAGTACAGGTTTGTGAAGGGGAAAGCAGCAGGTATCCTGGTGGGCGGCTGGTGTTTTGCATTCACGGCCTTCGCTTGCCTGACAGGCATTTACTCAGATGACCCCTTCCAGCTGGCTCTGAATATCGTAACTCCCTTTGTGCTGGTAGGACTTGGGTTCATTATGCCATGGATGGCAGCAAAGGAGAAAAAAAGTTAAACATCCCGCATTGCCGTGGAGGTGTGTTTATGGTACAGTAGAGGAGAAATAAAGAGACAAAGGAGATGTCATATGAATATAGACAGAGAAGACTGTTTAAGCACAGCCAAAGAACTCATCAGTTTTCTTGAAAAAAGCCCCACCTGCTTTCACGCGGTACAGTCCATTGCGGACTGTCTTGAGGAGGCGGGCTTCACACAGCTTCATGAGGGCGAGAAATGGGAGCTCACAGAGGGCGGTTCCTACTTTGTGACCAGGAACGGTTCATCCATCGTGTCCTTTAAGGTGCCGGGAAAAGCATTTTCCAGTTTCCAGATTATGGCCAGCCACAGCGATTCTCCTTCTTTTAAAATCAAGGAAAATCCTGAGATGGAGGCAGAAAATCACTATGTAAAGCTGAACGTGGAGAAATACGGCGGTATGCTGTGCGCTCCCTGGTTTGACCGTCCCCTTTCCGTGGCGGGCCGTCTGGCTGTGAAGGAGGGAAACCGCATTGCCACAAAGCTGGTAAAGGTGGACCGGGACCTGCTTATGATACCAAACCTGGCCATTCATTTTAACCGCGAGGTCAATGACGGATATAAGTATAATGCCCAGGTGGACATGCTGCCCTTATACGGCGGAGCGGACGCAAAGGGAACCTTCATGGAAACTGTTGCTGAGAGCGCAGGGGTTAAAAGGGAGGATATCCTGGGACACGATCTCTATCTCTACAACCGTGTGCCGGGAAGCATCTGGGGGGCCAGCGGGGAGTTCCTGTCCTGCGGCCGTTTAGACGATTTACAGTGCGCGTTTTCCACCTTGAAGGGATTTCTGGAGGGCGGCCATCCGGACTGTGTGAGCGTTCACGCGGTATTTGACAATGAAGAGATAGGCAGCCTGACCAAGCAGGGGGCTGACTCCACCTTCCTGGAGGATGTGCTGAGACGGATTAACAGCGCCATGGGAAGGAGCGGGGAGGAGTACCTGATGGCCATTGCCTCCAGCTTCATGGTTTCCGCTGACAATGCCCACGCAGCCCACCCCAACCATGGAGACAAATCAGACCCCGTAAACCGTCCCTACATGAATGAGGGAATTGTCATCAAATACAGCACAAAGTACGCCACGGACGGACTTTCAGCCGCCGTGTTCAGGGCGGTGTGCCAGGAAGAGGGAATACCCTGCCAGGCATTTACCAACCGTTCCGACAAGGCAGGGGGGTCCACTCTGGGCAATATTTCCAACAGCCATGTGGCTCTGAATACAGTGGACATCGGACTGCCCCAGCTATCCATGCACTCCCCGTACGAGACAGCGGGAATCAAGGATACCTGCTATCTGATTCGGGCCGCAAAGAGGTTCTACAGCACCTCCATGAAGGCCATGGGTTCCGGGAGCTGCGAAATGCGGCAATAACTATGCGCAACAGATATGCGGCAGCAGATACCCGGCCATAGCCCTGAGAGGAAGAAAGGCCTCCGGGAATCATGGCTGGGTATTTGCTGGAACGATGAGAATTTGCTGGAACGATGAGAATTTGTTGGAATTATGAGAGAAAGAGGAAGGTAAGATATGTTTTCCAGAAAACAAATGATAAAGCTTCTGGCGCCCCTTATTGTGGAACAAATCATGGCGGTGCTGGTGGGAATGGTGGACGTGGTGATGGTGGCCGCGGTAGGGGAATCCGCGGTGTCCGGCGTTTCCCTGGTGGATTCCATCAGCGTCTTAATCATACAAATCATGGGAGCTCTGGCAACCGGAGGAGCCGTCATATCGGCCCAGTACCTGGGCAAGGAGCAGCCCAGGGATGCCAGGAAGGCAGCCGGACAGCTGATTCTGGTGACCATGCTTGTTTCTGTCATCATTGCCGGCACAGCTCTTGTAGGGGGACCCCAGCTGCTGGGAGGCATATTTGGAAAAGTGGAACAGGACGTCATGGACAATGCACAGACCTATTTCTGGATCACAGCACTGTCCTATCCCTTCATCGGACTCTACAATGCCTGCGCGGCCCTGTTCCGTTCCATGGGCAACTCAAAGGTATCCATGATGACCTCCTTTGTCATGAATATGATCAACATTATAGGAAACGCAATCTGCGTATTCGGTCTTAAAATGGGCGTGGCCGGAGTGGCGTGGCCTACCCTTATAAGCCGTGTGACGGCTGCTTTTATGATGTTCGTCCTCATACAGAGCAGGAACAATTCCATCCGTCTCAACAGCTGGAAGTTCCTGATTCCGGACCGTCATATGATAAAGAACATCCTGTCTATCGGAATTCCCAACGGGCTGGAAAACGGCATGTTCCAGTTCGGCAAGATATTCCTTCAGAGCCTGGTTTCCTCTCTGGGGACAGTATCCATAGCCAGCTTTGCCGTGGCCAGCAATCTGGTGACGGTCCTTTATCTTCCGGGAAATGCCATCGGCTTAGGCCTGGTGACCATAGTGGGCCAATGCGTCGGCGCCGGCCGTCTGAAGGAAGCAAGGAACGACACAAAGTCTCTTATTCTGGTGGTTTATGGAATCCTGGCCGTATTCAGCACTGCCATGGTCATCTGGTCCGGCCCGCTGGTGGGAATCTATCATCTGTCCCCCCAGGCAGCCCTCATGGCCCGTGAGCTGCTCCTGATCCACAGCATAGCCATGATAATATGGCCCCTGGCCTTTATCATCCCTCACGCCCTGAGGGCCTCCCTGGACGCAAAGTTCACCATGGCGGTATCCGTATTCTCCATGTGGGTATTCCGAATCGGGTTTGCATACCTCTTTGTATACATATTTGACCTGGGCCTTTCCGGGGTATGGTACGGCATGTTCATTGACTGGATATTCCGGGCATTGATGTTTTCAGGAAGGTTTAAGGGGTTTGAGAAGAGAGCGGGGGTTGTGGAGTGAGAGGTGAAGAGGCGCGGGGAGGCGGGGGTGCCGCGTTCGTGGGAGCAAGGGGGAAGGAACCTGTAGATGCATCCCCAGCCTCCTTCCCCCTTGCTCCCACCCACTACGTATGAAACGCCTCCCGGCACTTCACCTCACAATCGGAAAAAGTAAATGGCCGGCTGGGGGAAATGGTGCGGTCCTGCTATTGTTCAAAAATGAAAAGCACTTTCCTGCTGGTATGTGCAGCTAATACGATTATTGATGGAGAAATTGTACTTTTTGGATGGGGTTTGCCATAAAACGTTCTGCCAGATAATTCAGATAATCACCATGAAGCGTCATAAGACACGGTTTTCTATAAAACGTATAAATATTACTAAATACTTCTAAATATCGCTTGACAGTTTTTGATTTTTGTGTAACAATAGTTACGCAACATATGTAGTGCAACAAATGTAATATAACAAGCGTAGTGCAACGTATGTTATATAACTTGCTCAATGACCATGATGTGACATGAAAATGAGAGAGGTAAGCCTATGCCGCCCAAAGCAAAGATAACGAAAGAAATGATTCTGAATACGGTTCTGGACATTACAAGAGAGGCAGGGTTTGAGTCTGTCAATGCCAGGAGTATTTCAGGCAGATTACAATGTTCCACGCGGCCTATTTTTACATGTTATGAGAACATGGATGAGTTAAAAAGGGAATTTCTTGATTATGCTTATGAATTTTACAGTCAGTATGTTGAGGATTTCAGCGGTTCTGAAAACATAAATCCATGTCTGGTTCTGCCGGTTTCGTACATTGAGTTTGCCAAAGAAGAGACGCATCTGTTCAGGCTTTTATTCATAAACCATATGGAACTGAGCATGGAGGAGCCAAAGGATTTCTATAAGGAGGCTGGCAACGAAAAGAGGGAAAAGATATTTTCGGATGCCGTTGGAATTGAACCGGAGCCGGCAAAAGCAATATTCATGGATTTATTCCTTTATTCCCATGGCATAGCAGTCCTGGCAGCGGCGCAAAAAATAACATTAGACAGGAACCGCATAGAAAAAATGGCTGCAAACATGCTGACAGCTCTCATAAGACAGGAAAAACCGGACTGGACATTATCCCTTTAGCGGTATGTCCGAATCAATAAAAACATAGGGGTGCAATATGAAAACAAATCAATACATCATTGATTATTACAATAGCTATGACGAGGACAGCCGACTGAGTCCAAAGCATGGGACCGTGGAATTTCTGACAACCATGCGCTACATAGAAAAATACATAAAACCCGGAAGCCGTGTTCTTGAAATCGGAGCCGGAACCGGCCGTTATTCCCATGCGCTGGCGCGTCAGGGATACATGGTTGACGCAGTGGAACTGGTCCCCCATAACATCGAAGTATTCCGCAGGCATATGCTGCCAACAGAACATATAACAATTACCCAGGGCAATGCACTGGACCTATCTGCGTTTCCTGACAACCGATATGACATCACGCTGCTGTTGGGTCCCCTATACCATCTGTACAGCAAAGAAGAAAAGCGCCAGGCATTGGGCGAGGCCATCCGCGTCACAAAGCAGGGAGGCATAATCTTTGCCGCATACGTCATATCCGACGGCTGTCTCCTGGACGAAGGATTCAACCGCGGCAATATCAATGCAGCTGAATACATAAAAAACGGACTGCTGGACCCCGAAACATTTGCAGCCAAATCCGAGCCAAAGGATTTGTTTGAGCTTGTACGCAAAGAAGACATCGACGATTTGATGTCCATATTCCCAACAACACGCCTGCATTATGCGGCGGCTGACGGCTGTGCGCTGCTAATACGGGAAGCAATCGACAAAATGGACGATGAAACATTCAAATTATATTTAAAATACCACTACGCCACCTGTGAACGGAAAGACTTAACAGGCATCACCAGCCATGCAATTGACATATTCCAAAAATAAATCCCCGGCCCGCCACGTTTGCGTCCCTATCCCCCATCCCCCACCCCATTTGCATTTTACTCAATTCTCATGTATAATAACCAAAGTACAAAATAACAAGACAGACAGGTGACGTAAGTGGCGCATAGATATGCCAGTATTATCATAGATATTTCCCATGAAAATGTGGACAGGACATTCCAGTACAGGATACCGGAGGAGCTCCGGGGAAAGATTCAGGTGGGGCAGCAGGTCCGCATACCCTTTGGGCAGGGAAACAGACAGCGCAAGGGGTATGTGGTGGATCTGACTGACCAGGCTCAGATAGATGTCCATAAACTGAAGGATGTGGCTGGGATTGTGCAGGGAAGCGTGGCTGCAGAGTCCCAGCTTATTTGGCTGGCCTGGTGGATGAAGGAGCGGTATGGATCCACCATGAATCAGGCCTTAAAAACAGTTCTGCCTGTGAAACAGAAGGTCAGGGAGGCTCCCAAGCGGAAAATCCGCGCCCTGGTGGGCAAGGGGGTGCTTAAAGAGCTGGCGGAGGAAGCCGGGAGAAAGAAACATAAGGCTAAGCTGCGGCTTTTAGATGCGCTGCTTCAGACCGGCACCATTCCCTATGAGGAGGCCATGAACCGGCTGAGCCTTACGCCTTCAGCCATTAAGCCTCTTCTGGAGGCTGGAATCATAGCCGTGGAGGTGGTGGAGAAATACCGGAATCCCCTGGAGGAAATGAAGCTGCTTATGGGCAGCCAGGAGAGAAAACAGGACGTTTCGGATGAACAGGAATCAGGTCTGTGGGGCGCTCCGCCTGAGCTGAATCCGTTCCAGCGGGAGATTGCAGATGCTGTCATAGGGGAGTACGGCCAGGGAATCCGGCGGACCTATCTGCTTCACGGGGTGACGGGAAGCGGTAAGACGGAAGTTTACATGGAGCTGATTGCCTATGTGCTGTCGGCGGGACGTCAGGTGATTGTGCTGATTCCGGAGATTTCCCTTACCTGGCAGACCGTCATGCGGCTTTACAGCCGCTTTGGCAACCGGGTTTCGGTGATGAATTCCCGTATGTCTGCCGGTGAACGGTACGACCAGTATGAACGGGCCAGGACAGGGGATATTGACATCGTCATCGGTCCGCGTTCCGCCCTTTTCGCTCCCTTTGAAAACCTGGGGCTTATCATCATTGACGAGGAGCATGAAAACGCTTATAAGAGCGAACTGTCCCCCCGCTATGATGCCAGGGAGGCGGCGGCTAAGCGGGCTCAGATGAATGATGCCTCCCTTATACTGGGGTCAGCCACCCCTTCCCTGGAATCCTACACCAGGGCTTTAAGGGGAGAGTACGGGCTTTTTACCCTGAAGGAGAGGGCAAAGGAGGACGCCTGCCTTCCCCGGGTTGAGATCGTGGATTTGCGGGAAGAATTAAAGGAGGGGAACCGATCTGTTTTCAGCAGGCGTCTGAAAGCGCTGATAGAGGAACGGCTGGAAAAGAGGGAACAGGTCATGCTGTTTATCAACCGCAGGGGCTATGCCAATTTTGTGTCCTGCCGTTCCTGCGGCGAGGCTGTCAGATGCCCTCACTGCGATGTTACTTTGACACTGCACCGGGATGGCCGCATGATGTGCCATTACTGCGGGTACTCCATTCCCCAGCCAAAGAAATGTCCTGTCTGCGGTTCACCATATATTGCGCCTTTTGGCACCGGGACCCAGAAAATTGAGGCCATGGCAGCAGAGCTTTTTCCTAAGGCCAGGATTCTCAGGATGGATTTGGATACCACCTCCAAAAAAGGCGGACATCAGGAGATTCTTTCCTCCTTTGCCAGGGGAGAGGCGGATATACTCATAGGCACCCAGATGATTGTCAAGGGGCATGATTTTCCAAAGGTGACTCTGGTGGGGGCCCTGGCAGCGGATTTATCCCTCTATGCCTCGGACTACAGGTGCGCAGAACAGACCTTTGCCCTTTTGACCCAGGCGGCCGGGCGGGCGGGAAGAGGGCAGCTGGCCGGAAATGTGGTGATACAGACCTATCAGCCGGATCATTACAGCATACGCACGGCGGCCACCCAGGATTACGTGAGCTTTTACAGGCAGGAGATGGCTTACAGAAGACTGCTGGGATATCCTCCCGCAGTGGCGCTGCTCACCGTGCAGATGGCGTGTCCGGCAGAAGGGACCCTGGCCCGTACAGCGGATCTGGCAGCAGGGTGGGTGCAGCAGTGGGCGGATCGCATGGAGCAGGAAAAAGTACAGGGATACAAGTCCTTCCGGCTCATAGGACCGGTCAATGCGGCGGTATACAAAGTTAATGATATTTATAGAAAAATTTTATATATAAAGCATGAAAATTATGATATACTGATACAGATTAGGAAAATGACGGAAGAGGGCCTAAAGGGGTTAGAAGGCCGTGATGGACTGACTGTGCAGTACGATTTAACATGACGAAGGAGATTGAAAAGAGATGGCAGTTCGGCAGATAAGAATTATGGGAGACGAAATTTTAACAAAGAAGTGTAAGCCCGTGAAGGCGATGAATGAGCGCACCATGGAGCTGATTGAAGATATGTTTGAGACCATGTACCAGGCCAACGGCTGCGGCCTGGCCGCGCCCCAGGTGGGAGTGCTGAAGCAGATCGTAACCATTGATGTGGATGATGGGAACCAGTATGTCCTGATTAACCCCGAGATCACAGCCGCCGACGGCAGCCAGACGGGTTACGAGGGATGCTTGAGCCTGCCGGGCAAGTCCGGCATTGTTACCCGCCCCAACTACGTGAAGGTGAAGGCGCTTAATGAAAATATGGAGCCCTATGAGCTGGAAGGCGAGGGGCTGCTGGCGAGAGCCATCTGCCATGAGTGCGCCCATCTGGAAGGCCGGATGTATGTGGAGCTGGTAGAAGGCGAACTGGTGGATACAGCTGCCGACGAGGAAGAAATCACAGAATAGGAGTGTAGTTTATGCGCATTGTATTTATGGGAACACCGGATTTCTCCGTGCCTGCCCTTAAGGCGCTGGTGGAAGTCGGTCATCAGGTAATTGCAGTGGTCACCCAGCCCGATAAGCCAAAGGGGAGGGGAAAGGAAGTCCAGATGACACCTGTGAAAATACAGGCCATGGAATACGGCATTCCGGTGTATCAGCCGGCGAAGGTGAGGGAAGCCTCCTTTGTGGAGGTTCTTCAGGGGATGGAGGCGGATGTGTACGTGGTCATAGCCTTTGGCCAGCTTCTTCCGAAGGCAGTGCTGGAGCTTCCAAAATACGGCTGCATCAACATCCACGCGTCCCTGCTCCCGAAGTACCGGGGCGCTGCGCCTATCCAGTGGTGTGTCATAGACGGTGAAAGGGAGACGGGAATTACCACCATGATGATGGACGTGGGCCTGGATACGGGGGACATGCTGGAAAAGACGGTAATCCCCATAGAGGAAAAGGAGACGGGAGGCAGCCTCCATGACAAGCTTTCCCTGGCAGGCGGAGCTTTGATTTTATCCACGCTTAAGAAGCTGGAGGAAGGCACTCTGGTCCGTACGCCTCAGACAGATGAGGGCACCTGCTATGCAAAAATGCTGACAAAGTCCCTTGGGGATATTGACTGGAATCAGAGCGCGGTGTCCATAGAACGCCTGATTCGCGGATTAAATCCGTGGCCCAGTGCATATACCCTGTGGAATGGGAAGACAATAAAGATATGGTCGGCTGATGTGACTACAAGCCGGGAAGCTGCCGCCTTTCTGTCCGAATCAGGAGTCCCCTCAGAAACAGGGATTACTCCCGGCACAGTCGTGTGTTCGGATAAGCACAGCCTGGTGGTCTGTACCGGAGACGGCCTGCTGTCTGTCAGGGAGCTTCAGATGGAAGGAAAGAAACGCATGGACACCCCGGCTTTTCTCCGCGGATATCCCATCCCGGAGGGGGACGTGTTTGTAAAGAAAGAGAGTGATTGATGATGTTTTACCCTATGTTTTATTTTGACCCAACCTATGTGCTGATATTGATTGGCGTAGTCATATCCATGGCAGCCTCTGCCAAGCTTAACTCCACGTATCAGCGCTACAGCGCTGTCAGGAGCATGTGCGCAATGACGGGCGCGGAGGCAGCCAAGAGGCTTCTTGCCAATCAGGGAATTTATGACGTGACCGTGCGCCGCGTACCGGGTAACCTGACAGACCATTACGACCCCAGGAGCAAGACCGTGAACCTGTCCGACGCAGTGTATAATTCCACATCCATTGCAGCCATCGGAGTGGCGGCTCATGAGTGCGGCCATGCCATGCAGGACGCCAATGATTATTCCCCGCTGAGGATACGTGCGGCCCTGGTGCCGGCGGCTAATCTGGGGTCCCAGCTGTGCTGGCCTCTGATTATCATTGGACTTTTACTGGGAGGAAGCTCTGTCCTTTTGAATCTGGGCATCCTTTTGTTTTGCCTGGCAGTGCTGTTCCAGCTGGTGACCCTGCCTGTGGAGTATGATGCTTCCCACAGAGCGGTGAACCTTCTGGATTCCACCGGTATCCTGGTGGGGCAGGAAGTGGGACAGACCAGAAAGGTACTGAACGCGGCAGCCCTTACCTATGTGGCGGCAGCGGCAGCCTCCATCCTTCAGCTTCTCCGGCTGCTGATATTATTTGGCAACCGCAGGAATGACTAGGGTGGGAATTCATATTCAGACAGGCCCTGAGAGGAGAATGTTCAGATGGCAAAGACCTTAGACAGAGGACTGGAAAACCGGGAGATTGTCCTGGACATATTGACGGAGGTGCTGGAACAGGGGGCTTTTGTTCACCTTGTACTGAACCAGGCCCTGCAGAAGTACCAGTACCTGGGCAAGGCGGACCGTTCCTTTATCACCCGGGCTGTGGAAGGAACACTGGAATACCTGATACAGATTGACGAAGTCATAAACCGGTATTCCAAGACAAAAATATACAAGATGAAGCCGCTCATCCGCAGTCTTCTGCGGATGAGCGTATACCAGATTTTATATATGGACCGCGTGCCGGATTCCGCTGTCTGCAATGAGGCGGTGAAGCTGGCGGTGAAACGTCATTTTTCCGGGCTCAAGGGCTTTGTGAACGGTGTGCTGCGGACTATTTCCAGGGAAAAGGAGAAACTGACCTTTGACACTCCTTCCCTGAGGTACAGTATCCCTGAGTGGATGTACGCCATGTGGGAAAAGGAATTTGGAAAAGAGAAGGCGGGGAAGATTGCCGCCTCTTTCCTTGAGGATAAGCCCACCTGGGTCAGGTGCAACCTGCACAGGGCGGACCGGGAGCGCATACTGGCTTCCCTTAAGGCGCAGGGGACTTTGGTCAGGGAGCTGCCTTTCATGGAGTCCATGATAGCCATTGACGGGTACGATTATCTGGAGGGGCTGGATGCCTTCCGGAAGGGCTGGATACAGGTACAGGATGTGACCTCTGCCTTTGTGGGGGAGATTGCGTCCCCGGAGAAAGGCAGTTATATTATAGATGTGTGCGCTGCCCCCGGAGGAAAGAGCCTCCACCTGGCGGATAAGCTGAGAGGCACCGGGATGGTGGAGGCCAGAGACCTTACATACCAGAAAACAGCCCTGATTGAGGAAAACATGGCCCGCTGCGGCGTGACCAACATGAAGACCCTGGTGTGGGACGCCCTGGAACCGGATCCGTCGGCCGCCGGGAAGGCGGATATTGTCATAGCGGACCTGCCCTGTTCCGGTCTGGGAATCATAGGGAGAAAGCCTGACATCAAGTACAACATAACGCCTGAGAAGCTTGAGGAGCTGGCGGGACTCCAGCGGGAGATCCTGTCTGTTGTCTGGCAGTATGTGAAGCCGGGCGGCCTTCTATGTTACAGCACATGTACCATTGACAGGCTGGAAAACCAGGACAATGCCGCCTGGTTAAGGGAGCGGTTTCCGCTTGTGCCGGTAGATTTGACAGACCGGTTTGGCGGCCTGCCTCAGGAGTCCTCGTTAAAGGAAGGTTGGATTCAGTTCCTGCCGGGGGTGCATCCCTATGACGGGTTTTTCATCAGCGTGTTCAGACGTGCGGAGGGTGAGTCAGGCCCGGATGGGATTTAGAGCGTGTTTTGGAGGGAGTTTTTATGCTGGATTTATTGGACTGCAATGGAAAGAAAGATATAAAATCCATGACACTGGAAGAAGTGACAGCACAGATGGCTGCCCTGGGAGAGAAATCTTTCAGGGCAAAACAGCTTTATGACTGGATGCATGTGAAGCTGGCAGAGAAATTTGACGATATGAGCAGCCTGTCCAGGGAACTGAGGCAGAAGCTTAAGGAGAATTACAGCCTTACCTGCCTGAAGCTGGTGGATGAGCGCGTTTCCCAGGTGGACGGTACCAGGAAGTACCTGTTTGGCCTGGAGGACGGCCATGTGATTGAGAGTGTGTGGATGCAGTACCACCATGGCAATTCCGTGTGCATTTCCTCCCAGGTGGGCTGCCGTATGGGCTGCCGTTTCTGCGCGTCCACTCTGGACGGCCTGGAACGGAACCTGCGTCCTTCAGAGATGCTGGATCAGATATACAGGATCCAGTCCATCACCGGGGAACGTGTTTCCAATGTGGTGGTCATGGGGTCAGGGGAGCCTATGGATAACTATGACAATGTCATCCGCTTTCTGCGTTTGGTTTCCCATGACAAGGGGCTGAATATCAGCCAGCGGAGTCTTACCATATCTACCTGCGGGATTGTTCCGGGCATCCGGAAATTTGCACAGGAGGGTCTGGCGGTGACTCTGGCTCTTTCCCTTCATGCGCCCAATGACGAGGTGAGGAAAACCCTTATGCCCATAGCGGGCACCTATAAACTGCATGATGTGCTGGAGGCCTGCCATTACTATTATGAGAAGACAGGCCGCCGTCTTACCTTTGAGTACAGTCTGGTGCGGGGAGTCAACGACAATTTGGATGAGGCCAGGGCTTTGGTGAAGCTTATCAGGGATCAGCACGGCCATGTGAATCTGATTCCGGTAAACCCCATCAAGGAGCGGGATTACGTCCAGTCAGGCCAGAAGGCCATACAGGAATTCAAAAATCTTCTTGAAAAAAACGGTATAAATGTTACTATTAGAAGAGAAATGGGCCGGGATATAGGCGGAGCCTGCGGCCAGCTGCGCAGAAGCTATAAGGAAGCTTCGGCAGCACCCCAATGCACGGAAGGAGAGGGATGACCATGGAAGCATACGCTTTGACAGACATTGGCCGGGTCAGAACCATGAACCAGGACTATATTTATTCCTCACCGGAAAAGGTGGGCTCCCTGCCTAACTTGTTTCTGGTGGCAGACGGCATGGGCGGCCACAGGGCCGGCGATTATGCCTCACGGTTCGCGGTGGAGAATCTGGTGATATACATAAACAGGGCAGGGGACGGCTCTCCTGTCATGCAGTTAAAAAGGGGCATCGAGGCTGTGAATGGGATGCTGTATGAAGAATCATTAAAAAGGGAAGAACTGAAAGGGATGGGATGCACCCTGGTAGCCGGCGTGGTGGAGGACAATATCCTCTATGTGGCCAATGTGGGAGACAGCCGTCTCTATCTTATTCACGGTGATTCCATCCGGCAGATCACCAGGGACCACTCCTATGTGGAGGAGATGGTGGCCATCGGCCAGATGAGAAGAGGAAGCGAGGATTACAACAGGCGCAAAAACATCATCACCAGGGCTCTGGGAATCGGCAGGGAAGTGGAGCCGGATTTCTTTGAGGTGGATTTGGAGGAGGGGGATTACATCCTGCTCTGTTCCGACGGTCTCAGCAACATGCTGGAGGACCAGTCCATGTATGACATCATCACAGGAGAGGGAAGCCTTAAGGAAAAGGCGGCCCTTCTTATAGAGACGGCCAACCGTCAGGGAGGCGTTGACAACATTGCGGTGGTACTTGTAAATCCGTCAGGAAGGGAGGCAGGCGTATGTTAACTCCCGGAACATATCTCCAGAACCGTTATGAGATTCTGGAACGCATTGGCTCAGGCGGCATGTCCGTGGTGTATAAGGCACGGTGCCATACCCTGGACCGTCTGGTTGCCATCAAGGTATTAAAAGAGGAATTTGCCTTTGACGAGAATTTTGTAAGCAAGTTCAAGATGGAGGCCCAGTCAGCGGCGCGCCTGTCCCATCCAAACATTGTAAATGTCTATGATGTCGTGGATGAGGATGTGTACCATTATATTGTCATGGAGCTGATTGAGGGCATCACCCTTAAGAATTATATAGAGAACAAGGGATATCTGGAGAGCAAGGAAGCCATTGGAATCGCCCTTCAGGTGGGCCAGGGCATTGCGGCTGCCCATGAACAGCACATCATACACCGCGACATCAAGCCTCAGAACATGATTATATCCAGGGACGGCAAGGTGAAGGTGGCTGACTTTGGCATTGCCAGAGCCGTGTCTTCCCAGACCATGAACGCTACGGCTGTGGGCTCTGTCCATTATATTTCGCCGGAGCAGGCCAGGGGCGGCTACTGCGACGAGCGCAGCGACATTTATTCCTTTGGCATCACCATGTATGAGATGGTAACCGGGCGTGTACCCTTTGAGGGGGATAACACGGTTACGGTGGCCCTGGCCCATCTGGAAGAACCGGTGACACCGCCCGGCCAGTGCGTGCCGGACATGTCCCGCGCCCTGGAGCAGATTATATTAAAATGTACCCAGAAACGCCCGGACCGCCGCTATTCATGTGTAGCGGATGTGATTGAGGACCTGCGGACCGCCCTGATGGATCCGGACGCGGACATTTATGCCCGCAAGGACGGGGAAGAGGATGAGTTTGGCAAGACCAGGCCCATCACAAGGGAAGAGCTGAACAGCATCCAAGAAGGCAGGAAGACCTATCCTGAGGAGACCCCTGAGGAACCGGAGGAGGAACAGACGGAGCATCCGGACAGAAAACGGTCCAGGGATCAGCACAAAAAAGACGGGCGCATCCACACCCGGAAAAAGAATGATGGGGATGATGTAAGCACTCAGTTTGAGCGCATCATCACGGCCTTTGGCATCGTGGCCGCCATTATTATCGTGGCAGTGGTGCTGTTTGTATTTTCACGGCTCACCGGGCTTTTCAGGCAGAGCAGCAGTAAGCCTGCCACAGAGACCGTTGCCGTGACCACCGAAGGTTCCACCACCGTGGTGGACATCAACACGGAGGACCAGATAAATATGCCCAGCGTCCTGGGACTGCCCCAGGATATGGCCAGGGAAAAACTGAAGGAGAGCAGCCTGGTGATGGAGGTCACAGGCAGCGAGTATTCCGATAACTATGCGGAAGGCCAGGTTATGGGCCAGGATATCCTGGCAGGAACGGTGGTGAAGAAGTGGAGTACCGTGGGAGTGACCATCAGCAAGGGAAGCGATAAGGTGGACTTAAATGCCATGGACCTGACCCAGATGACAGGGGAGGATGCCAGGCTTCTGCTGGAGCAGAAGGGACTGACTGTAGAGGTCAGAGAGGAGAACAGCGACACTGTCATAAAGGGCAATGTGATTCGTTTCAGCCCTCAGGTGGTGAAGGTGGGCGAGGGCGTCAGCCTCTATGTGAGCAAGGGTTCACAGAACGTGGAGGGACGGGTTCCCAATCTTCAGGGACAGACCTCCACATCCGCGGACGCCCTTCTGGCAGGAGCAGGACTCTTAACAGGCAATGTAACCGCGGAAGCCAGCGATACGGTGGAGGAGGGCCTGATTATCAGCCAGTCAGAGCTTCCGGGAACCATACTTCCACCGGGCACGGCAGTGGACTATGTGGTCAGCGGGAAGCCTGCACAGACCCAGGCTTCAGATGAACGGTATTACATCGGCTCCATTGACGAGGCATGCTCCCTGAGCAACTATATAGGACCGGCTTCCCAGACCAGCAGCGTGCGCGTGCTGATCCGCCTGAACCAGACCAATGATGAAGGCGCTTCTGTTTATACGACCCTTATGAGTCCAAGGCTGGTTGTGGGCGCCCAGACCGTACCCGTGGTATTCCCCAGAATCAAGGGGGCGTACGGCGTGGACAGCGGTATGGTGGAAGTCGTGGATGCAGATAATTTAACAGTAATCAAGTCCTATCCGGTGGCATTTTTCCCGGTAGGATAAGAGGCGTATATGACAGGTAAGATAATCAAAGGAATTGCGGGCTTTTATTACGTCAATGACGGCAGGAACCATGTGTACCAGTGCAAGGCAAAGGGGGTGTTCCGCAGCCGCAAAATCAAACCCCTTGTGGGGGACAATGTGGAGTTTTCTGTTCTGGATGAGGAGGAGAAGGAAGGCAATATTGACGCCATCCTTCCCCGTTCCAACGTTCTCATACGTCCGGCTGTGGCAAATGTGGACCAGGCCCTGGTAGTGTTTGCCATCACTCATCCGGAACCCAATCTGAATCTTCTGGACCGTTTTCTGGTGATGATGGGAATTCAGGGCGTGCCGGTCACCATCTGTTTTAACAAGGTTGATCTGGGGGAGGCCGGGCTTGTGGATAAGTACCGCGCCATCTATGAGAGGGCAGGGTATGAGGTCCACTTTGTCAGCACCTACGACGATACGGGACTGGAAGAAATGAGAAAAATTCTCAGAGGAAAAACCTCAGTGCTGGCAGGGCCGTCGGGCGTTGGAAAATCCTCACTGACCAACCGCATCCAGCCCCAGGCTTCCATGGAGACGGGAGATATCAGCCGCAAGATTGAGAGGGGGCGCCATACCACCCGTCATTCTGAATTGATTTATGTGGAAGAGGAAACCTACATGATGGATACACCGGGATTCAGCTCCATGTTCATTGACTTTCTGGAACCCGGAGAACTGAAACATTATTTCCCGGAGTTCGGGCCATATGAGGATGAGTGCAAATTCCTGGGATGCGTCCATGTGGGAGAGCGGGTCTGCGGCGTGAAGGAAGCCCTTAAGCGGGGGGAGCTGAGCCGCGGCCGGTATGACAATTACATCCTCATGTATGAGGAGCTGAAAAATAAAAGGAGGTACTAGACATGTATTACAAATTAGCGCCGTCTATTCTTGCGGCTGATTTTACCCGCTTGGGGGAACAGGTGAAGGAGGTGTACGGGGCAGGTGCCGAGTATCTTCATTTGGATGTGATGGACGGGGCCTTTGTGCCCAGCATCTCCTTCGGCATGCCGGTAATCAAGAGCCTGCGCCCTTGCACCAGGGCTGTTTTTGACGTGCATATGATGGTGGAGGAGCCGGGACGCTATGTGGAGGATATGAAGGACTGCGGGGCGGATGTCATAACAGTCCAGGCCGAGGCCTGCACACATCTGGACCGTGTGGTGAACCAGATTAAGGAAGCCGGACTGAAGGCCGGCGTTGCCTTAAATCCCGCCACTCCGGTGCGTTCCTTGGAGTGCATCCTCGGGCAGCTGGACATGGTTCTTATCATGACCGTGAATCCCGGTTTCGGAGGCCAGAAGTTCATCCCTTATACCCTTAACAAGGTACGCGAACTCAGAAACATGCTGAATGAGCAGGGGTTAAAGACGGACATCCAGGTGGACGGCGGCGTAAACGCGGGAAATGTCCGGGAAATCATAGACGCGGGCGCCAATATAATTGTGGCTGGTTCCGCTGTTTTTGGCCGGGATCCGTCTGCCAGAACAAGAGAATTTATGGATATTTTAAAGGAATATGAGAAATGAAGCGTTGTCTGATTATAACCGGCGGAAAACTGGACCTGTCCTTCGCCGGTTCTTTTTTGGGACAGGAAACATTTGATAAAATCATTGCGGTGGATGCGGGACTGGAGGCCGTGAAAGCCCTGGGACTGGAACCGGATATGATAGTGGGTGATTTTGACACGGTAAAGCCGGAGGTACTGGCATATTACAGGAGGATGGAACATATTGTATGGGATGCCCGCCAGCCGGAAAAGGATGAGACAGACACGGAGCTGGCCCTCTTAAAGGCCCAGGCCACAGGGTGTTCCGAGGTGGTGGTGCTGGGGGCCACCGGCGGCCGCATGGACCATACGCTGGGCAACATCCATCTGCTGTTTCCCTGCCTGCAAAAGGGAATGGAGGCATATATCCTGGACAGCCAGAACCGTATCTACCTCATTGACGGGGAACGGACCTTTAAGAGGAATGAGGCCTGGGGAAATTATATTTCCTTCCTGCCGCTTACCCAGGAGGTCAGAGGCATTACTCTCACCGGCTTTAAGTATCCTCTCCATGAGAAGGACATTGAGATAGGGACAAGTCTCTGCATCAGCAATGAGCTTGCGGGGGAGGAAGGTACCATTACCTTCACGGACGGGGTTCTGATTGTGGTGGAATCCCACGACTGACAATTCTGATACAGAAATTTGATTTTGATGAACTGGACTGGCCAAAACTTCTCAAACTGGATATTTAAAACATTCCACCTTAGTGATACCATAGGTGGCATGAATGAATGCAGTTCATGCGGAAAGAAATATACAATATGAGGAGAGAATTTATATGAAGACATCCAGTGCAGTGACAGCAGGCCATAGGAGCCTGGAGGACGGCCGTATCTACAAGCTGGCCCTGACCGGCCTGTTTGCGGCATTATCCTATGTGGTTTTTACATTTTTACAGATTAAGATTACCCTTCCCGGAGGCGACGCCACTTCCATCCATCTGGGCAACGCGGTCTGTGTCCTGGGAGCTCTGATATTAGGGGGCTTTTACGGCGGACTGGGCGGGGCCCTGGGAATGACCATTGGGGATTTATTTGACCCCATCTATGTGGTATACGCGCCAAAGACCTTCCTGCTAAAGCTCTGTATCGGCCTGATAACCTGTCTGGTGGCCCACAAAATCGGCAGAATCAATGAGAGCTCTGATAAGGGCCATGTGTTCCGTTTCGTGGTGGCGGCCTCTGTCTGCGGTCTGCTGTTCAACGTGATATTTGACCCGCTGGTGGGTTATTATTACAAGCTGGCGATTCTGGGCAAACCGGCAGCGGAGCTGGTGCTGGCCTGGAACATTGCCTCCACCTCCATCAATGCGGTGATGTCTGCTGCCGCGGCGGTGGTCATCTACATGCCCCTTCGCAGTACACTTATAAGGGCCGGGTTTTTTGACCGGTTCAGATGACAGGAGATTTGACATGAGTGTTTACCGACAGAAAAAGATTGCCATGATTAATGATTTATCCGGATACGGCCGCTGTTCCCTGACAGTGGCTATTCCCATTTTATCTGCCATGAAGGTCCAGTGCTGCCCCATACCCACCTCCATTTTATCCAACCACACAGGTTTTCCTGTCTATTTCTTTGACGACTATACGGAGAAGATGGGGGAGTTTATTCACAAGTGGAAGGAGCTGGAGCTGACCTTTGACGGCATTGTCAGCGGCTTTTTGGGTTCCGAAGCACAGATTGAGATTGTGATGGATGTCATACGGCAGTTCAGGCAGGAAGACACAAAGGTAATTATAGACCCCATTATGGGGGACCACGGGGAAACCTACGCCACCTATACACCGGCTATGTGCAGCCGTATGAAGGAGCTGGTATCCATGGGTGATATCGTGACTCCAAACCTGACAGAGGCGTGTATCCTGACCGGACGGACCTACCGCGGGGATGGATGGAGCAGGAAAGAGCTGGGGGAGCTGGCCGGGGAAATCCAGGCCATGGGACCGGAATGCGTGGTCATTACAGGTGTAAACCAGGGCGGCTTCATCATGAATGTGGTGGCAGAGGGCGAGAGGACAGCTTTCCCCAGAACCAGGCGGGTGGGCCATGAGCGGCCGGGAACAGGGGATGTATTTTCCTCCGTTGTGTCGGCTGCTGCCGTAAGGGGATGGAGCCTGGACAGCGCTGTGCGTCTGGCGGCCTCATTTGTAAAAGCCTGCATCGCCAGGTCGGAGGAGCTTGACATCCCCATTGCCAATGGCGTGTGCTTTGAGGAACTGATGGATGTGCTGGTCCGCGCGGCGGACAGCAGACATGAGGCGGGAAAGCTGGCGGAACGCGCAGACAGTCCGGACAGTCAGGGCCGGCCGGGAAATGTCGAAAAACGTTGACAGCTTTAGCTTTAAATAGTATGATGTTAAGGCAATGTTAAAATATAGGATGCGATAGAGGCGCGGTAAGCATTAGTATCTGTGTGATAATGGATGCCATCCACAGGGTGGCCGACAGCGGGGATTTTTGTCCCGGAGGCCGGCAGGCCGGAGAACACAGGGAAAGGGATTACTGCCGAAACAGATTCTGTCTGCCGGCGGAATGTGTTGGGATGCAGTCAAACAGGCTGCATACTCTCACTTTTAAAGTGGTGGCGCTATTGGCTGGATTTTCTTAAGCAGATACATGATTATGGAAAGCAATGGCCTGGGGTCATTGCTTTTTCTGTACAGTGCCGGAACGTGTCTGGCAGTGCCCCATGGGCCGCCATGGTATCGTAATCCAGGACCAATAGGGGGAATTAAGAAAATGACAGAATTTTTAAACTGGTTAAACGGTGAAATCATATGGGGGCCTCCTCTGATTGCGCTCATCATCATTACGGGTATCTACGTGACGGTCCGATCCAGATTCTTCCAGGTATGCCACCTGGGGTACATCTTTAAGAGGACCCTTGGATGCATCCTGAGAAAGGACCATGCCGCCGATGAAAACGACAAGGGACTTTTAAGCCCTTATGAAGCGATTGCAACGGCTGTAGGCGGTTCTGTGGGCTTTGGCAATATCGCCGGAGTGGCGACAGCCGTCACCACAGGCGGACCTGGAGCAGTGTTCTGGATGTGGCTGACAGCCTTCATGGGCATGCTGATTAAGCAGGTGGAGGTTACGCTGGCCGTGTATTACCGCCGTACGGACGAGGAGGGAAATCCATACGGAGGACCTACCTATTACATGGAGTACGGTCTTGGGGAGGAGCGCCACTGGGGTAAGAAATGGCTTCCTCTGGCCTTTGTGTTCGGCCTTGGCATATTCTCCACCTTCTTTATCAGCGCATCCAACTTTACCACGTCAGAAGTGCTGGCCCAGTCCTTTGGCATTCCCCAGGAACTGGCATCCCTGCTGCTGGTGGTGTTTATCTATGCCCTGATCTGGAGAGGCGTTAAGAATTTGAGCAAGATATTTGTGAAGCTGGTGCCGGTTATGAGTCTGGGGTACCTGATTTTCGGCCTGCTAATCATTGTGCTGAACATCGGCAACCTGATTCCCACCATTGGCTCCATCTTTACCCAGGCCTTTACGGGTACAGCCGCCATGGGCGGATTTGCCGGAGTCACGGTGTCCAAGGCCATTGCCACCGGAATGCAGAGAAGCGTTTATTCCAATGAGGCCGGCTGGGGTACAAGCCCCATGGTCCACGCCTCCAGCAAGACACGCCATCCCGTGGAGCAGGGACTCTGGGGCTCCTTTGAGGTATTTGTGGACACCTTTATTGTGTGTACTATTACAGCGCTCAGCGTGCTGATTACCGGTGAATGGACCTCCGGGGCAACCAATGCAACTCTTGCCCTCAATGTGTTCCAGCACAATCTGGGATTTTTCGGCACCGTGTTTATGACGGCCACCATGGTGATTTTCTCCGTGACCACTTCCGGAGGCTGGTATGTGTACTATGAGGCGACCCTGCGTCATTTGGCCATGAACCATCCCACGGTGAAGAAATGGCTGCTGCGCATGTTTAAGTATTTTTATGCCCTTCCTCCCTTTTTACTTACCCTTTACCTGATTCATGTAGGTGATTTGAGCATATGGACCCTGGTGGACATCACCAGCGGTATCCCAACTTTCATCAATGTGTTCGTCGTGCTTATCCTGTCAGGCACATATTTCAGGCTTCTGAAGGATTACAAGGCCCGCTATATGAATATCGGAACACTGGAAGATAGGGATATGCCGCTGTTCTATGAGGATAAAAAGAAGCTGGAGAAGACGGAATAAGGAGAGGGACGACATGAGGACAATATACCGGAATGGAGCCGTATACACAGGGGAGCTTCCCCTGTGCCAGGCCTTTGTGGTGGAGGATGGAAGGTTCGTCTGCGCAGGCACCGACGAGGACGCCCTGGCCATGAAGGAATCAGGAGATGAAGTAAAGGACTTAAAGGGAAGGTTTGTGTGCGCGGGCTTTAATGATTCCCACATGCACCTTTTGAACTACGGAAATGCCTTACGCGCAGCGGATTTGTCACAGCACACCCACTCCCTGGCCGGGATGAAGGAATATATGAAGGAATTTATCCGGGAACAATCCCCAAAGCCCGGCGCCTGGGTAAGGGGCAGGGGATGGAATCACGATTACTTTGAGGATGAAAAGCGGTTTCCCAACTGTCATGATCTGGATATGATATCCACAGATTACCCTATCTGCCTCACAAGAACCTGCGGCCATGCCTGTGTGGTGAATACCATGGCCCTTCATCTGGCAGGAATCACAGGAAACACGCCCCAGGTGGAAGGCGGGCTCTATGAGGTGGACGAAAGCGGGGAGCCCAACGGAATATTCCGGGAAAATGCAATGGACCTGATCTACGGATGCCTGCCTGAGCCCGCCAAAGAGGACATAAAGGAAATGATACTGGCAGCGTCCAAGGCTCTCAACCGTTATGGAGTCACTTCATCCCAGACAGACGATTTGCTGGCTTTTAACAATGTGCCCTATGAACGGGTGCTGGAAGCATACCGGGAACTGGACGCAGAGGGAAGAATGACAGTCAGGGTTTATGAACAGTCCCAGTTTACGAATCTGGATGTGCTGAAGGGATTCGTGGAAAAAGGATATAACACGGGCTGGGGAAATCATTGGTTTAAGATTGGTCCCCTTAAAATGCTGGGAGACGGTTCCCTGGGAGCCAGGAGCGCCTATCTCAGCCAGCCCTATGCAGACGATGCCTCCACCCGGGGAATTCCCATTTTCACCAGACAACAGTTCGAGGACATGGTGGGATATGCAAATTCCCATGGGATGCAGGTGGCCGTCCATGCCATAGGGGACGGAATTCTGGATGATATCCTGGCAGCCTACGAAAAGGCCCTTTCCCAGTGTCCCAGAAAGGACCACCGGCACGGCATTGTCCACTGCCAGATTACTAGGCCGGACCAGCTTGATAAATTTGCGAAACTGTCCCTGCACGCATACTTCCAGTCTATTTTCCTGGATTATGACATCCACATCGTGGAGGAACGAATCGGAAAGGAGAGGGCGGCGTCCAGCTATCATTTCAGGACCCTTTATGAAACCACCCATGCCTCCAACGGCTCCGACTGCCCGGTAGAGCTGCCGGATGTGATGAAGGGAATACAGTGCGCGGTCACCAGGACAACGGTGAAGGACCATGTGGGCCCATACCTACCGGAACAGGCACTGGATATAAAGCAGGCCCTGGATTCCTTTACCGTGGAGGGCGCCCACGCATCCTTTGAGGAAGAAGTGAAGGGGCGGATTGCGCCAGGGATGCTGGCAGATTTTGTGATACTGGGAGCCAATCCCTTTGAGACCTCTCCTGAGGAGCTGGCCGGCATTCCGGTGGAAGCCACTTACGTGGACGGCGTATGCCGGTACAGCAGGGAGGCGGAAGGAAAACAGCAGCAGGAAAACAGCAGCAGGAAAAACAGAAAAAGGGCTTTTATTTCATGGTAAAATGTTATATACTCTTTAACAGTACAGGAATACCTGTCCAGAATTGGAAGGTATTATATCAAGGAAATCCAGGAGGAATACCATGTTAGATTTAAGATTCGTAAGAGAGAACCCGGACATTGTAAAGCAGAACATTAAGAATAAATTCCAGGACAGCAAGCTGCCGCTGGTGGACGAAGTGATTTCACTGGACACGGAGGCAAGGGCCACACAGAAGGAAGCCGATGATTTAAGGGCCAGCCGCAACAAGCTGTCCAAGCAGATTGGCATGCTGATGGGCCAGGGGAAGAAGGATGAGGCGGAGACCGTGAAGCAGGAGGTCAACGCCAATTCCGCGCGTCTGGCGGAGCTTGAGGAAAAGGAAGGACAGCTTTCTGAGAAGATTACCAAAATCATGATGACCATTCCCAACATCATCGACCCAACCGTGCCCATCGGCAGGGACGACAGTGAGAACGTGGAAGTGGAGCGGTTCGGTGAGCCCGTGGTGCCGGATTTTGAGATTCCTTACCACACAGATATTATGGAGCGGTTTAACGGTATTGATCTGGACGCGGCCAGAAGAGTGGCGGGAAACGGTTTCTATTACCTGATGGGCGATATTGCCAGACTTCATTCCGCAGTGATCTCCTATGCAAGGGATTTCATGATTAACCGCGGATTTACCTACTGTGTACCTCCTTTTATGATCCGCAGCAATGTGGTCACAGGCGTCATGAGCTTTGCCGAGATGGATGCCATGATGTATAAGATTGAGGGAGAGGACCTGTACCTGATTGGTACCAGCGAGCACTCCATGATTGGTAAATTTATTGATACAATTACGCCGGAGCAGCAGCTTCCCCTGACACTGACCAGCTATTCCCCCTGCTTCCGCAAGGAGAAGGGCGCCCACGGAATTGAGGAGAGAGGCGTTTACCGTATTCATCAGTTTGAAAAGCAGGAGATGATTGTGGTCTGCAAGCCGGAGGAAAGCCCCATGTGGTATGATAAGCTGTGGCAGAACACCGTGGATCTGTTCCGCTCCTTAGATGTTCCTGTCCGCACTCTGGAGTGCTGCTCCGGCGATCTGGCTGACCTTAAGGTGAAGTCAGTGGACGTGGAGGCATGGTCCCCAAGACAGAAGAAGTATTTTGAGGTGGGAAGCTGCTCCAACCTGGGAGATGCCCAGGCCCGCCGTCTGAGAATCCGCGTACAGGGAGAGGACGGAGGAAAGTATCTGGCCCACACCCTGAACAATACCGTGGTGGCGCCTCCGCGTATGCTGATTGCTTTCCTGGAGAACAACCTTCAGGCGGACGGCAGTGTGAAGATACCGGAAGTGCTGCGTCCTTACATGGGCGGCATGGAAGTGATGGTTCCCAAGAACTAAACGTATGAAACAATTGCCGGTCTGCATCCTGCGGTGCAGGCCGGTTTTTTAAAAGAGAAAGGAGCAACTTATGATTACATTTAACCATTTTAATTTTAATGTACTGGATTTGGAGAAGAGCCTTGCTTTTTATAAAGAGGCGCTGAACCTGGAACCGGTGAGAGAGAAGAACGCTTCGGACGGTTCCTTTAAGCTGGTTTACCTGGGAGACGGAGTGACGGACTTTACCCTGGAGCTGACCTGGCTGCGGGACAGGAAGGAAGCATATGATCTGGGAGAGTGCGAATTCCACCTGGCATTCCATGTGGATGATTTTGACGGCACCCACAAGCACCATGAGGAGATGGGATGCATCTGCTACGAGAATCCTGGCATGGGAATTTATTTCATCAAGGACCCGGACGGTTACTGGCTGGAAATCGTGCCTGCTGATAAGTAGGGGACATATTTGGAAAGGCGGGGGAAGCCGGATGGAAGGCCCTGATACCGGTTTACACGGTTCGTATCCGGTCCCGGCCCTTGATAACTCTGTCTACATAGGACCGGAGGGAAAAAGGAAAGCAGACAGGGAAATGTATCTGTAGGTCGCGCTATGGAAGGATAGGGTACGTGCGCCGTATATATGGATATGGATAAACAAATAAAGACAGAGGGTGTCGCAAAATCATCAAATTAGATGATTGAGCGATACCCTCGCTCTATGCATAAAAAAATCCGGAAGGAATTCTTTTGTTTTGGGAGCCCTTTCGGATTTTTGGCGTACTTTAACAATGCCTTCGTTTCCTTGGCTTTTTAAGCAGTTTCCTTGACTGGAAAAAGAAAACTTCCTGTACGCTCTTTTTAGATTTTGGCATGCAGTTTATTGATGTTATAGCCCATGCAAAGCATAAGAATCTCCAGTTTTACCCTCGTTTTTCCACGGAGAAGAAATCAAACGAAAATTCCTCCAATCCATCATCTGTTTGCCAAAAAAACTTTACATTAATTCGCTGCCCCTGTTGCGGCATTTCCATGATATCTATGACATACTGGTATTGTACCTTATTTTTTAGTTGCATGCGAAGGAGGAAAATGTATGCAGAATGATATCAGTGTTGCAGCCCTGTGTTTAAATCTCGAACAGAAACTCATGGAAGTCTGGAACAATGAACTGACTTTGGAGCGCTACAGAAAAGTACTGGCAGAATTTACTGTGTT
>CDZO01008085.1_pt1 | contig 69179 bp, 62 predicted proteins | sample 480641 | NCBI WGS metagenome assembly CDZO01 (sample SAMEA3182088, study PRJEB8094) | gut metagenome | biome: human; feature: gut; material: Stool; isolation source: human stools | place: Canada | collected 2013-02-05
GGCTATTGTTCTTTTGCGAATATGGCGGTCGCTTTTTTAATATTTCATTCTCAATCTTAAGACGCTGGATTTCTTTCTGGAGAGCCTTATACTCTTTGAGTGTGACTGTTTCCTCCTCCGATACTTTAATGGGAGAGAGCTGCTTAACCCAGTTGCTAAGTGTGCTCCGATTTACGCCATATTCACGTTCCAGTTGTGGATACGAGGTTCCTCCGGCATTATACAGATCGACGATCTGCTGCTTAAATTCCGGAGTATACGATTTTTGATTTTTCGCCATGTTGAACATCTCCTTTGCTCTTTCATTTCATAGTATAGGTCGTTCAACTTTTCCTGTCCACTCTTATATACTAACACCACCCTTGGGAAATTATCCTATAGGGTGGCTTGCTCTCTTTTCTACTTAAACGCTTGTTTACCTTGTCATTCTTAAATTTCACACTCATCAAAATACCCCTGCAGCTTCTCTACGAACTGACCGATGTGCAGCCCATCAACAAAAGAGTGGTGTGCCTGCACAGAAACAGGGATCAGTGTTTTCCCATCCTTCTCATAATATTTTCCCCAGTCAAAAAGAGGTGTTGCGTTGTCTTTCTTCCCGGAGTTTGTATGCGAAATATGTGTATATGTCACCCACGGCATCGGAGAACATTGGAACACATCATTCCCCAGCGAACCCGTGAAGTATTCCTTCTGCTCTTCAGCGGTTTTCGAAGCCAATTTGCAATATTCCTTCAAGCCATCTATCATAGGCACATTAACGACCTTAAAAAGATCCGTGCCCTTATTCAGATATGTAAATGCAGTGTTGATTCTATCGAACAGAACAACATTGCCATCTACAAAGCGATATCGGAAGGCCTCTACCTCGTTTGCGCACTTGCAGACAGCGTATACCATTGCCAAAGTGAAAGAGAGCCCGCTCTCCTTGACCACTCGTCTGAAATTCGTAATGTCTGCCTCAAATGTCACACAAAACGCTGGCTCGATGCTGTTTCTGAATACCATGCAGTGCATCGCTCTCGGCCACGTCTTTTCATCTATAATTTGGTATGAATTAGACACCCTATTTTCCCTCCATAAACATCATGAATGTTCTTGCCTCATTGCCTGCCAGTCTTCTCTTGTCAGACAGGTTATATGTTCCGTTCGCAGAACATCTGGGAGTGCACAGGGAACGTTTTCCGCAGAGTGATGGTAGTGAAAACCACATTTTTCCTGCACTCGCTTCGACTTTGTATTTCCATCGAAGTACCCACACCAGATTTTTTCAAGTTTCAAATCATTGAAGCCGTATCTCATTATTTCTCGAACAGCCTCCGGAATCAGTCCCTGTCCCCAATAGGGCACGCCAATCCAATAGCCTATTTCGCCCTCTGTATCGGGAATACCAATGTTGCTGGCTTTGCCAAGCATTAGTCCAATGCTGCCAACGGGATGATCGACCTCCTTTAGAACCACGGCATAGGTCTCCGGCGCTGACAGAACATCACAGATAATCTGTCGGCTATTATCTACACTGGTATGAATCGCCCACCCTGCGATCGGTCCCACCTCCGGATGGCTTGCATATTTGTATAAATCCTCTGCATCAGTTTCTTCCCACGGACGGAGGATAAGCCTTTCTGTCTCTAATATCATGTTTTCACCTTTTCAAACGCTACGGTTTCTTCCTTCATAGATATTTTGCCGACCCGATATCCATACCCCAATAATTCCTTTTTTAAATTCAGGAAGGAGTGATCAATGGGCAGGCCTGCGATTTCTTCTATCTCAGAATAGGTCAGTTTGAAACTGTCTGTACCGTTTTCTGATATCCACTTCCAAAGCTGGTCATACTTACTCATATCATGCCCTTCTGATCGGATGTCGGATCACTGTTTTCAACTTCTCCGGTGCAACCTTTCTGGCATCACTCAGATAGATTTCATGGTGCATCCGCTCATCCGTAATGTCCAAAACATAGCCCTGATCTTCCATAAACTGATGCATCAGCGCCACGGTCTTCGGCTCATTATCATAGGAACCAATATGCATGCACTGGACACACCGTCCCTCATCGTAGGTCAGGAATTCCACCTTAGAAAAATCTGTTTTCTTTTTCCTTGTAGCCTCTCCGATTGCCCATTCAAAATCCGCTTTGGTCACAAAGTCGGGAAGGCGGATAACCGATATGAAGTTGAAGTTTTCCTTATGGGCATAGTCGATGCCATTTACTTTCTCCTGCCACCAGAACCCCTCAAGTGGCGGCACAACATAATCAAAATACCCATCGATCTGATGATCACCTTTTTTGCTCATCTTGATTGTAAATGCGATTCCATAGAGCAGACCAATGGAGGCCTTATACTCGCTGTTTTCGGTGTTTGGATCGCCCTGTCCGCGTACCGCGATATAATTCATCGCCGGAACTGTCACGATAGACGGCTTGTTCTCCGGCAAATAAAATTCCTTGTATTCCTTCTTATAATCAAAAGCCATAGCCAGTCTTCCTTTTACATTTGCTCGTTTATGTATGACAAAGGTACATCCATACGCTGAGCGACCTGTTCCGGTGTCATCCCATTTGCAAGAAAACGTCTGGTCACTGCCTGCATATTCTCACCGACCTCAATGATGTGCTTATCCGGATCATAAAAGCGGACAACACGCTGACCCCATGAATGCTCAATAACCGGATGTACATATTCCACATCACATTCTTTGAGCTTTTCAGCGAAAGAGTCGAAATCGTCTTCTTCAAAGTAGAGCTCAAAGTTATCTCCGCCGAAAGAGATCTCCTCTTTTCCTATGAACGCTTTATAGGTTTGCGCTGTCTGCAAGGCGAGACCGTCGTCAGCGTCTTATTTGCACCAAAATCCAATATCACATCAAGTCCAAGAACTTGCTTGTAAAATTCCAATGACCTTTCCATATCGGTCACAACAATCATAGGACTGCCTAATTTCATTTTCATCAACCTCACAGATCCAAATTTTTTCGAGCCTCGGCATTGTTCTGAATGACTGCCGCTGCCTTTTCGCACAACTTCACCTCGGAACAATCACCCCAAGTACTTACTCCTTTTTTTATCGCACACTGGCGAATGGCACAAAGGCTGTCGCAAAACACCGTTTTTACTCCGTCAACACGGCATCCCTCACAGTTAATGTGTTCGGGCAGGATAGGAGCATTGTTTAACTCTGCCCATAGCTTTGCCGTTTTCTTCCGCAAAACCTGATCATTATTCATTGTAGCAATGTAGGCATCGCATTTCTCACAGTCCAAACCGCAATAGCCAATCATATCGTTCATGACATTCTTCCCCCATAAATCATAAGTATTTCTTGAACGCCTTCTTCATTTTGAGCATGACATCAATCAGCCTGTCAAACTGTGCGTTCCAATGATTCCTGTTACCGAAGGCCACGCTCTCTTCCTGTGCAAGGCTCGACATGATGGTGATCAGGTTCGTTTAGAAAATCTGCCCCTGAAGTTTCAGCTTCTCCTTGGCAGGAAATCCTTTGTCTAATTCTTCCACATCAGAATCATCGACATAACTTCGCTGTTTGGATAATAAGGGATCAGCGTGATTTCCTGATCTACGATTCTTTCTTCCATTTTTCATCGTTAACTTCTTATTTTCCACTGACATCTAATCCGCAGCCACAACCTACCCAACATCTAATCCGGCAACCCAACCCTATCACATTTTCGCCTCAAATGCGCTTTGATATGTTATCGCCAAGCGACTGTCCACCCGACCGCTCTCAAAGCTGCCGGAAGCCGAAAAGTGCCTGAAATCAAGGGTTTCCAAGCCTCTTATGTGTCTCGCCTTGACATCAATACTACCGTCTCCACATGCTAATAATTGTCCAAACCAGTCTTCACATCATCTCCAACATCTACAAGTTTTAAAAATATATCTTAAATAAAATTTAGATACATTTGTTTTTCTTTTTAATTTAAAGCGTCGTGAAATATCTATTCACAGACAGTTTTACTTCTATAGTCTTTTTGTGTTTATAAATCATCCTCTTAAAATTTCATCTATTTGCTCAGATTCAATTTGCTCTTTTAAATAACCAATTTTTGTTTCAATATAGTTTTTATGTTTTATCCACTTTAAACCTATACAATTTGGTAACAATGATTTGAGAAATTCAATCCAAGCTGAATACATAGGTACTGCACTGCCTGACCAACTCCAAGAAGTAGGCGTTAATGGTATTTTTTCAAAGTCTTCAAATAACGGATTATTCTCAAGAAAGAACAATATATACTCTTTTTTTCTTTTGAACTCTAATTTTGACACAACTGAAAATAAGCAATACATTTTTTCTTCATCATCGCAGAATCGTTGAATACATTGCCGAATCCATATATCTTGTCTTTCTAAAAACTTTTTCTCATTTTGCTTTGGCAATAATAAAGATTCCAAAAAATGCGGTACTGACAAAGTAGAATATTGGAGGTTTCTTATCAACTGCTCAAAAATTTTATTATATATTTCTACAAAATCGTCTAAATCAAAAAAGCAACAATGCCTTTCTTGATGGTCGATAAAAGAGTCACTATTTATTAAATAATCTATATACTTGTCCAGTATAGAAGGTCTAACCGAATATATTTCCTTCAAAAATTGTCCGTCATAATCATGATGTTTATCATATGACAACATAGCATAGTATATTTCTTCAAGCAATTCCAAATTACAATTAAATTTTCGAATCACTTCCTTTGGTGTATTATGATAGTAATTAAATAACAAGCTAAAATAAATATCCACGATAAAAGAGGAATACTCTTTTTTATCCAAAATAATTTTGCAACCTTCTATCAATGCTAATTCATCTATTACATTATATTTCTCAAGAAAATCTACATCACGCATTGATGATGAGGTAATATCTCTGTCAGAAGTATCTTTCAAAAAATCATAAAGCCATTGTAAATGCTTTTCTGTAATTAATTCCAGCGGTAATTCATGATAATATGCATATATCCAAGCATTTTTCTGACTATATTCTTCACTAATAATAATTTCATACACTTCTGAATCGGATAATAAGGAAAATAGAGTGTCTACTAAATGATATGGATGTAAATTGTTTGGTGTATCGTTTTTGATATAATATTTAATTGCATCAACATACCAATCTGCTTTATCGGAAATAGCATCAAAGGCAATGCCTAATCCTTCACCGACCTCCCAAGATGAATGGTTATCTATCCCAGAAATACTGCTGCAAACATCGATTAACTTCTTAAACATTTGTAAATCACAATTCAAAGTGTAATGATTAATTGATTGCTGCTTTCGTTTTCTATGTTCTTCATAACCAGTTTCTTCATAATCTGGTCCTTTAAGAAGACAATATAATTGAAAACTCTCTCCTTCAAAATATTCAGAAAACAGGGATGCACAAGAACAATTCATTCTACTAAGAACTTGCACTATTTTGTCTGCTAAAAGGCAATTTGTCAATTTATCCGGCAGAAAATTGGACTTCAAAATCGATTGAATATATTTTAAATCAAATTGTAAAACAGGAATGCTTACATCGTCGATAGTGCCACCATAAGAACTGAGGATTTCCTTCACTTTTGATCTATATTTTTCATTTTTGCTTAAAGAAGATAAATATTCCCAAATTAACTTTCGATATTTTTCAACACCTTTAGATATAACTAATGGAATTTGATATATGGTTAATTTATTTTTTCGTCCTTCCTCCGCTGGTGAAAAATACAATTTCAAAAATTCTTCTGCTATTTGTAAAAAGAAACTAACAATAAATTCTTGTTTCCAGTCATCTGAATATTCTTTTATTTTTTCAAAAAATGTTATTTGAGTGTAAAAATCATACCGTATGGCATCCCTATGAATCCCAAAATATATATTGACTGCATGATAAAATTCCATAAATAAATCTGGTCGCTTTAGATAATATTGAAAAAACAAATCACAAGCGGTTGGCAAATCAGTCATATCTGCAAATCCACCAAGAATTTTAATGATATCATTTTCTACATGCTGATAGTTTTTTCTTTTTTCAGTATCTATATCGCTCCATTCACAAATCACTCTTTCTTCAGATTCAATTTCATTTTGCAAAAGCAAAAGTGTTTCCGTAGGATTAATACGAAAAAAAACTTTTACAAATTCAAAGAAGATTGGCGATTTTTCTGTTGATAATTCATCCCATAATAACTTTATTTCTTTCTCAACAAAATTTAAAAGCTCTTTATTTCTAAAGATATTAAGTAACGTATTAACAGAAGATACAGTTCTCTCTCTGTAGCTTGAAAAGCAAGCTTTAATCATTTCCGACAAACTAAGTAATTTTTTGTCAAAGAAAATATATTTTAACAAATAATTAGACAAACATTGATCAGAAAAACGAACAGCTTTATCATTACAAATATCGACAATCTCCCGCTCGTGAAGCATACGGATATTTTCAATGAAACTATCTCGATTTAACCCCTTTTCCTGTAAAATTGGTAAAAGTGCATCAATATAATCTAAATGAATTGCTTCAAGAAAAGCAATTATACTAGAAGTTATACACAGATTTTTGTCTATAAAAAATTGATTATTTTCTAAATTAGAACCATAATAATCTTCATATAATTGTGACACATCATCAATAGACTCCAAACGATTTGAACCGCATGCTACTTTCCCAGCAAGTATAGCAATACGAGCATTTCCTTCTGCAATTCTTATAATTCGTTCTTGATAGTCTGAATTCAAAATGCCCAATGAAGTTTCAAGTAATTCCTTAATCTCATTCTCTGAAAATACATTTACATTCACAATTTCATAAGAAGTGATTGCTCGAACATCGTTTATCACTTTTTGAAGTGCATAATCCCTCACTGTAATAAGTATTTTTACATTATATCCCTCTGGTTTCATACTAACGTATCGGATAATATGCTGCAGTCCTGACAATTGATTGGCATCATCAATAAAAAGAAAATAATCTCCTGGTCTATCTAAAAAAAGTTTTAAGTCCTCGTATATTGGTAATGCATTACTATGAATACAGTAAGTCTTTTCATTCTTAGCATCTGCATGATTTTTTACATAATGCAAAGCTAAACGTGTTTTTCCCGTACCTGATGAACCACTAAGTATAACAACATCCACTTTAAGATAAGCATTGATGATATCTTGAAATTCTTTTTCTCTGAATAGAAATTTAGTGTCAATTGGAGCAGCCATTCTATTTGCGTTGTAACTATTAATAAATTCATCATATGATTGAATTTGATCTGTACTTATTGATATTCCCAAAAAATCACGTGAAAGATTATGATGGAAAAGATATATATCTTCTGCAAGCTTATCAATTCCAATAATTATAAGCTTAACTCCAACATCTTCACACAGTTTTTTTACTTCACTATCTTGAAAGGGTGTAAGGTTTGATGAAGTATGACAATAAATAATTTCAGAGATTTTGTCATGCGGAACACCTGTCTTTGCTGTATCAAGACATTTTTCAAGATCATCACTAATTTTTGCAAATAAGTTCGTCCTTTGAGTTGTGTATTCAACAAAAACATACTTTCCATTTGATGCAATAAAATAAGTATCAGGTGTACCTAAAGTGGTCTTTCGTGTACCTGCTTCTCCACCAAGAGATACTATACTCGGATAGCCTGTTTTATATAAATAAGAATCACAAAGATTTTGAAATGAACCTGCATCCAGTTGTAGTATTTTTTGTTTAATACTTTCAATATTAGCCACTGTCTATGCCCCCTATTGTTTTAATAATACAACATCTTAAAATGCTTCAACGCATCTAAAATAGCTTCTTCCTTTTCAATTGAGCACTGTGGAACTTTCTGGTTCTCGTTCTTTGAAATATTATAGTGTTCCCTAACTTCTAAACCATGCTTTTTCTTAACTTGTGCAATGTACAGAGTAGATACTTTAAACCCAAACTTTTCCAAAACATAGTTTTGAATTTGTTTATATGTTGCCTTACTTTCAGCACTTGTTAAATCCATATCATCCATCGGAAGTTCTACACTAATATATTTCTTTGAATCTAGTTTGGAAAGCAACACGATTGTCTCCACATGGTCAGTCTCCGGAAACATATCCACCGGCCAAGCCTCCACCGCCCGATACCCCAGCTTCTTCATATACCTCACATCCCTGGCCAGCGTTTCCGGATTACACGACACATACACCACCTTTCCGGCTCCCAGCTTTCCTACGGCGTCCATAAACTCCTCCGTACTTCCGCTTCTGGGAGGATCCATGATAACCACATCTGCATTCTCACCCTGTTCAGCCATATTCACCAGAAAACGGCCGGCGTCATTACAATAAAAACGAATATTATCTATTCCATTCATCTTCGCATTATTAACAGCATCCCTGACCGCACCCTGATTCAGTTCCACTCCAATAACCTTCCCGGCAGCCTTACTTGCTATGATTCCAATGGTTCCGATACCGCAGTACGCATCCACCACCAGTTCCCGCCCGGTAAGACCGGACAGTGACAATGCCTTTTCATAAAGAATTTCTGTCTGCACGGAATTCACCTGGTAAAATGACTTTGACGATATACGGAACCGGCATCCGCACAGTTCGTCCACAATATATCCCTTGCCATATAACACATGCTCCTTATCACCCAGAACCATGCTTGTCCCTCTTCCGTTAATATTCTGGACGATGGTGGTAATCTCCGGATGTTTCTCCCGCAAAGCCTTAACAAAGTTATTCTTAGACGGAAACACTGGAGATGCCGTAACCAGCACTACCATAATTTCCCCCGTGGAAAAACCCTTGCGGATTAAGACATGTCTGAGAAGTCCAAAGCCCGTATCCTCATCATAGGTCCGAATTTTAAAAGATTTGAGCATTCCGCGTATAGTACCGATGATTTCATCCGCCTTCTGGTTCTCTATAAGGCACTTCTCCACAGGAACTACATGGTGTGTATTTTCTTCATATATTCCGGAAATGATATTTCCTTTTTTATCTCTGTCAAATACAGCATGAACCTTATTGCGATAATGAAATGGATCCTTCATACCTATAATAGGCTTAACAGGACAGAGCCCTTTTAGCAGTTCCTCTACCTGCTTCTGTTTGAAATCAAGCTGTTTAGCATACTCCATATCCAGCAGCTGGCAGCCTCCGCACAGATTCAGCACCGGACAGATACTGGTGCTCCTTCTGGTTCCCCGTCCCCCATATGAACCGCCTCTTTTGGAATCCTCTCTCCGATATCCAGCACTTAATCCCCTTCCATCTTGTTTTTTTGGTGCAGACAATCCATCCGTCCCTTTGCGCTCTCTTGGCAAACTGCCATCCCTGCGTTTTTCTCCACTGCGCTGTTTGGACAAAGCATCCCCATCTTCTGCAAACCGTTTCCCGCTCTTACCCACACCAGTCTTACCTTCTTCGTCCCTCACCTTATGTTTACTATCCTTTGCTCTGTCTTTATCTCCATCTACGGCTTTCCTGCTTTCTGTTCCCGAACCTGTATCCATTCTTTTAGCCGTCTTTCCAGCTATTTTTCCAGCCATCCCTCTCTCCATCCTTTCAGCCATCTTTCTATCTATCTCCTATATTCGTCCATAATTTTCTACGCCTATAACCATTTCCAAGTCACTTCAACTTCATTCAAAAATACCTAACCTCCCTCAAAATCAAAATCCATATGGCCATTCTACCATATATTTCCCCTAATGTATAACCATATAAACTGAATAAATCAGCGAATAAATCACATACCTGCTGTCAGCTAACAAGTCAACATAACCTTTTACCCTCCCCATTATAAGGGTCCTATCTCGTAAAAGTGTTCATGCTGCCGGATACTACCCCCATCCCCCACACAAACCCTCAAAAAATCCACACACAAATGCCAATAAATCTAACAAAATACCGATTTTTTCACCCACCTATTTATCTCCTTAATGTTTCTCTCCTATGTCTTTACGTCCTCATTTCCCTATCTTGGCTGGTCACATACTCATTTCCAGCTCCCTCACCTCCGCTTACGCCCCCATCCCATACGCACCCCCTCCCCCAACCACCAAAAAAATAGCAACAAAAAAAATCCCACTACCAAACACCTCAAACACCAACAAACACCTCACCCCTTCCCACAAAAAAGGCCCGGCATCTCCCGCAGCGCTGCTCTGCATTCTGCAATGCCGCGGGATTACCCAGCCATTTTACACCCATTATCTATTTCAGTCTGTCCGACCCTTTTCCCCGCATCCGGCCATCATCAAACCGCTCTCGTAACCTCCGCCAGCCACACTCTCTCATCCTCATCCAAATATGGACTAATCTTCTCATACACCTGTTCATGGTACCGGTTCAGCAGTTCCACATCCCGGTCAGACATAATCCCCCTGTCAATTACCTCCAAATCAACAGGAACATACGTCAGGTACTCAAACCGCAGGAACTGGCCATATTCATTCTTTTCGTCCTCAACACACAAAACCAGATTCTCCGTCCTGATTCCGTGGCTTCCATCAATATACACGCCAGGTTCATCCGATGTAATCATACCCGCTTCCATCACCGCATTATCCTGGCGCTCCGGGACCATTTTGAAGCGGATGCCATTGGGGCGCTCATGTACGCTGGACAGATAGCTCACCCCGTGTCCGGTGCCATGTTCATAGTTAAGTCCCCGTCTCCACAGCGGCTCTCTGGCCGCATAATCTAGGCTGAGTCCGCGGCAGCCATGGAGGAACTTAACATCTCCCAAGCGCAGCATACTCATAAGCACCAAAGTAAAATGTTCCTTTTCCTCATCTGTCACCGGCCCCATGGCAATGGTCCTGGTAATGTCGGTGGTCCCTTCATAATACTGACCTCCGGAATCAATGAGGTACAGTCCCCTGGGCTCCAGAGAGATATTGCTCTCCGGTGTGGCGGAATAATGGCACATGGCTCCATGTGCACCATATGCGGATATGGTTGCAAAGCTCAGGCCTATACACCCCTCCTGGTCCATGCGCAGCTTCTCCAGATAATCCGACACACTGATTTCATCCATGGGAATGCGCCCCATATTCTTCTTCAGCCAGTAGATAAACTTGGTCATGGCCACGCCGTCCTTGATATGGGCCCGCTTTTCATTTTCTATCTCCACATCATTTTTAACCGCCTTCATGGAAGCAGTGGGATTCATTCTGTCGATTACCTTATTGGCTCCGTTAATCAAGCGGTAAACGGCATAGTTGACCCTGCATTTCTCCAGCAGGACCTTTTCGCCCTTAAGCTCCTCCACCATGTCATATACTCCGTCATAAGGCATCACCGTGACACCCATCCGTTCCAGATACTCCCTCACGCTTATGTCCTCCGCATCCTCCAGATACGGATAAGCTTTTCCCACCAGCACACTGCTGTTGACAAACAGGTACAGTTGGTCCATGGTCAACAGCGCGTACGACAGCACCACCGGATTGTACAGGATGTCGTTACCTCTGATATTTAACAGCCATGCTATATCATCCAGGGAGGTAAGCACATGGACCGACGCATGGGCCTTTTTCATAGCCTCCCTCACATCCGCGATCTTTTCCAATGCGCTCTTTCCCGCATATCTCTCATCCAGAACCCATGCAGGCTCCGCCGACAGCTCAGGCCGTTCTTGCCAAATCATGCCTGCCAGGTCTTCCCCGTAGGAAATACGCGCTCCCCGCTCCTTTAACAGTTCCTCCAGGGCAAGCCCTTCGGCCGCATTTACTACCCTGCCGTCAAATCCCAGGCAGCCGCCCTCAGGCATTTTGTCGTCCAGATACGCTCCCAGGGAGGGAACGCCCTCCTGTCCCATTTTCATCATGGTCATCGTGGAATCCTTTAGCTGGGCAGCTGCCTGCACATAGTAGCGTCCGTCTACCCAAAGGCATGCTTCGTCCATTGTAACCAGGGCCGTACCTGCCGATCCGGTAAATCCGGTCATATATTCCCTGCATTTGAAATGCTCTCCCACATATTCGGATTCATGGAAATCAGCCGTGGGTATCATATACGCATCCATTCCCCGCTCTTTCATCAATTTCCGCAATGCGTTCAGCCTGCTCTGAATCACATTCATACTATTATCCTTCCTTCCATTTCTTTCTGTCTCCCCGCACCTATTTCTTCCTCATGGCATCCTCTATAGCCGCCCCAATGCCTTCATTGTAAGTAGGCTGCGCCCGCATGGCAAAGGACATTTCCTCTGCGCTCAGTCCGTTGGCTATGGCCGTGGCTATTTCTCCAATCATATCCGTGGCCCTGGGACACATCATCTGCGCCCCCACAATGGTGTTGGAATACGCTTCAAATACCAGACGGATAAATCCATTTTCCCCGCCGGTTATGATGGATTTTCCATTTTCTCTCATGGAGAAATGCCCGCAGCGCACCTTCAGTCCTTTTTCCCTGGCAATTTCCTCCGTGATGCCGACGGTGGCAATCTCCGGATCCGTATAGATACAGTTTGGCACAATTGGAAGGGACACATACATGCCATTGGGCACTACCTCCAGCTTAATGCTGTGGGGTCTTCCGGCTATCCTCTCCACCACATATGTGCCCTGGGCCGCTGCCACGTGGGCCAGCTGTGTTCTGGCGGACACGTCACCAATGGCGTAGATTCCCCGCACGCTTGTCTCAAAATCGCTGTTTACGGCAATCTTCCCGCCTTCCATCTCAAGAGAAATGTCCCTGCCCAAAAGCTTTTCCACATTTGGCCGGCGCCCGATGGCCATGAGTATCTGGCCTGCTCTCATTTTAACAGGCCCTCCCTCCCCGTTGGGAGTGATGACGCAGCTGAGTCCGCCCTCTTCCTCCAGTATCTCAGTAACCGTGGCATCACAGTACACGTCAATGCCCTTTTGGCGCAGCTCCTTTTCCAGCTCCGCAGACATTACATCATCCATGGGCGCCATCAGATGCTTCTGCTTCTCCACAATGGTCACATGGGAACACAGGTTGTTGAACATGGTGGCAAACTCCACCGCGATAACGCCTCCGCCCATGATTGTCAGCCTGTCAAAATTCCAGCTCTCCGCTGCCAGCAGCCTGTCGCTGTTCCATACGCCTGCCAGGTCCGCGCCGGGAATCCGGCTCATGTAGGACACCGCGCCTGTGGCTATGATGACTGCGTTTCCGCGGAAGAATTCCCGGCCGCCTTCCTTTAGCTCCACCTCCACGGTCCTGTCCCTGCGAAGCACCGCTGTTCCGTAAACAATTTCCACATTCAGCTTTTCAAAGCCATATTGAATGCCATCCCGGTATTTAACCACTGCTTTTTTCTTATACTTCTGCATTTTCCCAAAATCAAAGGAAATGAAATCAGTAGACACGCCAAATTCATCGCAGCTCTGCATCATATGAAACATATCGGAGGCATGCAGCAGCGCCTTGGTGGGAATGCATCCCCGGTTTACGCATGTACCTCCAATCTTCTTTGCCTCTATCACCACAACCTTGAGGCCAAATTCCGCTGCTTTAAGCGCTGCCGTATAGCCCCCTGGCCCGGCTCCTATAATCACTACGTCAAATTCTCTTGCCATACCCGTTCTCCCTTATGTTCTTAATAAATTATTCTTTTAAATTATCTTGATTACATTATGTTTTAAATAATTTCTTCCAAGCATTTCTTCAAAGAAGGCGAACCTAAATCAAACTAAAATGCCTGCAGGCCTTCCATATCCCGTCCCGGTCAATATCATCTGTAACATAATCCGCCACGGTCTTCAGCTCCTCCACGGAATTTCCCATGGCAACACCGATGCCTGCCTCACGTACAATCTCATAGTCATTCATGCTGTCTCCAAAGGCGACTGTCCGCTCCAGGCCTATGTCATAGTACTGGCACAGCCGTTTCAGTCCCTCTGCCTTGGAGGCCTCCCGTTCCACCACATCCGCCCCCATGTTCCCCGAGAACATGGGAAATTTGAATTCAGGAAAATGGTCCTCCAGCTCCCTGGCGCCTTCCGGACCGCCTATGTACACCAATGTCCTCACCGGCATATCCATCAGTTCCCATCCATCCATGAAATTGCGCTCCGAAACACCCCAGCGAAGCCGGTCCATGCGGACCACGCCCTCCGGGTGTATATAATAATCCTTTCCCTCCTGGCTGACGCCCAGGGAAATTCCGTGGGTATCCCCATATTCCAGCAATGCCCTCAGCCGGTCCTTGTCCATCAGATGTTCAAAGAGGACATTGCCCTCAGCCACGACCCGAGTTCCGTTCATGTGTATCACTGCGTCCGGCATAATCATATCCCGGTATACCACACTCATATCATGGTCCATGTTCCTGCCGCTTCCTATGACAATGACCGAGTCTTTCCGCAGCAGCTCCAGGGCTTTCATAGCGCTGTCCGGAATTTTCCATGTCTTATGGTCCAGCAGTGTCATATCCAAATCAAAGCTGACAATCCGCTTTTTCTTTCTTGGTTTCTGTGCCATTTTTAAATTCTCCGAATAAATTAAAATTAGGTCTTTTCAAAATGAAAATTATCTGATATAATAAGTGAGGTTCGAGAACGGAGTATGGCGTAGCTTGGTAGCGCGCTCGGCTGGGGGCCGAGAGGTCGCAGGTTCAAATCCTGTTACTCCGATTTTTCCTTTTAATTCATAGGTTCCTGATGCTTATCGGTGTCAGGAACCTTTGTTTTTTTGATTACCTTTCTGCAATATATTGATTACCTGTTACCCAGATTGGACATTTCAGCATTAATACGCAATATGATTTCAGTCTTTTCCTCAATCCCGCTAATATCGTATGTATAATACCGTTCATTCACATCTTCCGTATGTCCGAGAAGTGCTGCTGTAGCCGATACCTCCTCACACCTCATTTTAGAGTTTACCGTCCTGCGGAATGCGTAAATCCCCTTTTCACTGTTTCCTACTTGTCTACATTTGTTCTTTGAACAGGAGGATATCATTGGCGCATGCACTCTCCCGTTCTCATTTAAAAAAACTCTGACTCATATCCCCATTGAACCTCCAATGTCCTTTTCTGGTTTAGGCAAATTCCTGATTTCGTTTGTCATCGGAGAAATACGCGCTTTGCCAGGTACTCTTTTCCTTGTTCATTTTTACTTTCTCTTGTACGTATGACAGGTCAATAATACCATTTTCCAGGGCGTAATGCAATATGCCCAAATTGTTTTCTGCTTTCATCATCACTTATCAGGAACCGTGTATACACTCACCGGCCGGTGGGGGGGCTCCTCTTGTATCTTTAATTTTATGTCTGTTAAATATATAGGGTCCGGCTTTTTTTGGACTCTCGTACACTTTTTATCTTCACATTCTTAACTCGACCACATCCCTTTCTTGAAAATTGTAAAATAATCTAAACCATGTCAAGGACTTTTTAATGTAACCAGCTTCATCCTCCTTCCAACGCCGGATGTTATCATCCAGTTCAGTAATATAAGATTCAAGTGAGTATACTGCAAAATAATTACAATAAAATGTTCCGATAGACTCCTTATTGCTAAATCACGTATATACTGCCCATCATTTTCAAGAAAATATGCAATGATTCTCTCCTGATTTCCAGATTGGGGGATTCTTAAAGCATTTCTCTTCATATGAAATGAATGACGCTTTCTATTAAAAATTCTGCGGTATAGCGGCACACAAATAACTCCCATCAGAAAGAACATCGGATTAACAGTTTTCCTGTGATGAATGGCACAATGTTTTCCATCGTCCTCTCTGCGCTTTTCCTGCTTTTGCACAGAATCAGGCAGTCATCCGCATACCTCACATACTTGTGTCCCCTGCTCTCCAGTTCCTTGTCCAACTCATTCAGCATGACATTTCCACACAAGGGACTTAGCGGGCCTCCCTATGCAAAGCAAGTAACTATGCAAAGTAAATCCATGGAATCCCTGTTCCAAGCCATTTTTTCTTGCGCTGCTTTGCATAGTCTCCGAAGATATTTATGAGAGTTATTCTCGAATATATCATATCGGAGGTGCCTTTATGGACAAAACATACTTACCAGACCTGATCTCAGGACTGGAACAGGAACTGCTCCGGCTTGGCTATACCAAAGGGAGCATGACCTTTTACCGCCGGCGTCGGAACCAGCTGATGGCCTATGCGGAAGATAGGGGTGAGTGCTATTACACGGAACAGCTTGGCATGGACTTCCTGAAAGAGTTCTTCGGGATCACGCAGGAAGATTTCTCAAGGACACTGCCGCAGGCAGAAACACAGGAAATCCGTGTAGTCCGTATGGTTGGGGATTTCCAGCTCCACCATGCGGTGCTGCGGCGTTATCTCAAGCATAAGGAAATACTGACAACCCCGTTTTTTGTGGATATCCGCAGCCGATTCCAGAGTTCCTGTGAGAAAAAGGGCTATTCACAGGTGACTACGGAGCATTATGTGAAGCAGTCTTCCTACCTGATGGATTATCTGGCCGCACAGGGGATGGATGATTTCACAGCAGTCACTCTGGATACGGTCAATGCCTATATCAGGACACTGGCAGGTTTTTCCTACAAAACAGTGGAGCAGCATATTTGTTCCCTGCGTGCCTTTTTCCGTTTTCTGAACCAGGAAGGGATCATGCCGGATGACCTTGCGGCAAAAATGCCCATGGTGAAAGTCAGGAAGCAGACTGCCATCCCTTCGGTCTGGACCCAGAACTGAAACAGCTGGTCAGGGCCATTGACCGGGGGAAGCCCGAAAGGCAAGCGCGACTATGCCATCATCCTGATTGCGTGCCGTCTGGGGCTGCGCTGCACAGACATCAAAAACCTGTGCTTTGAAAACTTCAACTGGACAGAGAAAAAACTCTGTTTTACCCAGTCCAAAACAGGGCAGCCCATGGAACTGCCGCTTGTCCCGGATGTGGGCTGGGCAGTGATCGATTACCTGAAATACGGGAGGCCGAAGGTTGACAGCAGCCGTATCTTTGTCCGTCATACGGCCCCGTTCCTTCCCTTTGCAGAAGGGGACCATCTGGACCAGCTGATCAGGGCATATATGGTAAAAGCCCATATCCCCATGCGCGGTAAACACCGGGGGATGCACAGCCTCCGCCATACCATGGCAAGCGTCCTTCTGGAGAAGGACACCCCTCTCCCGGTCATTTCTGATATCATCGGACACCTGGACACGAATTCCACCGCCGTATATCTCAAGGTGGATATGGAACGGCTGGCGGAATGCCCCCTGGACTTTGAGGAGGTGATCCATCTTGGCTGAACCCACTTTTACAGGCCCTTTCCGCAAAGAAATGGAAAACTTCATCTCCCTCAAACGGTCCGTCGGATACAAATACAACACAGAGCCTGGCATACTAAAGCGTTTTGACAGCTACCTTGCGGCAAAATATCCGGATGTGGCAGCCCTTTCCAGGGAGGCCGTGACCGGCTGGTGCGCCAGGACAATGCACGAATCGGCCGCAAACCATTGTTCACGGGCTTCGGTGGTACGCCAGTTTTCAAAATACCTGGACAGCATCGGGATCAGCGCGTGGATACTCCCAAAGAATTATTATCCCGCCGGCCAGCAGTATGTGCCGCATATTTATACCCCTGAAGAACTCAGGCGTTTCTTTGCGGAAACAGATAAGTGCCGCCTGTGCCCGGAAGTCCCTTACAGGCATCTGGTGATGCCAGAGTTCTTCAGGCTGCTCCTTTCCTGCGGGCTGCGGTGTTCGGAAGCCCGGCTGCTCACGGTGCGGGATGTTGACCTGCATCAGGGGATACTGACGGTCCGTGATTCAAAGAACCATAACAGCCGCCTGGTCCCGATGCCGGAATCCATGACACTGAGGCTGCGCAGGTATGCCGGGGAGGTCCATCCTTTTCCAGAGCCTTCCGGATATTTTTTCCCGGGTTACGGCGGAAAGCCGATGACACTGGGAAATATCTATAAAAACTTCCGGCGCTTTCTCTGGAAGGCCGGCATCCCCCATACCGGGGACGGCCCCAGAGTCCATGATTTCCGATATCCAAACCCCAAAAATATCCAAACCTTTTTCTGAATCTTCCGGATTTACAGGCCATACAAAACAGAAAAGGTTTGGATATTTTTTGATATGATTTATCTATCACCCAAAGATAGGAGGATCATATTTATGAGTTTTGAGAACCTAAAAAACAACTATAGCAAACTTTTGGAGTTTCTGGAGAAGGAAAAGTACTCTGCTACAGTCATCAGGTGTGTTTCCAGAGAAATAAAAAACATACTTGAAAATGCCCAGGCAAATCAGTGGGAAACTTACAAGAACATCTACCATGCGTATGAACATCATGGACTGTCAAAAGATGTTCTCCGTAGCAGACGCCATATCCTGCGGATGATCGAACGTTACGATGTCAGAGGTGAATTTCCGGACAGGCTTCGTAGAAGCTATGCATTTGAAAGCGATGCATATGAGTGCCTCCCGGATGAATTCAAAAACCTCATCAAGTTTTACCGTAGTTATGAGGGGAAACGTGGAAAAAAAGAAACTACCATTTACCACGAAGCTTTGAATGCTGTCTCTTTTCTATGTTTCCAGCAGCAGCGCGGATGCCGCAGACTGGATGACATCACCGAAAAAGATGTGCTCGCATTTTTCCTCTCCGACGACGGCAGCCTGGCCAGAGGATGTTCCTATAAGAAGAATATATCTGCTGTGTTCAAGGCCGGCCTGCTTTGGGAAAATGCCCCATGCAGCCGAATCCTTTCCTTCCTGCCACAGCTGCGGGAGAGCCGCAAGACCATCCAGTATCTGACAGACGAAGAAGCTGGAAAGATCCGCTATGCTCTGTATGACATGGAAAACCCACTCTCCCTGCGTGACAGGGCCATTGGCATTCTTCTCCTTTATACCGGCCTGCGCGGCTGCGACATTGCAGGCATGCAGATTGATTTTATTGACTGGGACAAGGAGCTTCTGCGCTTTCCCCAGCAGAAGACGGGAGTGCTGATAGAACTGCCCCTCAGCCCAGCAGTGGGCAATGCCATCTTTGATTACATGGATTCCGGTCGTCCCTGCTGTGCTGACGGGCATGTTTTCATTTCTGAAGTACAGCCTTACCGCCGCCTTGCCAGCCAATCGGTTGCAAACATCGCCCTCCGTATATACAAGGAAGCCGATGTACGACAAAACCCAGGTGACCGCAGAGGGACGCACATTTTCCGCCACCGGGCGGCATCGCATATGCTGGAATCCGGAATCCCCCGGCCAGTCATCAGCAGAACCCTCGGGCATACTGCGCCGGATTCCCTGGAACCCTATCTGATGGCGGATTTCAGGCATCTGAAAGAATGCTCTCTGGATGTTGGACAGTTTCCTGTCCCGGAGGAGGTGCTTGCGATATGAGGGAATATGAATCCTGTTTCGCGCTGCTTATCCGGGATTTCATTGCATACCGCAAGGCATCTGGCCGCTGGAACGAAGCATCCTATGGGCCTAACCTCCGTGTTTTTGACCGATTTTGTGCCATGAATTATCCGGATTCAGTCCACCTGACGCAGGAGATGGTGGACAGATGGTGCAGACAGCGTGACAGTGAAACAAACAATTCCTGCAGGTCACGGATATATGTCGTCTACAGTTTTATAAAATACCTGTCAGAAAGGGGGCTTTCTGAGGTTCTGCCGCCCAGGATACCAAGGAAGGAACGTGTGACTTATATCCCTTATGCCTTCTCTGGGGATGAGATACGCAGTTTTTTCAAAGCCTGTGATAATCTGCCGGACATCCCAAAAACAAGAAACGTACTCATCCGGCGCATCACGGTTCCGGTATTCTTCCGGCTTCTTTACAGCAGCGGCATACGTACTACTGAAGCAAGGCTGTTGGAATGTGCGGATGTGGATGTGGGAAACGGGATACTCAACATCCGATATTCCAAAGGCCACGACCAGCATTACATTGCCCTGCATGACAGCATGGCAGACCTGATGCGCCGCTATGACAGCGCAATCCGGGAATGGTTCCCATCGCGGAAATATTTTTTCCCGGCACCAGGGGACACCGCGCATCCACATACATGGGTGGAGAAAAATTTCCGGAGGGTATGGGCGGAAGTGTCCAATGACCGAACAGCCACAGCGTATGCGTTCCGGCATCATTATGCAACAGCAAATATCAACCGCTGGATCGGGGACGGGTTTGCTTTTGACGATAAGCTCACCTGCCTCAGCAAAAGCATGGGGCATACGACACTGGAGAGCACACGGTATTACTATTCTGTCGTTCCCGGCCTTTCCGATATCGTCCTGAAAAAAACAGAAGATGGTTTCAATGAATTGGTGCCGGAGGTGATTAGCTGATGAAGAACAGGAGTGAAGCTGCCGCCCTGGCAAAACATATATCTGCATTTCTGGGCGATTATGTTCCTTCACAAAAAAGCGGGAGCGCCAACACGCTTAAGGCATACCAGGATTCTATTGGTTTATACCTGCAGTTCCTTGAGCAGGGAGGGGTAAGCAGCAGGGAGTTTGATGCCTCCTGCTTCGGGAGGGATCGCATCGAACAATGGCTGTCATGGCTGCGCACGGAAAGAGGATGCCAGCCGGGGACGTGTAACAACAGGCTTGCATCCATCCGGACATTTTTAAAATACCTGGGCCATAAAGAAGTCCGTTTCCTCCACCTTTACCAGGAAAGCATGGAAATTGACCGGCTGAAGGTACAAAAGAAAAAAGTGGAAGGCCTCTCCCGTCCGGCTGTCAAAGCCCTGCTTGCTGCCCCGGACCAGGGCACGGCCATGGGACGGCGCGATTTGGTTCTTATGCTGGTGCTTTACAGTACAGCTGCAAGAATTGATGAGGTCCTTTCAATGAAAGTCGGCCAGCTGCATCTTGACAGCGCAAAGCCGTATGTAAACATCATTGGGAAGGGAAATAAGGTACGGACGTTATATCTGCTTCCACGCACGGTGGCACACCTTGAAAAATACCTCCTGGATTTCCATGGGAACCCCCCATCCCCGGAGGCTTATGTGTTTTATTCGCGCAATACCGGCATTTATGGGAAACTGACAGCGGCGGCAGCGGACAAAATGTTCAAAAAACATGCGGTAAAAGCACATGGTTCATGCGCAGATGTGCCCTTGAAGCTGCACGCTCATCAATTCCGCCACGCGAAGGCCTCCCACTGGTTGGAAGACGGCATGAACATCGTGCAAATCTCTTTCCTGCTTGGACACGAACAGCTGGATACAACCATGGTATATCTGGATATCACAACAGAGGATGAGGCAAAGGCATTGGCAACACTTGAAGGGGAAGGGGATTCCAAAGTGGAGAAAAAATGGAAAAACAGAGATGGGTCCCTTCGTGAATTCTGTGGCCTGCCTGCAAAAAGATCATAAAAAATATCCAAACCTTTTCTGTTTTGTATGGCTTGTAAATCCGGAAGATTCAGAAAAAGGTTTGGATATTTTTTGGGTTTGGATATCTGAGAAAATCCAAACGTTTGGATTTCCTCCGGCACGCCTACTGCATTTACCGTCTGAAGCAGTGGGCACAGCAGAACCGGGACCTCATGGTATTGATCCCTATGATGCGCACTTATCTGTGGCACCAGACCTTCCATGAAACAGCGTATTACCTTAGATGGACAGCCGATGTCTTTCCTGACATCCGGGTGAAGCTGGAAAAGTGCTATCAGGATATCATACCGGAAATGGAGGGAACTGCCCGTGAAACCGACTGATTTCTCCATGCACCTTACAGCATTCCTGTCTGATTACCTTCCTGTCCAGAAGAATGTCAGCAGGAACACGATAAAATCCTACAGAGATACTTTTAAGCTCCTCCTTCTTTTTTGTGAAAAAGAGGAAGCCATCCCAGCGGAAAAGATCACCATGAAGAACCTTTCCTCCGATCTGGTCGGGCGGTTCTTAAACTGGCTGGAAACAGAACGGAAAAGTTCAGTTTCCACGAGGAACCTGAGGCTGACAGCAATCCATTCCTTTTTTCGGTATGCCCAGTCGGAATCACCGGAATCCCTGTACCACTATCAGAAAGTACTGGCTATCCCGGTAAAGAAGAAACGGCAGTCAGCAGTGGAGCACCTGTCCCCGGAAGGGATCAGGCTTCTGCTGGAGCAGCCGGATAAATATACGGCCCATGGACGGCGGGACCTTGCCCTGATGAGCCTGATGTATGACAGCGGCGCAAGGGTTCAGGAGATCATCGATCTTTCTGTCAGGGATTTCGTTCCAGGAAACAAGCCTGTGCTGGTCCTTACTGGAAAGGGTAACAAAACACGGCGGGTTCCTGTCATGAAGAATACGGCTGCGCTCGTAGAAGCATATATCTCCGAGAACAGGCTGGATCTGGCACATAAAGCCAGTTACCCGCTTTTTACGAACAGACAGCACAACCGGCTGACGAAGGAAGGAATTGCTTATATCATCAACAAATACGCCGTTATGGCACACGAAATATCTGATAAAGTACCGGAGAAGGTAAAGTGCCATATGCTGCGCCATTCCAAGGCGGTCCATCTGCTGCAGGCAGGTGTAAACCTAATCTATATCCGTGACTTTCTGGGCCACAGCGATATCAAAACTACAGAGATTTACGCAAGGGCCGATACGGAGCTGAAGCGAAAGGCCCTGGAGAACGCTTATCCGGATCTGGTAGATTCCAATCTGCCGGACTGGAGCGAAAACGGTGACCTAATGGAGTGGCTGTCCAAGTTGTAATGGCTATAAGTAGAATACTATGCAAAGTAAAATCTGGGAGAATCTTTTATTTATAAGGAAAAACAGTACATTCTTTGCATAGTGTTCTGCTTTGCATAGGGTGGTCTATGCTGAGCTTTGCATAGTCCGCCCTGCGGCACGCCCTCGGCCGCTGCGTGAAATCCTCCGTCCTCCATTACTCCGGCTTTCAGGTACCTGTGTATCAGCGAGATTACCCTCCCGTCCTTCACCGTCCTCGACAGCACCTCTATCAGCTTGCTGTGGTTCACCGTGTCAAAGTCCGTGTTGGTGTCGGGGTTCCCGGTAATCCTTTCATGGGCGTACACTACTGTTTCCCTTCCCTGTTCCGCAGGTATCTCTCGCAGGTAGTCCTCAATATGAAGTTGTCTGTACTTAATTCCATGTCCGGTTTCCATTTGGTAACGACACCTCCTACTGTTCAGTCCTTCCCGGTGCGTTTGCGACCGCCCGGTACTATGACCTCTGCTGACTTCTCACGGCAAGCTTTACTCCGTGACAGCGAATGTTTTATCGTCACTTTCACGTCCGTGATACCTCCCCGGGTACTCACACGATCTTTCCCACTTATACCTGCCCCGTTTACTGCTGGCGTTCCGTGCAGTTATTGGACTTTAGTTTGTTAGGCAGCCTCATCCACGCTTCACAGCCTATCCGGACAGCTTTTACAGGCCAGTGGTTTGCCTCCGGTTTCCTTCATACCCCGCCTCACGATGACGCCCTTGCCATTGGCTGCACCCTTCCCACTGCCGGGCGGGTCAGGGACTTTCACCCGTTAGAACGTGCGCCCGCCGGGCGCACCTAAATAAAACATGGGCATTTCGTGATAAATGCCCATGTTTTATCAAGTTCATTATTTTGGCCTGCCAGGATTTCCACATCATTTGCCTGGCATACTTTTCGGATCAATTCTCTTGTCCTTAGTGCTACCTGCCCCATCAGGGCTGGCTTCCGATATTAATATTCATAATGTTACCTTTCACTTTTCTTTATTCCTCAACCATTCCAATCAGGTCGAATTTCTCCGTCGAAACAATGACATCATACGATTTTTTCTCCGGTATCTCATACTTCACCCAGATGGTTCTGTCGGAAAGATTGTAATACCATCCGGTTCCGGCTTCCTCCCAGCCGTCCCTTACAAGATAACGCGGGATGCGCTCGCCGTCGACCGTTACCCAGAATGCACCTTTTTGCTTGCTGACAAGCCGGATTGTAACTCGCTCCAATGGGCTTTCGTAGGTTCCCCTGGTATCAAAGTGAATTATCGTCTGATTACCGGCAGTTACATTAACTGCGGTTTTCGCGTAAACACCCTTCTTATAGTCCTCCGTGTGTCCGTCATCGTCATAGAATACAAAGCTGGTGTCCGTATCCGCGCTGATCAGGAAATCCACATGACGCATCCTGTCCGACATAATATGCTTAACATCCTCGCTGGTCACATAAACCGCACTTCCCCTGAGGAACATGGGAATGCTGCCCAGATTTACCGGAAGCTCGATAGTCTGACCGCCCGAATACTCCTTCAGGTTGTCATTCATGTCAAACCATCTGCATCCTGACGGCAGATAGATAGTTCTTGTCCTTGCCTCCGGCTCCACCACATTGGCAACCAGCACGCTCTTTCCGAACATAAAGATGAAATTATTATCGCTGTAACACTTCTTATCTTCCGGGAACTCTAAAAACAGCGGGCGCATAGCCGGCATGCCGTTCTGGTTTGCCTCATACATCAGGCTGTACAGATACGGAAGCATCCGGTATCTCTGGGCGTAAGCCGCCTTCACATATTCCCGATTCTCCTCATACATCCAGGGCTGTGTCACCGTGTTGTCGTTATTTGCCGAATTTAAGCAGAAGCGCGGCTGGAAAATACCGTTTTGAATCCAACGAAGCAAAAGCTCCGCCTCCGGCACAGATCCCGCGAACCCGCCAATGTCACAGCCCATGTTGGCACAGCCGGAAAGTCCCATGCCCACGATCGTGGCGATGTTGAACTTCACTGTACGCCAGTCTGTCAGGTTATCTCCTCCCCATACCTGCGCGTATCTCTGGATGCCTGCATATCCCGCACGGTTGATGATGTAGGGCCGCTCTCCCGGATAAACGTCGGCAATCGCCTGCTTTCCAAGAAATGCCATCAAATTGGAATGCAGAATCTTGAGCTCCGCCATTGTCCCTCCGGCGCCTTCAAAATCACAGTATGCGTCCCGATCCTCCACGCCGTCCATCTCACAATTGTCATTCCATACGGTCTTTGTTCCCATTCTCAGAATCCGGTCTTCCAAAAGCATCTTCCAGGTTTCACGGGCCTTCGGGTTCGTGAAGTCTAAAAACCTGCCTTCTCCGCCCCACCATCTTCCATAATAATCCCCGTCACCGCCCGGGTTTTTAATAAACACTCCGTTCTCCTCAAACAGGTTCATATAAGGATGATTTTTCAGAATACCCGGTTTCAGATTGGGAATCACATTGATTCCTCTGGCATTCATACGCTCAAAGAAATCCTCAGGATTTGGAAATCTCCTGTAATTCCAGTTAAAGATATAGCGGAGGTTGTCCTCCTCGCCGCTGGAATAGCCGGATGCCAGCCAAAAATTATCGATCAGGATGCCCTCCTTCTCATGCTTATCGATTACCCGATAGATTTCCTGATCACAGTTGTCCTCCAGTTCTGCGTAATACATAGTCGAGGCACAATACCCCAGAGACTGTTTGGTGGGCAGCGCGCAGCGCCCCGTCAGCATCGTATAGCGGTCTAAAACCGCCGAAAGCTCAGGACCCTTGATCAGGAACAGGTCAATATCTCCCCCATCCGTCTGATAATAGCAATACCGATCCCAATAGCCGGAAACCTCCTGCCCCATATCAAATACGCTGTCGTAGGAATTATGATAAAACAAGCCGATGGCATAGGCTGTTTTCTCGTTGATCCGGATATAAAACGGTATATGCTTGTACATGGGATCCCCAAACTCCGGATCGTGTCCAATCGCGTCCTTGGGTGACATCCTGAGTCTTCTCCCTTTCTTGTCCAGACAGCCCGTCTTTTCGCCAAAGCCGTAAAAGTGGTCGTTAACCGGATCCATTTTGGAATAGTGGGCCAACCGTCCCAGATGATCCTTCTCAAACGCCCTCTCCTTCAGATCCTGATAAACGACAGCCCCGTCCAGGGTCTTTAACGTCAGGAAAAAGGGGGTTTTGCTGATTTCCAGGATGCAGGTGCCTGTTGTAAATACAAGCTTTCCGTTCTTCTCCTCGCAGGGAATATCCAGGGGCTCAATGCGTGTGCGCTCGTCCTTTAAAAGTTCGTCCATCCGATCCTCCCAGGCGGTAGTCACCAGCGTATAGGATTCTTCCTTAAAATCCCGCCGGAAGCTCACCCGTACCCGAATCACGTCATCCGTCATAAAAATCAGCAATACATCCGCCGCATCCCCGTGCAGAATATAGCCGGAACCAGTCTTTTCTATTGATTTCAGTTCACGTAAAAGCATCGCGTTCCTCCATAATCATAAAACTGCAGCCGCCCGAACTCAGACGGCTGCGTCGATAGTTACATCCCAATCAAATCAAAATCTTCAAAGGATACAACCAACTGAGCATCCTTCTTCGGATTTGCATATTTTACCAGAACGGCCTTCTTCGTCTGGCTGTAATACCAGCCGCTGTCCGCCGCTTCAAACTTCCTGCGGTTTAAGTAGTGCTCCAGTCGTCGCCCGTCAAGAGCTGCCCAGAATGGGCTCCTGTCCTTGCGGATGATTTCTACTGTAACGCTCTTTACTGTATCCCGGTAGTCACCCTCAGCGGTAAAATCAACCTTCACCACATCGGTCCCGCTGACGCTGACAGTGGTTTTGCGGAAAATTCCTTTTTCGAAATCGTTGGTTCTTCCGTCATCATCGTACAGTACAAATTGAGAGCCTTCCCTTGCCGAGGCAATAATCAGACGGAGTTCCTCCACACAGTCGCGTTCCATGTTCATCAGTTGATTATCCGCCATGGCCAGAATTCCGCCCTCCCGCAGAAACATTGGAATGGTCTCCATCGTTACAGGAACCTCAATCGTCTGTCCGCCCTCATAGCAGCGGTAATTATCATTCATGTCGTACCACCTTAAGCCGGCCGGCAGATAAACCCGGCGGCTTGCCGCGTCTTTTTCAATAACATTGGCAACCAGCAGGCTCTTTCCGAACAGGAAGTCGAAGCTATTGTCATAGGTGTTCTCATCCTCCTGAAATTCATAAACCAATGCCCGCATAATCGGCGCGCCGCTCTTTGCCGCCTCGTACTCGCAGGAGTAAAGATAGGGGGCCATACGGTAGCGCAGGAGAATCGCACTCCGAATCAGGTCCGTACTATCCTTAAACATCCATGGCTCCGTCACGGTATTATCGTTGCTTGCCGAATGGATGGAGAAACGGGCCTGGAAAATGCCCTGCTGCACCCAGCGCACAAGCAGCTCTTCCTCCGGCGCCGGCCCGGCAAAGCCGCCGATATCCGCGCCTTCATTCGGCTGCCCGGAGAGACCCATTCCGGTGATGGTCGGAATGTTGTACTTTAAGCTCTTCCAACTGGTATAGTTGTCGCCGCACCAGGTCTGCGCATAACGCTGGATGCCGCTGCTTCCGCTTCGGCATACGGAATAGGGCCGCATATCTGCGTCATGCTCCTTCACCGCATCGTTGCTCAGCTTGCACATCAGCGTGCTCATGATTGGCTTCAGTTGGGCAATGGTACCGCCTTTGCCGTCAAAGTCCACAATAACATCCTTATCCAGCAGGCTGTCATACTCACAGTTGTCATTCCAGATTTAGTTGGTTCCCACAGCAACCAGGCTTCCGGTCACATATTTTTTCCATGCCTCACGAGCCGCAGGCTTTGTAAAATCCCAGAACGCCCCGGGACCGCCCCACCAGCTTCCCACCGCGTACTGCTCCGGATTCTTGCTGTCCTTCACAAACACATCCTGGCTTTTGAACTCCTCAAACCACGGGTGGCACAGGAGAATCCCAGGCTTGATATTGGGAACATTCTCCGCCCCCTTGTCCTGCATTGCATGGAAATATGCAGATGGATCCTTAAAGCGGGTCGTATTCCATGTGAACACGCAGCGCTTGTTTCCAACGCTGGTATATCCGGAGGAAAGATGGAAGCCGTCAATCGGAAAGCCTTCCTCCTTAATTGTATCGATAAAGCCAAGAACCGCGTCATCGCTGTCCCTCTCCAGCTCCGGATAATACATGGAACTTCCCTGGTAGCCCAGCGCGCGCTTGGGCAGCAAAGCCGGTCTTCCGGTTAGCAGCGTGTAGTTATCTACAATCCGTGCAATGGAGTTTCCGCCCAGCAGAAACATATCAATGTCTCCGCCGTCTGCCTGCCAGTAGGTATAACGATGCCAGTAATTGCTCTTTTCACAGCCCATGTTAAAGCAGGACTCATAGAAGTTATGATAGAACACGCCTACCGCCTTTTTTGAGCTGCGGTTTAAGCGGATATAAAACGGGATATGCTTATATAGCGTATCGGTCTTTTCCGCGTCATAGCCCATGGCATCAGTAGCGCGTTCACGAAGAAACATCTTGTTTTTATTCAGAGGACCAGCTTTTTCACCAAATCCGTAGAAGCAGTCCTCCTCCTCCATACAGGAATAATGGGTCACGCGGCGGTTGGAGTCCAGCGAAACGGGATTTCCGTGCAGATCACTGTAAAGCAGGGTTCCTTCCGCGTCATACAGCTCAAATCCAATGGGATCCTTCATAAGTACAAGGCGGATTTTTCCGGTATCGAAGGTAATCTCATTATCTGTTTCTTCCACCCCGGGGATTACCGGCTCCACACGAGTTCTCTCCCCCTCAAACAGCGGGTCCAGGCGGTCCTCCCATGCCGTTGTCATCAAAACATAGGATTCCTCCGTAAATTCCTTGTCAAATGAGGTACGGACCCTCACAATCTCATCGGTAACGAATATAATCTTGATATCGGCGCAGTTTGTATGTACCAGCCATGCGCTGTCTGTCCTTTCAATTCCTGAAAATTGTGTGCAAATATCCATACTCTGTCTCCATTCTTAGGGTTATCGATGGGTTTTTTCCGCTTTTTACCATTATTACCACCACATGCTTGGCACAAGACCGCACAGATACGGCACAAGCAGCGGGATAGCAGGGATAAAGCTTACCAGGAACAGGGAGATTACCATTGCCGTAAAAATCGGAACAATATATTTAGTAACCCCCTCAATCTTTACGCGGCCGACACCGCAGCCCACGAACAGGCAGGAACCTACCGGTGGTGTTACGGAGCCGATACCAAGGTTCATAATCAGCATAAGTCCGAAATGCACCGGACTCATTCCAACGCTGGTGGCGATTGGAAGGAAGATTGGAGTGAAGATCAGCACGGCCGGAGTCAAATCCAGAAACATACCCATCACCAGCAGGAACACATTCATGATTAAAATAATCATATACCGATTATTGGAAACACTCATCAGCCCCTCGCTGATAGCCGCCGGAATACCAGAATAGGACATCACGTAGGACATGATTGAGGATGCCGCAATCAGAAACAGAATTGTCGCGGAACTCTTCATCGTGTCTGCAAGCAGGTCATAAAAGGTTTTTATACTCATCTCACGGTAGATGATTGCCAGCAGCGTGCAGTACAGGCACATGACCACGCCCGCCTCCGTTGCCGTGAAAATACCGGTCAAAATGCCGCCCATTACGATAATAACAGCCAACAGGGACGGAACTGCCTCCAGCACGATCTTCCATGCCGGATCCTCCTCCTTCACAGCGGATGCCTTGTAGCCCTTCCTCACCGCCAAAAAGATTGCCAGCCCCGCGACTGCAATGCCAAGCAGAGCTCCGGTCAGATAGCCGCCCATGAACAAGGCTGCCACGGAAACGCCGCCTGCGGTGATGGAATACAGAATTAACGGACCAGACGGCGGTATCAGGATTCCTGTCGGCGCCGAACAGATGTTTACAGCCGCGGAATAATTGGGATCATATCCCTCGTCCAGCTCCAGCGGGCTCATGATGGAACCCATCGCGGAGGTTGCCGCTACGGAAGAACCGGATACGGCACCGAAAAACATATTCGCCAGTACATTTGTAGCTGCCAGATATCCGGGTACCCATCCTACCAGCAGTCTTGCAAGACGGACCAGCCGCTTTGCAATCCCTCCCTTGTTCATAATGTTGCCGCCCAATGAAAAGAACGGCAGAGCCAGAAGGGAGAAGGAATCGCAGCCGGAGAAGCATCTCTGTGCCGCTGTCAACGCGAAGATATTCCCGTCCATACCGCTCATGATTGCAGTAATAATGGAAGCGATACCAATTCCCGCCGAAATCGGAACACCTGCAAACAGCATAACAAAAAATGAACCAAACAGCATTAACGTAGCCTGAACAACCATGCTTATTTCCCTCCTTTGCTGTCAGTAAAAAGCTGTATATACTTGATTACACGGGCAATCACAATGAAAATGCCTGAGATCGGAAGGCATGCGTACAGCAGCCTAAACGGGATACGCATCACGGAGGACTTGTTGGTTGCATTGCCTGCAAGCTGCATTCCGCCGTAAATAAAAACATAGCACACAAAGAACAGAATCGCCGCCTCAATGAAAATCATAAGGACAGAGCGTACCGATCCTTTCACACGATCCTTTACCAAATCCAGCGCCAGATGCTCATCCTTGTAAAAGCAGTAGGCAGAACCAAGCATGGATGCCCAGATCAGCACGTAGCGGAGAAATTCATCCGTAAATGTAGACGGATTTTTCAAAATCCAGCGGGTAAAAATCTGCCATGTACCGCCTGCCAGAAGAGCAAACATGGCAGCGGCCATGATAAAGCGCATTACGGTATCCAGAAAATCATTAAACTTTTTCAAAATCTCATCTCCTTCATGAAGTAAGCAACAGCATCCGGCCGGTTCCTACCTGCCGGCAGCCTGAATCTTCTCAACGATTGCATATACCTCCGCGTTGCTGGTCTTTAAGCCGTCATAAATAGACTGGCATGCCTCCTGGAATGCCGCGGTGTCCACATCCTCTACAAAGGTAATGCCGTTTCCTTCCGCCGCAGTCTTAACCTCGTTCTCAAAATCCGCCCAGCGGGTCTTGTACTCGTCTGTTGCGGCCGCCGCAGTCTCCTTCATGATGTTCTTCTGGCTGTCGCTCATCTGATTCCAAACCTTGGTGGAGATTACAATGACGTCAGGAATACGGGTATGCTCATCATAGCAGTAGTATTTTGTAACATCGCTGTGATCGCGGAGAGCGGTGATGTTATTCTCAGCGCCGTCGATTACTCCCTGCTGCAGGCCAGTATAAATCTCAGAGTAGCTCATGACCGTTGCGGAGCCGCCCAGCGCGTTCATCATGTCGATGGCTATCTGGCTGTCCATGGTGCGGATTTTCAATCCCTTTAAATCAGCCGGCACTCGAATGGGTGTGTTGGCGGTATAGAAGGAACGGGAACCGGAATCCAGCCAGGTCAGTCCAATAAAGCCGTCGCCCTCGGTAATGTTGTAGAGTTCCCCGGCAATCTCGCCGTCCATAACCTTATAGTAATGATCCTTATCGTTGAATACATACGGAACAGACAGAGCGTTCCATGCCTCGTTGAAATTACCAAGGGTTGACGCTGAAACCTTTGCCATATCCAGCGCACCCGCCTGAATAGAAGAAACGTTGTCCGCTTCAGATCCCAATTGACCATTGGGAAGGATCTGAATGTTGATTGTTCCGTTGGACTTCTCCTTCACTGCCTCAGCCCATGCAGTCATCTGGATGTGCACCGCATGATCCTCAGCCAGTCCATGGCTCAGCTTCAGATTAAAGGTCTGCTCAGAAGCCGATGCCCCGCCGTTTCCTCCTGCCGCCTGCGAAGCAGCAGTGCCTGATCCGCCTCCACATGCCGTCAGCATCATTGCTCCTGCTACGGCCAATGCCATCATTGCGCAATTACGTAATCTCATAAATACTTCCTCCTTTAAAATGGTTTCATTTATCAATCAGCCAACGCCTGCTTTGCGGCTGTCAACTGTTGCTTTTTATGCAGCTATGGAATATCATCCGCGCTTTAAATTGCATGCTATTGTTTTTCATTGCCGGTCTCCGTTTCAAAAATTAAGGCATTTTTGCACAAATATGCGATTAGAATATTATGCATTTTATCAATAATTGATATATTTTTTGTTTATACAAGCAAATTTTATCAGTTTTATATCATAAAAGTCCCATTCTTTTGTGATTAAAAACTTGCAAAATGTGATATTTAAGAATATACTTTTGGAAAAAGAAGAAGATGTTTTTTTGATTTAAGCAAAGGAGGGGGAAACTACATGATTGTTCAGAAGATTGCACACTGCACTGATTCCATTCTGACCCAGGAGATGGCCCGCATCGGTCTTGAGGACTATGGAGTGGTTGTAACCTGGTACACAAACCAGAACAACAAGCAGTCTGTGGTCCACTCACACCCGTACCACGAAATCGTCCTGCCGATCTCCGGAAGCAACGTGCTCTACGCCTTTCAGGGGAGCCTTTACACCCTCCATCCTGGAGAGATGGTCTTTTTTCCCGCGGAAATTTATCACTCCGGACGTTATACGGTTACAGACATCGTATCTAACCGACTGGTTGTCCAGATTAGCGCGGAAATCTGGGATTATGCCATTCACGCATCCGGATTAATCAATCCGGATTGGCAGAAGAATATCGTTATTTTGAGCGCGGACGCTGTATCCGCCTTGGACCTGCGGGGGCATTTGGAGCGCATGGCCCAGATTCCCTGGATCAAAAAAGCTTATCAGGAAACGGTGTTAAACTGTGAACTGATGGAACTCCAGCTTTTTATTAACCAACTCGTGGAGGAGCAGCATACCAAATCCCCCAGCTTAACCAGCGCGCTGATTTCCCGGGCTGTTGAATATATCCAGAAGCATTACACCGAGCCCTCCCTTACGGTGGCGTCTCTCGCTGAAAATATCTTCATCAGCCGGGAGCATCTCTCCAGAGCTTTCAAGGAATACACTATGGAAAGCATTCACGGATATATCAACAATCTGCGAATGCAGCACTTCCGCCGTGATATTGCCGCCGGACACAGCGTACTGGATGCCTGTACAAACAGCGGCTTTGCCAGCTATAACAGTTTCCTGAAGTCCTTTAGGAATCTATACGGAATGACTCCCACCCAGTATCGCGCGCAGCTTAATTCCATTGAAAAAAGGAGCCTTAATACTTATAATTCATAGGTTAGAACCAATTCCTTCAGTCCCTTCGGCGGCAGTCTGTAGCTATAACATCCATTATGGACAACTCCTGTAATTGTACAAAAAGACTCCCATGACATTACATCATGAGAGTCCTTAGTACCACTATAAACTTTTCTAACAGACACCTTACTTTTGCAAAAAATCTTCTGCTTCACAATACTTCCAAAGAATCCTGCGTTCTGCGTAATGTTCAACAATCTGCTGTCTCTCAGATATATCCATAATCCTAATGCCGCACAATCCCCTGCCATATTCCCTTTGGCATAAACCTAAAAGACCATCGTATCTTATCCTAATCATCCTGTCCTACATTTCAGTTATACACAGTAACAAATCAGTTATTTTCAGACTATTCTCATGAAATATCCAGTGTTTTCGGTGGATAATGTGGATAACTTTGTGGATATCTTGTTAATTCCCTGTTGATGTCATGTGGATGTCCTTTGACCTCTGCGTACTTTATCACAGCTTAACCCATTCCATAATTTACCATCCCATAATACCTAAACCCTTAGAGGGACGTATACCACGCGTTCAGTGTACGGTCCTCCTCACTCATTATTCCAGCAGTTCTTCATAGGACGTTCCCAGCGCTGTCTTGATGGCTTTCAGCTGAGAGACCTTTACATGCTGCGTCCCTTTCTCAATCTTCACCAATGCCTCCCTCGTAATGTCTACCCCCATCAGCTGCAGGATACGGACCAGATCCGTTTGGCTGATTTTAGACTCCAGCCTGATTCTACGTATGTTGGTGCCAATATTGGTTCCTTTATCATTTTTTATCACATCCATTACCATTCCCCTGTACGCATGATTCCATAAACCCTCATTTCATGTCCTCATTTTTGAACCCATTCCAGTCCATTTCACTCTTCATATTATGGAGATTTTATGATATAATAGGACCAAAACCAGTCCAATATTAAAAAATTCAATGAGGTGACCCCATGGAACAATATGACTTTACAGACACCGGCAACGCCAAAGATATCTACGGATTACTGGATTGCATGTCGGATAAGGAACTGGAGATGGCCAGGGAGGCGGTCAGAAACATCCGTGAAACCGCACAGCTGGCCCAATACGAGCGGTACAAGGTATGGTTTGACCACACACTTCTCCCCATCTTCAAAGAATATGCCCAGATGACCTCTTCCCTGCTGCAGATTGAGCGGGACAACGGGACCATCGACGTCCTCTTTCGCAACAGCGGCGGTCTGGACATTACGGAGAACTGTAAGGGTATGTACATGGCACTCATAATGGCCGTACATATATTCCTGGATTCAGACGCCGGTGATTCGGTTCTGGCCCTGACCTATGACTGCCGCAGGATTGTATCATGAAATGCTTCCCGCTCATCCTGTGCCCGGGAAGCATCCGCTCCATATCCGCCCCAAAGCACTGCACAGGATGCTTATAACCTTCATATCCGGCCATCCGGCAGCGTTCCCGGTTCACCTCATGACAGTGGACAGGCTACAGAAAAAGAGGCGGCTGTCCGTACCATATGGCGGCGTCTGTATTCTCAGGAATTTCTACAGCGGGATAGTATGGCCTAACTCCATACCGCCGCCTACTTTAACAGCTCATCATAGGTCGTTTCCAAAATAACCTTGATGGCCTTTAGCTGGGACACCTTGATATGCTGGATGCCCCGCTCAATTTTTACCAGGGCCTCCCTGGTGAGATTTACCTCAAAATCCCACTCTGCCAGGTCAATCTTCTGAATCAGTTCTGTCTGTCCAATCCCCTTTTCCTTCCGGATTCTGCGGATATTCGCCCCTATATTAGCACTCTCATCATTCTTAATTATGTCCATTCTGCCACCCCTGAATATCTGGACTGATTTTAGTCCTTTTTGCCATTAATCTTATTCAAAATTTATGATATAATGGGACCAGTATCAGTCCAATGGAGAGCTTCCAGGATCAGAATCTCAAAGCGGAAGCACCAGCGGCTGCCCTGAAGGCCGCGCACCGCTTCCCGGGATGGAGGTAAAGATTGAAAATGAGAAGCAGAGAGTATCCATTACCTTAATCGTATCACAAACAAGCCATCTTTCGGTGGCTGCTTTAAAAACTGAATATTGAGAATGTTAAGGCTATACAGTTGCTGGCTTGACCTTATAGCCTTGGCAGCCATACTGCCTTAGCGCGGAGCCCACATTTTCCAAAAGCTTTTTACCCCATATGGCGTACTCCCATGAAAAAAATAACAGGCTGAGTCACCCCGCGCCAAAAGGCGCGGTCCTCAGCCTGTTTTCTAATCTATTCATTATGTTTGTTTTTTCCGTTTCCCGGATATCCCCCTTCTGCCTACTTATACAGTGACAGACCATCCATCAGTATAATGGGAGCATCCCACTCATTATCCGTAACCAGAGAAACCTCAACGCGAATCGCATTCTGTCCGGTCACATCCACGCCAAAGTGAATCAGCTTTTCATTGTAATGAATATCCTGTGACGTATAGAGTACGGTATCATTGTCACCATATACGGTTACTTTAGCCATGATTCCGCTGCTGAACTGGGAAGATGGAGCTATAACGCCGGATAAGAGCCGGTACTGTCCGTTGGCAGCATACTTCACATAGCTTCCCTTGCCTTTCAGACGGATGGCATTATTCCAGCGCTCGCCGGTGGATGTTTTGCCGGAGGTAATGATATTGTATCCCTTAGTAGAAAGGCCGTCCAACAGATTCTGCACCAGATATGGTGTGGACAGATCTGTAATATTGGCCGGTTCCACCTCACCCTCCGCTGCAATCCATATGCCGTCCGCACCAATCTGACGTCCGTCAATCACTGTATTCGTGGCCATGGCTCCGTTGGGAAGCAGGAAGTACCATTTATCGTTATCCTTAAACCATCCCCTCTGCATGACGCCTGCCTGGTCCATGTAATACCACTGGCCGTCAATCTGCTGCCATCCCGTGGTCATGACGCCGTTGTTATCCATATAGTACCAGTTGCCGTTATCCTGAATCCATTCCTTGTAGGCAAACTTATTGGCGCCTCTCTGATACTTCCACTGATCATTCACATATTTCCATGTACCTGCATAGGCCGGAACCGACATAACCACACTCAGAGCCACTGCTGCCAATATAACCGCCAAACGTCTCTTCATTCTGAATCTCCTTTCATTCTCCCTTAGCTGCCTTATACAGACAGATACTATTCATCCTGCACTTGTTACATTATAATTCATTCTTTATTTTTATGCAACCGTGTGTTCAAACTGTAATTAAACTGTAAAGATTAAATTCTTCCAGGATTTAAGCCTGTCCGTTAACACCATGTGGCCTGCCGGTCCTATCTCCCAGGCGTTTGCGGCTGCAGCCGGACATCAGGTATTCTTCATAATCACGCTTTCCACCACATCCGCCACATGCTCGCAGGCATCGCAGCATTTCTCCAGGTATACGTAAATCTCCCTCCAGGCAATGATTTCAATAGGGTCCGTCACCTCGGCGTGGAGACTGCGCATGGAATCAATGAACAGACTGTCGCCTTCCTCCTCCAGAGCGTTAATCTCGATAATCAGACCGTGAAGGGTCTTGGATTTTCTGAAGTCCGCAAATTCCTCCATGACCTCCTTAAGCGCCTCACAGCAGCGGATGATGACTTTTATGAAGGCAAGGGCCTCGGGGCGGATTTGCTGAACATTGTTTATGTAAATACGAATCAGCACATCCTCAATCTTGTCCGTCACCTCGTCAATACTCTGGCTCAAAAGAATGATATCCTCCCGCTCAATAGGGGTGATAAATGCCTTGACTAACACCGCCATCATCTCATGCTTTTTCTTATCCGCGTCATGTTCAATCCGGTGCAGCTCGTCCAGCTTGTCCTGTAAAAGCCCTGTATCAAAATGGTTCAGATTGCCCTCCAGCATTTTAGCTGCCTGGCACCCGCACTCAACGCACTCAATGAAATTCTGAAAATAATAACTATCACTTTTCTTAGACATCTTATCTTCTCCTTTGCTTATCCATGGAACAACATCATAAACAGCTTCGCCATCAGGAATCCAATGATACCGCAGCCAGGGAATGTCATGACCCAGGTCATCACCATATCCTTAACCACGCTGAAGTTAATGGCCGACAGACGTTTCACCGCTCCCACGCCCATGATGGCTGTGGTTTTAGTATGTGTGGTACTGACAGGAATACCGAAAATGGAAAATCCGAGAAGACAGGCAGCTCCCGCCATATCCGCGGAAAAGCCCTGGTATTTCTCCAGCCTTACCATATCCATACCCACGGATTTGATGATTTTCTTTCCTCCAATGGAAGTTCCCAGGGCCATGGCGGCCGATCCCAGCAAAAGCATCCACAGTGGAAACCGTACTCCCTGGGTATTGCTGGACCCGTTCACCATACAGATACCCAGCAGCATGACTCCCATGAATTTCTGTCCGTCCTGGGCACCATGCATGAATGCCATGGCGGCGGCTCCGCCAATCTGGGCATACCGGAAGAATCCGGTGGTTTTCCGGCGGTCCATATCCCGGCAGGTCCAGGCCACCAGCTTGCAGGAAAGGTAGCCGCTTAAAAATCCCAATACAACGGAAAAAATCAGACCATAAACCACCTTTATCCACTCTGCCGAGTTAATGGCAGAAAATCCTCCGCGGATAGCCACGGCAGCTCCGGTAAGGCCCGCTATCAGCGCATGGCTCTCACTGGTAGGACATCCAATGGAAACAGCAAAGGATGACCATACCACAATGGAAAAAAGCGCGGCACACAGGGCAACCAGAGCAATCGAAGTATCTTCCCCAAAATTGACCATATTGGTAATGGTCATGGCAACCGTGGAATTCACCATGGTCATCACAACCACCCCTGCGCAGTTGCATACTGCCGCCATTGCAATGGCCAGATTCACATCCAGGGACCTGGTTGACACGCATGTGGCAATGGCATTTGGCGCATCCGTGATACCATTGACACAGATGACCCCAAGGGTCAGAAGAACTGTTATCAACAATGCCGGATTTGTCACCAGCTGCCGCAGGAAAAAGGAAAACGACATGTCCATAATTCTTTTTTACCTACTCTCTTAATTATTTACTTTATCTTTACGTAAACTTTACAAACCCATGATTTTAATTCTAGCACGGTTTTTTATGGTAGTAAAGTTCAATTTCGTTAAGAAACAGAGGAAAATATTCGTCTTTGGATAATAGAAATGCTATGGGGTAAAATGGAAAACGCCTGCATTATCCATATATAGATAATGCAGGCAATGCAGACCGTGTAAAAATGTTTGCAGTTTCTTTAATATATTTTCAGAGAAAATATACTCCGATTATTGATAATGTTTTATCTCTCATCCGGGTTTCCTGTTTATTCTTGAAGCTGCGGGCCGCCTTTTCCAGTCTGTTCCTCACAAGACAGACAGGTCCCGTCCGATTTTCCCAGTCCATCCCTCCTGAGCCGGTCAGCTCAGTCCGGTCAGCCCCACATCCATGCTTCCGGAACGGAATCCTTCTGCATCCAGGGTTATATACACAAACCCCATTTCCTTGAGACGGCTGACGATTTCCTTCCGGCATTTCATAAATACATCAAAGGCTTCCGGGTCCAGTTCCAGGCGCGCGATATCTCCGTGAAGCCTGAGACGTACATTGCCAGGAACCATGGTTCTGACATAAGCTTCTCCCGCTCCGATTCTTCCCAGCACCTCATAATCCAGGACAGCGCCGTAAGGCAGGCGGGTAGCCATACAGGGAGTGGACGGGCGGGATGCCACCGATATTCCGTACTCTGATGCCAGGGCCTTTACCTGGGCCTTGGTTATGCGCAGCTCTGCCAGGGGACTAATGATTCCCAGCTCCTTAAGCGCCTGGATTCCGGGGCGGTATACATGCATATCGTCCTCATTGGTGCCGTCCAGAATATACCGGATTCCCCTGGCCTGTGCCAGTTCTGCCAGCTTGGAAAACAGATGGCGCTTACACAGATAGCAGCGGTTTACCGGGTTATTTTTGATTGCCTCCTGCTCCAGCTCGTCCACGGTAATGACTTCATGGATTCCCCCCAGCTCCCCTGCCACGCGCCTGGCTATCTCCAGGTCGCAGGAAGGATGCAGGCGGCTGTCAAACGTCACGGTGTATACGTTTCTTCCCGTATGGGCGGCTGCGTCTGCTGCTGTCTTTAGAAGCAGGCTTGAATCCACTCCGCCGGAAAACGCAAGGCATATATCCTCTTTGGCCAACTGCTCCATCCTGGCCTCCAGACACTTTTTCATATGATCCAGAGATGGCCTTTCATCACTGTAGCTGTTATTTACCGTATTCATACAAATCTCCTAATCTGACATTATCTGTATCCATTAATCCTGCCGGCTTTCCTCTGCCTTCCTACGTACCTGATGATACGCGGTCTGAAAATCCGCGCCCTGTTCCATACAGATACGCCGGATGCTTTCATATTCAGGATAGAAGAACTTTCTGCCTTTGTAAGCGCACATCTTCACATCCGCCGGCCCGTAACTGGTTTCCACCTGGATTTCACTCCGCTCAAGAACAGTCCTCTCCGTTGGATAACGGCGGATTCCGATGGTGGTGGTCTGGGTCAGTATGATTTCCTCCATGGCCTCTATGGATGACTCACGGCAAAGCACGGACATCATATAGGCAGGACGGTTTTTCTTCATGTGAATAGGGGTATACCACACATCCGCGGCCCCGGCATCAAGGAGCATCTCCATGGTAAGGCCCAGCATTTCCCCTGTACAGTCATCCAGGTTCGTCTCCAACACCCACATGGTATGGTCCTCATCCTGTGAATTCTCCAGCAGCATGGCCCGGAGCACATTCGCCTGTTTAAAGACCTTGTTCCCCGCCCCCATTCCTATCTTAAGCAGACGGCAGGAAGCCGGAAGCCGGTCCTTTGTCCGCAGCGCGGCGGCAATGGCTGCCCCGGTAGGCGTAACCATTTCCCCGTCATTGTCTGTAAAATGCAGCTTAAGTCCATAGGAGGAAGCAATATTAGCCGTAGCCGGTACAGGAACCGGCAGTACACCGTGCTGGCAGCGGACATGGCCGTGGCCTTCAGACAATGCGGAAACCACCACATCCTCCACGCCCAGATTGTCCATACAGACTGCCACGCTGATAATGTCCACAATGGAATCGATGGCTCCCACTTCATGAAAATGAACCTGCTCAACAGGAAGCCCATGGGCCTTGGATTCCGCCTCCGCCACAATGCGGAACATGGTCCGGGCCATTTCCTTCACCCTTTCATTGGAATCCAGATGGTCTATGATATGATAAATGTCGTGGAGGTTCCGGTGAGTATGGGAGTGAGAATGGCCGTCCTCATGCTCATGGCTGCGCTCGTGCTTATGCCCATGACAATGCTCATGTACCTCTGAATGCTCATAGCTGTCTACGCGCTCATACGCATCTTCCCGCCGATGCGTATGAGCGTGGCTGTGTCCATACCCATCCGCCTCCAAATGCACATCAAAATCAAAGGCATCCAGACCGCACACCACCTTCCGGCCAAAATGCAGATGGTATCCATCCACTCCCAGGCTCTCCAGCGCATTCTCCAGCACCTGCCTGTCCGCTCCCAGGTCAAGCAGGGCTCCTACCGTCATGTCCCCGCTGATACCCGAATTACACTCCAGATATAAAATCTTTCCCATTTTATCTCACCGCCATTTTGTTTATTTGGGCCGCCAGGTAGCCGGCCCCGTATCCATTGTCAATATTAACCACCGATATCCCGTTGGCACAGGAATTAAGCATTGTAAGAAGAGCCGATAACCCATGGAAGCTGGCGCCGTATCCCACAGAGGTGGGGACTGCCACCACAGGGCATTCCACCAGGCCTGCTATCACCGTGCCCAGGGCGCCTTCCATTCCGGCCACCGCCACAATGCAGTTAGCCTTGCCCAGGCGTTCCCTCTGGGCCAGAAGCCTGTGGATTCCGGCAACTCCCACATCAAATATCCGGTCTGCGCTGCATCCGAAATATTCAGCGGTCTGGGCTGCTTCCTCGGCCACGGGTATGTCCGCCGTGCCTCCCGTGCACACTGCCACACACCCCCTGCGCTCTTTACCCGGCTTCTCCACCTTGAGTATTCGTGATATGGGATCATACACCACCTCCGGCACCGCTGTTCTCACCAGCTCAGCCTGGCTCTCTGAAGCCCTGGTTCCCAAAACCTCCCCGTCTCTCTCATAAAATTTCTTATAAATTTCCAGCAAATACGCATCCGGTTTACCCTGGCAGAATACGGTTTCCCCAAAACCGGAGCGCAGCTTCCTGTGATGGTCCAGCTTGGCATATCCCAAATCCTCATATGGCAGGTTCTTAAGCCGCATCTGCGCATCCTCTATCTCAACACTGCCGGACTTTACCTGTTCCAGTAATTCCCTGACATCCATCTTTCGTTCTCCTCTCTCAAATCCATACGGTTAAGCTATCCGTTCTCAAATCAGCCACCCTGCCGCAAACACGTTCCAGCAGCTCCTCTGAATGGCTGACCACCAGCAGACCCAGCTCCCGCGTCTTCACTTCCTCCAAAAGGAATCCCCAGATTTGGCTCTGGGTGATAAGGTCCAGCATGGCGCTTATCTCATCTGCCAGAATGAACCGGGTGCGCTTACCCAGGGCCCTGGCTATACAGAACCGCTGCAGCTCCCCTCCGGACAGCTCTCCCGGATACCGGTTCAGCCAGTCCGGTTCGATTCCCAGGCCGCGGACCACCCGTTCCTCCACAGCATCCCCTTCCCTCAGCACCTCCCGCATCTTAAGACGGGGATTTACCGACAGCTCCGGATGCTGCCATATCATCTGCACCGGATTATAACCGCCCCAGGAAGAAATACTTTTTCCGTCTAAGGCCACAGTCCCATGGTCTGGCTTCTCATAACCAGCCAGTATCTTGCAAAAAGTAGTCTTTCCAAAACCGCTGGGAGCCTTCAGCCCCACACGTTCCCCGCTTTCCAGACTCATGCTGACATTGTTCAGTATTTTCCGGTTCCCATTGTCGTATTGAAACGAAATATTCATTGCTTCCAGTCTCATACTCCCGCCTTCCTGCATTTTACCATGCCGCCGCGAAAACTGCGATAGGAAATTTCCTGAAGACAGCCCTCGTCCATATCCGGGCAGCGGGGCCCATAGGGACATCCCGCGGGCATATCCGCCGCATAGGGCTGGGTTCCGGACGCTGCCTTAAACCCGTGTCGGGGCATGGCCCGGAAAAGAGCTCTGGTATAGGGATGACGAAGCCTCTGTTCATCCTCAAAATCCGCTGCCAGGGCTTCCTCCACATTGGTACCCGCATAAAATACCACGATTCTGTCAGCCACCTCCAGAGCCAGCTCCAAATCATGGGTGATGAGAAGAACCCCTGCCCCCTCGTCCGCTATCTCCCGGAAATGGTTGAGCACACGCCTGGCCGCTCTGATATGAAGCCCCGGAGTGGGTTCGTCTGCAATGACTAGTCTGGGATGCTCCATCACTGCGGTTGAAATCAGAACCCTTCTGGTCATTCCCCCGGACAGTTCAAAAGGATACAGTCCCTCCGTATCCTCTCCCAGACCGTAGCGCCCCAGAGACTCACGGCAGCGCTTCACGCTCTCCTTATCCTTTTGTCCCCTTCGTACCTGCTCCCCCACCTTCATCAGCGGATCCAGATAGGACACGCTCTGAGGTACCAGTACCATCCGGCTTCCCCGGAGCTGTTCCTTCCGCTTCTGGTTCAGGATTTCCCCCTCAAAGAAAACCGTCCCCTGACAGGCGGCATTCTGCGGCAGAAGACCCATGACCGCATGGGCAAGAAGGCTCTTTCCCGAACCGCTGGAGCCGGCTACGGCCACCACCTCATGTTCCCGTACCTTTATGTTCAGGTCCCGAATCACGGGAAGTTTCCTCTGGCGCCATCCCCCCACATACTGGGAAAATGAAATCATCAGGTGCTCCACCGACAATATGACTTGTTTTTCTTCCATGACAACCTCCTACAGAACAAACCCCTGCAACAGTGCAGGCAGAGATTCTACAGATGGGCCTGGGCCGGGTCCAGCAGACGGCTCAGCGTATCCCCGATAAAATGGAACAGGACCACCACAAATACCAGCAACAGCCCCGGAAACAGGGCCAGCCACCATTTTCCCATGACCAGGTATTTCATGCTCTCAGACAGGATAACGCCCACAGCGGGCTGCTCCGGCGGCAGTCCGAAGCCCAGGAAGGTTATGCTGGCCTCATGAAGGATTGCATGGGGAAACAGCAGAACCATGCCCACAAACAGCTGGGGCAGAAGATGAGGCGTCATATGTTTGAGGGCAATATAAAGCCTTCCCTTTCCCAGCTTCTTGGCAACCTGTATATACTGGCTCTCACGAAGCTGCATGACCTCCCCCCGCAGAAGCCTGGCCAGGGATGTCCAGTGGGTCAGTGAAACGCCAATCAGTACACCCCAGAATCCCTTTCCCACTGCAAAGGAAATGAGAATCAGCAGCAGGATATGGGGTATTCCCATGACCAGATCAATGATTCCCCCTATGACAGCGTCCGTGGCCCTGCCCAGACAGGCGGCCATGGTTCCCATGATAAAGGCCACCACCTCGCTGAAGCATGCTGCCAAAAGCCCGATGCGTATGCTGATGGATAAGCCTGTAAGGCTGCGGACGAACATATCCCGCCCCATCCAGTCCGTTCCAAAGGGATAGGCCAGGCTGGGCGGCAGATTCTTTCTGGTGAAATCCGTGGCCAGTGCCCGCTCCTTTAACACCTGGCCGGCAATGGCAATGGCCGCCAGCAGGATGACCGATACCGCCAGCAGCACCGCCATGGCCTTGCGGCGGTTCCATCTGTGTCTTTGTGCGTTCATCCCCTGCTCCTCCTGATTCTGGGATCCACCGTTCCATACAAGAGGTTGGCGGTAAAGTTCCCTAAAAATACAATGGCCGCGCTGATGATTGTAATTCCCATCAAAAGCGGCACATCCCCGCCCAGTCCGGCCGTCACAGCAGCCTGTCCCAGGCCCGGATAGGAAAATACCTGCTCCACCAGCACGGAGCCTCCGAATATCTCGCTGACAGAGGCAAACTGGAGCGTCATGGCAGGAAGAAGGATGTTGCGGATTCCATGCCTGCGGATAATGGACCATTCCGACTCCCCCCTGGCCCTGGCAAACAGTACATAATCACTTTCCATGACCTCTGCCAGCTTCTCCCTTGTGTGGAGGGCAATGTTGGAGATGCCTGTAATGGCCAATGCAGCCCCAGGCAGTATGCCATGAATCAGGCGGTCCTTCATGGTCACAGCCGACGCCTCCACCCCGATTGGAACGGAAAGTCCTATGGGGAGCAGCTTAAGCCAGACCGCGAATACAACCAACAGCACCAGGGCCACCCAAAAGGCCGGCGTACTGGCAGTTACCAGGGCATAGGAAGAAATAATACGGTCCGCTGCCTTTCCCTTTTTTGCCCCGGCTATGATTCCCATAAGGAAACCAATGAATCCGGACAAAATCCAAGCCGCCGCCATAATCCAAAGGGAATTGGCCAGCTTCTCCCCGATTACCTGGGCCACGGGCCTGCGGTACAAAAGGGAGATACCCATATCCCCCTTAAGAAAATCACCGGCCCAGGCCAGATAACGGGTTACAGGCGGCGTGTTGACTCCCCAGTATTCCTGGAGCCTGGCAATCTGCTCGCTGCTCATGCTGCCAAGGGCCGCCTGCCCCACATTGGTGGTAAGGGGGTCCAGCGGAGAGACCGACACCAGGAAAAACGCCGCCATACTCACCAGCACCAGCAGGACCGCCATCCGTATGAAACTAACACCCGCCTGTTTCCAACTCATGATTTTATCCTTCCTGCATACATTCAACTATGTCTTCTTTTATTCCCAGCTCCACTGGTCCACATTATTCACTATGGACCATCCGTGGCCATGGGGATGGATTTTCTGCTCCGCCACCTTAAGTCCGTCCCCGGACCAGTACAGATGGTCTATATTAACCAGCCAAATCCACGGTATATCCCCGTCCTGGGTCACTCCCGCAGTCCCGTCCCACTGGGCCTTCTTCCACAGCTCGTAAGAATCCTCCAGATTCCCGCTGGCCAGGGCCTCGTCCATGTACCGGTCCACGCTGTCATTGGCATAAGGAGAATACTCCGCCAGGCCGGTATCCTTCATGGTATGGTAAATATTGTAGAGCTCCATAGGCGTATGGGCGCCCCAGCCCCACATAAGCGGCTCTGTCTGGGCGCGGTCATAGGCGTCATCCCAGCCAACGCCCTCTATCTTTACATCAATTCCCACTTCCTTAAGCTGGTTGGCAGTATCCGCCGCCAGAGCCTGGCGTACAGAATCGCTGGCCGGGTACATCAGTGTAAATCCGGCCCTGACGCCATCCTTTTCCCTGATTCCGTCTGAACCTGCCTTCCATCCGGCTTCCTCCAGAAGCTCTGCTGCCTTTTCCGGGTCATACTCTGTCTTTGCAGACTCATTGTACCAGGGCATCTTATCACACACGCTGTATGCCGGACTTCCGTAACCGTTCAGCACATGTTCAATCATTTCATCCCTGTCAATCGCAATATTCACAGCTCTTCTCACCTGTACATCCGACGTAAAATTATTTCCAACAACGGTTTTGCCGTCAGATACGGTGCCGGCCTTTACAGCCGGAAGGTTGAAGCCCCGGTTATCCACTGTCTCAAAGGAAAGGAGCTCATACCCGGGAAGCGTCTGGTCCGAATAGGACGCGGCCGTATAGGCCAGGTCCACCTGACCGGACATAACAGCCGCGTAAGCCGCGTCCTCTTCCATGAAAAGTATGGTCACCTTCTTCATTTTCGGCTCTGTCCCGTAATAATCCGGGTTCGCCTCAAATATGACCTGCTGTCCCTTATCCCACTGTTTCATGATATATCTGCCGGAACCAATGGGATGTGACCCGTAATCCGCCCCGTAGGCATGTTCCGGTACGATTCCCACGATTGCCATGGTATAGGGCCAGATGGAATAGGGCCGGTTCATGTGAAATACCACGGTGGAATCATCCGGCGCCTCTGCACTCTCTAACATGGTAAAATCATTGACAGAGCTGGTGTCCCGGAGTGTGTTGTATGTAAATGCCACATCCCGGGCAGTCAGCTTCTCTCCGTCTGTAAACTTAACATCATCCCGTATATTCACGGTCCAGGTAAGGCCGTCCTGGCTCACCTCCATATCGGTTGCCAGGTCATATCCTATTTTCAGGCCGGCTGTGGTTACGGTCAGCGTACTCTGAATCAGCGGCTCATGGACATGTTCGCCTGCCCCCCATCCGTAGGCAGGATCAAATCCGGCCTCCGGCTCTGAGGTTGGCCCCATAACAACCACCACATCGTCCCTTGCCCCATTGCCTGCCTTCTCCCGGGCGCCATTTTCCCCGCTGTTTCCGGTACTGTCTCCCGCACTGTTTCCGGTACTGTCCGCGGCCGCAGATGTCCCGCTGTCCTTAACGCTGCTGCCCCCGCAGCCCGTCACAACCATGGACACGGCCAGTATAGCTGCCACGGCATATTTCATTCCATTTCTCATTCCTCGTCTCATTTCCCTCTCCATTTCCTTTTTATGCCCTGCCCATGTGCCCGGACTTCATACGCTTATATCTATAAGCCCTGATTCGAGCCCTGATTCCATAAATCCAATCCATTTCCCGTCGCAAAAAGCATAAAAAAATACCAGAATAAGCGTATTCCTTGAGAATACATCCTACCTTCCTGGTATCCCTTACTTCTTAGATGATTTAATCTTACTTCATCGAATTTACTTGGTTCATTCTGAATGTTGACTTCTGTCAACCGTTAGGAAAATTATACGCAAAAGTCCGCAAAAGGTCAACGCTTTTCTTGCCAAACGTTTGCCCATAAATTAAACAGTCAGCCTGAACCATCCCCACAAAGGAAAAAAGTTCCCAGGGAGCCAACACCTCCCTGGGAACTTTTTAGTGTAACTATGCACTTTTTTTATCTGTCTCTTATTTATTCACCCTTCTGCTGAACCTCTACGGTACGTCCATCCACGTCTTTCTGGTCTCCCACGGTCAGTCCCGGGACCTCCGCATCCGGGCACGCGTTTGTCCATGCAAGCTTCATAACATCGTCGGCTGTCATTTCCTTCTTCTGGATAACTCCAAGGCGGATGTAATCGGCTGCAATATTGCCAAGCGCTTCCTCTGTGATTGCGTCAGACAGGCCGAAATCCAGGGAATCCCAGAACTCAAGCTGATTTTCAAACTCGCCTGTCATCTTATTGGTGTCAAACATTAACTGCACGGCATCCTCAGAGTGGAGACGGGCAAATTGCCCTGCACGTTTAATCGCCATAACAATGTATTTTGCATGAACCGGGTTCTTGGCAAGAAAATCATTGTTCATGGCGGTTACACAGCACACCTCTCCCTCGAACTCATCGCTGGGGGTAATGGAGCATACCTTGCGCATCTTATCTCTGTAGTTGGCGATTACAAAATAATCCGAGAAAATGGAAGCGTCAATCTCGCCGCTCTCCATGGCAGCTACGCTGGCCGCGCTGTCTGCGATATCAAGATATTCCACCTCAGAGGTAGGATCTATACCCTCCCCGTCCAGCATACGGTATATAATGTTCTGGTCGGAGTTTCCGATGCCGTCATGGATAGCAATGGTCTTTCCCTTTAAATCCTCAGCTGTCTTGATTTCGCTGTCGTTGAATACGTAGATGGATTTGCAGCCCATGTGGGCTCCGGCTACGAAGGTCATATCCACGCCGTTTGTCACCGGCACAAGCATGGTTGCGATATGGTCTGTTCCCCACAGGCACTTCCCTGTACCAACCGTGATAACAACAGACTCGCCTTCAATGTATTCCGCGTTAATACCGTAATCCTCATAATAGCCCAGCGCCTCGGCAAGGTATACCGCAGACACGCAGGCTCCCCCGTTAAACAGATAATTTAAGGTTGTTCCAAAGGCAGGCTCCTTCTGCATAGCCTCCCAATCCTCCTGGGACACAGCCTCCGGGCGGCCGGCGTCTCCGGTTGCCTCCTCGCCGTTTTTCCCGGAATCCTGTGACTCTGCCGCTGACTCTGCCTCCGCTTTCGTCTCCGCCGATACAGCCGCTGTGGACGCGCTCTCCGTGGGTGAGCCTCCCCCCTGTTCCCCGCAGGCGCTCAGGGATAAGGCCATCATTCCCGCAAGCGCTGCTGCCAGAACGCGTTTCGCATTTGTTTTTTTCATCATACTGTTCTCCTTTTTGCTTTTAATGGTTATTTATATACACAGACCATAGAGTCTGCGCTTTTCACTTTACAGGGGTCTGTCCGTTTTACCGCTGACCGCTGTTTCTTCCGCCAAAGTGCAGGCGATTGAGGATTTCATTCCGGCAGGCCACAAAGGTCTGTGATGAGCGCTCTCTGGGGTATGCCTGGTCTATCCTAATATCAGAGACAACCCTCCCCGGGTGCGCGTCCATGACAATCACCCTGGTTCCCATGTAAATGGCTTCATCCACATCATGAGTAACCATAATCGCAAGCTGCTTTTTCTCCTGCCACACCTTTAGGATTTCATCCTGCATATTCATGCGTGTAAATGCGTCAAGCGCTCCCAGAGGCTCGTCTAACAGCAGTATATCCGGCTCGTTAATCAGAGAGCGCACCAGCGAAACGCGCTGTGCCATACCGCCGGAAAGCTGGCCCGGGTAGTCGTTCCGGAAGGATTCAAGGCCTATAATTTTAAGCATCCTCTCTACCTTCTCCTCATTCCCCTTCAATTTTCCCTGCAGCTTTAAGCTGAAGGAAATATTTTTTTCCACTGTCAGCCATGGAAAAAGGGTTGGTTTCTGAAACATCATTCCCCGCTCCGGCGACGGCCCTGTAATCTGTGTCCCATTTACGGTCAGATGGCCGGTGGTCGGGGGAATCAGTCCGGCCACAAGGCGGAGCATGGTGGATTTCCCGCAGCCAGACGGCCCCACGAGACTGATAAATTCACCGTTTTTCATGGAAAGACTCACTTCGTTTAACGCATGGGTAACCTCATCGTGCTCCACCTTTGCGAAACTTTTTGATACATTGTCTAACCGAAGGATAATTGTACTTTCTGCCATTATTTCACTACTCCGTTCTGCCATCTGAGGACGCGGCGTTTAATCAAATCCAGCACCTTTGTCACAATAGTGAAAATAAAGCAGATGACAAACAGCGCAGCAAACATTTTGTCATAGGCCGCCCAGGATTTAGCCCAATTCATGTACCAGCCAAGTCCTGCTTTTACCCCCATCATCTCCGCAATCATGATTGCAACACAGGAGGAACTCATGGCTTGGGTGCAGCCCTGTAAAATAGAGGGCATTGCATGAGGGATCGCCACCCGGAATACAAGCTGCCGTTCACTTGCCCCCAGGGTCCTTGCGGCCTCGAAGAAATCCTTGTCCACATTTTGGATGCCGGACATGGATGCCACAGTAACTGCAAACCATGAGCCAAGAGCGATGATAAACACGGCACCCCTGAACAGGGAGGTTGCCACAACCATGATAATGGGAATCCATGTTGCGGTGGGGATGGGCCCCAGAAATTTGATGATGGGATTTATCCAGTACCGGGCCTTCTCGGAATAACCGCAGGTAATTCCCGTAACCAGTCCCAGGACAATACCGATAAAATATCCCAAAAACAGCAGGCGCAGAGTGTGAAGCGTACATTCAAGCAGATAGGCCCGGTCCTCCCATGCAATGTTCAATATGCTGTTCATACACGGAACAAAGGGCTGGGACAGGATGCCTGTTTTCAGGGTCAGGTAATCATAAACGGTAAGCAGGAGAAAAAAAGCAGAAACCAAAGGCGCGCGGTAGCGCAGGTCCTCCACTGTCCGTTTATCCCCCCTCCGATTTTTAATCCCGGCTTCAAGGGCATAGAGAGCGTATGCGGTCATAAAGGCTGCCACTACCCATACATAGGTGTAGGGATGGCTGTTGGGACTTCCGTTGGGAACCTCCCAGTACTCGATAATAGCGATGAAACCGCAGATAACCGGAAGCACCATAATAACGAAATCCAGGATTTTCTGCCCGCGTGTTTTTTCCTTTTGCTCCAGTTCTTTTAGCTGCTGTCTCGTCAGATGTCCCAGCGGGTTTATCTGTTCGCTGTCAGAGACAGGCTTTTCCTCCATATTAGTTGACATCGTCCTTCTCCTCTGCATGTGATGGATACTAAAGTATTCAAATATCGCGTTTCTATTCTAATCGAAATTGAACGGACTGTACAATTTAAAATAACTAAGATGGAAGACGTGTTTATAGCTTAATTCTATAACAATGCCTCTTTATTCGGTTTTCCTGTAACGTTTATACCATCTGCCCATGCATATGGCACGCGCACCCGCAGTCCTCCTGCCCCTTGCCTTCATACGCCTCATCCTTCATCATCAGATGGACCGCGCCCAGCTTAAAGGTCTGGGGAAGGGCCAGGATATTGGGATTTTGTCCAACAAACTTTTTCTTGGCGTCAGCCAGTGCTTCCTCAATGGTGGCCCTGGTTTTAAGGCCCATCCCTCTGGCATAGCCCGGTTCCTGGGCGCCGCACAGATAGATGGCGGAGGTATTCATTTCCGCTATATGGCCGCAGCTAATCATGGAGAAGCCGTGAAATGGGTGGAACGCATTGCAGTAACGGTATTTTCTGATATATTCCTCATTGGTTGCAAAGTATTCGCCGTACCGGTTCATGTCCGGCAGGGTGTTCATAAAATCATGCTGGAACATATCATACATTTCCCTGGTGTAAGGCCACAGCTCATCGTGGAAATAACCGTTGCACAGGGAGGAACAGATAATCACACAGTTATCGCTCATAATGCGCTTATGCCGGATGACCTGGGCCGAGATGGCCTGCATCAGCATAATGGGATTGGTGCCCATGCCCTCGCCGTAGTGGAAGAACTGGGGCATACCGAATATCATCACATCATACTTCCTTTCGGCCCACGGCACATAGGTCCTCTTATCCGCCGTAATCCAGGAATGGGGCTGCATGACTTTGGCATATCCGCTGTTAATCTCTATCTGGCGGGACTTGGTGTCCAGCACGGCATCGCAGCAGAAAAACTTCTTTCCCATGCACTTTTCCATATACTGGCCAATCTCATCAAATTTCGTCCTCATAAGCGACTTTCCGCTGACCGGAGTAAAATCCTTCCGGTGCATGACCTCAGGCACATGGTGGGAGGCAATGGAACGCCAATGGGTGATGCCTGTGGCGCAGTGCTTATATCCCCCGGAGTAGCCGCCGTAGGGATTGCCCTGGATGTGCCCGATGAGGATTGCCACGTCGCTGTCATACACATATTTGTTCATGAGCACCGGGTCGCCGCGGTCCGTGGTGCCCAGGTCCACCAGATGCTCATAATCCTCGCTGTCATGGTTGATAATCTGGTGTGAGTGCCAGAACTCGTGGAACAGCTCATCCCCAAGAATGTTGTGGATTTCCGCCTCCGTGTTCTTACGGTGAAGTCCGTTGGAACAGATTAAAAGGATGTCCTTCTTCTCCACTCCCGCGTCGTACAGCTCCTTCAGTATCAATTTAATAGATATTTTCCTGTGGGAAGTGGGCTGTTCCCCTCCTTTTACCCTATCCGGGAAAATAATGGTCACCTTGGATCCCTTATGGGCCAGCCTGGACAGCGGCTCCATTCCCATGGGATTGCGTATGGATTCCAGGGTCTTTTCCACCAGCCGATCCTCCGGGATACAGGGCGGGTCTGCCACAGTCTCGCCGGGTATGAACACATCGGTGTTGTCCGGAAGCTCTGCCGCCATAAGCCCCGCGCCATATTCAAATGATAACTTCATATGATAATCCTCCTGTGATTTTCCTGTGATTTTCAATTGTGTTCCAAACGCTTCAGTCCTGTTCCAGATAGGTGCGCACGATCTCCAGATATTCCTCCGGATAGAATCCAATTTTTCCCCGGAACCTGGTGAGGGCAATCAGGCCGCCGTCCATGACCGGAACCGAAGCCAGCATCCTGGCGTTGTCCGTTTTAAGGCCGCCTCCATAGACCACATCCATTCCTCCGGTCATCTCCTTAATATAGGAACCAATCTTCGTGATATATGCTTCATCCGGCGGTGTCTTGCCTGGTCCGATGGCCCATATGGGTTCATAGGCAATGACCACCTTCTCCTTATCCACATCCTTAAGCCCTGTCTCCAGCTGCGATTTCAGCACTTCCTGCCATTGTTCCTGCTCCCCGTCCGTTTCCCCGATACAGTAGAGCACGGTAAGGCCGGCCTGGATTGCCGCCTTGATTTCCTGATTCAGCAGCCTTCCCACTGCGCCTTCATCCGTGACTCCGGCCTCCTTTAGAATTCCGGCCTTATCCTTTCGCTCCTCGCAGTGGCCGATGATAACGGAACTGCATCCCATTGCTTTAGCCGCGTTGGCAGTGCGGTTGGTGGTAAATGCGCCGAAATTGCCGTTTTCAGCCGTATCGTCCCTGTACACTCCCTGGCAGCCAATCTTAACCGGGCTGTCCTCACACAGGGCTTTTACCGCCGGAATCAAATGGGCTTCCGGAAAATACATGACGAACTCCACATCTTCTGCGCCGTACGCCTTCAGCTTTTTCTGGATATTTTGCACAATGTAGCTCCCCCATTCCTCCATGGGCGCCACACCGTTGACCCCTCCGTACTCCCTGGGTATATCGAACCGTTTCAGGTTCAGAAATATGTGTTTCATTTTCCCACTCCCATCTTTTCATACTCTTCTTTAAAATCCACAAAATCCCTCAGTTCGGGTCCAATCAGCGGCCTGCACCATTCCAGAAACGCGCCGGTTACATCATTGCCCCTGTCATTTATGTATTCATCCGGCAAAACCCGCTCATGGAGCATCACCTCTTTGATGGGTATGGCTGAGGTATGGACATGATACCCGCCATCCTCATTTTCATCCCGTATAAGTCCAATCATGACGCCGCTCCCGCCGGCCATGGCTGTACGCAGCGCTTCCCTGCCGGCCAGAACTGCCTCTTCCCGGTCCACAGGAGACTGCCAGGCTATGGACGCCCTTCCGCAAAGGCCGGGCTTCTCGCTCCTGGCCTTAATTCCCAGCTTCTGTATGACCAAATTCGCCAGATAAGCGCTGACATCCCCATAATAGGTGGCTCTCCCCGCCTTAAAAACAGGTGGCACAATGGGTTCCCCTTTTTCATTCTTAAGCCCCTCGCTGGCAACCACCACCACGCCTCCCTTTTCTTCGTAAAGGCGTTTCACATCCTCCAGGAATTCCTCCTCATGGAAGGGACGCTCCGGCAGATAAATCAGATGGGGCGCATCCCCCGGCTTCTTCCTGGCCAGGGCGGATGCAGCCGTTATCCATCCGGCGTTGCGGCCCATGGCTTCCATGACGCACACATGGATGGGCAGGGCCCTGACATCCGCGCCCACCTCTGCCGTGGAAGCGGCGATAAACCTGGCCGCGCTTCCATATCCCGGTGTATGGTCTGTTATGGCAATGTCGTTGTCAATGGTCTTGGGAATTCCCACCACATAGATGTCCTCTCCCCTGCATGCCTCAAAGATACGGCCGCAGGTGTCCATGGTCCCGTTTCCGCCGTTCAGGAGCACATACCGGATCCCATGCTTCCTGAAGATTCCCGCCATGGCATCATAGTCCTCCTGTTCCAGGGCATACCGGGATGAGCCGATTGCGGTGGCCGGCGTCTGAAGCAAAAGGCTCAGCTTCTCCTCCGGAACCTGCATCAAATCCAGAAAATTCTCCTTCAGGATTCCTTCGCTTCCGCCAATTGCCCCGTACACCTTCCCTATGCTGCCGGATTTCTTGGCTTCCTCCACCACGCCGTACAGGGAAGCATTGATAACAGCCGTGGGGCCGCCTCCATGGACCACCAGAACATTTGCCGACATTGCCTTTACCACCTTTCTCATTTATTATATCTGCATTTTCTTATAGCGCTCAGCCATCTCCTCCAGGGAAACCTGTTCCACCAGAGGCGCTTTGCCGTAGGAGCCAAACTGTACGATGAGGGTGCCCACCACTTCCTTCACGCCCCGCTCAATACAGTCTGTTATGGCTGCCGTATCCTCATCCGGTATGACGCCGGTCATCACCGTATCCATGATTGGAGTAAGAAATACCCTGGGGTCAAACTGCTCCCTCTTAGACTCTAAAAGTTCATAGATGCCCCCGATGGAGCTGCTGCTCCTCTTATCCGGGTTCCCGGCGAAAAACTCCTTCATATTGCGGGTAACCGCCAGCCTGATATCCGTATCCACATTAATCTTGTTGATACCGCATCTGGCCGCTGCCTGCAGTTCATGGATGGCAATTCCGTAGGCGCCGGTCAGCGTACCTCCCAGCCCGTTAATTTCATTCACAATATATTCCGGAACCGTGGACGATCCATGGGATACCAGGGCCCCGAAAATCCCCTCGTGGTTCAGGCACTCCCTTATGGCCACCGCAATCTCCTTGCGCAGCTTTACATCCTTTCCCTTGGAGGCCCCGTGCATGGTTCCATAGGATATGGCCAGTGCGTCCACGCCGGTCTTGCGGAAAAATTCAACCGCCTTCAGGGGATTGGTATAAGTGGAACCCTCTGAAAACACATGGTCCTCCACTCCGGCCAGCACTCCCAGCTCCCCTTCCACGCTGACGCCTCTTGCATGTGCGTATTTCACCACTTCCCGGGTCAGCTCCACATTTTCATCAAAGGCAAGGGACGACCCGTCAATCATCACAGAGGTGTATCCCCCTGCAATGGCAACCGCGCAGGAATCAAAATCCCGCCCGTGGTCCAGATGAAGGACAATGGGGATAGGGCTGTCCTCCCCATATTTCTTTACGGCCCTGGCAATATTTTTGGCGCCCTTTTTCTTATCCTCCAGGGTTGCGTTCATAAAGTCGCATCTTCCCCCCATGAAGCCGTTTGCCAGGTCAGCTCCCTGCAATATGGCAGCGGAGCGGAACATCTCATGGACCCCGATGGCGGCCTTTGCCTGGGCCACCGCGTTGACGTTGAAAGCGCCCTGTGCAAATCCATGTTTAACAGAAGCCTCCATAAGAGGTCTTAATGGAATCAATGTCATATTTTACCTTCCTTTTCCGGCGGTTTATCTCTGGACAGGGTCACGCCTTTTCCTGGGAGCCTGCCAGCCTGATAATGTCTTTAATGTCTTCGCGCAGCCGCAGTTCTGCATACTGTGATAATCTCCAGGCGTGGCCCTGGTCCTTACCCTCAGCCCGCCCCTCTTTCAGATAGTTCACATACTGGCAGCGCACCTGGGTACCAAAATTAATCTTGGTCACTCCGCTGTCAATGGAACGCTTCACCAGTTCCTCATCCATACCCGTGCATCCGTGAAGAACAAAGGGGATATCCGTAAATTTCCTGCACTCCTCCAGCACCTCCGCCCGGATATCCACAGGCCCGTTGTAAAACCCGTGGGCATTACCGATGCCGATGGCCAGTGAATCGGGATGGCAGAGCTTAAGATACTGTCTCACCACATCCGGGTCCGCGATGTTGGATGCACCCATCTTATTTCCCTTGTCATCCAGACGGCACAGCTCTCCGATTTCCGCCTCCAGGGGCACGCCAAAGGACCTGCACACCCTGGCCACCGCCTCTGTGGCAGCTGCATTTTCCTCCACTGGCAGGGCGGAACCGTCAAACATAATAGAGGTAAATCCCAGCTTCAGCATCTCCATACAGCGCTCAAAGCTGTCTCCATGGTCCAGATGGATTGCAACCGGCACAGATACCTTGGCGGCCATCCATTTTGCCGTCTCATAAAACCAGTCATGGCCTGAATAAGCCCCTGTATTCACATAGTGGGCCAATATGACCGGGGAGCGAAGCTCCTCCGCGGCCATGCACACGGCCCGTATGATGTCATAGGTTCCTCCCTGGGTATTGATAGCGGGAACCGCATAATGTCCTTTATAGGCATTCTGAAGCATTTCATAAGTGGTTGTCAGCATGCTATTCTCCTTCTCAGATGTTCACGATGACTTTCAGATAATCGGACGGGGACTGAATCATGTCCTTTATGGTATCCTCCACCTGGTCCAGTTCAATCATTTTTGTTATGATTGCGTCCGTGGGTACCCTGCCCTCGTTTACCAGACTGATTGCCTCCGGAAACTTTCCGTTGGAATTCCTGGACGGGCACACGTCAATTTCCTTCTGCATCAGGCGTACCGTGTTAATCCGCACCGGGTCATGAGGCCATCCCACCAGGGCAGTCCTTCCTCCATGGCAAACGTAATTATGCATGTTCTCCAGAATGACCGGAGCTCCTGTACAATCAATCATGGCCTCAGGCAGCTTACCGCCTGTCACCTCCCGCAGATACTCCTCCACATTTCCATCCCCGGAATTAAAGGTGCATGGTACCCCCAGCTCCTTTGCGTAATCCAGACGCTTTTGCAGCACATCCACCAGTATGGGGGTCGCGCCGTAATTGATGCAGGCAAATGCAGCCATAAGGCCGATGATGCCGGCTCCGAACACGGCGCAGTGCTCCCCCTTTGATACCCTGGCCCTGGCGGCCCCGTGAAGGCCGATGGTTAAGGGTTCCACCAGGGCTGCATGGGTAAAGGTCAGTTCATCGGGAAGCTTATATAAAAGCTGCACCGGATGAAGGAAATACTCGGACATCATGCCGTCCTTATGTACGCCGCACACATGCAGGTCCGCGCAGTTATTGAAGCGCCCCGCCGCGCACATATGGCACTTATTACAGGGCACATAGGGTTCCAGGGCCACCCGGTCGCCCGGCTTTAACCCTTTGTCATTCTCCCCGATTTCCTGAATGACGCCCACGCCCTCATGGCCCAGCCCGTTAATGGGATAGCGCATAGTGGGGTTCACCCCCCTGTAAGCAGTCACGTCCGAACCGCAGATACCGCACATTTCCATTTTTATGATTGCCTGTCCTTCTTTCAGCTCCGGCATGGGCAAATCCTTTATCACCAGGTTTCCTGGCTCCGGCAGACATAATACCTTCATGTTTTCAATCCTCCTCATTTTCTCTGATATAGTCAAGTGCATGGGGCATGATGCCCAGGGACCAGCCTCCGTCGGCAAATATTACCTGGCCTACAATGTAGTCCGAATCTTTACAGGCAAGGAAACAGGCCAGACTGGCAATTTCCTCTGTCTTTCCGAAACGTCCGACGGGCGACACGGACAATATGGCCTCCTCATCCAGTATTCCGGATTTAAGGGGCTTTTCCACCATTTCCGTCCGAATCCAGCCCGGAGCAATGGCATTTACCTTGATGTTGTACAGGGCCCACTCTGCTCCCAGCTGCTCTGTCAGCAGATTCACAGCCCCCTTTGTGATGCCGTAGGGCACCCGGCCCACATTAATCATCCTGGTGTTTCCGGAGGAGATATTGACAATGCTCCCTCCTCCGTCCTGTCTCATATAAGCTCCCACTGCCTGGCAGCAGAACAGCGGGGCCTTCATGTTGATGTCGATTACCTCGTCCAGCACTTCCTCCGCCAGCTTAAGGGTGGGGCAGGGACGGGCCACGCCCGCACAGTTTACCAGTATATCAATATGCCCGTATGATTCATGTACATAATCCGCCATGGCGAAAATCTGCCCTCTGTCCCGCAGATTAATCTGATAAAACTCCGCCATAGGGCCGATGTCCATGGCAGCCTTTCTGCCCTCTTCCTCCAGCACGTCTGCTATGACCACCCTGGCTCCTTCGTCCGCATATCTGGAAGCAATTCCAAACCCGATTCCTCTGGCCCCGCCTGTCACGATGGCTGTCTTCCCATTTAACCGTCCTGATTCCATATCTCTACCACCATTTTATCTTGTCTGTTATATAGTTTCGGTACTCAATAAACCGTGAGGATGTGATATCCCTGGGTCTTGGCAGGTCAATCCGTACCTCCTCCTTTATTTTAGCCGGTTTGTTGCTGAGAATCAGCACGCGTTCCGCCAGATACACGGCTTCCTCTATATTGTGGGTGATGAATACCACCGTGCTCCCCAGCTCCTTCCACAGGCGTATGACCTCATCCTCCAGATAAAAGCGCATCTTCACATCCATCTGTCCATAGGGCTCATCCATCAGCAGCAGGTCCGGCTGCATGGCAAAGGAACGTCCGATGATGATTCTCTGCTCCGCTGATACGGACAGCTCGCCCGGATACGCCTTCCTGAATTCCTGAAGTCCCATCAGGTCCAGTATCTGATCCACCCTGCGGTCGATTTCAGCCTTGGGGATTCTCTTAATCTTAAGTCCATAGGCCAGGTTATCCTCCACGGTCAGCCACGGAAGGGCGCTTGGCTCCTGAAACACAAAGGAAATGTTATGCTTGCGTGGGTCCGCAGGGACTCCGTCTATATACAGGTCGCCCTCACTGGGCATATGAATCCTGGTAAGGCAGTTTAAAAACGTGGTCTTTCCGCAGCCTGTAGGCCCCACTACACACACGAACTCGCCTTTGCGGATGTTAAATGACATATTATCCAGCACCAGCAGGTCGCCGAATCGCTTTGTAAGATTCCTGACCTCGACTTTTATGGGCCGGGTATCCTCTCTCTCAGGCATTCTTGTCCTCCTATCCAACCGTTCAGACGGCCCATCCTCTTTCCCGGTTTACCCGCCGTCTGAACTGTTACCATTAAATTGCTAAATCAGTGTTGTCGGAAATAACCGTACGCAGCTTCAGGAATTCCTCGCTTACCATATCCCTTGGCCTCGGTATACTGATGGGATATACCTCCTTTACAGTGGCCGGGCAGTCGCTGAGAAGGATAATTCTGTCTCCCAGATAGCAGGCTTCCTCTATATTGTTGGTGACGAATATGACGGTACGCTTTTCCTTTTCCCAGATTCTTAAGATTTCCTCCTGCATCTGGTACCGGGTCTGGGCATCCAACTGTCCAAAGGGCTCGTCCATGATTAACAGCTTGGGGTCCGCCGCATACGCCCTGGCGATTCCCACCCTCTGCTTCATGCCGCCTGACAGCTGGGTGGGATAGGATTTCTCAAATCCCTTAAGGCCCACCAGCTCTATGTAATGCTGTGCAAGCTCCCTGCGCTGTCCCTTGGACATTCCGCGGAATTTAAGGCCCAGCTCCACATTTTCCATAACCGTCTTAAAGGGCATCAGGGCCAGCTTCTGGAACACCATGCTGATTTCCGGGTTTACGCCCTTCCACTCTCTGCCGTTGTACACAACCGTTCCCCCGGTCTGCTGCTCCAGCCCCGCGATGATATTGAGCAGAACGGTCTTGCCGCAGCGCCCCGGCCCCAGGATTACCAGAAATTCGCCGTCGTTCACATCAAAGCTCACATCTTTTATGGCTGTAAAATATCCCTTGTCGCTGAAAAACGTCTTGGATATCCCATTTATTTCCATTCGTTTGTTTAGTTGTTCCACGGGCACACCACCTTCTCAAGTTTTTGAAGCCCCAGTGACAAAAGGGCGCCAATAATTGCAATGGTTATGACAGAGACAAGTACCAGGGCCATATCGCTTCCCTGCCAGCCTCTGGTCACCAGTGCTCCCAGTCCTTTCCGGGCGCCTAGCATCTCGGCCGCCAGTACCGTTGTCCAGCCTGAGCTGACCGAGGTGCGGATTCCCGCAAAGATGGAGGGCAGGGCAGTGGGGATAACGATATCCGTCAGTATCTGCCTGTTATTTCCGCCAAATACATGGCCTACATCCAAATTAATTTTATCCACCATCTCAATTCCCGTGGAGGTGTTGATGACTAACGGCACAAAGGTTCCGATAAACACCAGCAGTACCTTTGGAAATTCACCGATGCCGAACCACATGATTACAATGGGAATCCAGGCAATGGGCGGAATGGGGCGGATGACCTCAAATATGCTGCCAAAAAATGCCTTGCATTTCTTATTCCATCCAATGAGAATGCCAAAGGAAATACCAAAGGCCCACGCGATAAGCAGTGCCATGAGTACACGCCTTAAGCTGGCCCATGCGTGTCCTGCCAGGGAGGTCTTTGCAATGGGTTTGGTAAATGTTTTCACAAAACGCGCCCATACGTCAGCCGGAGCAGGCATCAGCTCCGGGCGGCTGTCCGAGAACAAGACCCAGCCCACGGCAATCATCAGGATTGCCAATACAGGCAGGCCGTAGTACAGGACGTTTCTCAATGTTTTCTGCTGTTTGCTTGCTACATCCATATTCCTTACTCCCTCCTACCTGTTTACCTTCCAGCGCAGGAAATATTTTTCTGCCCTGGACAAAAATCCTGAAAGAATGGCTCCGATGGCGCCAATCACCACCATACCCACGATTACAATATCCGGACGGGCCACGGTACGGCCAATCTGAATCATGTATCCCAGTCCGGCGCTGGCTGCCAGCATCTCCGCCGCCACCAGGGTGGACCAGGAATTTCCCAATGCCACGCGGATTCCGGCAAATACCATGGGAAGGGAGGAAGGTACCCCCACTTTCCAGAATATCTCCGCATTGGAGGCCCCAAAGGTCCTGGACACATTGATCAGCGTCTTGCTGGTCAGCTTTATGCCTGTGTAGGAATTGATGACACAGGGCACAAAGGCGGTAAAAAAGATGATGAGCGCCTTTGCCTTCAGGCCAATTCCCATCCACACCACTACCAGGGGTATCCAGGCAATGGGGGGAACCGGCCTCACCAGTTCAAAGATGGGGCGGATAAAACGGTCCGCATAGGTCCACCAGCCCATGACAAGTCCCAGGGGAACGCCGATGATGATGGCCGCCAGGAAACCGGATAAGGCAACCTGGAGACTGGCCAGTATATTCACCCAAAGGACGTTGCCGTCCGGGGCCTTATTCGCAAACTTATACATCAGGGTCTCAAAAATCTGAGTGGGCGCGGGAAGCATCCTTTCATTGACAAGACCCACACTTACTACCAGCTGCCACACGGCCAGCAGCGTAATGATGCCTGCCGCGCTTAACAGGGCGTAATTCAGGCCTTCCTTTGATTTCTGCTTTTTCCACTCCAAAAGGCCAGCCTCTAATTTCTCATTTCCAGTTGCCATATCGGTATCTCAACTCCTTTTAATTTGCGGTTTCGGTCAGTACCTCATTTAACAGCTTTCCATCCGTATGTCCCACGAATCTCTCCTGGTCGCCTTCCTTGTAGTTGCCCACGCTGATGAAGAAATCAAGTACGTCCAGAAGTCTCTGGTCCAGAACCGTATTGTCGGAACCCTCTTCCTTGTCATTCAGCATGCCGCATGCCTCATAAAGGGTGTAATATGTATCGGCCTCCAGATATTTTGCGGTTGTCTCCCTATCCATGGAGCTTCCGTTCTCATCATTCATGTCCACACAGTAGTCAATGGCCTTTTCCTTGTTCTCCTTCATCCAGTCCATGGTCTTAAAGTACACCTCCATAAATACCTTCATGGCCTCGTATTTATCCGGATCCGCGTAGCTGTTCTTATTTGCCACAAAGCTGCACATCAGACCGGAGTCAGCCATGGGACCGCTGGCCACAGGCGTATACTTATCGGATTCGGCCAGCATCTTGAAGGTGCCGCCAGATCCTGTCAGTACGCACACGTCCCCTTCGCCGGCCAGAAATGCGCTGTAAGCCGTTGCCGGGTCCATGGCGATGAAGTTCACGTCGTCAACCGTAAGTCCAAAGCCTTCCAGTACCTTAATCAGCACATACTGGGTAACGCTTCCCGTGTTGCACAGGATGGATTTTCCCTTCCAGCTGTCCGCGTCCCCGTAAATTTCATCACTCAGGTTGTTATGTCCCTTGCCGGCTTTCACGATATCCGAATCATTCCTGGCAAATACATACTGTGTTCCGTCATCCGTATTGCCGGAGCCAAGGACCAGCGCATCGTATCCCAGAACACCTGCGAACACGCCGCCCACGCCGGTACAGCCGATATCCCATCCGTCAGATGAAAGGGATTCCATCTGCACCGGGCCGTTGGTGAACAGCACTTCCTCAATATCCAGTCCCTTTTCCTTAAACCATCCTTCCTGCTCCGCTATGTAGATAGGAAGATAATTAAGGCTGCCTCCAATGCCAGACACCGTAAGCTCATAGCTCTTGTCCGCTGTTTTGCCGTCACCTGCTCCCGATGCCTGAGCCTGTGTATCCGCCTTCTTGGAATCCGAACCTGCCCCGCAGCCTGATACCAGTCCGGCACACATAACTGCTGCCATCGTGACTGCCAATGTCTTTACTAATGATTTTCTCATAACGTTTGACCTCCTGTCCCCAAATGGTTCTCTCATTTTTGCTACATGTTTTGCGTAATAAACAGCCGCCTTTACCCTTTATAAAAGTTGTATATTTTTTTCTTTCTTTCTGTTAAATAGTTAACATTTAAACCATTCAAACATTATGTATTCACGATACATTATTTATTTTTGACTATTTATTACCCAACTTGCAAAGTCATTATAGCAATATGACCATTTCAAGGCAAGGCAATTCAAACCAAACGTTTGCGTACCAAACTCCCTTGAAAAACCATTGATATACTTTGATTATCCCCCCTTTCCCTCCATTTTCTCCGATATTTTTTACGCAAACGTTTGTGTATTATTTTATAGTAATCCATATTCATTTTTTGTATACTTAAAGCAAATAAATGAGTCATTTGCTTGAAACGCCCCAGAAGAGGAGGCTAGACATGACATTAAAAGAAATCGCCCGGGAAGCAGGGGTATCCATCTCCACTGTCTCCCGGGTCATAAACAAAAACAGCACCAATGTCGCCAGCAAGGAGGTCCAGGACCGCATCTGGGAGATTGTCCGGCGCACCGGCTATACCCCAAACGCCACGGCCCGCAGTCTGAAAACAGGGGCGGCTAAAGCCGTTGACGCTCCCACCCGCTCCATTGCCTGCCTTTACGCCAGGGCCGAAGATTCCAACTCAGACCTTTTTTTCTCCACGCTGGCCCGCAGTATTGAAAAGGAAGCCTTCAAGCACAACTACGTATTAAAATACTCCTTTACCGCCATCGACATACACCACCCCAATACATTCCGTCTCATAACGGATAACCATGTGGACGGCGTAGTGGTTCTGGGCCGGTGTGACAAACAGACACTAAGCTTTTTAAAGAAATATTTTAACTGCGTGGCCTACACAGGTCTCAACCTGTTAGAGGCCAAGTATGACCAGGTAATCTGCGACGGGTATCAGGCCAGCCTGGCTGCCATGAATACTCTCATCGGCCTGGGACATACAAGAATCGGCTTCATAGGGGAAACACAGTTTGAGGACAGGTACACTGGCTACTGCGCTGCCCTAAGCGCCCACAATCTGCGTCCGGCTAAATCCTATATCGTCAACGTCCCCCTGTCCTCCGAGGGAGGATATAAAGGGGCCAAGGAGCTTCTGTCCCGCAAAACGGATGTGTCCGCCGTGTTCTGCTGCAATGACAACACGGCCATAGGCGCTATGAGGGCCATCAAGGAAGCCGGTCTGTCGATTCCGGACGACCTTTCCGTCATCAGCATCGACGACATAGACACGGCCCAGTATCTCTCCCCCATGCTCACCACCATCCACATACCGGTGGAAGAAATGGGGCAGATGACAGCCAAAATCCTCATTGACCGGATTGAGGATGGCCACAAGCTCCCCATCAAAATGAACCTTCCCTTCTATCTGGCAAACCGGGAAAGCTGCGCCCCCTGCTCCGAAAAAACGTCCGCCGCAGAACACGAACAAACAATATCAAGAAAAGAGGAATAAACCATGCTGATTACAATTAAGGATTCCAGGATAACTGCTGTCATTGACTCCACAGGCGCCCAGCTTATTTCCCTGAGGGACGCTTCCGGCCGTGAATACATCTGGCAGCGCGACCCAAAATACTGGAAAAAATGTTCCCCTCTCCTGTTTCCCGTGGTGGGCAACTGCCGGAATGACAGGACCATACTGGAGGACCGCATATACGCCATCGAAAAACACGGCTTCTGCCGAGAAAGGGACTTTGACGTGTCACAGGAGACCTCATCAAAGGCAGTGTTCTCCATGGGTGACACGCCGGACACACACAAGGCATATCCCTACGCCTTCCGCCTCTCTCTGGCATATGAGCTGAAGGACGGCGTGCTGTTCATGAAATACCAGGTGGAAAACAGGGACCAGCGCGACATGTGGTACGCCATTGGCGCACATCCGGGATTTAACTGTCCCATGGAGGAGGGCTATGCCCTTGAAGATTACCAGCTGGTATTTGAAAAGGAGGAAAACACTGTCAGCATACCCTATGATTTGGACCAGCTCCACTTTGCCCCCTCCAAGACAGGTACCACGCTAAAGGGCAGCATCCTGCCCCTGAGCCGGGAAATGTTTAAACATGATGCTGTATTCTTTGACAGGCTGAATTCCCGGGCCGTATCCATCCTCAATCCAGCCACCGGACGCGGCGTGGAGGTGGGATTCCCCGGCTTTGAAACCGTTGCCTTCTGGACCTTGTGCCCGGAACCGGCCCCTTACCTCTGCGTAGAGCCCTGGAACGGCTCCGGCATCTATGAGAATGAGGACGACCAGCTCTCACATAGGCATCACATACAGCGTCTCTGTCCTGGGGACAGCCGCAGCTATGTCATGACCATACGAATACTGGAACGATTTTCTGAGCAATAAAATAGTGATAATATGAAACCGGCCCCGCATTCTATTTTCCTGAATGCAGAGCCGGTTTTTAACCTTAAGTTTCTTCCGGTCTCAACTTATTTTTGACACAGTACCCGCGTATGCCGTCATATGCGCGGATCCGCCTCTGCCAGAAAAGATAGATTTAACCCTTTACTTTTGCTATACTCAGTTATATCCAATACCTCCCTTTATCCCCTACTATTTTACACGCGAATTTCCCCGGCCAATCCTTCGACATTTAGCGACATAATTTATCGTTTTTTGTCGTCCTGTCCAACTCGATACCCCCCCCCCCCCCTCCCATCCCCGATTTAACTTTACAGGAGTCAAACGATATCGGGAGGAATCATCATGAAATACGAAAGAGAAACCTGCAACCTGCTCCGGCGCCTCGAAGTCAACAACTCCTACGTGGGGTTCCGCTACACAGTATATGGTGTCATCCGCGCTATTGCCAATCCGGAGCTGCTTATCTACATCTCCAAAGGACTCTACGTGGAAATATCCGCGGAATATCATACGTCCATTGGCTGTGTGGAGCGCAATATACGCACCATTATCAGCACCATATGGCTGCATGGAGACCGGCAGCTTCTGGATCAGGTCTTCGGCTTCGAGTTGGAACAGAAGCCCCGAAACGGCGCCTTCATAGATGCGCTCTCGCATTATGTTGTAGAACACTATTACGACTGATTTTACAAAATCATAAAGGAGAAGAGAATACAGGCCCGGTAACCATCGGGTCTGTTTGCTGCGCTCATATACCATTACCGGCAGCTTCCCATCTATGGTGTTTTTATTGGAAACAAAAAAAGCCCTGCAGATACAGGACTCTTACGTATGCGGCTAACAGGACTCGAACCTGCACGGTTTCCCAATGGGACCTAAACCCATCGTGTCTGCCAATTCCACCACAGCCGCAAATATAAAAAATGCGGGTGGCCGGACTTGAACCGGCACGGTATCGCTACCGAGGGATTTTAAGTCCCTTGTGTCTGCCTATTCCACCACACCCGCAGATTGCTACATGACACAGCCATATGCAGATATAAAACAAATGGGGCCTACAGGGCTCGAACCTGTGACCCTCTGCTTGTAAGGCAGATGCTCTCCCAGCTGAGCTAAGACCCCAAATTGCATATGTTGTATCGCATTATAAAATGCAAACGACCCGGAACGGGTTCGAACCGTCGACCTCCGCCGTGACAGGGCGGCGCTCTAACCAGCTGAGCCACCGGGCCATTATTTAGATGATATAGTTCTCATTCTGCTTTAGTTAGGAAGAGTGGACCTTCGGGGACTCGAACCCAGGACCGACCGGTTATGAGCCGGTTGCTCTAACCAACTGAGCTAAAGGTCCGAACTATATAATCTCTAACATTGTTTACTGTTGTACAGTAAAAGCCGATGATCGGACTCGAACCGATAACCTGCTGATTACAAATCAGCTGCTCTGCCAATTGAGCCACATCGGCATATCATAAACTGGTCAAATGACCCCAACGAGATTCGAACTCGTGTTACCGCCGTGAAAGGGCGATGTCTTAACCGCTTGACCATGGGGCCTGAATAAGGTAGTGGTCGCCATGGACTTCCACTAAAACTCCCCGAGTAGGACTTGAACCTACGACAGCGCGGTTAACAGCCGCGTGCTCTACCGACTGAGCTATCGAGGAATAATGGTACGCTTATTGTACTTTGCGCTGACCAAATCATTATACAATAACTTTGCCAAAATTTCAAGCACAATTATAACATTTTACGTACCCTCAAAACCGCATATTGAATTCCGATTGTTTCACAAACCACTTTTTCCCTTAACCTTTTGGATAAGCCCTCGACCGATTAGTATTAGTCAGCTACGTACATTACTGCACTTCCACCTCTAACCTATCTACCTCGTCGTCTTCAAGGGGTCTTACTCGCTTTCGCGATGGGATATCTCATCTTGAGGGGGGCTTCACGCTTAGATGCCTTCAGCGTTTATCCCGTCCAGACTTGGCTACCCTGCCATGGCCTTGGTAGGCCAACAGGTACACCAGCGGTCTGTCCATCCCGGTCCTCTCGTACTAAGGACAGCTCCTCTCAGATATCCTGCGCCCGCGCCGGATAGGGACCGAACTGTCTCACGACGTTCTGAACCCAGCTCGCGTACCGCTTTAATGGGCGAACAGCCCAACCCTTGGGACCTGCTACAGCCCCAGGATGCGATGAGCCGACATCGAGGTGCCAAACCACTCCGTCGATGTGAACTCTTGGGAGTGATAAGCCTGTTATCCCCAGGGTAGCTTTTATCCGTTGAGCGATGGCAATCCCACTTTCATACCACCGGATCACTAAGTCCTACTTTCGTACCTGCCCGACCCGTCGGTCTCGCAGTCAAGCTCCCTTATGCCTTTGCACTCTCTGGATGGTTTCCAACCATCCTGAGGGAACCTTTGAGCGCCTCCGATACCCTTTCGGAGGCGACCGCCCCAGTCAAACTCCCCGCCTGACATTGTCCCCCGCCCGGCTCACGGGCGCAGGTTAGAAACCCAATATCGCAAGGGTGGTATCCCAACATTGGCTCCACACAGACTGGCGTCCATGCTTCTCAGCCTCCCACCTATCCTGTACATGCAATACCGAATCCCAGTATCAAACTGGAGTAAAGCTCCATGGGGTCTTTCCGTCCTGGCGCAGGTAACCAGCATCTTCACTGGTATTTCAATTTCACCGGGTGCATTGTTGAGACAGCGCTCAAATCATTACGCCTTTCGTGCGGGTCGGAACTTACCCGACAAGGAATTTCGCTACCTTAGGACCGTTATAGTTACGGCCGCCGTTTACTGGGGCTTAAATTCAAAGCTTCGCTTGCGCTAACCTCTCCTCTTAACCTTCCAGCACCGGGCAGGCGTCAGCCCATATACCTCACCTTACGGTTTTGCATAGACCTGTGTTTTTGCTAAACAGTTGCTTGAGCCTATTCTCTGCGGCCACATCTCTGCGGCACCCCTTCTCCCGAAGTTACGGGGTCATTTTGCCGAGTTCCTTAACAATGCTTCTCCCGCCGGCCTTAGGATTCTCTCCTCATCTACCTGTGTCGGTTTACGGTACGGGCATGTATCACACAATAGCGGCTTTTCTTGACAGCCGGAATCACACACTTCGCTACTTTTGTTCGCTCCGCGTCACGTATTCGGATTGCACGGCGGTTTTGCCAGCCGTACTCCTACCACGCTTGCCCCGGTATTCCCATTCCCGGGATGTGCTGTCCTTCTGTGTCCCCACAGTTCTGATGATACACGGTACAGGAATTTCAACCTGTTGTCCATCGACTACGCCTCTCAGCCTCGCCTTAGGCCCCGACTTACCCAGAGCAGATCAGCTTTACTCTGGAAACCTTGGATATTCGGCCTGGAGGATTCCCACCTCCATCTCGCTACTCATTCCGGCATTCTCTCTTCTCAGCACTCCACGGCTCCTTACCGGTACCGCTTCTCCGTCCTGAGAATGCTCCTCTACCAATGTCTTACGACATTCCTAAGCTTCGGTGTTGTGTTTCAGCCCCGGACATTTTCGGCGCAGGACCTCTCGACTAGTGAGCTATTACGCACTCTTTGAATGTGTGGCTGCTTCTGAGCCAACATCCTAGTTGTCTTTGAAATCCCACATCCTTTTCCACTTAACACACACTTTGGGACCTTAGCTGTAGGTCTGGGCTCTTTCCCTTTTGACTGCCCAACTTATCTCGTGCAGTCTGACTCCCATACATCATTTACGCGGCATTCGGAGTTTGATATCCCTTGGTAAGCTTTGACGCCCCCTTAGGAATTCAGTGCTCTACCTCCGCTAAACTAATATGAGGCTAGCCCTAAAGCTATTTCGAGGAGAACCAGCTATCTCCGGGTTCGATTGGAATTTCTCCCCTATCCACACCTCATTCCCACCCTTTTCAACGGATGTGGATCCGGTCCTCCACGGAATTTTACTTCCGCTTCAACCTGGACATGGATAGGTCACCCGGTTTCGGGTCTGCCTGTACTGACTTGACGCCCATTTGAGACTTGGTTTCCCTTCGGCTCCGAGCCTTAAGCTCTTAACCTTGCCAGTACCGGCAACTCGCCGGACCGTTCTACAAAAAGTACGCGGTCGCACCTTAACGTGCTTCCACAGCTTGTAAACACAGGGTTTCAGGTTCTTTTTCACTCCCCTCCCGGGGTCCTTTTCACCTTTCCTTCACAGTACTATGCGCTATCGGTCACTAAGGAGTATTTAGCCTTGGAGGGTGGTCCCTCCTACTTCCCACAAGGTTTCTCGTGTCTCGTGGTACTCTGGATCCTGCTGCTTCCTATTGCTTTCGTGTACGGGGCTTTCACCCTCTCCGGCCTGACTTCCCAGACAGTTCCACTAACAATTCGGTTCACGTACGCAGTCCTTAACCCCAGCATGCACGCACGCTGGTTTGGGCTCTTCCCATTTCGCTCGCCGCTACTTTGGGAATCGATGTTTCTTTCTCTTCCTCCGG
>CDZO01033522.1_pt1 | contig 66388 bp, 67 predicted proteins | sample 480641 | NCBI WGS metagenome assembly CDZO01 (sample SAMEA3182088, study PRJEB8094) | gut metagenome | biome: human; feature: gut; material: Stool; isolation source: human stools | place: Canada | collected 2013-02-05
CTCTTTCTGCTGAAAAGATAGGGGATTACTACATGGGTGTACGCCGGGTCCTTACCAATATCTTCGGGCAAAGGGAGGTTCTCGCCTATGTAACTTCTACAGAGAAAACCGGCGGCTCCAGACGCCTGTTTTTCAGTACGATTTTTCCAGAGCAGATGCAGATATTCTGCGCATGGCAGGAAAAGGCGCCGCTAAACCAGACCGGGAGTGAGCGTATGCAGTTCATCCCATTATTGTGTTACACATTTCGCTGGAATATCGAGGTGAGTTATTATGAACAGAAAGTGTGCAGGAATTTCGGTTTGCCCTTAGTGAGCAAATCCGGCAGCAGGTATTTTATGCCACTTTCGTGAGAAATATCGAAACCAGCATAAAATCCAGTGTTGTTATGAAAGCTTTAAAACAGTTAATTCGGCAACAATGCTGGCATTTATAAAAGTTGTAAAGTCGTGATACATTAAAAAATCATATTTTTATGATTTATTACACATTCATTTGTATCGCAATAGCCAGTAAAATTATAGAGAGGTGAATTATAATGCTTGATTACGCATCATCATTGGCTTTTGCAATAGAAAACCGCAGAGGAAACCCACGGCTTAAAACGCTTTTTGGTATAGTCCGCGCTTTGAATATGGATGCAAATGACATCTTCTATCCCGAGATGAAACATGGAACCCCTATTCAGGTGAAACTGCACACCACATTCTCCGACTGTTCTGACAGCGGAGCAGAAATGCTCTATGAAGTTTGCTGTGCTGTCCTCTCCAGCGTCCGCAAGAAGGAATGTGCAACGATTGAATGACCTATATGTAAAAAAGAGCCTGCTCCCCCCCCTTCCATGGAGAGCAGGCTCTGCGCTAAACTGCGTCTGGCTCAATCGCTCAGCGTCATTCTTTACACGTTATGACAAGCTTGTCATAATATTTACATCCACCTCGCCTCTTTTGATTCCCGTAAGGTTACCAGTCCTTTCGACCTGATCGGAGGTGCTTCTGATGTATAAGATCCAGCAGATCTGGAACGATTCTTATGACAGCTTCCTTTCACAGGAACATTTTCTCTCCGATGTACAGGGGAAGGCGTCACGGGCTATCCTCAACTGCAAATCCGGCAAGCTCGGCTGCAACATCTCCCAGTGCCCTGACTGCGGGCACCTGGAGTTCCATAACAATTCCTGCCGGAACCGCAGCTGCCCCAACTGCCAGACCGTCAATAAGGAGATATGGGTAGACAAACGAAGGGCCGAGGTCATAGATGCCCCTTATTTCCATGTGGTATTCACACTTCCACATGAACTCAATCTCTTGGCATACTGCAACCAGAAACTCCTCTATGGGCTTCTTCACAGATGCTGCGCTGAAACGCTTCTCGAATTATCTTCTGATAAGAAATATCTCGGTGCAACACCCGGTATTATCCAGGTCCTTCACACCTGGAACAAGGAGATTGATTACCATGTGCATATGCACTGTATCGTCTCTGGCGGAGGATTGACAGCAGACCATAAGATACGGAAATCTTCCGGCAGCTTTTTTATCCCGGTCCAGGTACTCCGCGACAAGTTTAAAGGGAAATACCTCTCTGGCCTCGATGCGCTTTATAAAAGCCAAAAACTCACTTTCCCTTCCTCCTGCCAAAAGCTGCGTAACCCTTACTACTGGTCGGAACTCCGTGATAGCCTTTACCGCAAGGACTGGTGTCCGTACATAAAGGAAACCTTCAACGGTTTCGGCAACGCCATTGAATATCTTGGACGGTATACGCACAAGGTTGCCATTTCCAACAGCCGGATACTTTCTGTTGACGAACGGCAGACCGTCTTTTCCGCCAAAGGGAAAAGGCCTGGCGATCCAAGACGCACCATCACTTTGGATAACACGGAATTCATACGCCGTTATCTGATGCATGTGCTCCCTCCCGGCTTTCAGAAAATCCGTTACTATGGATTCCTGAACAACCGTGGGAAAAGAAAAACCTGAAACTGATATTTACGCTCCAGGGGCACCAGTGTTTCCGGGAAAAATACAGGGGATTTTTCATGGCGGAGCTCTTGAAGTCTGTGTGGAACATTGACATCCTTATCTGTCCGGAATGCGGCTGCGGCCGGATGCGCTGCATCGGAAGGACGTATGCCGCATTGCTTACATTTCATAGTGGGCGTGTGATTAAATACAGCTTCCAGCTCCGCATCTTCTGGAAGGACAGCGCTGCGGAAGTATCTGCACAGAGTGCTGTTCGTATAGCAAATACCAAACATTGGACAGTCACAGTCCAATGGCAGGCAGCCATATTCTTTGTCGTAACTGGCACAATGAGTGGTAATTAGTTTTCTGAGCCGCTGCCTTTCTCTGCCGGTCAGTTCACGATAATTACTGGTCATAAGAAATTCCTCCTTTATTTTTGTTGGAAGTAATCTGATATGAGGAAAAACATATTACTCCCTCGCTAATAGGAGAAATACAGGGCGTTTAGCGGAACCATTTTTCGCAGAAAAAGAGAAATTTTCAAAAAGATTTTTGAAGGGAGGTGTCTGCGGTGTTTGAGGATGATTACAGATATGAAGAGGAAGATTATGAATCTGATGACTATAAGTACATAGAGGACGACGAGGAAGAAGATGAAAATGCTCTTTGGGATGATACCGAGGACATCTCTGCGCATGATGATATGGGCGAGCCTCCCGAAAAGAAACAAAGGACACGAAAGAAAAAAGCAGACTTTTCCAATGATAATACCTATGCCGATGAAGCAGAGATGGCAGAACAGGAGAAACGACAGATCGCTCTGGAGCAAAATATCATTGACAGGCTGGATGCCGATGCCGAAGAACATCCCTTTGAGGATGAACTGGAGATGAAGAACCGGAGCGAAAGAAACTTAAACGGGAACTGCGGGCGGAAGCCCTTGCCCGTCTGGAGGATGCTGCCAGAACACAGCGAGATTTTGAAAATGTGATCGCATGGTGGGACAGGCTGGATGCAGACCGGGAACGCCGGGAGCGCTATCACGAACTCAGCAGAAGCGGTGACGATGTTCCGCTTGATTATGGTGCGTCTGCAAATGAACTCTTTTTTCCTGATATGCTGAATGATGTATTGGAAAAGCAGCTCCGAAAGGGCGATTTTATTGATGCCATTTTTTATTGTCCCTACGATATTCATGAACTTGTAACCGAGGAATACCTATCCAAAATCCTCTGGGAGTTGAATGAGGAACACAAGGAACTGCTCTTTCTCTGCGCTGTCCGGCTGTTCAGCTCTACAAGGATTGCTGCTATACGCCAGCAGAGTGACCGCAATATTCGAAAAGTACGAGGTACAATGTTCAAAAAGATACGAAAAAAGCTGCTCCCTGCACTTTTAGATAAAGCAGAAAAGCAGCAGCCAATGACTTTGTTGGAAAAGAATTATTTGGAAGATAACGGTGTGGCGATTGAATCTGAAGAAAAGAAATAGTATAATGCTAATATAAATCAGGGTTATTCCGGTTACAATATGAATTAGAGGGGGTTGCATATGAAACACCGTTTTGAACGCACCAGTTCTAACTGGGTGCGGTATAGCGAGTATGAATGGAAAGCGGCAGAGGATGGAACCCTGTATCTCATGCCTGCCAAAACAGCACAGCCGAGTATCTACGATCCGCTGGCAGAGTATCAGAAAATTGTGCTGGATGCCATCAATATCGGGCACATGGGGATGGCAAAAAAGCCAGACACAGAGACTCAAAAAGCAATCCAGCAATTTGCCATAAAATATGGTCTGTTTGGGTTCATGACAGCGCTGCCCACCACACCGAACTTTATGGATTATGAGGCGATGTACCTGCCGAAAAATCATTTCATCAAAGAGGAATCCCTGTCCACAGAAGATTATCTGGCTCTGTTCTTTCCCTTTGACAAGCTGGATGTCATCAAGCGTGGCGTGGAATCCATGTGGAACATCCAAAATGATCGTGTGATGATGGCGCTGGCTATGACTATGACAGACAAGCCTATGGCGGTCAATATGAGCTTTCAGCGGGAATATGCAGAACCGTATCACTGGATGAAACAGCAGTTTATCGACTGGGCTTTTACCTATATCAACAGCTTCCTTTACTATGAGGATTACGATATACTAAACGAAGAAACCAGACAGATGATGCAGCAGAGCATGGTTGCTTTTGGCGGTATCGCTCCAACCTATCATATCGCTCTTTTGGATAAGCCGACGATTATCTGGGATTTTCATTCGCTGCTGCTGGGGATTCAGATGATGTTCAGCTTCATGCTGACGGACAGCGAAAACCCGATCCGGCTTTGCAAACACTGCACCAAAGCCTTTGTCGCAAGCAGACCGAGCGCTGTATTTTGCAGCCCTCAGTGCAAGAATAAGCATAATGTTTACAAGAGCAGAGCAAGAAACAAAAGTGAAGAATAGGAAGGGAATGGATATGAACGAAGAATACGGGCTAACCCCTTACGAAACAAGGGAAATCCTGTTTTATAAAACTGATAATGGTGAAGTTCGGGTTGAAATCCTTTTATATCAGGAAAACTTGTGGCTGACGCAGACAAAGATGGCGGAATTATTTGAAGTGCAAAAGGCGGCTATTTCAAAACATTTGAAAAACATCTTTGAATCCGGCGAATTGCAGGAAGAAGCAGTTGTTTCCAAAATGGAAACAACTGCGGCAGACGGCAAGCGGTACAATACAAACTACTACAATCTGGATGCTATTATTGCTGTCGGATACCGTGTTAATTCTAAAAAGGCTACCATGTTCCGCATTTGGGCAAATCGGGTGTTAAAAGAATTCATCATTAAAGGTTATGTGATGGATGATGCACGGCTGCGAGAACCGGAAAACCTCTTTGGTAAAGACTATTTTGAGGAGCAGTTGGAGCGTATTCGTGACATTCGCTCCAGTGAACGCCGTTTTTATCAAAAGATCACGGACATTTACTCCCAGTGCAGTGCTGACTATGATGTGAACAGTCCTGTGACAAAAGAGTTTTATGCCACAGTACAAAATAAGCTCCATCACGCTGTCACTCACCATACGGCGGCTGAGATTGTTTATGGACGAGCCGATAGCACAAAACCCAACATGGGCTTGACAACTTGGAAAAATGCTCCACAGGGGCGTATTCGCAAGTCGGATGTTTCGATTGCCAAAAACTACTTAAACGAAGAAGAAATAACCAATCTGAACGAGATCTTGACAATGTATCTGGACTATGCCGAAAGACAGGCACGGCGGGGAAACATCATGTATATGCAGGATTGGGTTAGTCGTCTGGATGCATTTCTCCAGTTCAACGAAGAAGATATTCTGCATGACAAAGGGAAGGTAACAGCTGCCATTGCAAAAGCGTTTGCAGAAAGTGAATTTGAAAAATTCCGTGTCTTACAGGATAGAACATATCAGAGTGATTTTGACCGTCTTGTGGCAAATATTGAAGAAAACGACAAATTAACAAAATAAATCAGGAAACCCCACGCTTCCGATTTTATTGTCAGAAGTGTGGGGTTTTGATATCATGTTTACAGGTCATATACCAATTCGTACAGAACGATTTCTTCCGCACGGTTGTAGATGCTGTTCATGCAGCGTACCCATTCCATTTAGTCAGCCGCTTTGCGCGCTTCAGTCACGCCCTCCTTCTTTGCCATATCGGAAACAATAATTTCCATACGCTCGTTGCAGGCTTGGTCAATTTCCGACAAATGCTTGAACAGCGTTCCGTCTATCACATAATTGTTGTAGAGGATTTTGTGATATTCTTTCAAATAACTGCGGCGCATACGCCCATATTTGCCAATCTGATACTCGCCGGTATCTGGTAGGATAAGGTTGGGGATAAAATAATCACCCTCTTGACGATATGTACCGCCTATTTCTTCAAATAGAGATTTCATAACAACAGCTCCTTTCTGCGCTGAATTTGTAGCGGTTATAAGACTTTTCTACTCCTTTCCTATAACTGCTTTTCCATTCACCACAAATGAGCCGCAGTCATATGTATTAGATGATAGAAACCACCCTTTACATATTAACTCTTGATTTACGATACTGTTGCTCTCGCCTTCCCGTCCGTCGTCCTGACTTAAACGGCAGTAGAGGGCGGTGATTTCTTCCTGCTGTCTTATCATAAGATACTCCTTTCCGACAGCAGACACAGTATTGTGGAGTGTAGATACAGTGTACCACATCCGCCCTCTGACTTCAATGCTTTAAAGCGATAATTCTTCGCCTGCTTCCTATTCTTCACCATCATAACCCCCGTAATCTTCATATCCATACTCAAATACAGAGATGTTCCGATTAAAAATCCCAGTGAGCATACCGAGCAGGTCACGTCCATCCTCTCGGAAATGGACGTTGACGGAGTATTGCGTGCCGCCTATTTTCTCGGTAATGCACATCTTTTCTGGAATACGCATAAGGGGCGTAATGTTTTCAGCAGGCGGCAGGGGCGGGTACACCTTATTCGGATTTACCATAGGGGCGTCTTTGTATGCGTCCAAAATTTCCAGTATTTCCTGTTCTGCCGGTCTGCTCATCGCAATGCTTCCTCCCTCCTGCGGTCTGTTCTGCCTGCTCTGGCATTTGGATTTGACCTCTGATTTTCAAGCGTATCGTGGATTTGGTCTAAGCAACTGTCGATATGGGCAGAGCGTTTCTTGATGGCGGCGGCATATTTTAATCTTTTTCTGAGTTCCATTATCTGCTCTGTCACGCCCTGTTTTTCCTCCCGGAATTTCTCTTTTTCGGCTGGTAAGGCTCGGCATATCTTATTCTGCAACTGTCGGCGATAGTCGATAAGCCTGTCCGTTTCCGTCTGGTTGCTATCCCTGTCGGCGTGTAAATCGGAGCGGGTGGAGATATGATGCTCCGACATATACCGTACCTGTGCGGTGATTTCATCTAACTTCCGCAGTTCCTCTTTCATCAGCGGTCCTGACGGGGCTTTCTTCGGATGTTCAATGACCGACAATCCGTATTCCCTGCATAGCCTGTCCGACATATCACGCAATCTTTTCTGCTCCGATTTGGAATAATTATATTTCTGTCCGTCTATGAACGAAACGGAATTAAAGCAGAAATGAATGTGCTAATGCCCCTTGTCAAGATGGGTAGCGACGATGATTTGATATTTATCGCCCCACATTTCCCGTGCCAGTTTCAAGCCGATTTCATGGCACTGGTCGGGCGTTACCTCGTCTGGCTTGAAGCTCTGGCAGCCGTGCCATGTGATATATCCGTCTGTTTTCTGGTACTGCTTTTTGGTTAAAATCATCTGCTGCAATGCGGTTTCTTTTAAGCAGTTGATTGCGGTAACATACTCGCCATCATTTGTTTTCTCTGGATTTCGCACATAGGAGAATACATCAGAGAAGTCCTGCAATGCTTCATTCGGTGTTGTTTTTTCGGGATTTTCCACATAATCTATGAGGTCTTTTAAGCATCCTTCGATGTGCCATAGGCTCGTTGCCGCCATTCACACCACCTCTTTGTCCATCAATTCGGTCACATCAAAACGCTGCGGAGATGTGAAAGTATGCTGTAATTCCAGTATAAAATCTTCAATTTCTTTACAGGTTTCGGCGGCGGTGGGATAGTAAGGAACGCACCTTTTGAACGCTGCGTGTACCTCATAGAGCGTATTTAGCAACTGCCAGAGCTCCGCCGACGGCTCTGGCTGTGGGGCGTTGTCTTTGCATAACTGCCGCATAAATTCCGCTACGGACAGACCGCAAGCGGCGGCATACTGCTATAATTTTTGGCTTTCTTCTTCGTTCAGCCGGACGGTAACAGGAATGTTCCGCACATTCTTTTCTGATTTTTCTCTGCTCAATTTTCTTAATCCTCCAGTCTTGAATTTTCTTTTAACGGGGATTTTGGGCAAATGTTTTAGTATGCCCTGTGGACAGATATTTTATTAATTTTGTCAGGGGTTTTATTGCTACAAACAGGACAGTGTATCCATTCTGTTTGATAAGCAGCACTCCTATTTATCTCACTTCCCAATCCCAAATACTTAATTGCCTACTATCGTTCTTTTCTTCAAAGAAACGCAAATAGTTAAATATCTGCTCATTATCATGCACAATTCCATTTTCTTCGCATTTTCGATGAAAAAGTCTCATTAAGTTTTTATTATTGCTACTCTCTATCATATACTGATTTCCGTATGTATGAATATATTTCTCTTTCAGGTCTGGAAACAATCGGTCTAACTGTTCATAGAAATACTCTCGGTTTCCTTCTCTAAGCGTCAATCCCATTCCAAAGCAAATAACACCATAAACCCTTGCTTCAATACACATATTCAAAATACCTGAAATATTATCTTCTGTATCGTTAATAAAAGGCAAAATTGGCGTAAGCCATACAACAGTTGGTATTCCTGCATCCCGCAGCTTTTTCAATACTTCAAAGCGTTCCCTCGTCGTACTTACATTTGGCTCAATCTTTTTGCACAAATCTTCGTTATAAGTAGTCAAAGTCATTTGCACAACGCACTTTGTTTTTTCACTTATTTTCTGTAAAAGGTCTAAATCTCTCAAAATATGGCTTGATTTTGTAATAACCGTAAAGCCAAAGCCATGCTCATATATTAAGTTCAGAGCCTTTCTGACATTTCCTATTTCCAATTCTAATGGAATATACGGGTCAGTCATAGAGCCTGTGCCTATCATACATTTCTTGCGTTTATGAGTAAGAGCATACTCTAACAAGTCAATCGCATTTTCTTTGACTTCAATATCTTCAAAAGCGTGTTCCATGTGATAGCATTTGCTTCTGGAGTCACAATAAATGCACCCGTGAGAGCAGCCCCGGTACAAATTAATTCCATTTTTAGCAGATAATATTCCTTTTGCCTTCACAAAGTGCATGATATGTCCTTCCTACATTTTGGCGCAGTTTTTCCTATGTGCTTTCAATTTTTTCATTGCCCAATCATAATGACTTGCAGTAGCGCTGACAAAATAAGAACCAAGCGTACTTCCGCCTACCCATTTATAAACGCCTTTAGAAAATAATTCCTCATTTGAAAAGGTTTCCGCCAGCTTTATTACTTCGTTATGGGATTGCTGGAACATAATTTTTGCATCCTCTAACGATGTGGACTGGTGTTTTTTCCAAAACTCCACATTCATATCTCCATAGGTTTTCCAATTATAAGGCTCTGGAATAAACGGTTTATTATCGCCCTTCTGATTGGAATATACCCAGTTTAACAAAAGCTGATGCCATTCATAGAGATGAATGAAAATATCACGAAGATTTTTATCTCTTTTCCAATGAGCTTCTTTCTTTTTTTCATCACCTGAAAAATCAAACGAAGTTGATAATTCTTTTTCTGTCAGCTCAGAAACAAGAGTATTTAACTTTTCATAATTAGCGGTAGCGGCTGTTAGTAAATCTGTTTTTGCTGTTGGTCTGCCCATATTCATTTCCTTTTCTCTTTTATAACAGTATGTTGTTATTTTTCTATATCTGTAACCTTGTATCTCAAGGTTGTTTTTAAGTTGGCTTTTTCTGTACGGTTAGCATTATTCAAATATATTTCACGGTGTTCTTTCCCCATACGCTTATAACCATGTTCCATATTTCCTCTAACGGATATACCGTATAATCTGTTATTTCGTTGCTTTTTTCGGCAAGTGCTTTATATGCCATTTTAATTTTATATGCCATCGAAAACAGAGCCGCAACCTTATCTGAGAAGATTTCATCGTTAGGATTTCCATTGCCAGAAACAATGATATATTTTTGAGCAGGAACATCAACAACACAAGGTTTTGTTTTTACACCATATATTTCTTTCTCCTGCTTTTTCCATTCATGTTTCACTTTCACTCCCCGCTTTCTCAAATAGAATTTACAGGCAAATTATATCACACATATACTGACACCCTGTGTCAAGATTTATATTTCTCATAAATTTTCTTTGCCTGCTCTGCCACAATGTCTTTCAGATATGCAGGCTCTATAATATCTACTTGTGTTCCAAATGACAATAAAAACCCGATTAGCCATTCATCTTCTGGCATTGGGGCGGATACGATTAAATCCCCATTTTCTTTTTTACTTACTTGGGTTTTATCAAATTCATCATAAACACGGTATGACATATTTTTCTGGAAACGCAGTACGATTGTATTGTAGGCTTGCCCTAATGATTCATCTAATTCTGGAAAAGAGCTTTTGCAAAAACCGTCCGTGAGCATTTCTAAATCTATCATACGGGTCAGCTTAAAAATACGATAATCCTGTTTTTCCATACAATATGCTTTTAAGTACCATGACATAGACTTATATGACATTTTTAACGGCTGGACAATTCTTTCGTTAATTATTCCGCTGGAATTTGCATAGGTTATTTTTACGCACTTTCGATGAATTACCGCTGATTTTAGCAATTCAAATTTCCCATTGTCCGTTCCATGATTGCCCCATCTGGAAAAATCCACTTCAAGCCAGTTTTCCGAACTCATATTAAATATTGCAGAAAGTTTTTGCAATGTCTGATTGTTGTCGATATTGTTCATAGAATTGATACTTTGCAGGGCTGTTAGAATTTCCTGCTTTTCTTCTTCAGACAGCACCGCTTTATCTAAAACAAAATCATTCATTAAATGAATGCCGCCGTTTCGCCCTGCTTCTGCATAAACGGGAATGCCCGCGCCGCTTAAAGCGTCAATATCTCTGTAAATTGTCCTTACAGATACTTCAAATTTTTCTGCTAATTCTGGAGCGGTAGCCTGTCCTTTATCGAGTAAATAATACACAATCTTAAATAATCTGCTTTCCTGCATTGTCAGTTCCTTCCTTTGATGATAATAGAATACTACCAAAAACCTGACACGATGCGTCAATATTTATTATAATCATTTTTCTTCCCATTATCAACCAAGCGAGCATATATGATTTTTTTATCTCGTAACTTGTAGTTTCTACTCAAACGGCCACATAATTTTTACCACCCGAAAAACAATGATGGTAACGATTTTCCTCATTGCAGCGCCTATATTTCAGCCGCTTTTTCCTTAAAAAAGAGAGCAAGAAACTTTATATACCTGCTCTCCAATTTCAGTTCTTTATGCGTTACATCTATGCGTAAATGATTTACGTTTCCACAATCTCCCCTGCACAAGCCCTTATATTATTAAGGCGTCCTGTCCATTCCAAGGCATTTTTTGCCTTTAGCTGTTCCGTTATGCCCTGTGCTTGCTTCATTTGCTCTACGAGCCTTTCAAAGCGTTCCTGCGCCTGTTTATTAATCTCCGCAAGGTAGGCGTTCAGCCTGCCGCTTGTCAGAAGATTGGTGTATATAACTTTATTGTGCCTGCTGTCTTAAACACATTTTTGAGTTTTCTCCTTATCTGGCTTCATTCATTACTGATTGACAAATAAATAGTCCGGTGCTATGCTAAATAACAACAGGGAGCTTGTGAAGCAGGCTGAGAGGAAGTAATCAAACTTCGACCTATCGCACCTGATTTGGGTAATGCCAACGTAGGGAAATATGAGACATGTATGTGTATTAAATGCATAATTTAAGTCCATATCCCGCGCGGTATGGGCTTTTTTCAGCCTTCACCGCGGTTCGGACATATGAGGGCTTTAGAGCTGTGCAGGCAATACGCCGCTGTACCAGAGAATATGCCTCTCTACCAGGAAGATAGGCGGGCTCCGAGTAAAAAACATGGAGGTATGACTATGAAAGTAAACATTAAGAAACTGGCGGTAAGCGCCATGCTGACAGCGGTGGCCGTGTCTTTATCCGGCTTTTCCATCCCCATAGGGGCATCCAAATGTTTTCCGATTCAGCACCTTGCCAATGTATTGGCCGGCGTATTTCTTGGGCCGTGGTATGGCGTGGGGATGGCGTTCTGCACATCGTTTATCAGGAATCTGATGGGGACGGGCAGTCTGCTGGCATTTCCGGGAAGTATGGTGGGAGCATTTTTAGGAGGGTATCTGTACCAGCGTTTCGGCAGGCTGACACTGGCCTACTTTGGGGAAGTGTTTGGCACCGGCATACTGGGCGGAATGCTCTGCTATCCGGTGGCCACACTGGTTATGGGGAAGGAAGCGGCCATTTTTGCCTATGTAATCCCATTCCTTATGAGCACCATGTGCGGCACGGTCATTGCCGCGTTCCTGATTGGGGTGCTGTATAAGTCCGGCGCGTTTCAGTATATGAGGCGGATGCTGGATCTGGATGTACAGACCGGCAAAGCCATGGGAAGATAACAGGAAAAAGGATAAATCAGATGACGCGGAGACAATGGATGAAGGACTTAAGGGAGCGCTCTCCCAGGGTCCACTGTATAACCAATTATGTTACGGCAGGGGATGTGGCCAATATGGTGCTGGCCGCAGGCGGTTCCCCTGTTATGGCCCAGGGGCTGCATGAGGTGGAGGACGTTACCTCCATCTGCAGCAGTCTTGTCCTTAATCTGGGAACCCTGGAAGAAAAAACCATACCGGCCATGGAGGCAGCGGGAAGAAAAGCTGCCGTTCTGGGCCTTCCCGTTATCCTGGACCCGGTAGGAGTCACTGCATCACGGTTTCGCAGACAGACAGCCATTGATATGATCCGGAAGGCCGCTCCTTCTGTCATCCGGGGAAATGAGGCGGAAATCCGGGCCCTGAACCAGGAACTGAGGGGACATGAGGCGGGAAATACCTGCGGCGTGGATTCGGGAACCTTTGGTACGATTGAGAGCCGCCTGGAAACCGCCTGTTCCCTGAGGGACCTTACAGGCGCGGTTGTGGTCATGACCGGGGAAGAGGATGTGGTGGCCGGAAAAGAAAGAAGGTTCATTGTCAGAAACGGCCATCCCTGGATGGCCAGAATTACAGGCAGCGGCTGTATGCTGGACGGGCTTATGGGAGCGTTCTGCGGTCTGTATGGGGAACTGGGACCGGACGGCCCTCTGGAAGAAGCTGTGGTCATGGCCCTCAGCGCGCACGGGCTCTGCGGAGAATTGGCGGCCGGAGAGACTGCGGGGAGGGGAGGCGGGACAGGTACATTCCGCATGTATCTGATGGACAAAATGAGCCTTCTGGATGACGAGACACTGGAGAGAGGTAAGAAAATTGAGATTCGATAGAAAACAGCTTTTGATTTATGCAGTAACCGATAAGGCATGGACCGGGAAGCTTTCTCTGGAGGAGCAGGTGGAGGAGGCGTTAAAAGGCGGCGCAACCATGGTTCAGCTCAGGGAAAAGGAACTGGACAAAGGGAATTTTGAGGAAGTGCTGAGAACGGCCTGCGCCATCCGCAAAATCACAGAAAAATATAATGTGCCCCTTATCATAGACGACAATTTGGAGCTGGCCCTGGCCTGTCACGCGGACGGGCTCCATGTGGGGCAGGACGATATGGAGGCATCTGAGGCCAGAAGGCTTTTGGGACCTGACCGTATACTGGGGGTTACGGCAAAAACAGTGGACCAGGCCAGAGCAGCCCAGGCAGCAGGCGCGGATTATCTGGGCAGCGGAGCCATATTCGGCACCAGTACAAAAGCAGATGCGCGGCCCATGACAATGGAGACCCTGAATGCAATCTGCGACAGTGTGGACATTCCTGTGGTGGCCATCGGAGGAATCTGCCTGGATAACATAGGGCGCCTGGCCGGCAGCCATGCGGCGGGAGCAGCCATTGTATCAGGTATATTTGGGGCGCCGAATATACGGGAGACAACAGAAAAGCTGGCAGAGGCAATGACGGAGATAGCCGGACTGCCCAGGCGGGACCTCAGGGCGGGATCAGTGTAAGAAAATGAGAAAGATATAAAAAACTTTCAAGAAAACCATTGACATTTGAAAATAGGCTGATTATAATGAGTTCAACATTCAACAAAACATAAAAAACTGTTGAGTAGGAGTAAGTAAGATTGTAATTCCAGGCGCAGAGAGCTTCCGGCCGGTGTAAGGGAGCATTGGATTAGAGTCTGAATGGACCTGCGAGGGCAGCTGGAAACCAGGGGCATAGAGATATGGCTGATGGGAGTATGGGCTGACGGGTATCCCACCGTTACCAGGGAGAACGCATGATGGTGCGTTGCAGAGCGGGCGTATTTTATTTCTTTGTTCAATGACACAGCATCAGGTTAAATGTAACTTGATGCTTTTTTATTTCCCGGACCGGAGGATGGCGGGGAACGTGCAGGACATGGAAAGCGCCAATCAGGGTGGTACCGCAGAAGCCGGAAGAAGCTTTTGTCCCTGTTGATTACAGATGTAGTCGGCAGGGATAAGGGCTTCTTTTTTTGATGAATGTGACGCCCGGACCCGGGAATGGTGAAGGGTTTAGAATAAACAGCCGGCAAGAAGGAAAGGAGTTAAGGTAAATGATAATCCCAGCTTGTGATGAAATATTAAGTCTGTCAGGGGAATACGATATAATTCCCATCTGCCGCGAGATTTACGCGGATGTAGTGACGCCCATAACACTGCTCAGACGTATAGCGGAGCGGAGCAGCCGTTTTTACCTGTTGGAAAGCATAGAGGGCGGCGAAAAATGGGGACGCTACTCCTTTCTCGGATATAATCCGGTGATGCGTGTTACCTGCCGCTGCGGGAAGGTGAAGATTGAGAGCCATGTGAGCCGGTTCCCGTCCAGGGAAATACAGACAGCTCATCCCATGGATGTGCTTCGTGAGATATTGGCACAGTACAAGGCGCCCAGGCTGAAAGGACAGCCGCCCTTTACCGGTGGATTTGTAGGGTATTTTGCGTATGCAATGATTGAGTACGCAGAGCCCACCCTTCATATTAGCAGAGGCGGGGCCAATGACTTTGACCTGATGCTATTTGACAAGGTCATTGCCTATGACCACCTGAAACAGAAGATTCAGATTGTGGTTAATATGAAAACTGGCAGGACAGAGAGGGCAGGAAGGACGGAACGGGGAAACCGTGAAGAGCAGGAGCGCTGCGAAGGCCGCAAGGGTGGTGAAGACCGGGAAAATAGGAACACCTACAGCGGTCTGGAATATTTGATGAAGGAGTATGGAAGGGCCTGTGAGGAAATACAGGAAATGGCTTCCCTTATCAATGATACAACACCTCTTAAGAGGCTGTCCTCGCCGGAGAAACCATCCTTTGTATGCAGTGTTTCCAAAGAAGAGTTCTGCGATACGGTGGAAAAGACAAAGGAGTATATTCTGGACGGGGATATCTTCCAGGCGGTTATATCCAGGCAGTTTACCAGTTCCTATGAAGGCAGTCTGCTGAATGCCTACCGGGTTCTGAGGACTACCAACCCGTCCCCTTACATGGTTTATATGAACATAGACCAGGATGAAATCATCAGCACGTCACCGGAAACACTGGTCCGCCTTGAAAACAGGCGCCTTACTACATTTCCGGTAGCGGGTTCCCGGCCAAGGGGAGACGGGGACGAGGAGGACAGAAGGCTGGAGGAAGAACTACTGGCAGATGAAAAGGAGCTTTCCGAGCACAATATGCTGGTGGATTTGGGGAGGAATGATATTGGACGCATCGCTGAGTTCGGGTCCGTTGAGGTGACGGAGTACAAGATGATACACAAGTATTCCAAAATCATGCATATCTGTTCCCAGGTGGAAGGAAATATAAAACCCGGCCTGGACGGCTGTTCGGCGGTGGAGTCCCTGCTTCCGGCAGGCACCCTTTCAGGAGCGCCTAAGATACGGGCATGCGAGATTATAGAAAAGCTGGAGTCCGTTCCCCGCGGAATATACGGCGGAGCTCTGGGATATCTGGATTTTACCGGAAACCTGGACACATGTATCGCCATACGCATGGCGGTAAAGCAGGCAGGAAAGGTTACGGTCCAGGCCGGAGGCGGAATCGTGGCGGACAGTGTTCCGGAACTGGAATACGAGGAATCAGCAAATAAAGCCAAGGCCGTCATACAGGCCATCCTTCAGGCAGGGGAGGTAGATGACAGATGATAGTATTGATTGATAATTATGACAGCTTTTCCTATAACCTGGTACAGATGATTGGGAGCATTGAGCCGGATATACAGGTAGTCCGCAATGACCAGGTAACCGCAGATGACATAGAGAACATGAAGCCAAGCCACCTGATTCTGTCACCCGGACCGGGATATCCCCGGGATGCTGGTATACTGGAGGAAGCAGTGATGAAGCTGAAGGGAAAAATGCCCATACTGGGCGTGTGTCTGGGCCATCAGGGAATATGCGAGGCATTCGGCGGAACCATTGCCCATGCAAAGAAGCTGATGCACGGCAAGCAGAGCGATATCAGGCTGGACAGTCATATACAGGACGGGAGGTTCCCCGCTTCAGAAAAAGCGGGAAACAGATGCAGGTTATTTGAAGGCCTGCCGCCCGTTATACCGGCTGCCAGATATCATTCCCTGTCGGCAGTGCCTGAGAGCCTGCCGGAGGAACTGGAAGTGGTGGCTCTGGATTGTATGGAAGGAGAGGTCATGGCAGTTCAGCACAGGGGCTATCCCATATATGGGCTGCAGTTCCATCCCGAATCCATATTGACGCCGGATGGAAGGAGGATACTGGAGAACTTCCTTAATATCCGGACGACACAGGCAATGTAATTTGTGAGGGACAGAACAAAACAGAAATAAAAATCAGGTATTGTAAAAAAGGAGGATGACTATGATACAGAAAGCAATCCATGAATTGGTAGAAAATAAGAATCTGGATTTTGAAACAACAAAGGAAGTTATGGATGAAATCATGAGTGGAAACGCCACCCAGGCCCAGATATCTTCCTTTCTCACAGCGCTGAGGATGAAGGGAGAGACCATTGATGAGATTACGGCCTGCGCCACTGTTATGCGTGATAAGGCGGTAAAGCTGTCTCCGCCCTTTCCGGTAATGGACATTGTGGGAACAGGAGGGGACGAGGTGGGAACCTTTAATATTTCCACCACCAGCGCATTTGTGGCTGCTGCCGGAGGCATACGGGTGGCAAAGCATGGAAACCGCAGCGTATCCAGTAAAAGCGGCGCGGCGGATGTGCTGGAAAGGCTGGGGGCAGAGCTGGCTCTGACTGCACAACAGGCTGAAACTGTCTTAGAGGACACCGGAATGTGTTTCTTGTTCGCGCCGGCATACCATTCTTCCATGAAATACGCGGCTCCTGTGAGGAAAGAAATCGGAATTAGAAGTATATTTAACATATTAGGCCCCCTGTCCAATCCGGCAGGAGCCTCCATGCAGCTGTTAGGTGTGTATAGCCGTGATTTAGTGGAACCGCTGGCTCAGGTGCTGGCTAATCTGGGAGTCACCAGGGGAATGGTGGTATGCGGGGGAGACGGACTGGATGAAGCAACACTTACCGGCCCCACCCATGTATGTGAGATTCGTTACGGGAAAATTACGGCTTACGATATGACGCCTGAGGAATTGGGTCTGGCTGTATGCAGTCTGGAAGAACTCATCGGAGGCACACCTGAGGAAAATGCAAAGATAACAAGGAATATCCTGTCCGGAAGCCTGAAAGGGCCGAAGAGGGACGTGGTGGTTCTGAACGCGGCCATCAGCTTATATCTGGGAATTGATGACTGCACGGTGAGGGACTGTATCAAAACGGCTCAGGACATCATTGACTCCGGAGCAGCCATGGCTAAGATGGAAGAATTTATCCAGGCAACAAAAAAAGCGGCAGGAGAGGTGAAGGCGTCATGATACTGGATACCATTGCCCGGTCCGCCGGGAAACGGGTGGAGCAGCGGAAACAGGTAAAATCACTGGAACAAATGATGAAGGCAGCCTGCGAGTGCAGAGAGAGAGAAGGCATTAAGGGGGATGCCATAAAGAGGGCTGGTATTAAGAGAGAGAACGGAACAAATGAAGTACATCCCTTTAAGGCGGCGCTGTCTAAGCCGGGAGTCTCCTTTATCTGTGAGGTAAAAAAGGCTTCGCCTTCAAAGGGACTTATCGCTCCTGATTTTCCTTATGTGGAAATAGCCAGGCAGTACCAGGAAGCTGGCGCGGACGCCGTATCCGTATTGACAGAGCCTGAATTCTTTTTAGGAGCAGACCGGTATCTGGAAGAAATCCATAGAGAGATAGAGCTTCCGCTGCTGCGCAAGGATTTTATCGTGGATGAATACCAGATTTATGAGGCAAAGGTGCTGGGAGCCTCCGCTGTCCTGCTGATTTGTTCTCTTATGGATATGGAAAAGCTGAAACGGTATATGGGCATCTGCGGCAGTCTGGGCCTTAGTTCCCTGGCGGAGGCTCACACTGACCGGGAGGTGGCCATGGCGGCAGAGGCAGGAGCCGATATAATTGGAATTAATAACCGCAATCTGGAGACATTTGAGGTGGACTTCACAAACGCCCTGAGGCTCAGAAAACTGGTGGACCGGGGAACCATATTTGTGGCGGAGAGCGGAATCAGGACGCCTGAGGACATAGAGCTTCTGGCGGAGAACCAGGTAGATGCGGTTCTGGTGGGAGAGACCCTGATGCGGGCACCAGATAAAAAGAGGGCTCTCAGAGAACTTAAGTCCCGGATTGGGTAGAGCCGGACATGAACCGTGACAGACAGAGTAAAACATGCGGGGAGATTGACTATGAAAACATGCAGGCTTAAGATTTGTGGTCTGAGCCGGTTTGGAGATATACTGGCGGCCAATGACATTCTGCCGGACTATATCGGCTTTGTATTTGCCGAGAGCAGCCGCAGGGTTACGCCTGATAAGGCTGCCCAGCTAAGGCAGGAGCTGGATAAAAGAATCAAGGCAGTGGGTGTATTTGTCAATGCGCCCATGGAGGAGATAGTGAAGCTGTCAGAGGACCGGGGAAACGCAAGGGTGATTGACCTGATACAGCTCCACGGAGATGAGGATGAAGCTTACATAAGACAACTGAAAACACACACCGGCCTGCCGGTCATCAAGGCGGTACGGGTCAGAAGCAGGGAACAGATTTTAAAGGCCCAGGAGCTGCCCTGTGATTACCTGCTTCTGGACACCTATACAAAGGACAGGTACGGAGGCAGCGGCACCCAGTTTGACTGGAACATGATACCAGAGCTTACAAAACCCTATTTTCTGGCAGGCGGTATACATCTGGGCAACATAAGACAGGCGGTATCCCATGGCCCCTACTGCATCGATGTCAGCAGCGCGGTGGAAACAGGGGGCAGGAAGGACAGAAGGAAGATGGAGGAAATGGCCCAGGTCCTGCGGTGAAAAATCGTTTTAGAAAAGGAGAAACAGAAATGTCAAGAGGAAGATTTGGAATCCATGGCGGTCAGTTCATACCGGAAACACTGATGAGCGCTGTCACGGAGCTGGAAGAAGCATATGAGTATTATAAAAAGGATCCCCGGTTTACGGCTGAGTTAAAGTATCTGCTGGAGGAATACACAGGCCGTCCGTCACGTCTCTATTATGCGGAGAAGATGACAAAGGACCTGGGCGGAGCCAGGATTTACCTGAAAAGAGAGGACTTAAACCACACCGGATCCCACAAAATCAATAACGCTCTGGGGCAGGTCCTTCTGGCTAAGAAGATGGGAAAGACCAGGGTGATTGCCGAGACAGGGGCCGGACAGCACGGCGTGGCAACTGCCACCGCGGCAGCCCTTTTGGGACTGGAATGCGAGGTCTACATGGGAAAGGAGGATACGGACCGCCAGGCACTCAATGTATACCGTATGGAGCTGTTAGGGGCCAAGGTACATCCGGTGACCAGCGGAACACAGACATTAAAGGATGCTGTCAATGAGACGCTCAGGGAGTGGACGAACCGCATCTCCGACACACATTATGTCATAGGTTCTGTCATGGGACCCCATCCCTTCCCCATGATGGTAAGGGATTTCCAGAGTGTTATCGGCAGGGAAATAAGAGAGCAGCTTATGGAGAAGGAGGGAAAGCTTCCTGATATGGTTATAGCCTGTGTGGGCGGCGGAAGCAATGCAATGGGAGCTTTCTATGAATTCATAGATGAAAAGGACGTGAAGCTGGTAGGCTGTGAGGCAGCGGGACTGGGTGTGGAGACAGAGCAGACCGCGGCTACCATAGCAACGGGCCGGCTGGGGATTTTCCACGGCATGAAATCTTACTTCTGCCAGGATGAATATGGACAGATTGCACCGGTGTATTCCATCTCAGCGGGTTTGGATTATCCGGGCATCGGGCCGGAGCACGCGCAGCTGCATGACAGCGGCAGGGCAGTGTATGTGCCTGTGACAGACGATGAGGCGGTGGATTCCTTTGAATATCTGTCACGTATGGAAGGAATCATTCCGGCAGTGGAGAGCGCCCATGCGGTGGCCTATGCCAGGAAGGTGGCTGGCTCCATGGGTAAAGACCAGATTATTATTATCAATCTTTCCGGCAGGGGAGACAAGGATGTGGCGTCGATTGCCAGATATAAGGGGGTAGAACTCTATGAATAGGATACAGCAGGTTTTTGAGAATAAGAAGGCATTTATACCTTTCATAACAGCAGGCGACCCGGATCTTTCCGTTACAGAAGCACTCGTGCCTGCAATGGCAGAGGCCGGTGCGGATTTGATTGAGCTGGGGATACCATTTTCCGACCCGGTGGCAGAGGGAATTGTCATCCAGGAAGCAGACCTTCGGGCCCTGGCCTCAGGAACCACCACAGATAAAATATTTGATACGGTGCGCCGGATTCGCCAAAAAACAGATGTGCCGCTGACATTTATGACCTATATCAACCCGGTGTTTGCATACGGTGTGGATAAGTTCATGAAAAATGCCGCTGATTGTGGAATAGACGCCCTGATTGTGCCGGATATGCCCTTTGAAGAGAGGGAGGAACTGCTGCCGGCGTGTAAAAAATACGGTATGACCCTGATTTATCTGGTGGCGCCCACATCCAGGGAGCGGGCCCAGGCCATAGCCAGGGAATCCGATGGATTTGTGTACTGCGTATCATCACTTGGAGTCACGGGTGTCCGAAGCGAGATTACCACGAATATTAAGGAAATGGTGGACACCGTAAAGCAGGGCCGGAATGTGCCCTGCGCCATTGGATTCGGCATCTCCACTCCGGAACAGGCCAGTAAAATGGCTTCGCAGGCAGACGGGGTAATCGTGGGAAGCGCCATTGTGAAAATGATTGCCAGGTACGGAATAAACTGCGTGGAACCTGTCTGCGATTATGTAAAGCAGATGAAGGCGGCTGTTGGGGTATAGACAGTACGGACGGGGTGAGACTGTCAGGTGAAAGCGGCAGGTGAAAAAGGGGCCGCGGCGGAGTACGCCGCAAGGCCCTTTTTCGAGGAAAACAGTATCTCGCCTGACGGTATAAACGGAATATTATGTAGACCGTAAATCTCATCAATAGGATATTTTTCAAACAGTCCATCATCAATCATAGCCTTAGAACCTTTTCCGGGTTCTTCCAGCTGAATCGCATCCATGTCTGCCCTTAAACCAATAACAGTTTTGCCTTCTCCGGCTTTAAGCTCCGCTACGATACCGGTTTTACCAATGCCCTCATAAACAGTCAGCCCCATTTTTCGAAGTTCATTTGCAACAAATTTTGCGGTATTCATCTCTTCAAATCATCAATATGATATCGGTATAGTTTGCGGTATAGCGTGGATAGGTTGATTTTGAGTTGATTTGCAATTTCTTTTTAGCTTTGGTTGTAGTTCCATATTGTTTTAAATAGGAAATCAGAATCTCTTTTTCAAAGCATTCTGTGAGATTATTTAAAGATTTTCCATCCATATGAGAAAGAATTTCTGCACTGTCAGGAATACGATGGCTTTGCTGATTCATATCTATGCTTTTGAAGTAATCAGGTAGATATTTTGGTGTGATAAGGGTTTTTTCCGATATATTTACCAGATATTCAATCACATTTTCCAGTTCTCTGACATTTCCTTTCCAGTGGGCGTTGCAAAATACTTCCATCAGTTCATTAGAAATCTTCTTTTGCGGTTTATTCAGCTTTTGGCAATATTCAGCCAGTTTTATGTTTACAAGAAGAGGAATATCATCCTTGCGTTCTCTCAATGGCGGTATATTGATTGGTATTACATTTAACCGAAAATATAAGTCTTCACGAAATTCCTTATTTTTAATCATGTTTTCCAGATTTCAATTGGTAGCGGTAATCAGCCGGAAATTAACTTTAATCGTATTTTTTCCACCAAGTCTTAGAAAAGAACCATCTTGTAAAACACGAAGGAGTTTTGGCTGTAAGTGGAGCGGCATATCACCGATTTCATCTAAAAACAAAGTTCCTCCATTTGCCAGTTCAAAGCGTCCCACCTTTCCTGACGTATTAGCTCCGGAAAACGCGCCTCTTTCATATCCAAATAGTTCGCTCTCCAGCAGAGTATCTGGAATAGATGCACAATTGATAGCTACGAACGGTTTATGCCTGCGGTTAGAGGCATAGTGGATTGACCGGGCAAATAATTCTTTTCCAGTCCCGCTTTCTCCGCGAATCAGTACAGAAGAATCGCCTGTGGAGATTTGTTTGGCCAGTGTTATAATATTTTGAAGTGCAGCACTATCTCCGCAGATATCAGAAAAATTAATCTCATCTTTTTCGAAGGGATGGCAGGGCAATGGAACAGGATACAGGAGGGAACATGATGCAGAAACGGCAATATAAAATTCTGAAGCTGCTGTACAGGTCAGATGGATTTGTGACTGTGGAGCGCCTGGCGGCGGATGTGCAATGTTCCCTTATAAGACCATCAGGAACGACCTCAAGCAGCTGGGAAGTTTTCTGAAAGAACACGGACTGGGAAGGATTGTCTCTAAGAGCAACAAAGGTGTCTGTCTCATGAAAGGTAAGGACTGGGACGCGGCAAAGCAGGCATGGAACGATGAGAACCAGGCGGAGCTATATGGTACAGATATTTATTTCCAGATATTGGAACTTCTTTTGAAGCAGAGAAGCATACAGAAGATGAGACTGGAGCAGAGGCTTCTAATAAGCCGGCTGGACGCAGAGAAGGCCACCAGTCAGGCTTCCGTATGGCTGGCGGCCCATCATGTAGCCGTCACCTGTAAGAGAGGGCAGGGACTGCAAATAGAGTGCAGCGAGTACTACTGGCGCATGGCCTTGTGGGAACTCTTCGCGGATATATCCAGAAAGCGTCATGAGTTTGGGGACCAGACACTGAAAAGCCAGACAGAGAAGTTCCTGTGGGGATTTGATATGGCTGGGGTAGCAGGGGCCATTGCAGGGCTGGAGAAAGAATTTGGGATACACTACAGCTTTGACGGGTACCAGCAGCTGTCATTTCTCCTGTCACTGTGTGTTCTGCGAATCAGGAAAAAGGAATATGCAGAGATTCCGGCGGATTTTGAACATCAGGGGGCAGAGTGGCAGGGCGCGGAATATGACCGAAGTATGGCCGGAGCATGCATGGAAAGCCTTAAGAAGTATTATAATATGGTTTTCCCGGAGGGCGAAGGGCAGTTTGCAGTATTGGTTTTGGGAGCTGCAGAGATACAGGAGTTTACAGGGGAGGCATCCAGGCAGACTTATATGGAAGCCAACCAGAACATCAGCCGGGTGACGGATAAGGTTATTTCCATTACCGGCAATATTCTGGGACAGGGGCTTGACAGGGATGAATACCTTTTTGACAGCCTTCTTTATCATCTGTTCCGGTGGGTGCTGTGTTTGCGGGCAGGGATGTTGTGCAGATTGGAAATGTGCTGCAGCCCTGGGATATACAGCAGATTCAGAATAATATGAAGCAGATCCGGAAAAAGAAGATGAGACGGATTGCCGCAAAGACGGAACTTTCGGCGTATCAGCTGTTTCATTCGTCCCTGGTATACCATTTTCCGGAAAGAACACATAAGAGAGAACTCATATCTTTCCTGTGCGCCAGACTGGAAGAGGCGGGTTATGTTACAGAGGATTATGAGCAGACCGTACTGGACCGGGAGGAAACCACATCCACAGTGCTGGAGCTTGGAGTGGCCATTCCGCATGGAGCTGCTTTCTGTGTCTGCCACCCGGTCATTGCCGCCGCCATATTGTGGAGGAACCGGTGGACTGGGGCAGGGAAGGAGAGTGGACCGGATATTTCTTCTGCCATTGAATCTGGATGAACGGTTTAAGGCAAAGGGACAAATCATCCGTTTTTATTCCGCCATTGTGACCTTATTGGACAATGAGGAAGCCTATGAGGAATTCCGCAGACTGAAAGGACAGGAAGAAATAGCGGACTATTTAAATTCTATGGTTAAAGGAGACAGGAAAGTATGAATCTGCGGGAGGTAATCAATGAGAATGCAGTGGCCGTCAATGTAAAGGCGCAGAATAAGGAGGAGGTGTTTGAATGTGTGTGCGACCTTCTTTTAAAGGACGGAAGCATTACATCCAAGGAAGAATTCAAGCAGGATTTATATATAAGGGAATCCCAGGGAAAGACTGGAATTGGGGACGGAATCGCCATTCCACATGGAAAGTCGCTGGCAGTAAAGCGCAACTGTATATCGGTCCTTAAGCTGGAGCGGCCTATACAGTGGGAGACGCTGGATGGCCGGCCCGCGCAGATGTTCATCATATTTGCCATCAATCAAAGGGATAAGGATGACTACTTCCTGCGACTCATGGCCAGCGTGGCCAAGAAGCTGGCACAGGAAGGGACTTGCGGAAAACTGATGGGAAGCAGCACAAAGGAAGATATTCTGGAAGCATTTTACTAGGAGGTAACCACACCACTAAGAACAAGGAGGAGATAAAGGATGAATATAGTAGGGGTTACGGCATGTACGGCGGGTATCGCGCATACATACATTGTCAAGGAAAAGCTGGAGCAGGCAGCCCGAAAGCTGGGATATACATGCAGAATCGAGACCCAGGGGAGCATTGGAATAGAGGAACAGCTGACACCGGGGGAAATCGAGGCGGCAGATGTGATCATCCTGGCTATTGATGTGAAGATATCAGGGGAAAACCGGTTTAAGGGTAAACCGGTGGTGCGCATGAGCACGGAGAAGGCAATGAAAAATACAGGGGCATTGCTTCAGAGCATTGAGGAAGCACTGACAAAAAAGAAAAACGGAGGGAATTAAGATTATGGGTGGGTTTAAACTATCAGAGATTAAGAAGCATGTGATAACAGGAATATCATTTATGATTCCCATAGTTGTGGGCGCCGGCTTATGCGCGGCTCTGGGAACTGCCATCGGAGGCACCAAGGTATCAGAGGCAGAGGGAACCCTGCTCTGGTATATCTGGAGAACCGGTAAGATTGGCATGGGATTTGTGGTGCCTGTGATCACAGCAGCCATCGCGTATTCCATCGCGGACAGGCCCGCCATAGATCCCGGATTGAACAAGCCCATTTCCATGATTAATCCGGGACCTACCCCCATCGATCTTGTGGGATATTACAGGGATATCGGACTGGAGGCATATATGGCTCATGATTATGAAGAGTACAACCGTATTCTGACTTGTCTCCAAGTACGTAAGGCTGTTGCAAATACAAAAATTTTGATTCTCCAATTCCGAGCAGACGCCGGCATCGGTCAATACCAGCTGCTGTGACCTGGTAAGCCTGTTCACACGGTATGGTATCCGCCATAACCGCATTGATTTCAGGCAGGTGTTCAACTATTTTGATGAGATACCGGCGGACGAGGGAATTCATCAGGAGGCCAGGGCCCTGATAGAAGGGGCGGACAAAGTGGATATTACAGAGGAGTATCTGTGCAGCGACCTGCGGTATTTCCACGCGGCGCGAAAAATGATGGAGCGCTACGACTGCAATGCGTTTACCACCCCGTGCAAGGAACTGTGTGCCAGCCTCCTTCCCCAGAAGAATAAGTGCGTTCCCTGCATCACCCACTCCCTGAATAAGGATGACAGGATTCCGTCTGCATGTGAGGAGGATCTGACCGTATGGATGGCCATGATGATGATGTACCTGACCCGCCGGAGCGTGTTCATGGGCAACCCGGTACTGGTGCCTGCCGGAAGCAAGACTCTGGAGCAGCTGGGAATGCCCAGGCTTCTGACACAGCCTGGCCGGGTATTTGACCACGATGTACTGGAAATCCACCACGCTGTGCCGGTGCGCAGGATGCGCGGATTTGACCAGCCGGAGCAGAGATATGAGCTGACCCACTTTACTACCCAGGGCTGGGGAGCCCATTATCATGTGGATATGGCAGAGGAGGAAGGACAGGTGGTTACCTTTGGCCGCTTTAACCGCCAGGGTACTAAAATGATGGTAGCCGTAGGCCATACTCTGGGGTGCGAATTCCGTCCCGTATACTGCAGCCCCGCGGTATATTACGAGGTTGAGGGCGGCGCCAGGGAGTTCCGCCAGGCATTGGCAAAGGGCGGTTACGGACATCACCAGGCCATCATTTACGGCAATTATGTAAAGGAATTACAGGAGCTGGGCGAAATTGTGGGCTTTGAGGTGGAGGTGTTCCGCTAATATAAAAAGGTTATCATTATGAATGATTGCAGACAGCGGCAATCCTGTGGTACAATGTCGGCAGAAAAGTGACAGAGGTGCCGAGGAGGAAATGTATGCTGGTGCAGACAAGGGAGAGAATCATCCGGGCGTTCTACGAGCTGGAAAAGGTTAAGCATATTGATAAGATAACAATAAAAGATATTGTGGAGCAATGCGGACTGACGCGCAAGACTTTTTACTATTATTTCAGGGATATATATGACCTGATGGATGCAATTGCAGACCAGGAGCTGGAAAAGCTTTTGGAGGAAAGCATGGCCGCTCCCACGCCGGAGGAAGCCCTGAAATGTTTTTTCCGGTATCTGCTGCCCCGTCAGGGACATTTGGAGCGTATTATGGAGAGCCGTGAGCACATGATGCTGGCTAGGGTGATGTTTGATAAGGTGTACCGTTATTTTTCACGTCTGATAGAGGAAAAGGGTAAACCGCTGAATATGAAAAAGGATGAGATGGACCTTGCCATGCACTTTTTTATATATGGCATACTGGGTATCCTGATGGAGCGTAAGTTCCAGACAGAAGAAGACATCGATAAAATCGTGGACCAGCTTATCCGGCTGATTAAGGGAAGAAGAACGGCATTCCCTGAGTTGTTTTCGGAATGATGTCCCAAAGTCCATCCGGAAACCCGTGCCGGTATATGCTGGGATTTATATTCTGCCTTTATAAACACAGGGACAGGACGGCAGAGAGCCGGTCCGCCCACCCGCCCATGTACACAAAAAGCCATAGGTGTGTAATTTTACACACCTATGGCTTTTTGTGTACACATTTTTGAAAAAATGACCGTAGAAAAATAGAATATTATTTTATATGATAAAGCCACGATGAAAAGGGGGGTACACGATTTACGGCAGCCCTTTTTTTAATTGCTGATAAACCGGGAAAGGAATGGATATGCCATCGAGAAATTTCATAAATCTGAATCCGGAAAAGAGAAAAGCCATTTTGGATGCAGCGCTGGACCAGTTCTCAAAGGATTCCTTTAAGTACATGCGGGTCAGTGAATTCATCCGTCAGGCCCATATATCCAGGGCCAGCTTTTATATTTATTTTGAGGATAAGAGGGATTTATACCAGGCTGTTTTAAGACGGATGTATGAGGAGGCAGGAGCAGTCTATATGTCCTGCCTCAGGGAAGAGAAGGGATGCTTTTATGAAGCGTCCTGCCGGGCAATACAGGAGTTTAAGGCTCAGGAGCAGTGGAGGGACTATGTTTCCGTGGGCAGGGAAATCCTGGAGGACCGGACCTGCCGCCGTCTGGCTATGGAGGTGGGCATGGAATTCCATGGAACAGAGCACAGACGCCGTTTTTTTACACAGTGTTATGGGGAGATGAACAGAAGCCGGTATCCAAAGCTGGGTGAAGAGTATTTTGCCCATGCCGTGGATTTGGCGGCAGGGCTGCTGCTCAGGACCCTGATTGTAAATGCCCTGGACAGCCCGGACATGGAAGAAGAGGGGAGAGCCGTCAGATGCCAGCTTATGATTGTGGAAAGGGCCCTGCAGAACATCTCCGGCTCTGAGGGGTACGAGGCGGAATCAAAGGAACCGCTATTTATAGGAACCGCAAATATTTCAAACCAGGAAGGATCAAAGGAAGCATGATGAACAGAAAAAAAGGAATCATGATATCTGTTGCTGTGATTGCAGTTATCGGTGCTGCTGCCTTTATATTGGGCGGCAGAGGCGGGGAGGAGGAGTACGAGTCCCGTCCCACTGTATCGGCAGTCCATCCCAGGAAGGGAGATATTATCCTTTACACGGAGCTGACAGGGGTGATTGAGCCCCAGTCCAAGGCAGCGGTGCAGCCCAAGATGGGAGGCGAGGTGCTGGAGGTGTATTTTCAGGCAGGGGACCGGGTGGAGGCAGGCCAGGCCCTGGTAAAGATTGATTCGGATGCCCTGACAGCCCTTAAGCTGCAGATGGACGCGGCAGAGGTATCCGTAAGGGATGCGGCCAGCAATCTGACCCGTACAAGAGCCTTATATACCCAGGGCTATGTGTCTGAGCAGACCATGGAACAGGCTGAAAACGCGGACCAGAACGCCAGGATTGCTTATGAGACAGCCAGGAACCAGTATGACCTGCAGATGGAATACACCACGGTGACAGCGCCCATAAGCGGGACCGTGGAGTCCAGGTCCGTGGAGCCTCACGACCATGTGGACACATCCGCCCAGATTTGCGTCATATCGGCCGGTGACCAGCTTCAGGTCAAATTCGGGATTACGGAAAAGATACACCAGACCCTGTCCCTGGATGATGTGATATCCATTGAGAAGAACGGAACCGCCTATGAGGGTGTGGTGGCGGAGATTGGAACCATGGTAAATTCCGCCACAGGCCTGTACGATGCCAAGGCGTCCATACCCCAGTCAGCCGGACTGACCACAGGCACCCGTGTCAAGCTGACCGCTGTCATGAGCCGGGCGGAGAATGTGCTGACCGTGCCGGTGGATGCGGTGAATTACGACAAAGGAGAGCCCTTTGTATACTGCTATGAGGGTGGGACAGCCAGGAAGACAATGATTGAATCCGGTATCTATGACTCAAATACAATGGAGGTGAAATCCGGACTGACAGAGGAGAGCATGGTGATTACCAGCTGGAGCAATGAGCTGATGGACGGGGCAGAGGTGATTCATGACGGGAACACGGATGCGGACAGCATGGAGGATGATAGTGTGCAAAACGGCGGCATGGAGGGAGACGGCACACAGGATGGGCAGGTGACAATAGATGGTTAATATTACTAAGTTTGCGGTGCGCAGGCCCATCACCATCGTGCTGTGCCTGATTACCATTGCTTATTTTGGCGTACAGTCGCTTTTGGGGACCAAGCTGGAGCTTACGCCGGAGATGGAAATGCCCATGCTGGTTATTGCCACGGTGTATGCAGGGGCCAGCCCGGAGGACGTGAACGACCTGATTACGGTGAAACAGGAGGACGCCATCTCGGCCCTGGACGGAGTGGACACGGTCCAATCCTACTCCCAGGAAAATGTGGCTGTGGTGCTGATTCAATATGAGTACGGCACTAACATGGATACGGCCTACATCGACCTTAAGAAGGCCATTGACGGAATCCGCAGCGACATGCCGGACGACATTGAGGAGCCCAATATCATGGAGCTGGATATGAACTCCCAGCCGGTGGTTACCCTTGCCGTAAGCGGGGCCGTGGACGGTAATCTCTATACATATGTGGATGAGAAGCTGGTGCCGGAATTTGAGAAACTCAGCTCCGTGGGCGAGGTGTCCATTTCCGGCGGACAGAAGGAGTATGCCCGCATAGAACTGATTCCGGAGAAGCTGGAGCAGTATCATCTCAGTATCAGCACCGTGGCCCAGCTGGTGGGAGCCGCGGATTTTACCATACCGGCCGGTGATATAAATGTGGGAAAGCAGAAGCTGGATGTCAGCGTGGGAAATGACTACGAAAGTACGGAGAGTCTGAAAAACGTGGCAATCCCTCTTTCGGGCGGGGACATTATCCATCTGTCCGATGTGGCGGAGGTATACGACGCCCTGGAGGAGGAAGACTCCATCGGCCGTTACAACGGCCAGGACATCATATCCCTGGGAATCAAGAAACAGCAGAGCTCCACGGCCATCGAGGTGTCGAAGCAGGTCCTGAGTGAGATGGATAAACTGCAGGAGGCAAATCCGGGAATCAGCATAACCGTGGTCAATGATTCCAGTGAGACCATTATGGAATCCATATCCAACGTGGTCCAGACCATGATTATGGCCATCATTCTTTCCATGATTATTCTGTGGCTGTTTTACGGGGATATCCGGGCCTCCGTCATTGTGGGAACTTCCATCCCCATATCCGTGGTGCTGGCCCTGATTTGTATGAGCGCCATGGGATTTTCGCTGAATGTCATTTCACTGACATCCCTGGTTCTGGGCGTGGGAATGATGGTGGATAACTCCATCAATGTACTGGACGGATGTTTCCGGGCAAAGGAAAAACTTAACTTTTACGACGCCGCCATTGAGGGCAGCCGGACCATGATTGGCTCCATCACTGGCGGTACGGTCACCACCTGCGTGGTGTTCCTGCCCCTGGCCCTCTTAAGCGGCATGTCGGGACAGCTCTTTAAACAGCTGGGCTATACCATTGTGTTCTGTCTGACCGCCTCTCTGTTTTCAGCTGTCACCATCGTGCCCCTCTGTTATCTCCAGTGGCATCCAAAGGAAAATGGCGGAGCACTGGCTAACCGGGGCATCAAGTCCATGCAGGCATGGTACAGGAGCCACATGCCGTCTATCATTCCAAGGACCAAAACCGTATTCGCCGTCAGCATCGGGCTGCTGGCAGCAGCCCTGCTCATGGCCTCACAGCTGGATTTGGACCTGATGACCTCTGTGGACGAGGGTATCGTGCAGGTGACAATCAAGACAAAGCCGGGCCTTTCCGTTGCCGCTGTCAACGAGGCAGTGGCTGATTTGGAGGAGCTGGCGGGAAATGATGAAAATGTGGACCACTATCTTTTGACCTATGGTTCCAGCGGTCTGAGCATCAGCGGCGGTTCCGATGTGACGCTGGATGCCTATCTGAAGGATGGAAGCAAGCTGTCCACGGACCAGGTTATTGAGAAATGGCGGCATGAAACCCAGTATTACAAGGATTGTTCTGTTTCCATAAAGCAGGGCAGCACCATGTCATCTGGGGCCCTGAGCTCAGGGGATGAGATTGAGGTGGACCTTCAGAGTACGGACTATGACGCTCTGAAGGCAGCCTCGGACCAGCTGGTGGAAGGACTCAGGGAACGGGAGGATGTGATGCAGGTCCATTCATCCATTGAAAACGCGGCGCCGGTTGTGAAGGTGGAGGTGGACCCTGTGAAAGCCCAGGCGGAGGGCCTGACCCCTGCCAGCATCGGGTCTGTTATTTACAGCAGTTTAAGCGGTGTCAAGGCATCCGCCATACGTGTAAACGGAGAGGATGTGGACGTAAAGGTGGAGTTTGCTCCTGACCGGTATGACAGCATTGATAAGCTTCAGGGAATGATGATAACCACTGCTTCCGGTACAACGCTGCCACTGGAGGATTTGGCAGATATCTATTATCAGGACAGCCCGCAGCAGATTGAACGAAAGGATAAGCAGTACCAGGTGGCCATTACCATGCAGCCCCAGGCGGAGTACAAAAAGACAGCGGAAAAGGATGTAAAGGCATTTGTAAATGAATGGAAACTGCCTGAAAATGTAAGCCCGGCAACCAACAGCATGGACGAAATGATGGGGGAGGAGCTGGGCACCCTGGGAGGCGCCCTGGTTACAGGCGTGTTCCTTATATTCATTGTTATGGGCATACAGTTTGAGTCACCCAAGTATTCCCTGATGGTCATGGTGACCATTCCCTTCAGCCTGATTGGTTCCTTCGGCCTTCTGTACCTGACCGGCAGCCCCATCAGCATGGTATCCATGCTGGGCTTCCTGATGCTGGTGGGAACCGTGGTCAACAACGGCATTCTGTATGTGGATACGGTAAACCAGATGCTGGTCAGTGTGCCACTTATGGAGGCGCTGGTGGAAGCGGGAGCCATCCGTATGAGGCCCATTCTCATGACAACCCTGACAACGGTCATTTCCATGATACCCAATGCCCTGGCTTATGGAAGGGCCGGCAAGATGATGCAGGGTCTTGCTCTGGTAAATATCGGCGGCCTTATGGCATCCATGGTCCTTACCCTGATTCTTCTGCCTACCTTCTACAAGGTGGTGTACCAGCTGGGAAGAAAACGGATTGGGGGCGAGGGAGAGCCGTCCTATGACTGATGGGCGCTCTGAAATGACCTGACAGAAAAATAGCACCAATAAAAGATATCCTTTTTATCGTCTGGGCGCACCCAAAAAGGATGAAGATGAGGGCAGTTAAATATAATATAAATTTTTAAAACCCCCTTGACATTTCCGGAAAAAAAGGATAAACTCAATAAAAATTCATAATGAATGCGGAACAGCTCGAAAGGGAGTAGTTTAGATATATTGTCAACAACCTCGGTTCCAACGGAACCTGGCAATATATGCCTTTGCGGTTACAAGACTTTTATGCGTGGTTTGCAGATATGTTACATATCCTGGCAGCCATCCATAGAAGTCTTTTTTTGTGGGTTTCCCGGTGCCGGAGCATGGCGGATAAATGTTTTTTTGAATTGCTTTTTTGCCATGCACATGGCATTTTGGCGCAGGGATACGCGCATAATAGACTAAGAACTCATTACGAGCCACTCCACTAAGTGGTCAAAGGACGACCGCTGAGTGGAGATGACATGAATCGCACGTAAGCGCCTAAAGGATGGGAGCTAAGTGCTCACAACGAGGAGGAAAGTACATGAAAGAATGGTATCAACAGACAAAAGAAGAGATACTCGGCCAGTTTCAGGTAACGGAACAGGGGCTGACATCTTCCCAGGCAGAGAAAATCCTGGCTGAGAAGGGAGAAAATGTCCTGGAGGAGGGAAAGCGCAAGAGTACCCTGCAGGTGTTTTTAGAGCAGTTCTGTGACCTGCTGGTGGTTATCCTGATTATTGCAGCCCTTATTTCCATGGTGTCAGGCAATGTGGAGAGCACGGTAGTTATCCTTGCTGTCATCATCCTCAACGCTATCCTGGGCACGGTACAGCATGCAAAGGCTGAGAAATCCCTGGACAGCCTCAAATCCCTGTCATCCCCCAACGCCAAGGTGCTGAGGGACGGACAGAAGGTGGAGATTCCATCGTCCAAGGTGGTTCCCGGAGACATCCTGTACCTGGAAGCAGGAGATCTGGTGGTGGCTGACGGAAGAATTCTGGAGAATTATTCCCTTCAGGTCAATGAAAGCTCCCTGACCGGAGAGTCCACTAATGTGGATAAGAGCGACGGCACCCTTCACAGCGACTGCGCCCTGGCTGACCGGGCCAATATGGTGTATTCCAGCGGCCTGGTGACTTACGGACGGGCAGTGGTCCTGGTGACTGCCACGGGCATGGACACAGAGATTGGTAAGATTGCAGCTCTGATGAATGCCACCAAGGAAAAAAAGACGCCCCTTCAGGTCAGCCTGGACCAGTTCGGCAGCCGTCTGGCCATGGCGATCATGGTCATATGTGCTCTGGTGTTTCTGCTGAGCCTGTACCGCAAGATGCCTGTCCTGGATTCCCTGATGTTTGCGGTGGCCCTGGCAGTGGCGGCCATACCTGAGGCGCTCAGCTCCATTGTAACCATCGTACAGGCCATGGGCACCCAGAAAATGGCAAAGGAACATGCCATTATCAAGGAGTTAAAGGCCGTGGAAAGCCTGGGCTGTGTCTCTGTCATCTGTTCGGATAAGACCGGTACCCTGACTCAGAATAAGATGACGGTACAGAACATCTACACCAATGGACAGACCATTACCATAGACCAGCTGAACCTGAAGAACCAGCTTCACCGTTATCTTCTCTATGATGCCATACTTACCAACGATTCCTCTATCGTAGACGGAAAAGGCATCGGAGATCCCACAGAGTTCGCGCTGGTGGAGATGGGAAGAAAGGCGACCGTGGACGAAAACCTGCTCAGAGAGCTGATGCCCCGTCTGGAGGAGATACCCTTTGACTCAGACAGGAAGCTTATGAGTACCAAATACGAACTTCACGATGTGCCCACCGTACTTACCAAAGGAGCCCTGGATGTGCTTTTAGACCGCACCGTGAAAATCCGTATGGAAGAGGGAATCAGGGACATTACCCGGGAGGATAGGGAGGCTATCCTTCAGAAAAATCTGGAGTTTTCCCAGGAGGGATTAAGGGTCCTGGCCTTTGGATACAAGGAAGTTCCCCAAGACTATATCCTGTCCCTTGATAATGAGAAGGACTTCATTTTCCTGGGACTTATATCCATGATGGATCCGCCAAGGGAGGAATCCAAGGCAGCGGTAGCAGACGCCAAGCGGGCCGGAATTAAACCTGTTATGATAACCGGCGATCACAAGATAACCGCCACTGCCATCGCAAAGCAGATTGGCATTTATGAGGACGGCGATATGGCCATGACGGGCCGTGAACTGGACGCCATGCCGGAGGAGGAGCTGGACCGTAAAATTACGGACATATCCGTTTACGCCAGGGTTTCACCTGAGAACAAAATCCGCATCGTGGATGCGTGGCAGCGGCGCGGTTCCATCACGGCCATGACCGGAGACGGAGTCAATGACGCTCCCGCCCTTAAGAAGGCGGACATCGGAGTGGCCATGGGCATCACCGGCACCGAGGTTTCCAAGGATGCGGCAGCCATGATACTGACGGACGATAATTTCGCAACCATCATCAAGGCGGTAGCCAATGGAAGAAATGTATACCGCAATATAAAGAATGCCATCAAGTTCCTGCTGTCAGGCAACATGGCAGGTATTCTTTCGGTATTATACACATCCCTGGCAGCCCTGCCAGTGCCATTTGCGCCGGTACATCTGCTGTTTATCAACCTGCTGACCGATTCACTGCCGGCCATTGCAATCGGCATGGAGCCAGCTGAGAAGGATTTATTGTCAGAAGCGCCCAGAAATCCGAAGACAGGCATCCTGACAAAGGATTTCATGACCACTATCCTGACCCAGGGCGGAATCATAGCTGTCTGTACCATGATTGCCTTCCACGCAGGCCTCAGAACCGGCAGCGCGGCCACGGCCAGCACCATGGCGTTTGCAACCCTGACCCTGGCCCGTCTGTTCCACGGATTCAACTGCCGCAGTAAGCACAACATCTTCAAGCTGGGCTTTTCATCCAACTGGTACAGTCTGGGAGCATTTGCGGCCGGCGTGGTACTGTTAGGCATTGTCATGTTTGTTCCGTTTATGCAGAACCTGTTTTCCGTAACACCACTGACCCAAAGCCAGATAGTGAATGTCTGTATTCTGGCCGCAGTACCCACGGTACTGATACAGCTGTTTAAGATTATAAGAGATATTAAGCATAGGAAATAATGGGGAATTGTGGTATAATGTCCACGTAGGCAATGAGCAGTGCAAAAAGCGGCGGGCATATATCTGTTGGGAGCTTGCTCGCATAAGGATATATGCCCGCCGCTTTTTTATAGGGCGAAGCCCATTCAAAGCTCATCCTGTCCAAAACAAAACCAACCAAAGGAAAGGGGCGGTGCTTAATGGATAAGGTCATAACAGTAAGCCGCGAATTCGGAAGCGGAGGCCGTGAGCTGGGGGTAAAGCTGGCAGAAAAGCTGGACATCCCATTTTACGACAAGGAGTTAATCTCCATGGCTGCGGACGATATCAATATTGCAGAAGAGGCATTTCAAAACTACGATGAGCATATCGTAATTCACGACCCGTTAGACAGGCAGTATTACCATGCTTTTTCTGACATTTACAAAGTTCCCATGTCGGACCAGATTTTCGTGGCCCAGTCCAACGTCATCCGCAGGCTGGCTGCTCACGGTCCATGTGTAATTGTGGGACGGTGTGCGGACATGATTCTGGATGACAGCATTAACCTGTTCATCTACTCCAAAATGAGGGACCGGATTAAGCGTATGCTTATACTGGAGCCAGGTTCTGATGAGAAGGAGATGGAGCGCCGTATCCGGGAGGTGGACCGGAAACGCAAGGAGTATTACCAGTATTACACCGGCAACACATGGGGCCGGGCCCAGAACTACCACTTATGCCTGGACAGCGGGCTGACAGGGGTGGACGGATGTCTGCGGGCGGTTCTGGCTTATCTGGGAGAATTGTCAGAGTAACGGGAATCGGGGCAGCCGGCACGGGCGGGCGGTACAGGCGGCAGTGCGGGCGGCGATACAGGCGTTTCGGTCAAATGAACAATTAAAAAGAACCAAGAAAGACATTTTAGCAAAAGAAGCAGAATTCTAATAAATTCAGGAGGCAGAAGATGAAACAGGATATGATTGTAATTCTTGACCTGGGAAGCACAGAGAACACAAAACTGGCCAGGGACATCAGGGAGATGGGGGTGTACAGTGAGATTTATCCCCACGATATCACAGCCAGCGAGCTTAAGGAACTTCCCAATGTTAAAGGAATTATCATCAACGGCGGCCCTAATAATGTTGTGGACGGTTCTCCCATTGATGTGCGTCCGGAACTGTATGAAGCAGGATACCCGGTAATGGCGGCAGGCCACAACGCGGCTGCCTGTGAGCGTTCCATACATAGCTGGGATGAAGCTGACAGCGACCAGGTTCTCCGTTCCTTTGTGTTCGATACATGTAAGGCCCAGCCTAACTGGAATATGAAGAACTTCATTTCCGACCAGGTGGAATTAATCCGCCAGCAGGTAGGAGACAAGAAGGTGCTCCTGGCTCTGTCAGGAGGCGTGGACAGCTCAGTGGTAGCGGCCCTGCTCATCAAAGCCATCGGAAAACAGCTGACCTGCGTCCATGTAAACCATGGCCTTATGAGAAAAGGGGAATCCGAGAGCGTTATAGATGTATTCAAGAACCAGATGGATGCAAACCTGGTATATGTGGACGCCGCAGATCGTTTCCTTGGAAAGCTGGCCGGAGTGGCTGACCCGGAACAAAAGCGCAAGATTATCGGCGCTGAATTTATATGCGTGTTTGAGGAGGAGGCCAGAAAGCTGGAAGGAATCGAGTTCCTGGCCCAGGGAACCATTTACCCGGACATCGTGGAGAGCGGAACCAAGACAGCCAAGGTGGTAAAATCCCACCACAATGTGGGAGGACTTCCTGAGGATTTGAACTTCACTCTGGTAGAGCCGCTGCGCCAGCTGTTCAAGGACGAGGTGCGCGCCTGCGGACTGGAGCTGGGCCTGCCTCACAGCATGGTATACCGTCAGCCGTTCCCTGGTCCCGGATTAGGAGTGCGCTGTCTGGGGGCCATAACCAGAGAACGTCTGGAAGCTGTCAGGGAGTCCGACGCTATTCTCCGCGAGGAATTTGCAAACGCCGGCCTGGACAAGACAGTGTGGCAGTATTTTACTATTGTACCGGACTTTAAATCAGTTGGAGTCAGGGATAATGCGCGCTGCTTTGATTATCCTGTCATCATCCGTGCAGTCAATACTGTGGACGCTATGACTGCCTCCATTGAGCGCATTGATTATGATGTGCTGCAGAGGATTACGGACCGTATATTGAAGGAAGTTAAGAATGTGAACAGGGTGTGTTATGACTTGAGTCCGAAGCCTACGGCTACGATTGAGTGGGAATAACAGGTGGGCCTCCCGGTATTCCTTCATCCTTAGGGCCAGATTATATCCGTCCCTGTAGTAGTCGCTGCACGGAACATCCGCGTATTCGTTCAGGGCTGTTTCCAAAATCTGATCATACCGGCTCTCATATCCGCAGATTGTTACGGGATCGCGCTCCCCGCCAGGTTCCACTCCGTTTACGTAGTGGATCATTTCCCGCAGCAGGCAATGCATAGCCCGGTTCCACTTCCGCTCCGGCTCCGGCTCGTTTTCCATGCTGCCTTTCAGATAGCGCAGTACATGGGCCAGGCATTCCTGGTGGCCGCAGCCGTACCTGTAAAAGGTTTTCTCATGGTCGTGGATCAGGATTCCCTGATAGTCCTCTACCGGTGTTCCTGCCACACCCCCATGCCCTTTGACTTCACGGGCATAGTACAGGGCCGGGCCATTAGGCGCCGTGCAGATAAATACATAGGCACTCTTCCCATTTACGCGGGTATTGGTACAGTCTGTATGCATGACCGGATAAAGGTATATCTCCGAAACAGCAGACTTCCGCTTCGGTTCACTTTTTTCTGCGAACTCTTTACTAAGCCTGCTGATCATTCCTTTGGAAATATCCAGCTTCCCACCGGTCAGGTTTTTAAGGAAATCCCGACACTTATCGATGGAAACACAGCAATCGTGATTCAGCAGAAAGAGAAAGGCTTTGACCGAAGAACCATAGTTGACTTCATCCGTCCCACCGGCTGGGAATTCTGCGTGGCAAGACTCTCCGGTCTTAGAGTTGCGGTATACCTCCGCTTTGTATTCGGTGACATTTAAACAGATCTGTAGATTGACCAGCTGCTTCGTGACCGTCTTTTTGGCCTTTTTAAAATCAGGGTCATCAAGAATCTCCGGGGATGGCTGGAGCAATACAGTCTGGGAAGGAATCTGCTTTTTTCTGCCGTGCCCTGGATGCCCCGGCTGTCCGCCGGGTTTTCTGCCTGTGGCTTCCCGGCTGTTCGGGATCTTCTTTTTCCGGATGGGCCGGGCAGAAGAGGGAAGGGAGGAATTCTCAAAATCCTTATTGCTCTGGGCAGCCAGTTTTTGATTCTTTCCTTTTTCTTCTTCCAGTTCTGCTGCAAGCTGATACTTCTCTCTGCGCATTTCCGTGATCTTATCGTATGCGGCATCCCGCTGCGTCTCTGCCTTCATGCTCCGCTCATAAAGACGGGCATTCTCTGCCTGAAGGGTGCGTATCCGTCTTTCGTACTCAGCCTGCATGTCATCCGTGCTTTCAAACCACTGCTGACGGGCATAGAGCTGTTCCTGATGGAGTCTGTGCAGTTCTTCCCGCAGGGCTTTTATCTGTTGCTCAAGACGGCGGCATTCCTGCGCATGTTCCTTCTTCATAGTCGCATACTTTTGCCCGGACTTAAATAGCGCAGACTGTCGCTGCGCCGCTTTGAGTTCATACTGTAAAGCTGTAACCAGTTCAAAGGAAATCCTCATACATTTATTCTCCTGATTCGGTCATTCTGAGTACTTTGTCCAGCATTTCTGCCAGTTCCTCATTCTGCTTGTTTTGAAGGCTGATGGTCTCTTCCTGCATAGAAATAATCTTTGCCTGATATTCGTTCTGCTCTCTGAGTCCTCTTAGCAATTCTTCAAGTGATACCGGTTTCTGAGACTCGTTTTTCTTCATGCTGCGACCTCGCTTTCTGCCTTCAGTATAGCATAAACAAGGTTATTTGGCGAACCGCTGTATTTTCTCAATAGGTAAAAATAACGGTGCATAACGTTCAGAAGAACAGGCGAAAAGCGGTGTGTTGTCCACATGAATCCGTCTGACAGGCACTTTTGTGGATGCCTCAACGTGCATAGAACCCGGCAGAAAAAGATATCCACTATTTTCTGCCGGGCTCCTGGATTTGTCCATAAAATATGTCATTTCTTAATTTTTAAATTTCGTCACTTTGACGATATTGATTTAGAGCACCTGTGAACTGTAACAGTTAACTAAAAATCTCTAAAAACCAGATAAACAATTATTGAATTTATAGATAGAGTATGATAAAATAAAAACAATCTATAAAAAAAACCTTTTTCTAACGGCAAAGGTATAGGCTTTTTCTTTGTAAATAATTGAGTACTATGCTGGAGGAATAAGGAAAACTCCAGGGAGATTTTGTGAGAGCGCGAAAGCGCAGGACAGATATAAGCGTCCATAGATCTTCCATGCTCACAGGCAAAAGGGAGGCATACTTTCCCATCTATGGTGGGGGTCCCTATTGTATGTTTACATCCCGCTCTTTGGAGCGCTGATTATATCAGCACAAACATGAATGCCGCTATATGCGGCCAATTAAACGTATAGGGGGAATTAGGAATGGACGTTATTACAAATCTTGTAGCAAAAGGTAACAGTTTTCTCTGGAGTTTTCTGCTGATTGTTCTTCTGTGCGGCACCGGAATTTACTACACGATCCGCCTGAGGTTCATTCAGGTGAGAAAGTTTGGTGAAGGCTGGAAACTGGTATTCGGGCACCTCAGACTTAACGGAGAGAAGCACGAAAAGGGTGAGATGTCACCGTTCCAGTCAATTGCAACAGCAATTGCAGCCCAGGTTGGTACCGGCAACCTGGCAGGCGCCGCCACTGCTCTTTTAGGAGGCGGACCTGGTGCTATATTCTGGATGTGGGTAAGTGCATTCTTTGGTATGTCAACCATTTATGCAGAGGCAACTCTGGCCCAGAACTTTAAGACTGAGATAAATGGTGAGGTAACCGGCGGTCCTGTTTATTACATAAAGGCAGCCTTTAAGGGCACTCTTGGAAAGGTTCTTGCGGGATTATTTGCAATCTTTATTGTGCTTGCGCTGGGATTCATGGGCAACATGGTTCAGGCTAACTCTATCGGCGCTGCATTTACAGAGGCTTTCGGAGCATTTAACATTACTATTTCTCCGGTTGTCATAGGCGTTATCGTAGCAGCCGTGGCAGCATTTGTTTTCCTGGGTGGAACACAGAGGCTTGCATCCGTTGTTGAGAAGATAGTTCCTATCATGGCAGGCGTGTATATTGTGGGAAGCCTGATTCTTATTATAATGAATATTACTAATCTTCCTGCAGCTATTAAGATGATTTTTGTTGGCGCATTTGATCCTCAGGCAGTATTAGGCGCAGGCGCAGGTATTGCGGTCAAAGAAGCCATCCGTTTCGGTGTTGCCAGAGGCCTTTTCTCCAACGAGGCTGGTATGGGTTCCACACCTCATGCTCATGCAAGGGCAACTGCGGAGAATCCTCATAAGCAGGGACTTTGCGCTATGATCAGCGTATTTATCGATACATTTGTAATCCTTAACCTGACTGTATTTTCCGTACTGACCACAGGCGCTCTTGAGTCTGGCAAGAACGGTACCGCTCTTACACAGGCTGCGTTCATGAAAGGATTTGGTACCTTTGGTATTGTATTTGTTGCGGTCTGCCTTTTATTCTTCGCGTTCTCTACGATTCTGGGCTGGCATTTCTTTGGCCTTATCAATGCGAAGTATCTGTTTGGCGACAAGGCAGCAAAGGTGTATTCCTTATTAGTGGTAGCTTGTATCATTATCGGTTCCGCCCTGAAGCTGGAGTTGGTATGGGATTTGGCGGACTTCTTCAATGGTCTGATGGTTATACCTAATGCCATGGCACTGCTTGCCCTAAGCGGCCTGGTGGTGAAGATATGTAATAAGTACAGTGATAAATAGCATATGGTATACTTAAATAGATAATTTATCAACGGCAGCTTTTCTGGAATATTATCCGGGGGAGCTGCTGTTTTTTCTTTTCTTCCTTGTATCGAATGAAAAGCTTGTTTGCCGGGCATTATTTATGGTAAAAGAGAAAGCGGAAATGAGGAAAGGCGTATCATGATTGACTCTATTGAAAAAATAACATTGTATGTGAAGAACCAAAAGGAAGCCAGGGATTACTGGACAGAAAGGATGGGTTTTATCGTGCGTCTGGAGCAGCAGATGGGTGCTGACAAGAAATGGCTGGAAGTGGGACCGGAGATATCATGAAAATTGCCTTATGGCAGCATGTTTCAGTTCTATGATATGGATGGGAATGTGTTTTTGCTGAGAGAGGAAGCCAAGATACATTAATTTTCTGTGTACGGTTCCGGGCCTTCCTTTTAAACGGATGCCGGAGCCGATCGATGAAAGTCTTCCGGACTGCCGGATGGATAGTTGGCGCATTCATACATGTATTTGTAAACCGGTTTAAAATATGTTAGAATAAATAGGATTCGATCACACAGCAATAACCGGGAAAGGATGTCTTTAGGAAAATGCAGAAGGCCAACAAAGGAGAACTGTCCAATCTGAAAAACAAACTGCTGGCAGAGCAGGTTCAGGAGCAGATATACCAGTATATACTGGACACACCCATAGCCGTAGGAGCTAAGCTTCCCAATGAATTTGAGCTGGGAGACAGGTTCGGCGTGGGGAGGAGTACCATCCGGGAGGCGGTGAAGCTTTTGATTTCCAGAGGAATCCTGGAAGTCAGGAGAGGGTCTGGTACGTATGTGGTCAGTACTACGCCGGTGGACATGGATCCCCTGGGCCTGGGGGCTGTGGAGGACAAGATGGCCCTGGCTCTGGATTTGGTAAATGTCCGCATCATACTGGAGCCGGGAATCGCAGAGATGGCGGCCCTTAACGCAACAGAGGAGGATGTGGAGAAGCTGAGGAATCTGTGTGACAGTGTGGAACGGAAAATAAAGGTTGGAGACAGTTACATAGAAGACGACATCGCCTTTCATACCTGTGTGGCTGAATGCTCCAAGAATAAGGTGGTGGAACAGCTGATTCCCATTATTGATACGGCTGTCCTTATGTTTGTCAATGTAACCCATAAAAAGCTGACGGACGAGACCATCATGACCCACAGGGCAGTGACGGATGCCATCGCGGAGCACGACCCAATCGGTGCCAAGACCGCCATGATGATGCATATGACTTTTAACAGGAATATGATTAGGCAGTTGATGAGGGATGGGCGTGAGGCATAGGGTTGGGTATATTGGTAATATCAATAAGCAGTAATACCTATAAGTTAACGTATCTCCCGGAAACAGATAAAAGGGAATACTTATCCTTATAGGTATTTTTTTGCGGCTAATTGGAAGAGAAAAACAAATACATCTGACGGCTTTTGGCACAGACGTAAGACGTACATGGCAAAAAATAAGAGAAATGTAATATACTGGGAAAACGGCAGCGCGTAATTGTGTATAATGCACAACTTTGTTAAATTTTTTTGACAATTAAGTAGAAAACAAGTCTGACGACTTGAAAGAATAATCCAGAAATGCTACTATAAAACTACAAATAAGTCAGACGTCAGATGCGAAGAAAAAGAGGAGGCATTTTATGGAACTGAACAGTCAAAGAGTAAGAGCGCTGGCACCGGAGAACGACCCGTTAAAAATCGGCATGGGGTGGAAGGTGGAGGACCTGGACAAACCACAGATTATGGTTGAGAGTACATTTGGCGACAGCCATCCGGGCAGCGCCCATTTGGACCAGTTAGTGAATGAAGCTATGCGGGGAATCGCGGATGCGGGCGGAAAGGGAGCCAGGTATTTTACCACAGACATATGTGACGGCATTGCCCAGGGGCATGACGGCATCAACTATTCCCTTGCGCACAGGGATATGATTGCCAATATGATTGAGATTCACGGCAATTCCACAGGGTTTGACGGCGGTGTGTTCATTGCAAGCTGCGACAAATCCGTACCGGCCTGCCTGATGGGACTGGCAAGACTTGATATGCCGTCCATCGTGGTGACTGGCGGTGTCATGGATGCGGGTCCCGACCTGTTGACTCTGGAGCAGATTGGCGCTTATTCAGCCATGTGCCAGAGAGGTGAAATTACCGAAGAAAAGCTTACCTATTATAAGCACAATGCCTGTCCATCCTGCGGTGCCTGTTCCTTCATGGGTACCGCCTCCACCATGCAGATCATGGCCGAATCACTGGGTCTGATGCTTCCCGGCTCTGCGCTGATGCCGGCAACCTGCGCGGACCTGAGGGAAATGGCATATAAGGCCGGTCTCCAGGTCATGGAACTGGCCGGGAAGGGCCTTAAGGTAAGCGATATCGTGACCATGAAGTCATTTGAGAATGCCATCATGGTGCATGCAGCCATATCCGGCTCTACCAATTCCCTGCTTCATATCCCTGCCATTGCCCATGAGCTGGGGCTGGAGATTGACGCCGACACATTTGACCGTATGCACAGAGGCGCCCACTATCTGCTGGATATCCGGCCTGCCGGTAAGTGGCCCGCACAGTTTTTCTACTATGCAGGCGGTGTCCCGGCAGTGATGGAAGAAATTAAGTCCATGCTCCATCTGGATGTGATGACAGTTACAGGAAAGACTTTGGGAGAGAATCTGGAAGAACTTAAGGCCAATGGATTTTATGACAAATGCGACGGATACCTGAAAAAATGGGGTCTGAAGCGCACCGATGTTATCCGGACCTTTGAGGAGCCCATTGGAACAGACGGAACCGTGGCCATATTAAGAGGAAATCTGGCGCCGGAGGGTTCCGTGGTAAAACATTCTGCTGTTCCCAGGGAAATGTTTAAAGCGGTCCTGAGGGCAAAACCCTTTGACTGCGAGGAGGATGCCATTGAGGCAGTCATCTCCAGGAAGATACAGCCGGGAGATGCCGTGTTCATTCGGTATGAGGGACCTAAGGGGTCGGGAATGCCGGAAATGTTCTACACCACAGAGGCCATTTCCTCTGACCCGGAGCTGGGCAAGACCATAGCCCTTATCACGGACGGCAGGTTCTCCGGAGCATCCAAGGGACCGGCCATCGGACATGTATCACCTGAGGCAGCGGACGGAGGGCCCATTGCACTGGTGGAAGAGGATGACCTTATCCGGATTGATATTCCGGAACGCGTACTGGAAATCATAGGCGTAAAGGGGAAGGAGCTTCCCGGGGAAGAAGTGGAGCAGATTCTTGCAGAGCGCAGGAAGGCCTGGAAACCCAGGGAAGCAAAGTATAAGAAAGGTGTTCTTAAAATCTATTCCGAACATGCAGTATCTCCCATGAAAGGCGGATACATGGTCTGATTGGCGGAGACTGGCCGGCAAATATTTGTGTGAAATTATAGGAGGGTAATAAGTATGACAACAACAACTGCTGCAGCTCTGGAACCGACCAGACTGATTATAGCGGCTCTGACAGGGCTGGTGATTCTGCTGCTTTTAATCATCAAATTCAAGGTACAGGCAATGATTTCCATTCTGGTAGGCGCAGTGGCCATCGGCCTGATTGCGGGTATGCCTTTTGGGGATATCATAAGCTCTGTAAATGAAGGAATTGGCAGTACACTTAAGGGAATCGCTCTGCTTGTGGGCCTGGGTTCCATGTTCGGCTCCATATTGGAGATATCAGGGGGCGCTCAGACACTGGCTGTCACCATGGTGAAAAAATTCGGCGACAAGAAGGCGGCCTGGGCTCTGGGAATCACCGGTCTTGTCATTGCCATGCCGGTATTCTTCGATGCGGGACTCATTATTCTGATTCCTCTTGCCTTTTCTCTTGCCAAGAGAACCAAACGTTCCTCTCTGTTCTATGCCATTCCCCTGCTGGCCGGTCTGGCAGTAGGCCATGCATTTATCCCGCCCACACCGGGGCCGGTGCTGGTGGCTACCATGCTGGGCGTGGACCTGGGCTGGGTCATCATGATAGGTATTGTGTGCGGTATCTTCGCCATGATAGTGGCCGGGCCCATATGGGGTACTATCTGTGGAAATAAGTATGACATCCCGGTTCCGGAACACATTGCAAACCAGGAGGATTTTGACGAATCCAAGCTTCCAAAGTTTGGGACAATCGTGGGAATTATTTTGATTCCGCTGGTTCTCATTATCCTGAATTCCATTGCAAAGGTGATGCCTGCCCTTGCCTCTGTACAGCCCGTGTTGGGATTCCTGGGCGAGCCGTTTGTGGCTCTTACCATCGCGACGGTTGTGGCCATGGTCCTTCTGGGATACCGCCACGGATACAGCAATGAGGAGCTGGAAAAGGTGCTGACCAAGTCCCTGGAGCCTACCGGACTGATTCTTCTGGTGACAGCATGCGGCGGCGTGCTCCGGTTCATGCTTCAGAACTCCGGTCTGGGTGATGTGATTGGCAATGCGGTGTCCTCGGCCTCCCTTCCTATTGTGGCAGTGGCTTTTGTGGTGGCTGCCCTGGTGCGTATTTCTGTGGGTTCTGCGACCGTTGCCATGACCATGGCTGCCGGCATCATTGCAGCCATGCCGGAAATCGCAACCCTGTCCCCTCTGTACCTGGCCTGTGTCACAGCGGCAGTGGCAGGAGGGGCAACGGTTTGTTCCCATTTTAATGACTCCGGTTTCTGGCTCGTGAAATCACTGGTGGGACTGGATGAAAAGACTACCCTTAAGACATGGACCATCATGGAGACGCTGGTGGGCGGTACGGGATTTGTGGTGGCCCTTATTATATCCTTCTTTGCATAGGGATGGTTAGACAATGGCATTACATACAGAAATTTGGATATGATAAAGAGATTTTCTATAAATTGAGAGTTTTAAGGGGAGGCAGTCTTTTGGCTGGCTCCCCTTACTCGTATAAGCGGACCAATGCAGCGCGGAACGCTGTATATCAGCCGGAGGCATCAGTGATGCCTTCTATTGACTTTTTTGTGTAAAAATGATAAAAACTATTTACATTTAATAATCTGTGTGGTAGTATTATATATGTAACCGGTTACAGATAATTCTGGCGCGGTTACAGGAAAATAGGAGGGGAAGGGTCATGAACATTAAAGAGATAGCACGCCGGGCAGGCGTCTCTTCCGCTACGATTTCCAGGGTCCTCAATAATTCAGGATACGTGAAGGAGGAGACCAGACAGAAGGTGCTTAAGGCAGTGGATGAGTACAATTATGTACCAAGCGCCATCGCCAGAAGCCTGAGCATTCAGGACAGCTTAAGCGTGGGAACCATTATCCCGGACATTGAGAATGAGTTTTTCTCCAAGGTCATAAGCGGAATCAGCGAAGTGGCTGAATCATACCATTATAATATTGTTTTTCTGGGAACCAATGAGACGTTGGAAAAGGAACATGATTTTTTGAAAATTGTGGAAAGCCAGAGGCTGAAGGGCGTCATCATAACGCCGATTTCAGAGACAGACACGGTTACCAGGGATTACCTGCTCCGTCTGGAGGAATCCGGCATACCGGTGGTGCTGGTGGACCGTGATGTGAAGGGGGCCCAGTTTGACGGCGTATTTGTGGACAACCAGCGGGGCTCCTATGACGGAGTGATGGCGTTAATAAAGGCAGGCCATGAGCGGATTGCCATTATAACCGGCCCTGAGACCTCCAAACCGGGCAAAGACCGGTGCCAGGGGTATCTGCAGGCCATGGAGGACAGCGGACTGTCTGTCCCTGAGGAATACGTTGCCTGCGGTGATTTTAAGATTGCCAAGGCATATGAATGTACCGGACGGCTTCTGGGACTGAAGGAACCGCCCACAGCCATCTTTACGTCCAACAACCTGTCCACCCTGGGATGCCTTAAGTATCTGACGGAACACAAGGTTAAGATAGGAAGGGATATTTCCCTGATGGGATTCGATGACATTGACGCCCTGCGGATGATTGACTACAGGATATCCGTGGTGGACAGGGATGCCAGGGAACAGGGGCGGGAAGCCATGAGGCTTCTTCAGGAGTGCTTTGAGGATTCCGGAAAGAGCCGCCAGAGAGGAAAACGGATTACTATTCCTTATAAGGTAATCCTGCGGGGTTCAGAACACAGGAAAACAACCTGACAATCAAGTCAGATTGTTTTCTGCACAAATCTGTAACCGGTTACACAAAAATACAAAGCCGGTCATATTTTTTTACAAAGACATGTAACCGGTTACAGAAGATACATATTACAATTTAAACCTAATAAGAGCTTCAAATGGAAAAGGAGAATGAAAATGGGAATTGAACACATGATTGATCACACGATGCTGAAGGCGGATGCCGGCAAGGATACGATTATAAGATACTGCAATGAGGCAAGGGAGCACAAATTTGCATCTGTCTGTGTCAATACCTGCTTTGTACCGCTGGTGGCTGAGCAGTTAAAGGGAAGCGGCGTAAAGACATGCTGCGTGGCGGGATTCCCGCTGGGAGCCATGCTTACCAGCGCAAAGGCCTTTGAAGCCTCTGAGGCTGTAAAGGCAGGGGCGGATGAAGTGGATATGGTTATCAACATAAGTGCCCTTAAGGACGGAGATGACGCCTTTGTGGAGGAGGATATCCGGGCTGTGGTAAAAGCCTCTGGGGGCGCAGTGGTAAAGGTCATCATAGAGACCTGCCTCCTGACGGATGAGGAAAAGGTAAGAGCCTGCCAGCTGGCAGTAAAGGCGGGGGCTGATTTCGTGAAAACCTCCACAGGATTCAGCACAGGCGGGGCTACGGCAGCTGACGTGGCTCTGATGCGAAAAACCGTTGGAGGCAAGGCCGGGGTAAAGGCCAGCGGCGGCATACGCACACCGGAAGACGCCGCGGCTATGATTGAGGCAGGGGCGGACAGAATCGGAGCAGGCAACGGGATTGTACTGATTTAGTGTTGGCTGCCGGCAGGAAAACTGCGGATGGGGCACCTGCTGATGGGGAACTGTTGATGGAAAAATGCTGCTGGGTAACTGCTGCTGGGAAACTGCCGGCGCAGGATCGCCGATGGGGAACCGCCTGCAGGAATGGCATGAAGCGTGTGCGGAGCGCGCCGGAAGGATGGATTAAGGAGAGAGTATATTATGGAACATATAGGGAAGAAAGTAACGGTATTCGGAAGCTTTGTGGTGGATTTGATGGGCAGGACACCGCACCTGCCGGCAGCAGGGGAGACGGTGAAGGGAACCGTGTTTAAGATGGGACCCGGCGGAAAGGGATTCAACCAGGGCGTGGCGGCCCACAAGGCCGGAGCGGATGTGACCATGGTGACAAAGCTTGGACAGGACGCGTTTGCCGATATTGCCCTCAATACTATGAATGAGCTTCACATGGACACGGGAAGGGTTTTGTATTCCGAGACAACGGAGACAGGATGCGCCCTGATTATGGTGGATGAGAACAGCAGCCAGAATGAAATCGTGGTTATCTTGGGAGCCTGCAATACCATTACGGACCAGGAGGTGGATTCCCTGGAGGATTTGGTGGGCCAGTCCGAATACCTGCTGACACAGCTGGAGACCAATGTATCCTCTGTGGAGCGCATCGTGGATATCGCATACAGGAAGGGCGTCAAGGTCATTTTAAATACCGCCCCTGTACAGCCTGTCAGCGATGAGCTTTTGGGAAAAATTGACCTGATTACCCCCAACGAGGTGGAGGCGGAGATTCTTACAGGCATCAGGGTGGACAGCGAGGAAGCCGCGGACAAGGCAGCGGACTGGTTCTTCTCCAAAGGGGTAAAGAATGTATTGATTACACTGGGCCAGAGAGGTGTATACATAAACACGGGAGAGAAGAAGGGAATCATTCCCGCTTATAAGGTGGACGCGGTGGACACCACCGGAGCAGGAGACGCATTTAACGGCGGCCTTCTGGCAGCCCTGGCAGAGGGAAAGGATTTGTGGGAAGCAGCTGATTTTGCCAATGCCCTGGCAGCCCTGTCCGTACAGAAAATCGGCACTACGCCCTCCATGCCGGTCAGGGAGGAGATTGACGCATTCATGGCTGCGGACCATTAGACTATGGATGGTTGGCGCAAAGCCCTGTAGCATGGGAATTATCAAAGAGCAATCATAAGAATCAGAACCAAACGAACCGCAATCAAAAAACTGCAATCAGTCGAATTATAATCAGTCGAATTATAATCAGTAGAATTATAATCAGTAGAAGGGGAAACAGACATGTTAAAAACAGGAATATTACATCCGCAGCTGGCCAGGGTGCTGGCGGAGCTGAGGCACAGGGATACCATTATTATCGGGGACGCGGGACTTCCCATTCCAAAGGGAGTGGAGCGCGTGGACCTGGGCTGGAGGCCCGGTGATCCGGCCTACCTGGATGTTCTGGAGGAGATACTCAAATATATTGTGGTGGAGGGCGCTGTGTTTGCTGACGAGGCGCTGACCGTGACACCGGACTTTCACAAGAAAGCGCTGGAACTTCTGCCTCAGGGACTTCCGGTGGAATACATTCCCCATACAGAGCTTAAGGAGCGCAGCAAGGATGCAAAGGCCATTGTCCTTACAGGTGAATTCACAGGATACACCAACGTGATTTTAGTGGCGGGATGCGCTTACTGATACTGCTCTGGCAAAGGGGCATTCTCAGGAACTCTTAGCAGCAAGGGAGGGGTAACATGGAAGAAAAATTAGTATTGCGGATGGATTCGATTGTGAAGACATTTCCGGGCGTTAAAGCTCTGGACGGAGTCCATCTGGATGTGAGGAGGGGCGAGGTACACGCCCTGTGCGGTGAGAACGGCGCAGGCAAATCCACCCTGATGAAAATTATAGCAGGGGCCCAGGGATATACTTCCGGACACATGTATGTCAATGGGGAGGAAGTGGTGTTCCATTCCACCAAGGACGCGGAGCGCAAGGGTATCGCCATGATATACCAGGAATTCAACATGGTGCGGGACCTGTCCGTGGCGGAGAACATGTATCTGGGAAGGCTTCCTAAGACGTCATACGGCGCAGTGGACTGGAAAAAGCTGTACAAGGATGCCCAGGAGGAGCTGGACCGTTTGGGCCTTAGGTTTGACTGCCGTACCAAGGTGCGCAACCTGTCCGTGGCGGAATCGCAGATGACGGAGATTGCAAAGTGTCTGACCATAGGCGCGAAGGTCATCATCATGGACGAGCCAACCGCTGCCCTGACAGACGAAGAAATTCGGATTCTGTTTAAAATCATTGCGGAGCTTAAGGCGGAGGGCATTTCCATTCTGTATATTTCACACCGCATGGATGAGATTTTCCAGATATCGGACCGTCTGACCGTGTTCAGGGACGGAAAATACATAGCTACCAAGGACATAGGCCACACCAATTACGACGAGGTGGTTTCCATGATGGTAGGCCGCAGCGTGACCAACCTGTATCCTGAGAGGGATTACAGGGAGGACGAGACGGTGCTGGAGCTTAAGAATATCTGCGGAAAAGGAGTCCACAACGTGAACATCAGGCTCCACAGGGGTGAAATCCTGGGAGTGGCCGGACTTTTAGGTTCAGGAACCATCGAGCTGTCTAAAATCGTATACGGAGCCCTTCCTATGGACTCCGGGGAGATTTACATAAACGGGGAAAAGAAAGACTGTTCCAGCCCAAAGAAGGCCTTAAAAGCGGGAATCGGATTTGTGTCCGACGACAGGAAGCAGGAAGGGCTGGTGCTCATACGCAATATCAGGGAAAATGTTTCCCTGTCATCACTGGATAAGATAACCCATTTCATTCATCTGGATAAGAAGCTGGAGACTAAGCGGATTAACGCACAGGTTAAACGGCTCAACATTAAAATCAGCAGCCTGCAGCAGCTGGCCGGTAAACTCAGCGGCGGCAACCAGCAGAAGGTGGTATTTGCCAAGGTGCTGGAAGCCAACCCGTCCATACTGATTCTGGACGAGCCAACCCGCGGCGTGGATGTGGGGGCCAAGGCGGAGATTTATCAAATCATGGATGAGCTCACCAAGGCCGGAAAAAGCATTATACTGATTTCCACGGACCTGCCCGAAGTCATTGGCATGAGTGACCGGGTAGTCATCATGAGGGAAGGCCATACGGTCCTGGAAATACCAAAATCAGAGATGAATCAGGAAATTATCTTAGCCCATGCATCTGGAGGTGTCAGTGAAAATGAATAGTGTAAATAAGAAAAAATTAATCGGCCGGCTCAATATCTACCGCTCCGTGCTGATTTTACTGGTAATCTGCGTATTTGCAACCATATTGTCCCCCAGCTTCTTAAGCGTGGCCAATCTGTTCAACGTGTTTAAGCAGATTACAGTGGCAGGTATCGTGGGATGCGGCATGACCTTTGTCATTCTCACCGGGGGAATCGACCTTTCTGTAGGCTCCATCCTGGGACTGGCAGGCGTTCTGGCTTCCGGTATCCTGGAATCCACAGGCAATGCGGGAGTGGCCATTCCGGCGGCTCTGGCCGTAGGCATAGGATGCGGCGCCGTAAATGGTTTTTTTGTGGCAATGTGTGAGATTCCTCCCTTTATCTCCACCCTGGGCATGATGACCCTCCTTCGCGGATGCATTCTTGTATATACAAAAGGCTCCCCTATTCCCATTAAAGTGGATGCCTACAAGTTTTTTGGCAAGGGAACAGTCGCCGGAGTGCCGGTTCCCGTCATCATCCTTATCATCCTATTTCTCATTGCCCACTATGTGCTGACACAGACCAGTTACGGCCGCAGCATCTATGCCTTTGGAGGCAATCGGGAGGCGGCGCGTCTGTCCGGTATTTCCGTCCGTTTCACAGAGTGGATGGCTTATACGCTTAACGGTCTTATGTGCGGCGTTGCAGGCGTGATTCTGACAGCAAGGCTTGGTTCGGCACAGTCCACCAGCGGCACCGGCATTGAGATGGACGCCATCGCTGCCGTTATCCTGGGCGGTACGTCCTTAAGCGGCGGCGTGGGCTTTGTGCTCCCAACTGTGGTGGGCGCCATGATTATGGGTATTATTGATAATATCCTGACACTTATGAACGTAAATCCCCATGCCACCAATATTGTGAAGGGCGCTGTCATACTGATTGCGGTCCTGGTGGACAAGAAGGTAAAGGACCTGTCGGCTAAGGCGGAATAGCAGATAGAAAACAGAGTTAACACAAAGTAGTGTAAATGCAGAGCAGTAAAGCCCGGAAACGGGCGAAAAGGATAAGGTACCTGCGGTTCTGCCGGTTCATCCTGTTTATCCATGAAACGGCAAAAACGTCACAAAATATTTATTTAAGAAAAGGAGATTGTATTATGAGGAGACAAATTGGGGCAACTGTATTGGCAATAGCAATGGCGTGTTCACTGATGGCCGGATGCAGCTCAGGCTCAGGGGAAACTACCGCCGCAGCTACTGAGGCGGCAAAGGAGGAGTCAAAGGAAGAAGCAAAGGATGAGGCAAAGGATGAGGCAAAGGATACCTCGGCTGAGGCGGAAAATACCGGTTCAGAAGAGGGAAGCGGAAAGAAGTATGTGATCGGTCTTGCCATGAACACACAGACCAACCCATTCTTTGTGGATGTAAAGGACGGTGTCCAGAAGGCCGCTGACGAGCACGGTATTGAACTGTATATTACCGACGCCCAGGACGATCCCACCATCCAGATGAAGGATGTGGAGAACCTGATTACAAAGAAGCCGGATGCCATCATCATCGATACATGTGATTCCGACGCTATCGTTTCCTCCATCGAGGCATGCAACGATGCAGGGATTCCTGTATTTACCATGGACCGCGAGGCTAACGGCGGCGAGGTTATTTCACACATTGGCTACGACGCTATCAAGTCAGGCCGTATGGCAGGACAGTACCTGGTTGACACCTTAGGCGGAAAAGGCAAGATTGTTGAGATTCAGGGCATCATGGGAACTAACGTTGCCCAGAACCGTTCCCAGGGCTTCAACGAAGTGATGAAGGACAACCCGGACATGGAAATCGTGGCCTGCCAGGTGGCTGATTTTGACAGAGCCAAGGGCATGAGCGTTATGGAGAATATTCTTCAGGCCAATCCGGAAATCGACGGACTTTATGCCGCAAATGACGAGATGCTTTTAGGCGCATTAGAGGCAATGGAAGCAGCAGGCAGAACCGATGAAATCGTAAAAATCGGCTGTGACGCCATCGACGACACACTGGATGCAATGAAGGTCGGCAAGGTTGACGCAACCATCGCAGAACCGCCATTCTTCTTGGGAAAGGCCATCCTTAACACTGCCTATGATTATCTGGAAGGCAAGCAGGTTGAGCCTTATGTAATCCTGGACAACCAGCTTGTAACACAGGATACAGTGGACAGCCTGGTAACAAAGGAATAATTTACCGGCATCACTTGTACATAGGAAACAGAATATTTTCCGGCCATCGGCTCATACTATGAGGGTACAAATGAAGTACGAATCAGAAACAGGTGAGTCCATGGAAAAGCCGGGTAAGAAACTGAAGAAATTATTAATTATAACAGGAACCACGGGAGCGGTGTATGCAGGATTTAAATATCTGCTGCCCCTCGTGGCTCCTTTTTTCGTGGGTTATATCCTGGCTCTTGTGCTGCGGCCGTCGGCCAGGTTCCTGTCCTACCGGATGAGGATAACAGTGAGGGGAAAACGGCATCATATGCCCATCGGCGTCATCGGCGGCGTGGAATTCCTGGCGGTTCTGTCCGTCCTGGGAGTGGTGCTCTACAGGGGCGCTCTAAAGCTGTGCTCAGAGGGGAAACTACTTATGGTGCAGCTTCCGGTATGGCTGGAACAGTTTGATCTGTGGCTCACAGGAAACTGCCACAGGGTGGAGCATGCCATGGGGCTGAGGCCGGGATGTGTGGCCGACATGGCCGGGGATATGCTATATCACATGGTAGATACATGCAAAACAGCTGCCATGCCTTTTCTCATGGCCAACTCCATGTCCGTGCTCAGCTGTCTGGCAAAAGCAGCCATCGTAAGCTTGGTGGTGTTTTTGGCAGCTATATTAAGCCTGCAGGAAATGGAGGACCTGCGGGACCGCCGGGACCAGTCCGTCTTCCGTAAGGAATTTAATATGATAGGAAACCGCCTGGTGCAGACAGGAAAGGCCTGGTTCAGAAGCCAGGGAATCATTCTCTTTATTACAACAGGGCTGTGTATCGGGGGAATGTTCCTGATCCGCAATCCGTATTACATCATGGCAGGCATTGGAATCGGTATACTGGATGCTCTTCCTATATTTGGAACCGGCACGGTGCTGATACCCTGGGCTGTCCTTCGGCTGGCTGTTGGGGACTGGAAGCAGGCGCTGGCACTCACCGCCCTTTATCTGGTGTGCTATTTTGTGCGTCAGATCCTGGAAGTGCGGATGATGGGCGGACAGGTGGGGCTGTCTCCCCTTGAGACGCTGGCGTCCGTGTATGTGGGATTGGAATTGTTCGGATTTTTTGGTTTCATACTGGGACCGCTGGGATTGCTGCTGACAGAGGATATGGTGGAGGCGTGGACGAAAGAGGTGGAAAGGGAGACATAGAAAGAGAGACATAGAAAGAGGGGGACTGTCTGAGCGGTTAGGGTTTGTCTGCCGCAGAATCTTCATATGGCGATTCTGTGGTTGACAAAGTCCCAAAACTGACGTAAAATCATTCTTACATAAAGAAATGACCAATTCATAGATATGACATGGAAAGGGAACAGTAAGCGTGATTGCACGTCACAGAGAGAGGACCGCAGGTGAGAGGTCCTTACGGTTGGCAGATGCTGAACCCGCCCTGGAGTCCTGTATGATGAATGCAGCGTATGTCCGGCGTTAACGGATGATGAGAGAACCATGAGGGCGCGCAGATGGCGGGAATGAATTTTCAGACACGCTTTAAGCCCGATGGTTAATAAGGGTGGTACCGCCGAGTCATTCGGTCCCTTGTGCACGCGGCACAGGGGATTGGGTGGCTCTTTTTATTTCATAATGTAAGATATGCAAGGGTCAATGTAAATAACGAAAAGGAGAAAAATCATGGCAGACAACAAGAAAATGGTAGAGGCCATCACATCCATGGATGAGGATTTCGCCCAGTGGTATACGGATGTGGTAAAGAAGGCGGAGCTGTGCGATTATGCCAGCGTCAAGGGATGCATGGTGATTAAGCCGGCCGGCTATGCAATCTGGGAGAACATCCAGAAGGAAATGGACAGAAGGTTTAAGGAGACAGGGGTGCAGAACGTATACATGCCTATCTTCATACCGGAGAGCCTGTTAGAGAAGGAAAAGGACCATGTGGAAGGATTTGCGCCTGAGGTGGCATGGGTAACTCATGGAGGACTGGAGGAACTTCAGGAGCGCATGTGCGTAAGGCCTACCTCTGAGACTCTGTTCTGTGATTTTTACGCAAAGGACATCCACTCCTACCGCGACCTTCCCAGAGTCTATAACCAGTGGTGTTCCGTTGTGCGCTGGGAAAAGACTACACGTCCGTTCTTACGCTCCAGGGAGTTCCTGTGGCAGGAAGGCCATACGGCCCATGCGTCAGCCGAGGAGGCCGAGGCCAGAACAATTCAGATGCTGAACCTGTATGCGGACTTCTGTGAGGAAGTGCTGGCCATTCCTGTCATTAAGGGTCAGAAAACCGATAAGGAGAAGTTTGCCGGAGCAGAGGCAACCTACACCATAGAATCTCTGATGCATGATGGAAAAGCCCTGCAGTCAGGTACCAGCCATAACTTCGGTGACGGATTTGCAAAGGCATTTGACATCCAGTTTACGGACAAGGATAATACATTAAAGTATGTACACCAGACATCCTGGGGCGTGAGCACCCGTATCATCGGCGCCATCATCATGGTGCACGGCGATGACAACGGTCTGGTGCTTCCTCCGAGAATCGCTCCGGTCCAGATTATGGTGGTACCGGTACAGCAGCAGAAGGAAGGCGTGCTGGATAAGGCATATGAGCTGAAGGAGCGCCTTACAAAGGCAGGATTCGCCGTAAAGGTGGATGATACGGACAAGAGCCCGGGCTGGAAGTTCGCTGACTGTGAGATGCGCGGCGTGCCTCTTCGTGTGGAGATTGGGCCAAAGGATATGGAGAAGAACCAGGCAGTGCTGGTGCGCAGAGACAACCATGAGAAGAGCTTCGTATCCCTGGATGAACTGGAGTCAAGAGCAGGCGAAATGCTGGATACCATCCATGACGCCATGCTGGAGAAGGCAAGGAAGCACAGGGATGCCCACACCTATACAGCGGCCGGTTGGGATGAATTTGTGGATACCGTCAACAATAAGCCGGGCTTTGTAAAAGCCATGTGGTGCGGCTGCCTGGAGTGTGAGGAGAAAATCAAGGAGGTGGCCGGAGCCACATCCAGATGCATACCCTTTGAGCAGGAGAACCTGTCCGATAAATGCGTTTGCTGCGGGAAGCCGGCGAAGAAGATGGTTTATTGGGGCAAGGCGTACTAAAGAAGTAAATAGATATGGCAGATGCAGGAGTGGACCTGCATCTGCCATTTTCCATACCCGCTGAATATGTTGTTATAATATGTGGTTAAAATATTTCTGGAAAAGGACAGGAAAAGCTGATAGAATAAGACCGTGGCAGTGTTAATCATAAAATGAATATAGTATGAGGAAGCAGACAGACATGGAAATCAGAATACCCGTTCCCGCAGAGGAGATTATTAATAAACTGAATGAACACGGATATGAGGCATACGTGGTAGGCGGATGCGTCAGGGATATGCTTTTGGGCAGGGAGCCGGGGGACTGGGATATCACCACCAGCGCCCTGCCGGGGCAGGTAAAGGAGGTGTTCCGGCGTACTGTGGATACCGGCATACAGCACGGCACAGTGACCGTGATGATGGGGAAGGAGGGGTATGAGGTAACAACTTACCGTATTGACGGAGAGTACTCGGACGGACGCCATCCCAACAGTGTGGAGTTCACTCCGGATTTGGTGGAGGATTTAAAACGCCGGGACTTTACCATCAATGCCATGGCCTATAACAGCCATACGGGATTTGTAGATAAATTCGGAGGTGTGGAGGATTTGGAGAAGGGAATCATCCGGTGCGTGGGGGAGCCCATGGACCGCTTTACAGAGGATGCCCTCAGAATCCTGCGGGCCATCCGTTTTTCGGCCCAGCTGGGCTTCTCCATAGAAGAACGCACCTATGAGGCCATCAGGACAATTGCGCCTAACATGGTCCATGTGAGTAAGGAACGGATTCAGGTGGAGCTGACCAAGCTTCTGCTGAGTTCCCATCCGGATTATATCCTGCGGGTGTATGAGACCGGAATCAGTCCCTATGTGTCAGAGAAATTTCACGGGGCTTATGCCGGGGAGTCAGGGAATTGGGCTGTGCCGTCCATTCCCGCCGGAATTCCGGCAGTAAAGCATATGCGCTGGGCTGCTTTTTTGAGGGATTGCAGCGCTTCCCGGGCAGCGGATATACTGAAGGATTTAAAGCTGGACAATGACACCATCTACAGGGTAAGAACCCTGGTGGAGCGGCAGGGTAAGAAGGTGGGACTTCAGGACAGTATGGAAGATGGCATGAGGGATGTCATAAAGGATGGCAGGGAGCCGTCCAGGGCATCCATCCGCCGTGCCATGAGCCAGATGGAGCCGGAGCTGTTTGATGATTTGCTCACACTTAAGATGTGCCTTTCTGAGGCAGCATCCAATGACGGGGAATTGCGGTGGCTGCGCCAGGTCAGAGATTTGACAGAGGAAATTCGCAGGAACGGAGATTGCATCAGCCTGAAGACCCTGGCTGTCTCGGGTCATGACATTATGGGTGCAGGGGTGAAGCCTGGCAGGGAAGTGGGCAGCACGCTGGCCCGGCTTCTGGATATGGTATTGGAGGAACCTCAGAGGAATACGAAAGAGTACCTGCTTGCCCATCTGGAACAGAAGAAGGGGCAGGCAGGTATCTGACACATATGGAAATTTAGTGTGACCGGCCGCGGGTTTAATAGTTTCATGAAACAGAGATTAGCCTTGCCTTAGGGCGATTACCTTATCCATGAATTCCTTTGTTCTGTCATAGCTCACAGGATTCTTCCAATTATTTCCTTCTTTAAACCAGCTTCCGATAATGGCGCCGTCCGCGGCTGTCAGGAGTTCGTTTACATTACTGCTGTTAAGGCCGCTGCCTATGAGTATGGGAAGCGAAGTGGATTTTTTGCATTTTGATATGTTTTCCACGGATGGTGGGGTACCTGTATCAAATCCTGTGACAATGACTGCGTCACCATCCTGGGATTCGATATCCATGGCCTGTTCCGCTACGCTCCGGTCGTGGATGATGTAATGACTTCCGTGTTTGACGTTCACATCACACAGGGCCAGAATCTGGTCAGCCTTTAGCCGGCTCCTCATGCGGGACACATTGGCGCCCATGGCATTGATGAAGCCGGATTGGGATACAAATGCATTACACCATTCGAATACACGTATCCAGCTTGCTCCGGCTGCTACCGCGCAGGCCATTGCACAGTCGGCGCCATTCATGTGGCATTCGGCTCCAACCGGAATGGAGACTTTATCGCGGACCGCATGGATTCCAACTGCCAGGGCAGCGGCGGTTTCATATCCGATATTCTCACTGCGCAGATAGGGGATATCCCACATATTTTCCACCTGGACACCGTCCACACCAGCCTGCTCCAGTATGGCGGCCTCCTCCAGCGCGATGGAAATAATCTTATCCATTCCCATGTTTACCGGGTCATATTTGGGGGAGCCGGGAAGCGGCCTTAAATGTACCATGCCGATAATTGGCTTATCCACCTTAAAAACATCTTTTAATTTACCCATAATTATATTACCTTTCGTTGATACAGGAAATGTCCGTCTTAAAATAATTGTAGCTTCTCTCCACATCAAGTCCGATGAGTTCATTCATTCTCTTTTGTATCTTTATGTACAGCTGTAATTCCTCATCTGTGAAATTATACAGCTCTTTTGAGTTGTGCTCATAAGACATACGGTCAAAATTTTCATGGTGGTCGTAGACAATGAGACCTTCCTCCGTTAGATGAAGTTTATATTCCCTGTTGTTTTTCTGGTTGCGGGTCTGTTTGACCCAGTTTTTTCCAACTAATTTTTTTACCATCTGGGAACAGGCGCTTTTTGTTTTTTTCAACAGTTTGGACGCCTCTGTCACGGTAATGCCATCATTCTGGCCGATACACTGAATAAGATGGGCCTCTGATTGGTACAGGACGGCATTTCCATAGTCATGGGGGAGACTGTCATACTCGTTCATTAGCTGATTTGTCAGTTTCAATTCTGTCATCATATCACAATATAATAAATATCTCCTATTATCCATGCTCTCTCTCCCTTTGGCTCGTAAAAATACTATATAGTTTATTATAATACATTTTCCTCAAAAGGAATAGAGATTTGCGCCCCCCTGTGCTGTACGCAGTATGCAGCGGCGCGGTTGGCATAGTCGATGGACTCCCGGAATGAGTAACCCTGTGACAGTTTTGCAGCCATACTGCCGATGAAAGTATCACCTGCTGCAGTCGTATCAACGGCATTGACCCGGAGACCCTCCACGGAAGTGACTCTGCCCTTGTATTCATAGACAACACCACGGCTTCCCAGGGAAATCACAGGCATTCTTATGCCCTTCTCCTTGAGAATATGTATGGCCTGTACCGCATCTTTTTCTGTCTCCACCCTGACACCGGTCAGCATTTCTGTCTCCACTTCATTGGGCTTCAGTATATCAATTCGGCCGGCAATTTCAGGCGAAAGCTTAGAGTAGTCCTTGGAGGAAGGATCTACAATCAGAATGCAGTTATTCTGCCGGGCCATAAGGGAAATTTCTTCAAGTAATTGGCTGCTGTGCTCCAGGGTGGTCATGACTATACTGCTGTCCGTAAACAGATGGGCATAGGACTGTACATCCTGGGGGGTTACTCTGGCATTGACGCCAAGAGAGCAGACACATTTATTATGCCCTTCCGTATCCACCCACACAAAAGCCACGCCTGTTTTGGCATCCTTATCAATCTTTAACTGGCTGGTATCTATATGGTCCCTTTGAAAGCTGTGAATCAACTGATGGGCATACTCGTCAGCCGCAATTCTGCCAATCAGCGTCACATTGCCCCCGGACCTGGCAGCGGCAACAGACTGGTTGCCGCCTTTTCCTCCCGGATTCACATTATAATCCTCATAGGTATAGACCGTTTCGCCCATTGCCGGTATTTTATCGCAGCGTATGGAGATGTCCATGATAAGCGAACCAAAGCAGATGATATTCTTTTTAGTTTTAATATCCATCTTACCGCCTCCCTAATCCAAATAGCTTAAAAACTGTGTGATTCTGTCATTATGCAGATTTACAAGCTCGTCATAACTTCCTTTTGCCAGAATTTCGCCCTTTTCCACGAATACGACCTCTTCGCTGACTTCTCTGGCAAAGGACATATTATGTGTCACGACAATGATGGTATACTCCTCCTGTGACAGTTCCTTAATCAGGCTCAGTACCCCGGCGCCCAGCTCAGGGTCAAGGGCGCTTGTGGGTTCGTCAAACAGAAGGATTTCCGGCTTCATGGCTAAGGCCCTTGCAATGGCGATTCTCTGCTGCTGTCCTCCGGAGAGCTGGTGGGGATAGCTGTCTTTTTTGTCCTCCAGCCCCACCCGTTTTAAAAGCTCCATGGCATCCTGGCAGGCCTCGTCCTTGCTTTTTTTCAGCACGGTGACCGGCCCTTCCATGATGTTTTCAAGGGCGGTCTTGTGCGGAAAAAGATTGAAGCTCTGAAAAACCATACCTGTTTTCTTGGTAAAGGCAGTTTTCTGGTGTTTGGGAAGTTTCCTGGAAAAATCCAACGCTTTTCCATCCAGGCTGATAGAACCTGAATCCGGTGTTTCCAGAAGATTGATGCACCGAAGCAATGTGGATTTTCCTGAGCCGGAGGAACCTATGATAGCCATGGTCTTGTGCGATTCGATTTCCAGACTGATGTCCTTCAGCACATGATTATCTCCAAAATATTTGTTTAAATGTTTTATCTGCAGCATATGGCACCTCCCTAGACCTGCGTATCTGTAATTTCTTTGATTTTTTTCTTATCCGTAGGAGTCAGCATGAGTTTATTTTCTATCCGGTTCTGCACATAATTCAGGACCGTACAAAATATAAGGTAAATAAATCCGACCTCAATGTACATGAGAAGAGGTTCATAATTCCTGGCGGTTATTCTCTGGGTAGTCAGGAACATCTCAGGAATGGTTATGTTGGCCGCGAGGGATGTATCCTTAACAAGGGCAATAAAGCTGTTAAAGAGAGGCGGTACGGATATCTTAAACGCCTGGGGAAGTATGATTCTTAAAAGCTGCTGGGGATAGCTCATTCCCAGTGACATGGCCGCCTCCCACTGGCCTTTGGGTATGGACAGGATGGCGGCCCTGATTATTTCTGAGCTGTAAGCACCGATGCTTAAGGTAAAAACCAATATTCCTGAAGGCATTGGATTAATGACAACGCCTACTTTGGGAAGTCCGAAAAATACAAGGAACAACTGCACAAGCAGAGGAGTGCCGCGTATAATCCAGACATATAACTCACAGATTTTGTTTAAAACCGGCACCTTGGATATGCGGATAATGGCTACGAAGACCGCTAACGTTGTTCCAAGGGCGAATGAAATCAATGTCAGAGGTATCGTAAAAGAGATTCCCGCTTTTAAAATAGGCCAAAATGATGAGGTTAATATTTCGATTGAACGTGCATCCATTTCATTCACCCTCCTGATATGTTACTGCTGGATTTCTTCCAAGGTAAGCTCTTTGGAGAAATCCTTACCTAAATATTTGTTGGAAAGTTCAGTAAGTGTTCCGTCTGCCTTGAGTTCTGCGACTGCTTTGTTGACAGCCTCCACAAGATCATCATTTCCCTGGGGAATCGGTACTGCTACTGTGTCGGCCTGCTCTAAAACAGCGGCAATCTTGATTGGAGTATCGGGTTTCTGTGTCAGGAAGTCATTAAATGCTATTGTATTGTTAATGACACAGTCGGTCCTTCCTGCTAATAATAATTCGATGTCCTTGCTGAAGGTGTCGGAGGCAGTGATGTCCATGTTATATTTTTCCGCAATCAATGCATAGTTGCTGGATACATTTAAAGAGGTTTTCTTCCCGTTGGCACTGTCCCAATCAGTAATGTCGTTATTATCTGTCTTGGTGATGAGTGCAATGTAACTGTAGAGGTACGGGGCGGAAAAATCATATTTTGCTTTCCTCTCGTCCGTGACACCTACCTGGTTCAATACCAAATCAACCGTGCCGGTGTCCAGTGAAGTGAGAAGGCCTTCCCAGGTAATCTCGGAGAATTCGGTTTTAACCCCCATTTTTTCACCGATGGCCCTGGCTACCTCCACATCATATCCGCACAGCTCATTATTGTCGTCATGATACGTAAACGGTTTATAGGTTCCTTCTGTACCTACTTTTAAGACACCGCTTTCAAGGATTTTTTCATACCGCGTTTTTTCAGCGGAAGCAGCAGCTGTCTCTTCCGGCTTCTGATCCTCTTTTGGTTCCTCCTTTTGGTCCCCGCCCTTTGTTTCTGCTGCAGTGGCTGCGGCGGGCTGGGTCGTGGCCGGCTTCTGTCCGCCGCACGCTGCCAGGGAAGCAGTCATGGCAAATAACGCGGCTGTCAGGATTAGATTTCTTTTTTTCATGGATTTGTCCTCCTTAGTTAAAAATATGGTTTATTTTGTTTAATAAAGTATCAATAATGGAACGAGGTACTGCTGCATTCAGACGTATGAATCCTTCTCCATTTTCCACGAACTGGTCCCCGCCTTCAATTATTAATCCGTTTTCAATGAAGCGGTTCTCGATCTCACCATGGTCTGGGCCCAGGTTTTCAATGTTAATCCAGGCGAGATAGGTGGCCTCCGGAATCTGGAAACCGATTGCGGGAAGGTTGGCTTTTAAATACGTCTCCATCCGGCGGAAGTTTTCAGCCAGGTACTGGTTTAATTCATCCAGCCATGGTTCTCCCTTTTCGTAGGCCGCTGTGGCCGCCGCTGCGGAAATAGGGTTGGGCAGGTAGTGATACAGGCTGTTCCAACGGTCACGGATGCCCTGGTCCGGTATGATGATGTTTGCCAGGTGGTTTCCCGCCAGGTTAAAGGTCTTACTGGGGGCTGTGCATGTAATGAGCCGTTTCATGTCCGGATACAGGCCGGCCAGAGGTGTATGGCAGATGCCCGGGCGGAGTATGTCATTGTGAATCTCGTCACAAATGATGAACAGATCATGTTTCCGGCAGATGTCCATAATATGACTCAGCTCCTCCTGACTCCAGACGCGCCCGGTAGGATTATGGGGACTGCATAGTATAAGTACTTTGTTGTTCTCATCCTCAGCTTTCTGCTCCAGGTCTTCAAAATCAATGGTAAACAGGCCATGGCTGCAACAAAGTCTGGTATATACGGGAATCATTCCTGTGTTCCTGATGGAATTAAAGAATGGTTTATAGGCCGGGGTATGTATGATGACGCCGTCTCCGGGCCTGGCAATCAGTGACAGGGCATGGGACAGCGCGGGAACCACGCCTGAATCCACCACAATTTCGTCCGGTGTAATATGCCAGTGATGACGCTTTTCCATCCAATGGCAAACTGCCTGATAATAGGATGCATCATAGATATCCGTATAACCAAAGATACCTTCATCCACACGTTTGTGCATAGCGGCTATGATTTCCGGTGCTGTCTTAAAATCCATATCCGCAATCCAAAGGGGTATGCTGTTATCAGGTGCCTTGGGGGCAAACTTTTTTAAACCATCGTATTTTTCGCTGTCCGTGTGCCATCTGTTGATGACTGTGTCAAAATCATATAACATAATTGTCCTCTTTTAGATTAAGTATATTTACTGTTAACTATATTAACTGTTAATTATCTTAATTATAAACACATCGCATAAAATAAATCAATACTCAATTTAAAATTAGTACATATTACACAATACATTGGCGCATATCTATGCATTATGCCGAAAAGGGAGTATCATTTTCCGAAGAAACCTCCTTGCAGGCATTGTATGGAAAAAATAGCACGGCAAAAAATACAAAGAAGAATCTCCGCCTCATCTTGCAACATCTCTGATAATCCGATATAATAACTTTGGGGTTCGCGCATGTCGCGTGAGAATGAAAATCAATATAATGGGGAATACATATTGTACGGGCATTTCCCCTAAGAACAAGGAGGATTTAAAATGAACGTAATCAGCACAGAAAAGGCACCAGGCGCAATCGGACCATACTCCCAGGGATTTGAGGTTAATGGAGTTATCTACACATCCGGTCAGATACCGGTAAATCCGGCAGACGGCAGCGTTGCAGAGGACATCGCGGGACAGGCTGAGCAGAGCTGCAAGAACGTAGGCGCCATCCTGGAAGCAGCAGGCAGCGGCTTTGACAAGGTATTTAAGACCACCTGCTTCCTGGCAGATATGGGCGATTTTGCAACATTTAACGAAGTATATGCTAAGTATTTCACTTCCAAACCAGCCAGAAGCTGTGTGGCAGTTAAGACCCTTCCAAAGGGCGTTCTGTGTGAAATCGAGGCAATTGCTGTTAAATAAGGATTGACCTGACATACGCATCAAAAGCCGCAAATCTCTGCATTTTGCCGGGAAGAGCGGTTTTTTTGACCCCGTCGGCGCTCCGTAAGAGAAGGAAGAGTGGAATGGATAAAAAAACGATTCTGAAAAAAGCGGTTAAGATGCTTCTGGTATTGGGACTGGCAGGATGTCTGGTTCTGTTCCTCATAAACCTGTACATGATCCGGAGAGAAAAACCCAATATCATCAGTGCGGATGATGCGGCAGCCCTTGGAGATGTGGACTGCATCATGGTACTGGGCTGCAGTGTCAGGCCCGACGGCACGCCATCCGGCATGCTTCGGGACAGGCTGGACAAGGGAATAGAGCTGTATGAGGGCGGTGTGTCGGACCGCCTTCTCATGAGCGGAGACCATGGGCGCGCGAACTATGACGAGGTAAACCGGATGAAGCAGTATGCCATTGATGCGGGCATTCCTTCCGGGGACATTTTCATGGATCACGCAGGATTCTCCACCTATGAGAGCATGTACCGGGCCAGGGACATTTTCCAGGTAAAGAAGATTATCATTGTTACCCAGCGCTATCATATGTACCGGGCTCTTTATGTGGCGCGGGCCATGGGGATGGAGGCATACGGCGTGGAGTCAGATCCCAGGCAGTACGGCGGCCAGAAAATGAGGGACCTGAGAGAACTGCTGGCCAGACCCAAGGATTTGATTTATACCATTGTAATGCCTAAGCCCACCTATCTGGGAGATGCCATACCAGTCAGCGGAGACGGCAACGTTACCAATGATAAGGAAGAAAAGCGGGATAGGAACGAGTCCGTTCAGAAGTGAGATATATCCGGAGGACATAAAATACCCCTGAAAACAGCTTATGGGTATGAATCAGCTGTTTTCAGGGGTATTTTGTAACAGTTCACGTAACAATGTCAGTTAGTTAAGATAGAATGTTTTAGATTTTACAGATGCATTGGGTTGGGGAGCGAACCAATCTATTGATTATGGAGAGATTTTTTCCATCTTCCGGGGTTCTGTTGCCATGATGTATTATTTTATGGCATGGCAAACAAACAGATTTGCACCTGCTTTTTAAATCTGCTATGATAAATAGGGTGGCTTTGCCTTATGCGGCTCTGTATGCAAAGTATTTTGGCCGGCGGAAGTGGGCAGTCTTAAGCCTTGGAAAGGTCCTGTCTTGTCGGATCGGAATTAATTCCTTCTGCAATAAAGCCACCGTGTTGATACCGTCTTCCTCCGCGGCCAGGCGGAGGAAGACCCTGCAAATATGGGCAGCCATGGAGAAATTCACCTTATAAGTATGTTTTGTATCGTGCTTTTCGAGGATTACAGACTGCACCATGGCTTCTGTGATGTTATAAACAATAAGTTTTGCCCAGACTTCCTGTTCCACGTGTTCCGGTCTGCAGGAATGGAAACTGC
>CDZO01014152.1_pt1 | contig 61245 bp, 61 predicted proteins | sample 480641 | NCBI WGS metagenome assembly CDZO01 (sample SAMEA3182088, study PRJEB8094) | gut metagenome | biome: human; feature: gut; material: Stool; isolation source: human stools | place: Canada | collected 2013-02-05
AAGGACCTGAGCTATACAGTACAGCATGTGGTGAACGGAGAGGTAAGGGATACCTTCACAGAAGAATTGACGGTGCAGGTACTGCAGCCGGATACGCTGGTAAGAAACGAAACACTTGAAGCAGACCAGAATTACGAAGGTTATGCAAAGAGCGGAGTAGCATATGCGGACGGAAGCGCAGTGGAAGGTAGCGAGATAGAAAACGGTGCAACAATCATAGTAAGCTATGAGATAGACGCGACGCAGACAAAGGACCTGAGCTATACAGTACAGCATGTGGTGAACGGAGAGGTAAGGGATACCTTCACAGAAGAATCGACGGTGCAGGTACTGCAGCCGGATACGCTGGTAAGAAACGAAACACTTGAAGCAGACCAGAATTACGAAGGTTATGTGAAGAGTGAAGTGGCTTATGAAGACGGAAGCTCTGTAGATGGAAATGAAATAGCAAGCAAATCTGTATTAATAGTAAGTTATGAAGTTGACAAGAACGGAGATAAAATTCCGGACAAATATCAGACGATTTTTAAATATGAAAGTGCAGATTTAACAAAGGGAACCGTAAGCGTAACCACTGAAGAAGTGCATACTTTTAGGGACATAGATGGGAATTTCACAGAGAAGACACCAATAAGCCCAGATGGAGCAACTGCAACAGCAAAAGATGGTAACGCATTTGAGTACTGGATAGACACCGAAACAAAGGATCCAACATCTGACATGAGTATTCTGAAGTCAAGGCAATACTTAGAAGATACTACCTTCACAGCATACTTTGATGTAGACGAGAGGGGAAATGCCCCAGACGGAAATGAACCTGACGGAGTACCGGATAAGTATGAAACAATCTTCGTATACAAGAGTGCAGATGTAACAAAGGGTACAGTAGATGCAGATCCACTTAAGGCAGAAGTTCATGTATTTAAGGACGCGGATGGCAACTACACAGAAAAGACGCCAGTTAGCCCGAAGGGAGCAAATGCAATAGCACTGGATGGTTTTGCATTTGACTACTGGACTGATAGCGAAGTAAATGACTACACTCCAGACATGTCAAAGATGAAGTCAAATACCTATCTGGTAGATACCACTTTCACAGCATACTTTGATGTTGATGAAATCGGTACAGAAGAACCAAACACACCAGACAAAGTACCTGATAAGTACCAGATTATGTTCCAATATGTATCGGAAGACACAAATCATGGAACAGTATCAGGAGCGGTAACCGAAGTCAAGACTATCTATGAAATTGTTACAGGAGAAGATGGTAATGACCACAGGGAACTGAGACCTGCAAGACCGAACGCTAACGTAACAGTATCCGGCATTGGAAGTTATTCTTTCAATAACTGGACAGATGGAAGCAGGAGCTATGCTAACGCAGATGAAATCAAAGCTGCGGGGTTCACACAGAGCACAACCTTTACCGCACAGTTTAATTATAACGGCGGTGGAGGCGGAACCGGCGGCGGTGGAGGCGGAACCAGTGGTGGCACCACAGGCAATAGACGCTACACAAGTACACCTGGTGGCCCAGGCTTTACAACCATCACCCCGGAAGATGTGCCGTTAGCACCTCTTCCAGAATCACCAGTAGATGTAACCTTAATCGATGACGGTGAAGTACCGTTGGCACCACTGCCAAAGACAGGTCAGACATCTATGAGAACCACATTGACCATGATGTTATCAGGAATCTTCGTTGCGGTAACAGCGTTAAGCAGGAAACGTAAAGAAGAGGATTCATAACGGTCCATTACAGTCAATGTAAAAACAAAATAGCAGTATAACAGGAACCCCTGGCCAATATGGTCAGGGGTTCTTTTACAATCAAATTTGCAGTCAAATTAAATAACTCAAACTTCCCATAGCTAAAATGGGATTGCTCCTTGAAAACTCAATACTTTAGAACACAAAATAGCTTTCAGGCAGCCGACTGAGCATCAGAAAGCGCATCCTGCATGTATTTTGGAAGATGCCCGATAAAGCTGGATGTGATTCTTCCAGCTGTGCCGGCTTAAATCTACAGACTTTCCCCGTTCGTCTCAATCACTTTCTTATACCAGTCAAAGGAATCTTTCTTACTGCGCTTCAGCGTACCCTTTCCTTCGTTGTCCTTGTCCGCATAGATGAATCCGTAGCGCTTCTTCATCTCGCCGGTGCTGGCGCTTACCAGATCAATACAACCCCAAACCGTATAGCCCAAAAGCTCCACTCCATCCTCATTGACCGCATCCTTCATGGCCTGAATATGCGCCCTTAAATAGTCAATGCGGTAATCGTCATGGATCGCTCCGTTCTCGTCCGGCGTGTCCACCGCGCCCAGGCCGTTCTCTACGATGAACAGCGGCTTCTGGTAGCGGTCGTACAGGCTGTTCATGGTGATGCGAAGGCCCAGCGGATCAATCTGCCATCCCCACTCGCTCATTTTCAGGTACGGATTGCGCATGGAGGCCATCACGTTGCCCGCGGTCTGCTTACTCAGCTCCGGATTGGCGCTGGTCAGACGGGATGCGTAGTAGGAAAATGAGATAAAGTCCACTGTGTTTTCCTTAAGAACAGAAAGGTCTTCCGGCCCCATAACAAGCTTCACTCCCGCTTTTTCCATGCGTTTTCTCGCAAAGGGCGGGTATTCGCCGCGGGACTGTACATCGATAAAGAAGTAGTTGTCCCGATCCCGTCCCATGGCCGCCCACACATCCTCCGGGGCGCAGCTGTAGGGATAAAAGCTTCCTGCCGCCAGCATACAGCCTACCATGCAGCCCGGCATCATCTCGTGAGCCATCCTGGTTGCCAGGGCGCTTGCCAGCAGTTCATGATGAGCCGCCTGGTACTTCACCTGGGTCTCGTTCTCTCCCGGCTCAAACACAAGACCTGCGCCCATAAAGGGTAGGTGAAGCAGCATGTTGATCTCATTGAAGGTCAGCCAGTATTTTACCTTCCCTTTCAATCTGGTAAACAGGGCGCGGCAGAAATTCAGGTAGAAATCCACCAGCCTCCGGTTTCTCCAGGAACCGTACTCCGTTACCAGGTGCATGGGCACATCAAAGTGACAGATAGTGACCAGCGGTTCAATGTTGTACTTAAGGCAGGTGTCAATCAGCTTCTCATAGAAATCCAGTCCCTTTTCATTAGGCTGTTCCTCGTCCCCCATGGGGAATATCCTGGACCAGGCAATGGAAAAACGATAGCATTTGAATCCCATCTCCGCAAACAGACGGATATCTTCTTCATAGTGATGGTACATATCAATGGCTTCATGGGAGGGATAGTAATGGTCGCTGTCACAGGTCAGCATCTTCATCCTGCCGCTCATGACCGCACGCCTGTCTGCCCCTGCCGGAAGCACATCCACGTTAGCAATTCCTCTTCCGTCCAGGTCGAATCCGCCTTCACACTGGTTTGCCGCCGTAGCGCCTCCCCACAAAAATCCTTCTGGCATTTTGCTCATGATGATTTCCTCCTTCCATATCTCTTTTACATAACTACAAGCAGTTCATCCGCCACATCCACCGTTCCAGAAGCGCTGGTTACAATGTCCGCAAACTGATTGGTGTTGGTGATGATGACAGGAGTAACCAGGGAATATCCTGCTTTCTGGACAGCGTCCATATCAAATTCCACCAGGATCTGTCCTCTCGTTACCTTGTCTCCTTCTTTCACCTTCTTATCAAAGCCCCGGCCTTCCATCTTCACCGTATCCATGCCGATATGAATCAGAACCTCCACGCCGTCATTGCTGGTGACTCCTACCGCATGTCCGGTGGGGAAGATTGCGGAAACCACTCCATCGCATGGGCTGCATACCTTGCCCTCTGTGGGAATGATTGCCATGCCTTTTCCCATCACTCCGCTGGCGAATGCCTGGTCGTCTACCTGATCTAGCGGGATTACTTCGCCTTTTACCGGAGCAAACACGGATTTGGGAGCGTCCTCATCCACCGAAGCCTTTTTTGCCAGAGTGGTTTTTTTTGCCTTCGGCTCATCATCTGTATAGGTAGCTATTGTCATTACAAAGGCTAAAACCATCGCCACCGCCACTGCGATCACAGCCCAGATTACATTGGACATAGGCTCGCCGTCTTTGACAAATGACATGAATCCGAAGAAGCCCAACGCGCCGGACTGATATCGTAAAACCTTGGCTCCGCCCAGGATACCGCCGCCCACTGCTGCAGCGATACAGGAGATAATGAACGGTTTTTTCTTAGGAAGTGTAATACCGTAAATACAGGGTTCCGTAACACCGAACAGACCGGAAACCAGGGCTGGGAGCGCCAGTGTCTTCATATTCTTATCTTTAGTCTTAATATAAATAGCCGCAACTACCATAGACTGCGCGAACGAAGCCGCAAAGTAAGGAGTCATGAATAAATCGCTTCCATATGTACTGATATTGGCAATTCCGATCGGGATAACCGCCCAGTGCAGACCGAAGATAACCAAGATCTGCCACAACGCGCCAATCAGGATACCGGTTACCACGCCGCCCAGCACCGGAATCGCAAAGATCGCCTGGAAAAACGCGTTCAGCAGGTTGGTAAGGATGCCGGCCACCGGACCAATCACAATAAAAGTCAGCGGAACAATGATAATCACCGTCAAAAACGGTACAAAGAACAGTTTTAAGGTATCCGGAACAATCTTCTTAAAGTATTTTTCAAGCTTCGCTCCCACTCCGGTGGCCACCAGGATTGGAACTACGGATGAGGCGTATCCTGACTTGGGATATACCACCGGGATTCCCAGAAAGGTGGTCTTATAATCCAGAGCCATCAGGGTGCCCTCAAACAGGGTGCCGGTGGTCTCCAGGCCAACCATGGCCGGATACAAAAGGGCAGCCGCGATGCTCATGCCCAGATATGGGTTACATTTAAACTTCTTTGCGCAGGATGCCGCAATGATCATGGGAAGGAAGTAGTAAAATCCATCTCCAATGGCATACATCATCTGGTAAAATCCGCTGTCCTTCACCGATGCTCCGGCAACGAACACCAGCACGGCCAAAAGACCTTTTACAATACCGGCCGCTGCCAAAAATCCCAAGATCGGCTGGAAGGTTCCGGACAGCAGATCCAGCATCCAGGCCCCCCAGGCCATATTTTTGTCGCCTTCTGCTTCTTCGGATTGCGCGCCGGATATATGTGCTTTTTCGCAAACCACCTCATATACCTGCGGCACATGATTGCCGATCACCACCTGATACTGTCCTCCTGACCGCATGACCGTAACGATCCCGTCGGTTGATTTTAACACCTCCGTGTTGGCCTTTGACTCGTCCCTCAGCTGGAAACGCAGCCTGGTAATACAGTGCGTCAGACTTACAATATTTTCCTTTCCACCCACGTTCTGAATGATTATGCGGGCCAGTGCGTCATACTTACTTGCCATGTTCTCTCCTCCTATAGCTTAAGTTCATTTGTCTCGCATGGCTCTGTTGATATTCAAAGTCATGTAAGCAATTTCCTCCATGTTGGGCTGTACCTTCATCTGCTGTAAGATGAATTTTGCAATTTTAGCGCTGCAATCATATGCCGCCGGAAATTTTGTACAAATCAGCGCGCAGATCTCCTCATCCTCACCATGGTGCATCTGATTGGTGATGATTCTTCGCAGCATATGTTTGATATAGACCATCAGTTCCTCAAACGCAAATGACCTGTGGTCCAGATCTTTTTGGAAATGATACTGGATGATATTGATGATATCTTTTGTCATGACAACGATGTCGTAGCCCCTTGAATTGAAATTCCCCATCTCCGCATTGACGATGTGGATGGCGATAAATCCTGCTTCGTCTTCCGAGAGGACTATGTTCAGCTTTTCCACAATAATACTGAGGGCTTCGATTCCCACAGCGTATTCTTCCGGATAGTAATTCTTGATTTCCCACAGAAGCGCATTGGGCAATTCAATGCCCTGATTTTTCCGCTCCACAGCACAGCAAAGGTGCTCTGTCAGTCCGATGTGAATGCTGCGATCCAGCCTGTGACGCAGCTTTTTGTGGGCAATGCTGATAATCTCCTCTGCCGTCTGAATGTACCCATAGGGAATCCCAGCCGCAATTCCGGCAAATTTGGATACTGCTTCTGAGTCCTCCAGGTGAAACTTCTTCTGGATTATGCTTTCATCAAACACGCCTTCGGTTTTGTAGTGAAAACCGATTCCGGTTCCGATCCAGATGGTTTCCCGCCCGCTCTCATCCAATCCACTGACCACATTGTTATTAATGATCTTTGTTATCTCCATAACCAGTCCCTTTTCCCAAAACAAAAGACCGGCATTATCCCAGACTGCTGCATTGTATATACAACAGAATAGGATAACCCAGTCTTGCCTGCTTTACCAGTGACACCTTACGGCTATACCTGACCTTTTGTTTAAATTATATAGTAATATTACCATGCGCGGAGGGGTTGGTCAACTTGTTTTTTTGGCAATTTTACTTTTTCGTGGTAGACTTCCCCCGTTTTTTTGACTTATGTTACATGTCTTCAAATTTTGTAAACCCGACTCTACTTCCACTGTTTTTTCAGTAGCCCTTATGAACGGCATGTAGACGATGAGCTGAAGCACAACATAGCAGTTGTCTTTGATTAGAAAGGCGGAACACTGAATGATTCTACGGACCCGCTGCTGACCTACAGCCTGCAGAAATATGGGGTGATTACAGACAACCTGATTCCTTCACTGGAGGGAAGCGGATTCAGCGGCTGGAAGGTCGTGGAATCCTCGGATGCAGGTTTTAAACCAGATCAGTTATATCAGGCATCAGAAATCAACAACCATGAGTTTACCGGCAATGTTGCCTTTGAAGCGGTTTGGGATATCAATATGTATACTGTAAATGTGGAGATGGTAGACAAGGAAGTTCCGGCGAATGTGCTTGACAGTAAGCTCTGGAGCAGGTGCCCTTTGGGACGGGATCCGGAAGCGGACGGCAGGCTGAACGGACTGATTCCTGAATCAATCGACGGGACAGACGGAAACCATTATATCTATACCGGAATGATGTACAGGTCCTATGAGCCTGTACAGGGTGTTAGGAAAAATGGAACCGCGGTAACACTCCGGATATCAGAGGAAACAGCGGTGAGGTTCTGGCGGAAGCGGCGGCTCAGGAGGCGGATCCGGCAGAAGGTATGTATCCGCAGATGCAGGTCCAGGAGTAGTTGCCTTGGAGGAAACCCTGTTCCGCTGGCCGAGGCCCCGGAGAACAGGTATGGCAGTTATTGATGACGGATTAAATAAGCCTCATTAAATAAAGCATAATAAATAAGGCATAATATAAACCATAAAGTGAGGGGACACAGCAGTATGGAGGAATTCTGTACTGCTGTGTTTTTTATGAAATTTTAATAATTTTTTCACAATCAGACGTGGTGGAAATACCTTTGTATTTGGGATATAATAACCCCACCAAATAACAGGAGGCAATTCATACATGAAACAATTTTATCCCAACCGTTTTAAAGATAAGGTAATCATTCTGACTGGCGCGGCCAGGGGTATCGGTGAGGCCACAGCCATCCGGGCGGCGAAGGAAGGAGCGAAGCTGGTGCTGGCTGACCGGCTGAAGGAGGAGGGAGAGCGTGTACTCAATGCTGTCAGGGCAGAAGGAGGCACAGCCATTTTCCTGAATCTGGATCTGTCCGCGGAGGAGCATGCAGAACAGATGGTGGATGCGGCAGTGAAGACTTATGGACATCTGGACATTGCCATTAACAACGCGGGCGTCATGGGAAATCCCAGTCCGCTCCATGAGTTAGAGCAGGAGCAGATGGACTACACCATGGCGAACAACTTTTATTCCGTATTTTTCTGCTGCAAGCACGAAATCAGGGAATTCATGAAGGAAGGGAATGGGGGCGTCATTGTCAACAATGCATCCATTGCCGGGCTCACAGGCCTTCCGGGCAATCCTGCCTATGTGGCGTCCAAACATGCGGTCAACGGACTGACTAAGAACCTGGCCCTTGATTACGCCAGATACGGAATCCGCATAAACTCAGTCAATCCCGCAGGCACCACCACGCCCATGGTAGCCGAGGCATATGAATATGTGAAGAACCATAGAGAGGCAGCCATCAAAGCCGGTATGGACCCTGCAAAGGCCCAGTCCATGGCCGGACAGAAGCTCACCTCCATGCTGGAACGGGAGGCCACGGCAGAGGAGCAGGCGGCATCCATCCTGTTTTTGGTATCAGATGACGCCACCCACATGACAGGGGCCACGGTACAGACAGACGGAGGATGGACGTCCTTTTAGGAATGCCTGATATATGCTATAATATCCTTATATTTATATATATGATAAGATGATATAGGAGAAAACAGCAGCAAATCGGAGGTATAGTAAAGATGCAAAGCGATATGCAAACTCAGGTGTCCCAATCCCAGGCGGCCCAGTCTCAGGCGACCCAATCCCCGGTTCCTCAGTCCCCGGCTCCCCAGTCCCGGACTCCCCAGCCCAAGACAATGAAAGCCGCCGTCTATCAAGAAAATGGTATCATAACCCTGGAAGACCGGCCTGTCCCCAGGCTGAAGGATCCGCGGGATGCCATCATAAAGGTGACCCTTACCACCATCTGTTCCAGCGATATCCATATTAAACACGGCGCCGTCCCAAGGGCTGTGCCGGGAACCATACTGGGACACGAGTTTGTGGGCATAGTGGAGCAGACCGGGGAGGCGGTAAGAAGGTTTAAGCCCGGAGACAGGGTGGCTGTGAATGTGGAGACATTTTGCGGGGAGTGCTATTTCTGCAAGCGGGGCTATGTCAACAACTGTACCCATGAGCACGGAGGGTGGGCGCTGGGGTGCAGGATTGACGGCGGTCAGGCCGGGTATGTCAGGGTTCCATTTGCTGACAACGGACTAACAAGGATACCCGGTGAGGTGACGGACGAGGCGGCGCTGTTTACAGGGGATATCCTTTCCACCGGTTACTGGGGAGCGTCCCTGGCGGAAATCAAACCGGCGGATACGGTAGCTGTGATTGGCGCAGGTCCTACCGGACTGTGTACCCTGATGTGCGCAAGGCTCTACGGTCCCGGCACGGTCATTGCCATTGATACATCCAATGAGCGGCTGGAGCTGGCTAAGGAACAGGGACTGGCGGATGTCATCCTCAACCCGTTTGAGCAGGATGTGGAACAGGAGATAAGGAATCTGACCCAGGGACGCGGCGCGGATGCCGTACTGGAGGTGGCGGGAGGCAGAGATACCTTCCAGATGGCATGGAAGATTGCCAGGCCCAATGCAGTGGTCTGCGTAGTGGCCCTGTATGAAGAACCGCAGATGCTTCCGCTTCCGGATATGTACGGGAAGAACCTGGTTTTCAAGACCGGCGGAGTGGACGCTTCCTGCTGTGAGGAAATCATGAAACTGATAAAGGCCGGAAAACTGGATACCAGCTGTCTGATTACCCACAGGGCAAAGCTTGAAAACATTATGGAAGCCTATGATGTGTTTGAGAATAAGAGAAACCATGTGATAAAGTACGCAATTGAGGTATCGTAAGGCAGATGGATGTCCTGCGTAATTTGAGGACATTTGCAGACATATAAGAAAGACATATAGGAAAGATATATAAGAAAGAAGGAATGAGTATGGGCAGGAACTGTTGTATTACCATTGAGCGCCAGTACGGAAGCGGGGGAAGGGAGGTGGCCCGCATCCTGTCGGAGCGCCTGGGGATTCCCTGTTATGGGAGGGAGCTTCTGGCAGTGACGGCGGCAGACAATGGAATCAGCATCGAGGAACTGAAAAAGCTGGATGAAAAACGGACGGGAAGCCTGCTTCATGATTTGGTGCTGTATGCCTTCCGGTTCCAGAATTACAATAAGATGCAGGAGCCCTTTGATATCAATAAGGAGGTATCTGACACCATCCGCAGGCTGGCCCGGAAGGGACCATGTATCTTTATCGGAAGATGCGCTGATTTTGCCCTGGACGGAGAATGCGACGTACTTAAACTGTTTATCTACGCTTCATCCATGGAGAAGCGCAAACGCCGTATATGCGAGGTGGATGACATAGCCTTTGAGAAGGCGGAGGAAGAATTACAGAAGAGGGACAGCCAGAGAAGTGACTATTATCACTATTTTACCGGAAAAAACTGGGGGGATATGGAAAATTATGATGCCTGTCTGAATACCTCTGTATTGGGATATGAGGGCTGCGCGGACCTGATTATGAAAATGATGGAATGAGATTGTTGAATGTCATCAAAGGAAGTATAAAAACATTATATGAAAACGCTGCGAAAACGCCGTGATAATGCCGTGAATCAGCCGGATTCCAAAACAGGAAACCAGCTTCTTCACGGCATTTTTCTTCCTCCGCGCCCTGTCAGAAGAACCATCCCGTCAAATAAACGGAGAAATAATAAAAGTTGAGCCGTAATTTTGTGAAAAAAAAACGGGTTGATTTTCATTTGCAAAATGCATATAATATTTGTCAAACACAACAGTTGTTAATTACATATAACAGCCGCACAAAGCATTCCTTACCAGTGTCTGCGGCAGTACCCGCAAGGAGGTGAGTACCATACAGGAAATAGCCACCATGATAGAAAAGAGCAAACGAAGGTTTCTGTGCATTAAATTCAGGGCCTGCGGCCTTTCCTTTTCCGAGGGAATCGCGCTTCTGGTTATAGGCTACAGCAAATACAGCAATCAGGATACCATTTCCAGCCTGTCCGGAATCGATAAATACCAGACAGCCAAGGTATTGGCGGCCATGGAGGAGCGGGGATATATCAGGAGGGAGATTAACCCTGAGAACAAGCGTGAAAAGCTGGTCTGCCTGTCGGAAAAGGGAAAAGAGGCAGCTAATTCACTGAAGGACATCATGGACCAGTGGGAGAAAATCATCTTCGCCGGAATCACGGCCCAGGAGGAACGGGCCCTGGAACGGATTATGTGCAAAATCGTTGGAAATGTAAGGGAGTATGAAAGAAATATTGGAAGGGAGAAACTGTAATAACAATGAAACTGGCAAAATCCAAGAAAAAAATCATAGTGGCAGCGGCGGCTGTTATTTTATGCGCCATTGTCCTGGTGCTCATCTTCGGCCATGTGACAGGGGATGACCTGTTATTTAAGAATAAGAAAAATCTGGTGGTGCAGTCCTATGTGACCATGGACGAGAGCAACATCAACGCTCTGACAGGAGGACAGATTAAGGATGTCCTGGTGGAGGAAGGGGATCTGGTGACAAAAGGCCAGGAACTGGTCCGTCTGGACAGTGATACCCTGATGGCCCAGAGGGAACAGGCCCAGGCAGCTCTGGCCCAGGCCCAGGCATCCTGCCAAAGCCTGTTAAACGGCGCCACAGAGGAACAGATGAAGCAGCTGCAGCTGGCTGTCCAGATTGCCCAGGCGAACCTGGAAAATGCCCAGGCAGCCTATACCAGGATGGAGGCGGATTATGAGAGGACCTTGGCGCTGGTTCCGGCAGGGGCCGTATCCCAGTCCTCTGTGGATGGGCAGAAGGCTGCCCTGGCTTCTGCCAAGGCTGCCCTGGACAGCTCACGCTCCAATCTGGAGATTTCCCGGAGCAAGCTTTCCGAAGCCCAAAACGGAGCCACGCCGGAACAGATTGCCCAGGCCCAGGCCGGGGTGGACCAGGCCAAGGCTGCCCTGAAACAGATTGACACTACCCTGGATAAATGTGTCCTCACCTCCCCTGTGGACGGCCTGGTGACAACGGTAAATGTCAAGGCCGGTGATGTGGTCTCCTCCGGACTTCCCTCCGTGGTGGTTGCGGATATATATACCCCTTATATCACATGTGATGTGGATGAAATTAAGCTTCCCCGGGTAAAGCTGGACCAGGAGGTGGATATCTCGCTGGCTGCGCTGGGAAAGGATACGTATAAGGGAAAGGTGGTGCGAATCAATAAGGAAGCGGATTTTGCCACCAAGAAAGCGTCCAATGAAGCTGACTGGGATATCCTGACCTACGGAATCAAAGTGACCTTCGACGACCTGGCGGGACTGCAGGATGAGCTGCGTTCCGGTATGACAGCCTATGTTGACTTTGGAAAGTGATGTGATGGTATATGAGAGAATGGATGAAACGGGCAGGGAGCCTGGCATCTTCTGTGAAAAAACGGTACATAACGATTCCCATGCTGATTCTTCTTCTGGCACCCACTATCCTGAGTCTGCTCATGGGCGCGGAGTTCGTCCACCTGCCTTTTCAGAGGGTACCCACGATCATTGTGAACCATGACCACTCAGAAACAGTCCAGAGCCTGATTCAGATGATTTCAGACAACAGGACATTTGACGTCATTGCGTGTACGGATGAGGAGGATGACCTGAAGGAAGCATTTTACTACAATAAGGCCCTGGCTGGTATCGTGATTCCGGAGCATTTTTCAGAGGACTTGTTAAATGGCAGGGAAGCCAAAATCATGATTTTTAACGACGGCGCCATTTCCACGGTTGCCAGCGGCATGAGGGGAACCATAGCCGAAGCCCTGGGAACCATTAAGAGCGGCTATATGCTGAAGCTGGCAGAGGGAAAGGGCATACCGCCCCAGGCAGCCATGAACCTGATTGCGCCCATGGGATATGTGACAAAGGCCATCAGCAATCCCTCCAAGAACGTGGCATACATGATGATGGAGGGCATCCTTCTTACCATTGTGCAGATTGGAGCCGGATGCGTGGGGGCCTGCGTGTGCGAGAGGGCGAGCTTTGGAAGTCTGATGAAGAAGGCCGGATTCATCACCGGCATTGCCTGCGTCTCTGCCCTGGGCTGTATGGTGACCCAGACCCTGTGTTTCGGGTTTCCGTATAAGAGTTCGCCCTGGGCCGGCATTCTGATGACAGTTTTCACCTGCTTCGGCATTACCCTTTTTGGAATACTCCAGAACCTGGGTACCGGGGGAAACTGTGAGGAGGCAGTGCAGAAATGCAGCATCATAAGTTTTACCATGCTGTTAGCCGGTTACACATTTCCGGTCATCTCCATGCCCTGGCCCTGTAAGTTTCTTACCTGGTTCATGCCCAATACCCACTATATCGTGCCTCTGAGGGACATGGCCCTGGTGGAGCGCAGCTTTTTGAGTGAGGCCCATCATGTTCTGTGGCTTATGGGATTCTGCGTGGTGATGGCGCTTTTGGTGGCCAAGAAATTCAGGGATGTCAGGACAGAGGCGGGAAGCCCGCTGACGGATAGTCCCCTGACGGAAAGCGGGGTGGTCGGCATATGATGAGCAGGATATGGAAGGAAGAAAAAAACACGGTTATCGGTCTTTTTATTTCCGTGCTGGCCGGCATGCTCCTGATTACTACTATCTGGAAAAATGATTACACAGAAAATATTCCCTTCGGAATTCTGGATGAGGACCGGTCCTCTTTGTCCCAGTCCATTGTGAAGCAGCTTGGCATCAATCCCTCTCTGGACATTGTATATTACGCGGATTCGGAGCAGGATTTGAAACAGGCCATCCTGGATAAGAAGATAGAGGCCGGCGTCATGATACCCGGAAATTTCAGCCGGGATATGTCCCTGAAGAAATCGCCTCAGGCAGTGATTTTTGCGGACTGTTCCAATATCATCACCGGAGGAGGGGCAGTGGGAACCGCGTCGTCCGTGCTGGGTACCATGAGTGCGGGAATGCAGCTTAAGATGCTGGAGGGAAATAATTTTTATCCATCGGCGGCCCAGAACAGCCTGGGTACATTTTCTTACGTGGACAGGACCTTGTATGAACCACAGGGCGATTACATCAGGAAAATGAGCTATCTGCTGGTTCCCTCCATCACCATGCAGACCTTTCTGATCTCATTTTTTATTCCTCTCATGATACGGAAGAGGAAAGCCCTGGCCGCGGCTCCGCCAAAACAGCGGAGGGAGGAACTAAAAGACGGAATCCTCAGAACAGCCGTGGTGGCAGGCGGCGCCGTGGCGGCCCAGTTTGCAGTCCTGTGCGTGGTGGGTTTGTATAAGAATATTCCCCTGAGAGGAGAAATAGGGCTCTATCTGTTCAGCACAGTCCTTTTCATGCTGGCCGCCGTGGCCTTTGGCGTGATGCTGGGGGCATTTACCAGAAGGCTGGCCTGCTTCGCACAGCTGTATATGATGTGCAGCAACCTGATTATATTTACCTCGGGGCTTGTTTTTCCCTATTATCTGATGCCCAAATGGCTCAGTATTGCTTCCAGGATATTTTCACCTGTCGCCAATATTGCCGTGGAGTTAAAGGCCGTGAACCTGAAGGGAATCGGCTGGGACGCTGCCTGGCCCCAGCTGGCGGGAACGGCCCTGTATACCGTGTTCTGGCTGGCGGCGGGAGGCGCCATGTACGCTCTGAGCATTAAGAAGGAGCGCAGGCTTGCCGGGGTGGCGGAGTGAGAGACCGGGTAACAGGGAATGGCAGCCAGCAATATTTGGGGAATGGGGTGTTGTCTTGCAAAGCGGTAATACGGATATGATTGACGGCACTATCTTTAAGTCTGTTTTCTGGTTTTCAATCCCTCTTTTGATAGGAAATTTTTTTCAACAATAGTATAATACGTGGATTCCTATGTGGCAGGGAATTTTGTCAATACAAACGCCCTGGCGGCGGTGGGGGCTTCGCCCTCTGTCATCAATATGCTGATGGGATTCTTCATGGGACTGTCCACTACCTTGTGGATTGACGGATTCCTCCAGCCGCCGCTCAATAAAAAAGCGGCGGCTTTTCAGTATTTACGCGCAATAAAAGGTGAAAAAGTCAAAATATGAAATAATTTTTCATAAAAGTAGGACAATATTGACAAAAATGTTTAAAAGAGTAATATAAAGGCATAGAAAGGAACTGATATGAAAAGTGTACTTGTCAGGATACAGGAATATTCAGCGCAGGCCAGCGGGGCTGAGAAAGGGGTCCTCAGATTTTTAAGGGAAAATCCCGAGGAAGCCGCCGGATACAGCATAAAGCAGCTGGCAGACAAAACGTTTTCCTCAGCGGCAACCATTGTCCGCCTGTGCAGGAAGATGGGGTTTGAGGGCTATAAGGAGCTGCAGAAATCGCTGCTGTATGAGTCAGCCCTGCGCAGGGAGAGTACACGGCCCATGGAGCAGGAGATAAAGAAGGACGACAGCCTGGAGGAGCTGGTGAACAAGGTGACCTATAAGAACATAGTGTCCCTTGACAATACCAGGAAGCTGGTGGATCTGGAAATCCTGAATCAATGTGTGGAGCTGCTGGAGCGGAGCCAGACCGTGTATCTGTTCGGGCTTGGTTCTTCCCTGCTGGTGGCCAGAGACATGTATCTGAAGCTTCTGCGTGTCAACAAGCCATGTGTGATTTGCGATGACTGGCATGCCCAGCTCCTGCAGGCCAGAAACATCCGGGGGTGCGATCTGGCCCTCATTGTCAGCTATTCCGGTCTTACAGAGGAAATGATAGTATGTGCCAGGGAAGCCAGGCTGAGGGAGGCGCCGGTCATCACCATATCCAGGTTTGAGCAGTCGCCCCTGGTCCGTCTGGCTGATTATAACCTGTCAGTGGCTGCAACGGAACTGATTTTCAGGAGCGGGGCCATGTCATCCAGGATATCCCAGCTGAACATGATAGATATTCTGTACACGGCCTATGTGCATAAGCGGTATGACGAGTGCATGGAACAGTTCAGGAAGACCCATATAGCCAAATCCGAGGGACCGGATGAAAACCAAAACGTATTGTAAGGGGAGGAAATGCCATGATAGATTTGTCAGTGTTGGTAACGGAAAGCAGGAATAAGGAGACCATGGGGCTGGACCAGATGACCCCTCTGGAAATTGTTGCCATCATGAACCGGGAGGATGGGAAGGCGGTGGAAGCTGTGGGGGAGGTTCTGCCCCAGATTGCCCGGGCCATTGCCTGGTGTACGGACAGTCTGAAACAAAAGGGGAGAATCATCTATATGGGAGCCGGTACCAGCGGAAGGCTGGGGGTACTGGACGCGGTGGAATGTCCGCCCACCTTCGGGGTGTCGCCGGATGTGGTGGTGGGTCTGATGGCCGGCGGCTCCGCTGCCTTTGTGAAGGCGGTGGAGGGAGCCGAGGACAGCCAGACCCTGGGTGAGGAAGACTTAAAAAAGATTCATCTGTCCCCGGCGGATATCGTCATAGGGCTGGCGGCCAGCGGAAGGACGCCTTACGTGATATACGGCCTCCGGTATGCCAAAAAAACTGGATGCAAGACCGTGGCAGTGTCCTGCAACCGGGATTCTGAGATAGGAAAGGAGGCAGATTTGGCCATTGAACCGGTGCCGGGCCCGGAGGTCCTTACTGGCTCCACCAGGCTGAAGGCCGGAACGGCCCAGAAGATGGTTCTGAACATGATATCCACGGGAAGCATGGTGGGAATCGGCAAGGTTTACCAGAACCTGATGGTGGATGTTGTGCAGACAAATATGAAGCTGATTACAAGGGCGGAAAATATTGTCATGACAGCCACGGGATGCACCAGGGAAGAGGCCAGGGACTGTCTGGAGGAGGCGGAGGGAAGCGTAAAGCTGGCAATTACCATGATTCTGCTGCATTGCGGCGCCAAATCCGCAAAGACAAGATTAAATCGAGCTGGGGGGTATGTTCGGAATGCAATACAGGACGTATAAGGAAGCCATGCTTCCGCAGCTGGTGCGGCTGTGGAAAGAGGAAGCGGTGCGTATCCGGTATAAAGCCTATGATACACCGGAAGAATGGAAGGCAGAGCTTTTGGATAAACCGGATTTTGACCCGGAGGGATGCATCCTGGCCTTTACGGATTCCGGCAGTCTGGCGGGGTTTGCGGCGGCAATCAGCCAGAAGGAATTCCTGCCGGGGCAGAACCGGGACAATACGCCGGGATATATATTCCTTCTGGTGGTAGAGGAGGAATATGAAGGCAGAGGCGTGGGAAGCAGCCTTTTGGAAAGGGTGGAGGCATTTCTGAAGGGCCAGGGAAAACATGAAATAAGAATAAGTCACAAATGTCCCGTTAATATGTCCTGGTACATAGACCGGGAAGGCCACGAGCACAACAAGGCGCCTGGAATCAGGACAGACTCCCGCGGATACGTATTTTTTCAGAGGAGAGGATTTGAGCTGGTTCAAAAAGAGGTTTCTTATTATCTGCAACTGGAAAAATTTTACATTCCGGCGGACGTACAGAAGCACATTATGGAGCTTAAGCAGCAGGGAATCAGAGTCGCCTGGTTTGACGGCGCCAGAAATTTTGGATATGAGGAAATGTTTGGGCGTCTGAGGGACCAGTCATTCCTGAAAAAATTCCGGGACGGAATCCGGGAACATAAGAAAATTCTCATAGTGGAGGACAGGGACGGCAGGGTGATTGGCACAGCCGGAACCGTGTATCCTGAGAAAAACGGACGGGGATTCTTTTCGGCCCTGGCAGTGGACCCGGCTGACGGGGGAAAGGGAATCGGCAATGTACTGTTCTTCAGCCTGTGTCAGGAGCTTAAGAACATGGGGGCGGAATACATGACGATTTTTGTAACGGAAACCAATTTTGCCAGAAGGATTTATGAGAAGGCAGGTTTTTCAGTGGTACAGGAGTGGGCGATACTAAAAAAGACGGTATAACAGGCAAGAGATAAGAAAGGGGAAGGTATCTTATGACAAAGAAAGAGCTGGCACAATCAATCTGTAATCTGGTGGGCGAATCCAATATCAGGACCATAGCAAACTGCTATACCCGGGTCAGGCTGACCGTAAAGGACCCGGAAAAAATGAAGCGGGAGGAGCTTAAAAAGCTGGAGGGCGTACTGGGGGTTATTGAGGAGGGCAGTCATGTGCAGCTGGTGCTGGGCCCCGGCACTGCGGCGGCAGTGGCCCAGCTTATGAGTGACATGACCCATATTAAAAGTGAAGAGGTGGACGAAGCCGTTCTCCTGAAAGAGGAAAACAGGGCAAAAAACAATGTACCCTGCAAGAACATGCTGAAAAAGATAGCCAATATCTTCATTCCCATCATCCCCGCATTCATTGCCTGCGGACTGGTGGTTGCTGTCTACGAATCATCCTATGTATTTTTCCCGGGCTTTCAGGATACGGATTTCGGCAAAATAATGAGCGCGCTGGCTTACTCGGTCTTTACCATCCTGCCCATCATCGTGGGGTATAATACATCCAAGGAATTCGGCGGAAGTCCCATCATCGGTGCTGTTCTGGCCTCTATACTGAACAGTTCATCCCTGGCAGGGGTACAGCTGTTCCATGTGTCCATTAACCCCGGACGGGGCGGCGTGATATCCGTACTGATTATTGCCTATGTGTCAGTGCTGCTGGAGAAACAGCTTCAAAAAGTCATACCGGATTTCCTGGACATGTTCCTGCGGCCGCTGATTACGGTCTGCGTCATGACCTTTGTGGGCCTGATGGTATTCCAGCCCATCGGCGGCTTCATATCGGAGACCATTGGAGCCTTTGTCAGCTTCATTATCTATAAGGTGCCTGTGCTGGCCGGTCTGACCTCAGCCATCTATCTGCCCCTGGTAATGACGGGAATGCACCATGGGCTCATTGCAGTCAACACCCAGCTTATAGCGGATTTCGGCGTCACCTATCTGCTGCCCGTTACCTGTATGGCCGGAGCGGGACAGGTGGGAGCTGCGTTTTACGTATATTTAAAGACAAAGAACCAGAGACTGAAAAAGACCATCAAGAATGCGCTTCCCGTGGGAATGCTGGGAATAGGGGAACCCCTGATGTGGGGCTGTACCATTCCTCTTGGAAAGCCGTTCATAGCATCCTGCATTGGCGGCGGAATCGGCGGAAGCGTCATGGCAGTGATGAAGGTGGCGGCCAAGGTCCCTGAGCTGTCAGGTATTCCTCTGGCGTTCATTACCACCCGGTTCCCGCTGTATTTCGTAGGTCTGTTCGCTTCCTACGCGGCCGGCTTTATCGTGTGCAGGCTGATGGGATTTACGGACCCGGAGGACTAGAGGATAATGGAGATAAAAGATTAAAAAAGCCTAACCCACATTGCCGTTGACTAACAGCCCTCCGGATGTTTACAATATAAGTAAATAAAAGGACCGGCATGATAAAGGGCCATTTTGCTCATACTTGGTATGAACGCAAACGGTAACGGAGGTGTGGTTATGCAGTCATTGTCAGAGGTTAAGGCAGGAGCTGTCTGTACGATTAAATGGATGTTCGGCAATCCCCAGGTCATGGAGTTCATGCATCAGCATGACATCAGGGAGGGAAGTACCATCAATGTGTTCCAGCATGGAAGGGACAGCATGATAATCGGAATGAACAATATACGTCTTGCAATCGGAAACGAGGTTGCGGAGCGGATTAAGGTGTGAAGCAGGCCGTTGATATCCCGGATTAGAGGTATCAGCGGCCTGAAATTTTTCTTTGCTTGCAGAATAATTATGCAGTTAATTTCAAAAAATATAAGGTAAGTCCCATCAATTTATTGAATGTTTATATATATTTAATAAAACTCCACTTTATTTTTAACGGCTGTATTGATAGTGACAAAAGGAAACTGTTCCATGCTTTGCCGGCGTCTGGAACTTCTATGCGTGCTGGTCAGTGTGGCGGCCGGAGTGGGAGCCACGCTGGGGCTTCCCGCCTATCTGTCGGATATCATCAACAGGGGAATCGCGGATAAGGATATGAATTACATTCTTCACACCGGCCTCATCATGCTGGGAATCGCCGTTCTGGGAATGGTATGCAATATTATCACAGGCTTTTTTGCCTCCAGAATCGCGCTGGGCTTAGGGCGGAATGTGAGGAGCAGGATTTTCACAAAGGTGGAATATTTCTCCCAGGCGGAGATTGACACATTTTCAACCGCGTCTTTGATTACGCGCACCAACAATGACATTACGCAGGTACAGAATTGTTAAGCCGCGTCACCAATGATGTGGACACCATAGATACCTCCCTTCAGCAGAGTATCAGCCAGGTTATCACAGCGGTCTGTACCATGGTATTCATATTCGTAATGATGCTGGTGGTCAGCCCTGTCCTGACCCTGATTGGAATTTGCGTCATCCCGGTTTGCGGCCTGGTGAGCATGAAGGTGGTAAAACATTCCCAGCGGTATTTCCAGGGACAGCAGTCCGCGCTGGGGGATCTTACAGGGTATGTGGAGGAGATGTACAACGGACAGAACGTGATTGCCGCCTTTGGAAAAGAGGAGGACATCATGGGGACTTTTGAGGGCATCAACAACCGACTCTACGACAACGGATGGAAAGCGCAGTTTTCGTCCAGTATCATCATGCCCTTAACGCAGGCGCTGACCAATATCGGCTATGTGGGAGTGGCGGTTGTCAGAGGATGGCTCTGCATCAACGGCAGGCTGAGCATAGGTATGATTCAGTCCTTCATCCAGTATCTGCGCCAGTTCTCCCAGCCCATCAACCAGGTAACCAACATTGCAAGCATCATGCAGGCCACCATGGCTGCGGCCCAAAGGGTATTTGAGTTTTTGGATGCGAAAGAGGAGGTGCCGGAATCGGAGAAACCTCAATTCCCGGAAAGCCGGGAAGGAAATGTGGATTTCAGCCATGTGCGTTTTGGTTATACGGAGGGAAGGACCCTGATCCATGATTTGGACCTGCATGTACACGCGGGCGACAAGATTGTAATGGTAGGGCCCATTGGGGCAGGAAAGACAACGCTGGTAAATCTGATTCTCCGTTTTTACGATGTAAACGGAGGGAGCATTACCATAGACGGCCACTGACCGGGAGGTCACCGCCGCTGCCAGGGCAGCCCACGCCCACGGATAAGAGCTCCTGGCAAAGGGCGGCTGCTATGCAGCCTTGTATAACAGCCAGTTTGCGGCGGAAAACGCGGGATAGGCTGCTTCAAACAGCAAGGGAGTGCAAAAGGGAGTGAAAAATTAAGCTGTAAGGGACAGGAAGGTTTGCCGTAACCTCCTGTCCCTTACATATTCAGTTCAGAGACGGGTTTTACTCACTATCTCTTTTTTATTCTCATCTCCGCATACGCGATAATCTGATACAACACTCCCGACACAATGCAGAGGATCACAATAGAAGTCACCACCATGGTCATGGCAAAGGTCTGGGAACCATAGGTAATCAGATATCCCAGCCCGGCCTTGGCGCTCAGGAATTCACCTATAATCACGCCCACCAGACACAGTCCGATGTTCACCTTCATATTGCTTATAACAAGGGGAAGGGAACCGGGCAGCAGAACCTTCAGGAGCACATCCTTTCGTCCGCCTCCCAGGGAGTAAATCAGCTTGATCTGTTCCGTATCCATCTGGGAAAAGCCTGTGTATAAGGTCAGAATGGAACCAAATACAGCCACGGACACGGCAGCCACCACAATGGTCCGCATGTTATTGCCCAGCCACACAATCAAAAGAGGGGCCAGGGCGGATTTGGGGAGGCTGTTTAACAGGACAAGGAAGGGCTCCAGCACCTGTGCCACGCTTTTGCCGGACCACAGAAGCAGGGCGCATGCCAGGCCAAAGACTGTGCACACGGCAAAGCTGATAAGGGTTTCCATAAGAGTTACCCCTGTGTGGAGGAACAGGCTTCCGTCCTTTGCCATGGAAACCAGGCATTTGGCAATCATCACAGGGGAGCTGAAAATGAAGCTGTCAATCCAGTGCATGTCGGCCGCCAGTTCCCACAGCGCCAGGAGAAGGACCAGCAGCATGACGCGGCATATGGTCACCTGGCGGTGGCGCTGTATTTCTCGGGCCACATACTCCTGCTGGGCCACGGACATATTGCAGGCTGATACAGGCTGTTTATCTCTATTCATATGTCTTTAACTCCTTCCATACCATATTAAAGTAAGTGGAAAATTCCGGGCAGTTCCTGCGGTCCAGGGAGCGGGTGCACATTTTAGGAAAATCAATGGACAGAATTTTCCTGACACGGCCGGGACGGGGGGACAGGATCAGTATGCGGTCAGCCACGCTGATGGCCTCAGACAGGTCGTGGGTCACCAGTATGGCGGTTTTGTGCGTCTGACGGATGATGGAGCTGATGTCGTCGCACACAGACAGCCGGGTCTGGTAATCCAGGGCTGAATATGGTTCGTCCAGGAGAAGAAGGTCCGGCTTAAGGGCCAGTGTCCGTATGAGGGCCGCTCTCTGGCGCATGCCGCCGGACAGCTCCGAGGGTTTTGCGTATTCAAAGCCTGCCAGACCGTAGGCCGCCATCATTTCCAGCAGTTCCTGCCTGGCAGGTTCGTCCAACCGCTTTTGAATTTCAAGGCCAAGGGATATATTTGAGAAAATATTTCTCCATTCAAATAAATGATCCTTCTGCAGCATGTATCCAATGGCAGAGGGAGATTTGGTCAGGGGGATGCCGTCTATGCTGATGGTGCCTCCCTCGGGCTGTGTCAGTCCGCACAGCATGGACAGAAGGGTGGACTTGCCGCATCCGGAGGGCCCCACGATAGCCAGGAATTCCCCGGGGGATACATCAAATGATATATGGTCAAGGGCCAGCGTCTCACCATCCAGTGAATGGTAGGAATAGCTGACCCCGTCTACTTCCAGTTTGGGAATCATGAAGAAGCTCCTTTCAATTAGAAATCAATTCCTTGATTTATTATATGTAGACAACGGGAAACCGTTCGCCCGGAGCAGGAAAAAAGAAAACAGGCCCCTGCCGCTTGACCGCGGCAGGAAGCCTGCGTGATAACAATATGAACGGGAGCCGTAAGACGTTACTTCTGGTAGCTCCAGCTTACCGGCGTGGGCCTGGCTGGGTCAAACACCTGGGCGGCGTCAAACAAATCAGTCAGGCGTTTCCTGGCCGGGTCTGTCTGGATGAGATCCTCATACAGGCGGTAGCCGTCCAGGTTCCTTCTGGCCATGCGGAAGTAGTTTGTACCCATCTGGGTCCAGTAGGGCTTGCTGGCATCCACATTGCAGAAATAGCGGAATCCCTTGGATTCCAGGTAGGCAAAGCGGGGATTGTCCTGATGGTAAGGACGCCAGTCGGCAATGTCGTTGCCATAAGGATAGAGGATGATATCGGTGGGACCTATGAGGGATTCCACCTCGGCCTCCCATTTGTCCGTATCGGTTCGGAAACGCTCCTCATCAATGGCAAATCCGGCCTGCGGGCCATCCGCCACGCCCAGGTGCAGGTGGCCCCAGCTGTGGGAAGCCAGCTCCCAGCCATTATCCTTCAGACACTGGGCCACCCTGGCTGCCTGTTCACGGTCGGCCTCATAGGTGGGGCTGTTCTGATAGGAGGATGCAGTTCGATACCCCAGTATGCCCTCATAGCCGGTAAATGCGATAATGGCCCTTGCGCCTTTGTAGGAAAAGTCGGGGTGTTCCTGTATGAAGTCCTCCAAAAGCGGAATCAAATCATAGGAGCCGGTGGATGTGGTGCCGTCGTCCATGACCATCTCGCAGGTGGGCTTTCCGTCCTCTCCAATCACCACCCGTTTGGCAAACCCGTCCCCGTCCATGTAGGGATAGTAGCAGACATCATCCTGGGACATGACAAAGGGCTTCTTTCCCTCCGGGAGCATGACGCTGCCCTTTACAAAGCGGACGTTTCCGTTCTCATCAGGCGCCTCGTAGGCCACATCGTGGATGCGGACCAGCACATAGCCCTTCTGGTACATATCCTCCAGTATCTTAAGAAATTCATCCTTGGTGGTCATGACGGAATTATAGTTGGCGCTGTCCGAGTCCCCGTCAAAGGCCTTGGAGGTATCCATGATAAGGGAGTGGAAGAAAATGTGGGTGACAGCGTTCATATCGGCGGGAACCAGGGCGGCCTTCTGTGATTCATACCGCGCCAGAGCCTCCTTCATGCGGGAGTCCTCCAAATCCAGGCCGCTGGAGTTGATAAGCTCTGCGGCCTTATCGTAATCATAACCCATGGCGATGCGGTCAGCCTGGGCTATGAGCCGGGAAATGTCGTCCTGGGGAGCTTCCGCGGAAGGCTGGTCCGATGGGCCGGAGGAACTGTCTCCGGAAGCCCCGGAGGAGCTATTGCCGGAGCTTCCGCCAAAATTGCCGCCGGAAGCCCCACCAGCGGAAGGGCTGTTCCCGTTCGGATTAGGGGAGCCGTTTTGCCCTGATGAGGCAATGACCTGGACCGTTCCGTCCGGCTGTTTCGCTAAAACAAACCGGTAGAGGGCGAAAATGCCGCCTCCTGCCAGTACAGTGATTGCTAATAATAAAATAAATGTAGGAAGATGCCGTGACATCCGTGCAAGCTTCTGCCTGCGCCTGCGGGACTGCCTGCGTCTGAAATCTGCTCTGCTCATAGAAATTCTCCTGTATCTGGTACTTGCTTATTTATTATAGCATAGATTCCGTGGAGAGGGTACTATGAAAGAAAAAACAAATATTGGAATTGAAATTCATCTTGTTCCGTGGTATGTTTAAGTTGATATGAATAAATATAAAGGAGAACAGGAACATGGAAGATATGGTAAAGGATCCTAATTGCGCGTATTGTATGCAGGGCGAACTGGTGGCTAAGTTCGGTTATCCTGTGTGTGAGATGAAGACAGGCTTTCTCTATGTATTTAAGGAGCAGAGTAAGAAGGGCAGAGTTATTCTGGCTCATAAGAAGCATGTCAGCGAGCTCATCGACCTGACCGACGAGGAGAGGAATGATTACTTTGCAGAGGTGGCCCAGGCAGCCCGCGCCGTACACAAGGTGTTCCGGCCGGACAAGGTAAATTACGGTGCTTACGGCGACACAGGACATCACCTGCACTTTCACATTGTCCCCAAGTATGAGGGCGGTGAAGAATGGGGCGGCACCTTTGAGATGAACAGCGGAAGGACCATGCTTACAGACCCTGAGTACGAGAAGATGGCAGAGGACTTAAGACAGGCCCTGAAGGAAGTATAATTATAATAAGGTAGGAAAATAAGATAGGAAAAAGGCGGCAGGCTCCGGTATAATCACGGCCCGCTGCATTTTTTTGCGGTAAAAATCAAGGTTTTGCGGGCATAAGCTGTCTGTCCACTCCCATACAATTAGTAGCAGATGATTTTATTGGAGGAAAATATGAGACGGATTGCAGCGATATTATGCTCAGCAGCAATACTGGTCTCCTATCCCGGGATTGCCGCCCTGGGCCAGGAGCCGGAAATCGCCATCCCCGTGGGAGCAGAGGTATCAGGGAGCAGCCTCTATGGACAGGATGAAGGATGGACAGGAGGGGATGTGCAGGCGGCGGAGGCGCCTGCGGACCAGAACCAGACAGCAGTCCAGATAGCCGCCCCGTCGGCTATTCTAATGGAAGCGTCCACCGGACAGGTAATCTATGAAAAGGGTGCAGATGAAAAGCGCAGCCCGGCCAGTGTTACCAAGGTTATGACACTGATATTGATTTTCGATGCCCTTCAGTCCGGGAAGATTCAGCTGACGGACGAGGTGGTCACCAGCGCTCATGCCAAATCCATGGGAGGTTCCCAGGTGTTTCTGGAGGAAGGCGAGAAACAGACCGTGGAGACTTTGATTAAATGTATTGTCATTGCATCCGGCAATGACGCGTCTGTGGCCATGGCGGAGTACATAGCGGGCAGCGAGGAGGAGTTTGTGCGGATGATGAATGAAAGGGCAGCCGGCCTTGGCATGGCCAATACCCATTTCGTGGACTGCTGCGGTCTTACGGAATCCGCGGACCATTACACCACGGCCAGGGACATTGCCGTCATGAGCCGCGAGCTGATTAATAAATATCCTCAGATACATAACTATTCCACCATATGGATGGAGAATATAACACATGTCACAAAGCAGGGAACAAAGGAATTCGGCCTGTCCAACACAAATAAGCTGCTTAAGATGGCAACTAATTTTACGGTTACGGGCCTTAAGACGGGGTCCACATCCATTGCAAAGTACTGTCTGTCGGCCACAGCGGAAAAGGATGGGGTGCGTCTTATCGCTGCCATCATGGCTGCGCCGGATTTCAAGACCAGATTTGCAGACGCCCAGACCCTTCTCAACCATGGTTATGCAAACTGCAAGCTCTATGAAGACAAGGAACATCTGCCGCTGCCCCGGATGCCGGTTACAGGAGGCGTGGAGGATGAGGTAGGGCTGACCTACGAGGGAACATTTTCCTACCTGAGCCTTAAGGGTGAGGATTTGGGAGCCATCGAGAAGAAGCTGGTGCTTCTGGAATCCATACCCGCTCCGGTGGAACCGGGGCAGAAGGCAGGCGTGCTGGAATATTCTCTGGGCGGCAAAAAGCTGGGAGAGGTTAATGTGCTGACGAACGGAAGTATACGGGAAGCGGGGTATATGGATTATTTGAAGAAGCTTGTGGGAGCTTGGAGGCTGAACCGGCGGTAGGGGGTAATTGTATGGGGATTAGAAGGCTGTCTTCCTGGGGAGGGCGGCCTTTTTTAAGAGATGGAAAAAGTACTAATTATATCAAGCAATAATAAAAATAATACGGTGTATATAACAAACAATTCTGCGTCTCGTTTCTGTAATTCTATAAAAATGCATAAAAATGTCCCCCTAATTAGGAAAAAGCCCCCCTTATTTGTGAAACTGAAGATTGGTATAATAGAATCATAGATAAAAGTCAGACAATGGATTATGAAGAAGGACAGGTGGCTGAGAATGAACGATACAATTGTTTCCATGGAGAATATCTGTAAGAGCTTTCCAGGAGTCAAGGCATTGGACCATGTGCGTTTTGAACTGCGTTCAGGGGAAGTCATGGCGCTTCTGGGAGAAAATGGTGCAGGAAAAAGTACATTGATGAAGGTGCTCAGCGGTGTCTACACAAGGGATGAAGGGAAAGTGGAGATATTCGGCAGGGAGTACGGGGATATGAACCCGAAGCAGGCCCAGGAAGCCGGAGTGGCAATCATCCATCAGGAGTTGAACATGTGCAGGCATCTGTCGGTGACAGAAAACATGTTCCTGGGACGCGAGAAGGTAAAGGACATGGTTCTGTCAAACAAGGAGATGGAGGAGGAAGCCAGAAAGATTCTGGATGAGCTGAAAATTGATTTGGATCCGCACCAGGTGGTGGGGGATCTGTTTGTGTCCAAGCAGCAGATGGTGGAGATAGCCAAGGCACTGTCCACCCATGCGAAAATCCTGATTATGGATGAACCCACTTCCGCCCTGACAGCCAGGGAGATAGAGGACTTATTTCGAATCATCCATAACCTGAGGGAAAAGGGATGCGGCATCGTGTACATTTCCCACCGGCTGGAGGAGCTTCAGTCCATTGTGGACCGTGTGACCATAATGCGGGACGGTCAGTACATAACCTCTATGAATTTCCGGGACACAACCCTGGATGAGATAATTGCCAACATTGGGATTTGCTGGACTGATGGGAGCGGGCAGGACCGAGACCACCAGGGCTATATTCGGCATTGATGCCAAGGAGAGCGGACAGATTTTCCTGGACGGAAGAGAGGTGGCCATTCACAAGCCCGAGGATGCCATACAGGCAGGAATCGTGCTGGCCCCTGAGGACAGGAAAAAGGACGGACTATGTACAAAACTGAGTATCCGGCATAATATAGCCCTGCCAAACCTGGATTTGCTGTGCAACAAGATGGGGGTGGTAAGCCGGTCCAGGGAAGATGAAATGTGCCGGAAGGTGGTGGATGACTTAAAGGTCAAAACCCCTAATGTGGATGTGAATGCAGGCAATCTGTCCGGCGGCAACCAGCAGAAGGTGGTTGTTGGAAAATGGCTGGCCCGTAATTCCAGGGTGGTGATATTCGATGAGCCGACCAGGGGAATTGATGTGGCTGCCAAAGTAGAAATATATAATCTGATGAACCAGCTAAAGCAACAGGGAATTGCTGTCATGTTTGTATCCTCGGAGATGCCGGAGGTCATGGGAATCGCTGACAGAATCGTCGTCATGTGTGACGGCCGTATTACCGGAGAGCTGGTGGCAGAGGAGGCCACCCAGAACAGCATTCTGACCCTGGCAACCAGATTTGAGAAGAAGATTGACGCTAAGTGCTTATAATCTTATAATGAGGAGGAGAAAGGTATGAATCACAAGAATCAGGGAGCCCTCAGACAGTTTTTAAATATAAGGGGCATGAGAGGGGCTATGACTGCCTTTGCGGGACTCATTGTCATTTACATAGTATTCGGGGCAATTAATCCCACCGTATTTTCAGGACAAAATGTTACAAACCTGTTCCGTTCCATGTCAAAGTACCTGATTATCGGTATCGGACAGAGCTATGTGCTCATAACAGGCAACATTGATTTGTCCATTGGTTCTGTGGTGGGCATGAGCGCCATGATAGCAGCAACCCTTATGACCCATGGGGTCAATCCCATGGCTGCCATACTGATTACACTTGTCTGCTGCCTGGCTATCGGCGTGGTAAACGGTATCCTGGTAGGGAAGTTCCAGCTTCCCCCGTTCATAGCAACCCTGGGAACCATGTTCGTAGCCAGAGGCGTGGCTTATATGGTAAATGGGAACCGCAACACGGATGCCATCAGTTCAGGCATAGGCAAGGAAGCGGCAGATAGGTTCCAGGCATTTTTTTACTATGGAAAGACAGCGGGGGTGTTTAATACCTTCTGGATTGCCCTGGTACTGTTTATCGCATTCTTTTTTCTGTTCTCCAAGACCAGGACCGGACGCCATATTTACGCCATTGGCTCCAATGCGGAGGCGGCCAAGCTCTCCGGTGTCAGTGTGATGGCGACAGTCACAAAGACATATCTGGTCAGTGCCTTCTGTTCCTTCGTGGTAGGTCTGATTCTCTGCGGCCAGGCCAATATGGGCAATATGGAAGCAGGCAATATGTATGAGATGTACGCAGTGGCAGCCGGCGTCATCGGCGGTATCTCGCCGCTGGGAGGAACGGGAATCCTGCTGGGGACCTTTGCGGGTGCGGCTGTATGGCAGACCCTGGAAAACGGACTTAACATGATTGGGGTACAGGTAGGAATCCAGCGCCTTGTCATAGGTATTATCGTGGTATTCGCAGTGCTTCTGGACGTGGTGCTCCGGAAGGGAATGCTCATACGGAAACGTCCGGCAGCGGAAAAAAAGGTTTAGAAATTTTATGGAATTAGACGTCACGGGCCAGCTTCCCTGACGCTAATATAAAATGAATGTGAAGGTGCCGCGTCTCTTATTACCGGGTGCGGCAGCAAGACTGAGGATGTATCAGCCACCACCGCAGCGCAGGCATCGGCAGAAGCAGCAAAGACAGAAGCGCCGGCAGCTGGTTCCGACACCATGGTTGCCCTGATTACCATGGATTCCATTGACCAGCATTGGGTGACCCTGAACGAGGGCGCGCAGAAGGCTGCAAAGGAGCTGGGCGTAACGGTCCAGTTTATGGCTCCCAACACCAAGGATGACGCGCAGCAGATTGAGTGTGTGAACAATGCGGTGTCCGCAGGCGCCAAGGCCATCATCGTGGCAGCCACCGGTCCGGATGCCATCTCGTCTGCATTAAAGGAGGCGCAGTCCTCAGGCGTAAAAATCGTATATGTAGACTCCCCGGCCAACGTGGAAGCAGAGGCAACCTTCTCCACGGATAACAAGGCAGCAGGTGGGGAAATGCTTAAGGCCCTGAAGGACGCAGGGGTGACATCCGGTTCCATCGGCATCATCAATGTAAGCGCTGCAACCGATTCCTGCGTTATGCGCGAGGAAGGATTCCGTTCCGCATTTGAGGGAAGCGGCTTCACCCTGTTAGAGACACAGTACGGCGAAGGCGATGCGGCCAAATCACAGAGCATTGCGGAAAACTATATCACCCAGGGCGTTGTGGGCATTTTCGGCTGCAATGAAGGTTCCACCACAGGGGCCGGCAACGCAATCAAGGCATCCGGCAAAGACGGAATCATCGGCGTTGGATTTGACAAGTCCGATGCAATCCTGGGCCTGATTGACGACGGATACCTGCTGTGCATCATGGCCCAGAACCCGGATGTTATGGGCTCAAAGGGTGTGGAAGCATGTGTGAAGGCTCTGGAAGGAGAAGCTTTAGGAGGAGCTGTGACGGATACAGGAGTGTCTGTATTGAAGAAGTAAGGAATCATCAATAATGGATATGACAGGAACGCCGCTCTGAGGAACGGCGTTCTTGTTGAAATGTAAAATTGGGCATGTTATGATTAAGGTCAGAGAAAGGTCGCGGGTATAACCTGGAAGGCTGTCTTAGGGGGAGTGGTATATGTTAAAGGTAATAATAGCGGACGATGAGCGCCTGATATGCAGGCTGGTGCAGACGCTGGCGGACTGGGATTCACTGGGCATGGAGGTGGTGGCCATGGCGGAGAACGGCCTGGAGGCGCTGGAACTGGTGCAGTCCAGGCATCCCGACATACTGATTACAGACATACGTATGCCTGGCTGCGACGGGCTGGAGCTGATACGGAGCGCGAAACAAATCATGCCGGACCTGGAAGTGGTAATCATCAGCGGCTATGCCCATTTTGAGTATGCCCAGAGCGCCATGAAGTATGGGGCCGGCTACTATCTGTTAAAGCCCATCAAACAGGCGGAGCTGATGGAGACGCTGGAAAAAATCAGGGAAAAATGTGAATCCAGGCTGGAGACAATGGAACCATCAGCAGGCAGCATCAGAACAGCCAAAAGGATTTAAGCTGCATACGGGAGAGTCTGGTAAAGGATTTGATGACGAATCCCACAGAATTGACGGCGGAAGCTCTGAGGGACACCTACCATGTGGAGACATACGGCGGCATGTACCAGGTGTTCATGGTAAAAATTGACGGCGGCAGTGGCCAGGTCAGCCGCAGCGGCCTGGAGGTCATGCAGGAGAAAATAAAGGATATATTCAGCAACTCCCTGGCCCCGGTCTGCCATGACATGCTGCTGCATTTCCAGTCCTTCACCGGCTGCGGCGTCATGAATTACGACCCGGCTAAAAAGGATGAGGTGCGCAGAGGACTGAGGGAGTGCCTGAATCACCTGGAAGTAAAGAGAAGTCTGCTGGGCCCCTTTGAATTTTCCGTCTCACTGGGAATTGCCGTGGATGCTCCGGAGAAAATGCCCTTATCCCTGGAATCAGCCAGGAACGCCATGACAGAGCGCCTGATTCAGGGAACCGGAAGACTGCTGGATACAGTGCCGCCGGGCTCCGGCATAGAAAAGCAGAACCTGCTGGATAAATACATAAAGATGATGGAGCACACCGTGGACAGCCTGAGTACAGCAGAGGCAGGGGAGGCCTGCCGTATGCTGGAGACAGAGGCCCTGGGGCTGGATCGTATATGCGGCGGGGAGATACTGGAGCTGGTGCTGTCAGCAGGCCGCCTCTTCATCGCCCGCACAGCCCTGAGCAATGTGGAGGAAATCCAGCAGGAATTTGTGAACGGCTGCAGCCAGTGCAGGACAGCGGGAGAGCTTTTCGGCCAGCTGGCCCGAATCCAGGAAAGGCTGCTGTCTGAGGCCAGGGAGCTGCGAAGCAGCGAGGCCGCAAGACCGATTCGCATTGCCAGACAGTATGTGATGCAGCATTTTGACGAACCCATTACCCTGGAGACCGTGTGCGAGGATATCGGTTTCAGCGTCAATTATTTCAGTATGCTGTTCAAGCGTGAGACAGGGGAAGGATTTGCTAAATACCTTACCAGGGTAAGGATTGAGGAAGCTAAGACATTGCTTCACGAGACCAGTATTCCCATTGCGGAGATATGTGAGAAGGTGGGGTACAGTGACAGGAAGCATTTTACCCATACCTTCCACAAGGCCACGGGACTGAATCCGGTGGAATACCGGAAACTGTATGGATAAAGGGAACAGGAGGGAGGCGGGGAAATGGAACAAAACAGGTTCAGATATCTTTCGGTGCGGGTTATTGCGCTGCTTATTGCCGCCCTGTGTTTAGCGATGTTTCAGACTGCGGCCTGCCTGGTCCAGGCGTTCCGGGGAAATGCACCCTTGTGGCCCGGCGTTATGGGCGCTGCGCTGCTGCTTATTTGCATATGGGTTTTCAGTAAATGGATACTCAGGCCCTGCCTCCGGTTGGAACGGACCATGCACCTGTTCCTGGAGGGATATACCACCACCGACCTGACTGACTTGTGCCAGGTGGTCCCGACTCCCATGGTGTACCGGATGCTGGAGCATATGATGAAAATTATGGATTCATCGGAACTGCTTAAGCTTAACAAGCGGCAGGCCCAGTATCTGGCGCTCCAGAACCAGATTAACCCCCATTTCCTGTATAATACCCTGGAGAGCATCCGCAGCGAGGCTTTGATTGCAGGGCTTACCAGCGTAGCGGATATGACGGAGGCTCTGGCCACATTCTTCCGCTACACCATCAGCAAGGTGGAAAACCTGGTTTCCGTGGAGGAGGAGCTGGAGAACTGCAGGACCTATTTCCGGATACAGCAGTACCGGTTCGGTTCACGGCTGAGCCTGTCCATAGAATGCGATCCGGAGGACAGGGAGGAGATATATGGCTGCCGGCTGCCGAAGCTGACCATGCAGCCTATCCTGGAGAACAGCATTATCCATGGAATGGAGTGCAAGATAGGCACAGGCCACCTGTCCATCCATCTGGAACGGAGCGGACAACGGCTGCTGATACGCATTTCTGACGACGGGGTGGGGATGGATGAGGAGGTATTGTCCAGGATGAACGATCGGCTGGGAAAGAGCGGTCAGGCATTTGCGTCCCAGGGTTCAGAGACTCGGGGCGGCATAGCCCTTATAAATGTAAACAACCGGATTCACCTGCTCTTTGGAGAGGAATACGGGCTTCATGTATTCTCCATGCCGGGAGTTGGGACAGATGTGGAAATCAATTTGCCTGCCATTACCAATGACAGGGACTTGAAGAACAAAGAGGCATTAAAATGAGGGAAGAGATACTTCGCATGGAGCGGGTGACTTACCGGGAACAGGGAGTGGCCCTGCTGGAGAATTTCAGCATGACAATCTGGGCAGGCGAGATACTGGGTCTGGTGCCGATAAACCACCTGGGGCTGTCTGCCCTGGTTCGTCTGCTGCAGCAAAACCTTCCCCTGCATTACGGCTATGTGTATTATAAGGAAAGGCTGGTAAACGACTGGCGTTTTCCATGTACAGGTATGAACCATACCATCATGAACCAAACCGCCATAAATCAAACTGCCATGAACCGTGTCAGCGTGATTCGCAACCGGAGCTGTCTGGCGGAGGGACTGACTGTGGCCGACAATATTTTCGTGCTCCGTCCCGGATTCAGGAAGCGGCTGATGCAGCCTTATATACTGAGGGAACAGTTAAAGCCCTTCATGGAGGATATCGGAGTGGAGATTCCGGCCGACGCTTATGTGGAGGAGCTCACTAACTTTGAACGATTTGTGGTGGAGCTGTTAAAGGCAGTGGTGGCAGGCAATCATCTGGTGGTGCTGGAGGACATAAGCACCTTCATAAGCGACGCGGAGCTGGAGCAGCTGAGCGGAATCCTGCATCACTACGCGAAAAAGGGCATGTCTTTTCTCTACATAGCCGCTCATTTCGAGGAAGCGCGTCAGATATGTGGTCGGACGGCCCTTATGCTGAACGGACAGATTATAAAATTCTTCCAGGCAAAGGATAAAGCGCCGGACCCGTTTTTTCTGCACTGCACCGAGGACTTTGACCGTCATGTGCGGGAGCAGATGAACCAGAGGCCAAGGCCGGAGGAAAACCAGATTGTGTTTCAGGCAGAGGGAGAACCTGCGTTTTCAGTTGCAAGGGGAGAATGTCTGGTGATGCAGGATTTGGATAACTGCATGATTCAGGAACTGCCGGTACATTCCATGCTGTTTTTCAACCTGAGCTATCTGGATAACCCTTGTTTTACTCTGGACCACCGGGTCAGAGGCGTGTGGGGAAGCAAGCGCGTTAAGAAAAGCCTGCGCCAGGAATATGCTGAACTTTTGGGGGAGGAGGTATTTGACCTGCCTGTGGACCGTCTGACGGAATGGCAGAAATACGACCTCATATATACCCGCATTTACCTTCAGAATCCTAAAGTCGTGTTCTGTGTGCAGCCCTTTAAGAGTGCGGAGGTAGCCCTGCGCATCCATATCATGGAGCTGCTGGAACGGTTTTTAAATAAGGGGATTCCTGTGGTGATTATGGCAGTGAACCTGGCAGATTCTCTGGCTCTGGCGGACCGGCTCCTGCGGGTGCGCCGGGGCGGGAAGGTACAGGAGTATCACAGGGATGAGTTCGCGGCATTGCCGGTGAATACGCCATGGCTGTATTTGTATCAGGAGAAGTACAGGGAAGAGTGGTAGGGCGGCGTGGACGGGCGGTGGGGCGTGGAAGAGTGGCAGGCGGAGCAGTTGAACTGAATGAAACAGGTGAACTAAATGAAACAGGCCGGATTATATACTGTACTGCATTTGGCAGGTAACAGTTTATAAGCCGGCTGTTTATAGTTAGTGGGAATTGAAGTGCACTGCGTGAGTAAAGCGGAGGCTATTTCGCTGCCTGCTCAGAAAACTGTGTGGTAACAAGGTCCTCATAGGGAACCCGTGCCGACAGTTCACCTGCCTCTTCCAGGATGTTTTCCAGAAGCTCAAAGCTTTCTTTCTCGAATACGGTGTCATCCTTCCAGGTATCCTGGTCCTTATAACGGCCTACGATGACAGCGAGTTTATCCACCGGTGTTTCCTTGAACTGGGGCTGGATGGTTTTGGCAATTTCCTCGGCGGAATGGGAGTTTACGTAGTCCATGCCCTTCTGGATGGCATTAGTAAACTTCTGAATGATTTCCGGGTTTTGCTCCACATAGCTCTTCCTGGCACAGTAAGCAGTGTAAGGGACATATCCGGATTCTGTTCCAAGAGAGGCTACCACGTACCCGCTGCCTTCGCTCTCCAGAGTGGTTGCAAAAGGTTCAAATTCCACGGTATAGTCCGCGTCATTGCTGGTAAAGGCGGCTGCGGTCAGCCCGAAATTGATGCTCTGGTCAATGGAAAGGTCTGTCTTTGGGTCCATGCCGTGTTTCTTTAGGATATACTCGAAGACCATCTGAGGCATGCCGCCTGCGCGTCCGCCGAGGACCTTCTTGCCCTTCAGGTTTTCCCATTTAAAATTGTCCTCAGGCTGACGTCCCACCAGGAAGTTGCCTGCCCGCTGTGTCAGCTGGGCGAAGTTCACAGCATAGTCCTGAGAACCCTCCTGGTATACGTAGATGCTGGCCTCGGAACCCATAAAACCGATTTGGGCGTCGCCGGAGATAAGGGCGGTCATTACCTTATCAGCACCAGCTCCGTTTACAAGGGTCAGGTCGATGCCCTCGTCCTCAAAATATCCCAGCTCAATGGCTGCGTATTGGGGGGCGTAGAAGATGGAATGGGCCACTTCGTTGAGGACCAACGGGGTGTTGCCGGAGGATGCACTGCCGGATGATTTTGAACAGCCGGTTAGGGCAGCTGCGGTCAGGGCTGCTGCCAGAAGAATGCTAATTGCTTTTTTCATCAATATGCTCCTTATATGTTTTGGTATAGTATAGTCTATTAGGTCTGGGGGGAATCGGTGAATAAAACATGGGGAACCGAGAAATAAAATGGCTGATGGAAGCCGTGTTTTATACCGGCGTGATATTGAGTGGTCTTATAGAGAGTCTGATTTTATGGAAACCAATCGGATAGTACCTGGTTATGTATTTATTTGACTGGTATAGATATATATATTTCCGTTTATATTTATACGTTGTTTAATAGCATTCATACATTCCCATTGGAAGCCCTCCTCTATGGGCTGGCATTGTTTTAATATGTCATTTAAAATGATAGTGGAGCGAAGTAAATCAACTGCGAAAAAAATAATGAATCCAATCAGCCAAATAGAAAATGATATTCGGTTTATATTCTGCAATACGGTGTCATATTTCAATAGTGACAGCTTCCATGAATCCCCAAATTGGCTAACATAAGAAAAGTCCTCTGTATATAAAGATAGAGTCCTGATATCTGTTAGGCAAATCTGACCAAAGACACTTACAATGAAAATGGCAGGTAATAGATAAAATAGGCTTACCAATTTCTCAAGTCTGTAGATTCCCTCAATCGGAAAACCAAACTTGTTCAGACATCTTATGGCTCCAAATAATAGCGTTGCTGCCAGTGATAAGGACAGGATGATAGTAAGAAAATTAGTCATTCTTCATCTCTTTCAACATTTCGCGAAGTTTTTCCGCTTGCTTTGATGTGAGTGTATCCTTGCCGTAAAATGAAGCAATTAAGTTTTCTATCTTACCAGAAACTTTTGATAAATCTTGTTCTTCGATGATTTGAAAATAGTCTTCCCTGGAAACTAATGGTATAAATATATGGTGAAGACCTTTTCTCTTACTTACTGCACATTCTTTTTGTAAAATTCTTTTGAGTATAGTTCCAATTGTACTGACAGCATACTGATTTCGCTTTATTGATTACAACTTAAAAAACAATGATTTTTCTTGAGAATAGCTCCCATTCTTTGAGATATTCTGCACTACACCCTCCAAACCCCATTCTGTCACTTAAACGAATATTCAACAAAAACACTTGACAATAAAGAAAAAATGTAGTAAATATAAATATAAGGACATGTTATGGACATGACCGAAACTAGAAAATCCAAAAGACTGCAGCTTTTGGAAAGGGGAATAACCAAGGAGGTCAGAATGAACGAAAGTGTTAATTATTTGGATTACGCCAACAGCCCTCTGATGTGGGCAGCAGCGGCTTTGGCGGTAGCGGTGGTAGTGTTTCAGTCAATTCTGTTTATGAAGAGGTCTATGAAGGCGGCCAGCGAGTCGGCTCTTACCACGGACCAGGTACATAAGGCAATCAAGAGCAGTGTGATATCATCCATTGGCCCGTCCGTAGTAATCCTGGTCACCATGATATCCCTGCTGGTCACCATGGGTGCGCCGGTGGCATGGATGCGTCTGTCATTTATCGGCTCGGTCAACTATGAGGCCATGGCGGCCGGATTCGGTGCGCAGGCCATGGGAAAGACACTTCAGACCATGGATACCATGGCATTTGCCTGCGGCGTGTGGACCATGGTATGCGGATCCCTGGGCTGGCTGATTTTCACCTTCCTGTTCTGCGATAAGATGGACAAGGTTAACCACCTGATGTCAAAGGGCAATGCCAAGATGGTTCCCATCATTTCCGCGGGCGCCATGCTGGGCGCGTTTGCTAACCTGGCTTCCGGCAACTTCTTTACGGCCGAGGGCTCCCTGACATTTACCAACGCGCCGGCAATCGCTACCATAGCGGGCTGCGTCATCATGATGATACTGGTGAAGCTGTCCAGGGCCAGGGATATCGGCTGGCTCAGGGAGTGGGCATTTGCAATCGCCATGTTCAGCGGCATGTTCATCGGATATGCTGTCAGCGTAATCTAAGGAGGGTTAGAAGATGAAAAACGATTATTATTCTGGTACATATATCCCCGGAATCGTCAAATGGGGAAAGATTACACTGCTGCTGGGCATTTTCGCGGGATTCCTTCCTGCGCTGGTGATGGCCTTCAGAGGCTACATGCCTCCGGTGTCAGCCATTATCGCGGGTACTCTTATGCAGATCAGCGTAAGCGGAGCATTTTACATTGTTGAGCCCATTTCCTACTTCCCGATTCTGGGCATTCCGGGAACCTACCTTACCTTCCTATCAGGCAATACCTCCAACATGCGTGTGCCATGTTCTTCCGTGGCGCAGGAGGCAGCCGGAGTGGAGATGGGGACGGAGGAAGGCTCCATTATTTCCACTATCGGTATTGCCACATCCATTCTCGTCAATATCGTGATTCTTACCGTGGGAGCCGTTGCGGGAAGCGTTATCCTGAACATTCTTCCTGCACCTGTGAAGGAGGCGCTTAATTTCCTGCTTCCCGCGCTCTTCGGTGCTGTATTCGGACAGTTTGCCGCAACCCGTCCCAAACTGGGCGTGGTGGCCGCCATCATCGCCATCGGAATGAACTGGCTCATGAAGCTGGGCTTCTTAAGCTTTATACCGGGCAATCCATCCTATGTGGTTATTCTGGTAGCTGTATTTGGCTCCATCTACGCAGGCAAGCTTCTTTACAAGAAAGAGCTGCAGGCTGACTGATAAGAAGAGACTGATAAGAAGAGACTGATAAGAAGAGACGGATAAGAAGAGACGGATAAGCAGGGACGGATAAGGAAAAGGGATAGGATACCTTGCACAAGCGCCCGGGGCACGGGCGCTGCGTGCACATGAAGGCTTATATAATGAGGAGGATGACTATGCTGTCACGCGAGCGGATGCAGGAACGTTTTTTGGAATTGGTTCAGATTTACAGCCCTTCCGGCGGGGAGAAGGAGCAGTGCCGATGGCTTATGGACTATTTTAAGGAGAGAGGAATAGAGGCTTCCATAGATGAAGCCGGAAAGGCATATGGAGGAAACGGCGGTAATATTATCGCCCATGTCAAGGGCGAGCCCTGTAATCCTCCCTTCTGTTTTGTAGCCCATCTGGACCAGATTGAGCCGTGTAAGGATGTGAAGCCGGTGGTGGATGGCCATATCATCCGCACGGACGGCACCACCACCCTGGGAGGCGATGATAAGGGGGCTGTGGCCTCCATACTGGAAATCGTTGAGGATATTGTGGAGACCAACAGGCCCCACAAGGAGTTCTATATCATGTTTACCGTCTCTGAGGAGACAAGCATGCAGGGAACCAAACACATGGACCCGTCCCGCCTGCCATGCAAGAACATGGTCATAGCGGACGCGACAGGCCCGGCAGGAATCATTGCCTATAAGGCCCCGGCCATGGAGGCCATAAGGTGCACGGTGAGAGGCCGTAAGGCCCATGCGGGCATTGAACCTGAAAAAGGAATCAATGCTGTGGTGGCAGCGTCCGGGGCAATCAGCCGGATGCATATCGGGCGGATTGACCAGGAGACCACGTCCAATATCGGGCGGATCGAGGGAGGGGCAGCCACCAATATCGTGACTGATGAAGTGACATTTACCGCCGAGATACGTTCCCACAGCATGGATAAGCTTAAAAATGAAGCGGCCCACATGGAGGAATGCCTGAAGGCAGCCTGCCTGGAGATGGGTGCCGCCTATGAAATAGAGCGTGAACTGGCATATCCTTCCCTGGAGGTAAGCCTTGACAGTGATTTGTACCGCATGACAGCCCAGGCCATGGAGAAGGAAGGAATCGAACCTAAGCCCATGGTCATCGGCGGAGGCAGCGACGGCAATATATTGGCCGGGTACGGCTGCAGCAGCCTTATATTAAGCGTTGGCATGATGGATGTACATACGGTACAGGAAGCGCTGGATATGGATGAACTCTGGAATGCCACCAGAATTATGAGACGGATGACAGAACTGTAAGTAAGATGACAAGGAATGATGATATGGACAAAGAAGAACTGAAACAGAGATGCCTCAATGTGATTGAGGAACACCAGGATGAAATCATTGCCCTGGGAAAGGAAGCTTATAAAACGCCGGAGCTGGGATATAAGGAGTTCAGGACAGGAAAACTGATGGAGGAAGCCTTTCGCAAGCTTGGGCTGGAGCCGGAGACCGGCGTATCCTATACCGGCTGCCGTGTATCCTCCGGTCCCAAGGGAAACGGTCCCAGGGTGGCGGTGATGGGCGAGCTGGACTGCATCATGTGCGACGCCCATCCGGACGCGGCCGAGGGAGGGCTGGTTCATGCCTGCGGGCATAATGTACAGCTGGCAAACCTGTACGGGGCAGCCTTGGGAATTCTTACGTCAGGCGTTATGGAGCACCTGGGCGGCGCCGCTGACTTCATAGCCATACCCGCGGAGGAATGTGTGGACTATGAGTACAGGAACCGCCTTATGAGTCAGGGAACCATCCACTATCTGGGAGGAAAACAGGAGCTTATGTACCGTGGGGGCCTGGACGATACGGATATGGTTCTTCAGTGCCATATGATGGAGATGGAGTCGGGAAAATGCTGCATCCTGGACACCAAAGGCAATGGATTCATCAGCAAGACCGTGCATTTTCTGGGAAGGGCAGCCCATGCCGGGTTTGCCCCGGAGCAGGGAATCAACGCCCTGAACATGGCGGAACTGGCCATGAACAATATTCACGCGCTGAGGGAAACCTTCAGGGATGAGGATAAGGTGCGGGTAAGCATTGTAATCAAGGAGGGCGGTGGCCTGGTAAATGTGGTGCCGGAGCGTGTTGCCATGGAAATCATGGTTCGTGCCTTTACCATTGATGCCATGGAGGATGCCTCCCATAAAGTAAACCGGAGCATGAAGGCGGCCGCAATGGCTCTGGGGGGCAAGGTGGAGATTCACGACTGCATCGGCTACCTCCCCCTGAATACGGACCGCCGGATTGCCCGTCTGTACCGGGACAACATGATAGCCTACGAACACGCGGGGGAGGATGCGTTTGTGGAGGACTGGGAGACAGCCGGTTCCACGGACCTGGGGGACATTTCCCAGATCATGCCCTGCATGCACATCTGGGCAGGCGGCATAAAAGGCGGCCTCCACACGGAGAAATACCGGATGGACGACCCTTACACTGCCTATATTGTACCTGCTAAAATGATGGCCCTTACCATCATCGACCTTTTGTGGGACGGAGGCGCGAGGGGAAAGGAAATCATGGGGGATTTCCGCCCTGCCCTGACAAAGGAAGAATACCTAAATCTCTTAAAAGACCATCAGGTGGTTGATTTATACGACGCTTCTGATTTATAATCGGTATAAGGCGCGCTGTGCGCAAAAAATCGGGAGGTTGACAGTATAAATGATAGTGGGAGTAGTGGGGCCAAAGGAATCCTGCGGAATCATCAGGAAAGCAATTCATCAGATTGACCAGAGTCATGAGGTGCGTTTATATACAAGGGAGCTGGTAAGAGAGGCCGTGGATGTCATTGACATCTGCGAGCAGGAGTGCGATGGTGTGATTTTTACCGGAAGCGGCATCTGCGACTATGTGCTGGGTCATCACCAGATGCAGAAACCTTACACATACATCAAGCGGTCCGCCAGCAGTATCTCGGAAGTATTTCTGAAAATGGTCAGGGAAGGGCGGGAAATCGACACCTTCAGCATTGACGTGGTGGAAAAGCAGATTATCGAGGATATCCTGGACGCCTTTCACATACAGCCCAGGAATATATATACCTGCCCGCTGCTTGCAGGCGTGGCGGAGGAAGAGTATGTTGCATGGCATATGGAGCTGCTGGAGAAGAAGATGACCGATGTGGCGGTCACTGCTTATGTGGCAGTCTATCATATGATAGAAGAAAAGGGCGGCAGGGTCTTTTACCTGGAGCCCAAACGATCCCAGGTCAGGGATGCCCTGGCCGATCTGGACAAGGGCTGGGCCCTGGCTCAGGCAGAATATTCGCAGATTGCGGTGGAATTGATTCAGATGTCCAACTTCCCGGAGAGGGAGGACCAGTATTATAATGCCATGGCAAGCAAGGCGGAATTTGAAGTGGAACTGATACGCTATGTAAGGGGAATCCAGGGCTCTGTATTCCCCTTTGGGCGTGATGAATATGTGATTTATGCCAATTCCGGAGTGGTGAAGGGAAAGAAGAACCATAAGGATCTGAGAATTCTTCAGGGTGAGGGAAAGAATCTGGGACTGGTAGTAAATGCAGGTCTGGGCATGGGCGTGACGGCTTACCAAGCAGAGATGCATGCCAGGAAGGCTCTGGAATATTCTCTTGGCAAGGGGGATGGAGGAATCTTTCAGATTGATGAGGGAGAGAAGATTCATGGCCCGCTGGGCCTGGAGCAGCAGCTTCAGTACAGCATGATATCCTTTGACCCCAAAATTCAGACGATCTCTGAAAAGACAGGACTCAGCATGGAATCCATTCTGAAGATTCAGGCCATTGCTGGTGTGAGGAAGAGCTATGTGTTTGACGCTTCGGAGCTGGCCGAATGTCTGGGCATCACGGTCAGGAGCGCCAGGCGGATTCTCAGCAAGATTCAGGCAGCCGGCCTGGGGACGGTCTGCGCCAGGGAAAGCGCTGCCAAGGGAGGCCGCCCCAGGGCTCTGGTAGAGCTGAAATTCGGTCTCAGGGATGTGGATTAATATCTATTCCGGTTGTCACTGCGCTGTATTTCTGATAAAATGGTTCCATGGAAGTGTAAATGGAAACATGGAAGTAAAACGCGGAAATATATAAGTGGAAATAAAGAATCGGATACAGGAGAGAAAAGGCAATGGACTACAAGATAATCGTACTGGATTTGGACGGTACACTGACCAACCGTGATAAAATCATTACGCCCAGAACAAAAGAGGCCCTGATGAAGGCCCAGGAAGCAGGAAACGTGGTGGTGCTGGCATCCGGCCGTCCAACGGCAGGCGTGGAGCCGCTGGCAAGGGAGCTGGAGCTGTCGCATTTCGGCAGCTATATCCTGTCCTACAACGGAGGAATGATAACCAACTGTAAGACAGGTGAAACCGTGTTTTCTTCATTGCTGCCCAGGGAGTCCAACCAGAAGATCATCGGGCTGGCAGAGGAGCACAGGGTAGATATCCTTACATATGAAGGCGGGGAAATTATCACCAACAATGAGGAATGTCCCTACGCCATTGCCGAGTCCAATATCAACCACCTGCCTTTGCGACAGGTGGAGGATATGAAGTCCTATGTGGATTTCAGGGTGCCCAAGTTCCTGATGCTGGATGACGGCGATTACCTGGTGACCGTGGAGCCCAAGGTAAAGGCCGCCATGGGGCGTGATTTCAGCGTGTACCGTTCCGAGCCGTATTTCCTGGAAATCATGCCAAAGGGAATCGACAAGGCCCAGTCTCTGGCCCGTTTGCTGGAGGTGCTGGGGCTTGAACGGGAGCAGATGATAGCCTGCGGCGACGGTTACAATGACCTGACCATGATTAAGTATGCCGGCCTGGGCGTGGCCATGGAAAATGCCGTTCTCCCGGTGAGACAGGCCGCTGATTACATCACTGCATCCAACAACCACGACGGCGTAGGGGTGGTGGTTGAGAAATTCATGCTGTCCTGAAAGAGGCAGGGAACACAGAAGAAAATATACCCGAAAAAATGCCCTTATAAAATCTCCCGCCACGTATGGACTTTCAGACTTTAATATGCTAAAATGAACAAGTATGGGGCTTATATGACCTGTAATCATTTTACAATACCATACGGAAGGGGAAGGCCGTATGAATTATAAGGAGAGATAACCAGGACATGAACAAGAAAATTAAAACAGAAGCAGTGGACCATCTATTTGATGCCATACTGACCTTAAAGACTCCGGATGAATGCTATAAGTTTTTCGAGGACGTATGCACCATCAATGAACTGCTGTCCCTGTCCCAGCGCTATGAAGTGGCCAAAATGCTGCGGGAAGGCAAGACCTACCTGGAGATTGCGGAGAAGACCGGCGCATCTACAGCTACCATCAGCCGGGTAAACCGTTCGCTGAATTATGGAAGCGACGGATACGACATGGTATTTGCCAGGCTCACAGGGGGAACGCAGGCAGACAAGGGGGATATCGAAAGCTGAGTATGATAAAGGGTGTATGAAAAAACGGATATTGCGGCGTGGCCGCGATATCCGTTTTTGGCTTTTGTCCGCTATGGGCGGGTTTCAACCGGTTATGAAGCCTACTTCTTGCGGGGAGCGGGCGCATCCTCCCTGAGCTGGTCCGCAATCATTTCAATCATCTGTGTCTTCAGATACACGTCAAAGGACAGCTCGCAGATAAAGGCAAACAGCTTCAGGTACTCACTGTCCTCATCATTCACAGGAGCATCTGAAAATGTATCCTGGGCCCGGGCAAACTTGGCCGCCACATCAGACTTCAGATTGTTCATCTCGCCCTTTTCCAAAGTAAATACTTCGTTATAGATATCTTCCAGGGACAGCCGGGATGTCTGCCCTGAGAAATGCTTCGACGTAATAGGACGGAACAGTTCTTCAATATCACTGAAGGACAGCAGGTTTTTGAAGTAATATATGAACACAAGCATCAGCATGTGGTCTTTGGAATACTTCTTCTTCACCGGAGGAGGAAGGAGGTTGTTCTTGGCGTAGTTGTTAATCATGGTTTTGGTCAGGACTTTATCACCCGGATGGCGTCTCATATCTTTTAAATGGCTGTCCATGAAGGTGGTAACCTGATCCATGTACAAATCAATATCAGGAATCTCGTCCGCCTTGACATGGGACAGGTTCTCCAGATAGGAAAACAGGTCCTGCAGACGTTCTTCATTTGTCTTCATCTATGTGTCACCTCTGTCATTCTTATCACATTACTATATCCATTATATAGTATTCAATACTAGATGACAAGGGGGAAATTCCCCTTATTTTACATGGGTTCTTAGACACATTTATTTAGATGTAAAAGGTTTTACACCAATCTTTTATAAATTGCGGTATTGATGGTATGAAAAGAGCCAGGCAGCGGAGGGGATGCTTAAATTTTTAATGAAGCCCCAAGGAGTAGAGAAATCTTTTGAAAAGAAAATGTTATTTATCAAGTCTAGTTCTTCGTTCAAATTATCAATAATTCCTTGTTCATTGATTAGGTTCTTACAATCGCAAGGACAAGTATTCCGGAGAAGGAATACGCTGCGGGCATTGGAATCAGCCAGGAAGCTGCTGCGGTGGGAGGATACAGGAAATATATGATTACGTTACAGGAACTATTGATACACTTCGAGACATCAAGGAAGATTGGCCCGGCCTCCTGTCAGTGTAAATGCCCGGTGCATTATGACAGCAAGGCAAGCCTTACCATATCAGAGGACAAAGGCAAACTGCTGCTGCACTGTCATGCAGGATATTCCAAGATAAGGTTTGAAGAAAAGGAAATACGGTACGTCACCATGGACAGGAAGAACGATACATATAAGTACCACAAGAAAAGTGACCATGCAGTATTATGCAATCTTCCTTCCCGGATAAGGGCTGTCAAGGCAGGTTATCCGGTATATATTGCGGAAGGTGAGAAGGATGCCGACACGCTGAACAAACTGGGGTATACTGCAGCTACAGCCGGAAGCACCAGCGATTGGCGCAGGGAATATGCTTTTTATTTCACAGGGGCCAAGGTGGTAATCCTTCCTGATAAGGATGAACCGGGAATGAAGCTGAAAGACCAGATAGTGAAGGATTTAAGGCATTTTGCTCATTCCATCCGCTGGACAATCACATCCACAGCTGATAAAGGGGATGTGACAGATTCCCTTATAAAGGAAGGTCATAGTAAGAAAGAACTTGACGAGCTGATAGCAGCATCAGAGAACCGGGGCGCTCCATGGCTTTTCACGGATGGGGAGGGAGCGCGGGCTAAGGTCAAAATAAACGGGGATATACTGGCTGATAGCATCAGCCGGGGCCTGCCCTATCTGATAGTGAGGACGGAGTATATAACAAATACAGCCGCAACAAGGTAAAATCCCTCATTCGGCGGTATGTCCCTGTAGGGATGGCAAGCGGCAACATGATTAATAATGTGTACAACCTTCTCTTGTGTAAGGATAGCAATATATGTACGTTACGGGATTTGGATACAGACGAGAACTATATAAATCTTAAGAATGGCCTGTATAACCTTGAAACCAGGAAACTGGAGCCACACACGCCGAAGCTGCGCAGCACGATACAGATTAATTGTGAGTATCACCCGGAGGACACGGCCCGACCCGTGTTTGACCGCTATATGAATGACCTGTGCAGCGACAGGGAAGGTGGACCAGGATAAGAAGGCCGTGATTCAGGAATATATGGGGCTTATCCTTTCCAATGTTAAGGTATACCGGATAAAGCTGGCTCTGGTGCTATGGTCACTCCTGGGAAATTCCGGTAAGACGCAGATACTTAACCTTGTGGGGGAACTGCTGGGGACAGATAAGATTGCGAACATTCCTATCCAGCAGATGAACGAGGTATCCAAGTTTACCCTGGGGAGCATCGTAGGGAAACGCCTGATAAGTATAGGGGACCAGACGGGCAGTGAGATAAAGGACAGCTCAGTGTTTAAACAGATTACTGGCGGGGACGCTGTGAAGATAGAACCGAAGAATAAACAGCCGTTCTATTATATATTCCCAGGTGGGATTGCCATAGCCTGCAACAACCTTCCCAGTTTCCAGGATGATAAGGGTGGCCATATATTTGAACGACTGTGCGTGGTGCCTTGTACGAATACCATAGAGCATGAACGCCGGGACAGCGCCTTACTGGATAAGATGTTGAATGAGAGAAACGCCATCTTTAACTGGTTCCTGGAAGGGTTGCACAGGCTGATTGATCACAATTTTAAAATTACACATTCCTCTGCCTGCGAGGAAGCCATAAAGGATTATCGGGAAAAGCTGGATACCGTTTTCCGTTACTTGTCAGAATTTTACATCATTACGGGAGACAGGGCGGATATGGTGGTTAAGGCAGACTTTGACCGCGCATATATGAGCTGGTGCGTTTTGAATGAGTTCGCCCATGTGAATAAGCAGAACATCCGGGACAGGATGGAGGCCAACGGATGCCCGGCAGACAAGGCTAATATTGAGGGTAAAAGGGGCGTGATGGTATACAGGAACCTTAAACAGAAGGAAGAGGAATTCCAGGGCGTTACACAGGAAGAGTATAAACAAGGGATGAAGAAGCAGCGGAATTGTTAACCAGCTCAGAGGAGGAGTTTGTAGCAGCACTGGCCCTCAAATTATTAGTCCGGCAGGAACGTAAAAAAGCCAGCGAATTAAAAGCGCAGGAAAAAGAGCGACAGAAAGCGGAGCGCCAACAGGAACAGGAACGCCAGAAGCGTATAGCCATGAATCGGTTAATCAATGGCGATAATTTCTGTTTGTAAGGGGAGGCAGTGCACATGGTATTAACAAAATTGTTTCAATCAATAGGGATACCGATTACAGCCAGAAATTTCATGGTAGATTATTGCGATAGCTACGGGAATCACTTTCACAAGCCAATGCAGACCATCACGCCGCCGGAATGCCTGAAGGATGGCATAGAGATAGTCACCAGGATACGGACAGAGTTAAGGCAGCAAGGCTTTACTGTCTGTGGGATATCGGAAGCCCTGGGGGATTTTGAAATGGACGAATTAGAAAATATTTTTAATGGCAGCGATTACGGTAAGTATCCTATGAGGGTATTATACATAGATGTGGAAATGGCAAAGAAAGAGGCCCATCCATAGGTAGATGGACAGGCCGGGCAGAGGCACACTTCTTTTCACTTGACAATCTGATTATATAAAGGGGTGTGCCAAATGTCAAACGAAGTACGGGCGAACTACGGGGAATTGAGTAATGAGCAGCTTGTGATAAGGATTAAGGCCGGGGAGGATGTATCCGGGAACATGGAGCAGCTATATAACCAGGTGCGGCGCTTCATCCATGCCGTGGCCTGGAAGTACCGGGACAGCGGGGAACTGGAGGACCAGGAGCAGGAGGGATATTTGGCCCTGTATCCTGCTATTGATGGGTACGACCCGGCCCAGGGTGTGAAGTTCCTCACCTATGCGGAATACCATATCCGACAGCGGATGCGCCGCTGCCTTCAGATGAACGGCAGTTGTTTAAGGTTTCCAGTCCACTGCCTGGAGAAGGTGCAGCGGTATAAGTGCCTCTGTAACGCCTTTAACCGGGAATATGGCCGGGAGCCGTCAGACAGGGAGGCAGCGGCCTTTATGGGCCTCACCCTGGAACAGATGGAGGATATAAGGGAAAGTGCCTGTATGGCCCGCCTGGGGAGCCTGGACAGCCCTGTAAAGGGCCTTGACGGCGGGGAGGATACAACCATAGGGGATATGGTGGCCTCTGTCGAGGATATGGAAGGGGATACCGTGGAACGGATGCAGCAGGAGCAGCTTAAGGCTGAGTTGTGGGATTGTGTGGACAGTCTCCCAGGGCAGCAGCCGGCAGTAATCAGGATGCGCTTCCAGGACGGCATGGCCATGGAGGCCATAGGCCGGGAATACGGTACATCAGGGGAGGCTGTACGCCATATACAGGCCAAGGCCCTGCGGGAACTGCGTAAACCCCGGTACAGTAAACGGCTGCGGCCCTTCCTGCCAGATGCGGATAGGATTTACAGTATGGCCATAACTGGCAACGGAGTGGGGAAGTTTAACCGCACCTGGACCAGCAGCACGGAGCGCGCGGCCCTGAATGTGATAGACTGGGAGGAACGGCACCGGATGCATTTGGAACTGCTGGAGAAGGTACGGAAGGAAGTTGCGAAATCGCAACAAGCGGAAGCATAAAGGCTGCTGCATCAACAGGCAAAAATTCACAACATTCGGACCAATTGGTCAAGAAGTTAGAACCAACAACCCAACGTAAGGAATTGGCAAAGATTGCCGGGACCAGTGAGGGGAGCATACAGCGCACCAGGAAGATTCTGGATAAGGGTGTTTCCATGATATCCTTTCCACAGGAAGTGGGGGAAATGAACCACTGGGGAACTACTGGAAGTATGACATTGAACCTCGAGTGAAGCCCGAGAAAATGAAGCCGTGGGGAAGCCATGAACGCCGAGGGAACAGCGAGAAAGAATAACACAGTGTCGGGGTTGAACGCCGGGGGAACATCGAGAAATCAAGAAGTACCCGGAGATTCCAGAGACCCTAAAAAGAAATAACCGGACATCGTTACGCACGGGAAAGTTTCGCCCACGAGTGGCCGAAAAACGCACGTTTCCCCGGAAGTGGGGAAAGTGGGTGAACTCCTCCCGGCAATTTGACCGCTGAAATTTAAGTCAGGAACCTGACAAAACCTAACCTGGTTACCATAGAGGAACGAGGTTACAAAACAAACATAAACACTATGATATACAAAGCCGCAAAACCACGAATAAGATTTTTCCAGAACAAACAAAACCGACGAATGTTAAGAATTGTTAAGGTTAACAAATGCTAACATTTGCTAAGGCTTGTCAAGGTTTTAAACCGAAACGAATAGCAGCAAAACAACACGATTGCTAGGAAAAACTAGGGATTTTTCGTTGTAGTACTCCGTTGCTATATGGAGTACTCTATTGGTAACGTTGAATTAATAGGTATGCGCGGATGCACGGCTTTCTATGCGAACGTTCGGTACGGAAATAACGAGCGTTCGGAACGCTGATGTTGGAATATGATGGAACGTCCGTATATTGGCCGTAGGCAGAGGGGTAAAGAAAAAGCAGCAGCCCCGTTATGGTTCTGCTGCAATGTGGATAGTATTAAATGCTTAATTGGCTAAAGTCAATGGAAAAGTCCTCATATATGTTGACTTTAACAGAATCGGTAAAACGATAAATGGTGGGTGGTGTTTCGTTAGCCAAGTCATACACCATAACAACCTCCCTGGCCGGGTCTATTATCCAATATTCCCGTACCCCCGCCCCTTGATAAAGAGCCAGCTTTTTGTAATAGTCCATTTGTCGGCTGGAAGGGGAAACAATCTCAATCGTCCAATCCGGTGCACCGTGGCAGCCTTTATTATCCAATTTGTCTTTATCGCAAATTACGGATATATCCGGCTCCAGGTAATTAGTATTGTTCTTCTCGTCCTCTGCCTGAAGGAACACGGCAAACGGTGCATGGAATACTTCACAAGGGCCGTTTTTACTGTTGATATAATTGAAAATGGTTCCGTGTAGAAAGGTAGATATTCTTTGGTGGGTAGTGTTCGGCGGTGCCATATAATAAATCTGACCGTCAATCAGTTCTGCCCTTTCTCCATCCGGCAGACCGTAAATATCATCAATAGTATAGATTCGTTCTTTTGGTAATGGCATAGGGTCACGCTCCTTCCTGTGGGTGTGATTGGTCTGGTATATATTCCATTATGTCACCGGGCTGACAGTCTAATAACATGCATACTTTCTGTATGGTTCGTGTATCGGTATGCCCTGATCCGTCTTTCATTTTAGCAACGATACCGGGACTAATACCAGAATCACGTAAAAATTGCCATTTTCTTCCCTTGACTTCTAACAAATGGTCAAGTTTGTTGAAACTAATATATACAGGTTCCGCTGTCTTGTTTGCCATTGTATCACCTTCTTTCTATGTATAGTAACTTATATTACTAATTATAGTAAGAAAAACACTGGATGTCAAGATCATACAATCGTACTATTTATAGTAATAATGCATATAAAAAAGTACTATTTTTAGTAAGAATAACTATCGATAAAACGTACTATATATAGTAATATATACATAGCAAGAAACACAAAACAAAAGCAGCCGGGGCAGACAATCTCCCACAAACCTATCAATCGTACCTGTGAGCCAGTGGGAATAATGGGAATAGTTACGGTGGAAATTTTTCTAATAACCACACTGAGGATAATAAGGCCATGCTTAAGAAGTTCTATCGCACTTTGTCTAAAGCATACCACCCCGACAGCAATCCGGGGAAAGACACATCTGAGGAAATGAAGCTGCTGAACCAGCTTAAGAATGAGTGGGGAGTGTAGGTATTACATATATAAACGGAGTAACCACACCCCCGGAGGGATAGAGGATAACCGGGAAATCCTCTGGACACCGATGCCCCACCTTAAAACACACAGAATCTTAGAAATGAGAATTTGAACCGGAGGAAAAAATTATGATGTCTAATACAATAGGGATGATATACGACCAGATAAATGAAGGGATTCTGCCGCCCAGTGTGGAGCTGGAGGCATTTAATGCAGAACTAAATGAAATCCTCAGGCCATTAAAGAAACGTACCGATTTTGAAGAATTGGCCAGTATTTATTATGACATGGCAGCGTGTGCACAACGGTATGACTTTACATGTGGATTCAAACAGGGTATTGGAATGATGGTCGAGTGTATGACGTGATTCAGAGAGGAAGGTTAGTCATGGTAAGGTTTTTAAAGGAGATATGCCGATTCGTCTATGGGGAACTGACTGAGCCGGCGGCGGCCCTGGAGCCATTACGCAAGGAACTGAAACAAGTAATGGAACCTTTGAAGGGGCGGGAGGACTTCGAGGAGCCGGAGGAAATCTGTCTGGAGGTGAGTTGTTGCGGCCAGGAGTTTGGATTTATCAGCGGGTTTAAATATGGAATTGCTTTCATGATAGAGTGTATGGAGTGGCCGGGGAGGGAATAGTGCCCTGGCTGCGTATAGGAAGGATGTGATTGTATGGCAGTGGATAAGAATGGGAAGCCTCTGCCACCAGGAATCCGGCAGCGGGCCAACGGGAAGTATGAGGGCCGGGTAAAGGTGGATTACCAAAGCCATTCTGTCTATGGAGATACCATTACAGAAGTAAAAAAGAGAATGACGGAACTGCGGTACAAGCTGGAACATGGGGATTTTGTGGCAAGTTCCAAAGTGACGGTGGAGGAATGGTTTAAAACCTGGATGGAACAGTATAAGGTGAATCAGGTTAAGACAGGAACGGTTGTAGTCTATAATAATTGTTACAACCGCTATATAAAAGATGCATTAGGAACAAAGAAGCTGACAGAGATTAGAGGGGAGCATATTCAAAAGCTATATAATGATATGATTAAAAAGGATTTTTCTCATACTACTATCCGGCTTGTGTCAGCAACCCTTAGCGGTTGTTTTAAACAGGCAATGAAGAATGGGCTGATAGAGCGCAACCCTGTTCCGCTTGCAACTCTTTCTAAAGCCAAGCCTAAAGGGGGTCATAGGGTACTAACGAAAGAAGAACAGGATATTTTCATGAAATATGCCAAGGACAGTTATTTATATAACTTATTTGCTCTGGCAATCAGGACGGGTTTAAGGGGTGGGGAGTTGCGGGGATTAAAACTTTCGGACATGGACAAGGCGGCCGGATTGCTGCACATACAAAGAACACTCAAGTATGTTACAGGCCGGGGATTCTTTGAAGATACACCTAAAACGGCCACATCCAAGAGAGATATACCCCTTACCAAAGATATGATTACCATTCTGGGCAGGCAGAAACAGCTTTATGGTGAAAAAGTGCTAAAGATGGACGGATACATATTTCATCTACCAGATGGCTCACCTATTAGTGAGAAACGGGTACAGAACGGGATTGACCATGTTGTGAAACGTATTAATGCAGACGGTATAATGTTTGAGCGGTTCACACCCCATTGCCTAAGACACACATTCGCCACAAGGGCTATAGAAAACGGGATGAAGCCGCAGACGTTAAAGACTATCCTGGGACATGCCAATCTATCAATGACCATGGATTTATATTCCCACGTACTCCCGACAACCAAGGCGGAGGAAATGGAGCTGATAGCAAAAGCGTTTTAAGGGCCGGGAAACTGGCACTTTTCATACCCACTCTGTACCCACATAACGGTAAATCCACATAACCAAAGACAACAAAAAGCGCCACGAAAATACTGATTCCCAGTACCCCATGGCGCATGATAAACCGCTATAAATAAGGCTTTTCTTAATTAATACTTATCCTTCCCTTTTTAAATCAGCTCCGGCGCAAAGGCGTGCCGGGGCTGAATTTGTTTGCGCGTCATGGGCGCGCTATAAGAACTGGAGCAGTGGTTCCTGCAGGAGGCCAATGTATCCGTATATATGGGAAGCGTGTTTGGGGAAGACGGCAGAAGGTGAAGGCGGGCTATCCGATTCCGGAAGCGCAGGTGCTCTTTGAGCGGCTGGATAAGAAGGTGGCTGAGGAAGAGACGGAAAAGCTGGAAAATCCGAAATTTAATGAGGTACAGAATATTCACGGAAGGAACAGATTGCTTGACGAACTCGCCCGAAAAGGGGGTTGGAGTATTAAGATAAAGATTAAAATATAACAGGGCCGTTGCTCCATAGATGCTCTGCCCATCTATTAAGCAGTGGCCCGTAAAAAATTATATATTATTAAGATCGAATTGGTACTTTTAGTATTTTAAATTTAAATCAATCCCAACAAAGAGGGCAGACCCAGAGAAAGTACAGGGATATAGATAACTAAAAGCAGACCGACTATGATGATACCGAAATACGGCAGCAGGTGCTTGATAACACTTTCAATGGTTACACCGCCTACTTTACAGCCAGTAAACAGGATCGTTCCCACAGGAGGAGTGATGGTTCCTACAGAAAGGTTATAGCATAGAACAATACCGAACTGTACCGCGCTCATTCCTAAACTGGTGCAGATAGGAAGGAAGATTGGTGTAAAAATAAGGATTGCCGGGGTTGGGTCCATAAAAGTACCGACAAACAGTAAGATCACATTGATAAGAAGGAAAATTAAAAACTTATTGCTTGTAACACTGAGGACAGCGGTTGCTACCATATCCGGGATTCCCGTAAAAGCCATCGCCCAGGACATGATAGAGGATAAGCCGATCATGAATGTGATGGTACCAGTGATCTTAGCAGAATCCAGAACGATCCTTGGGATATCTTTTACTTTAATAGAACCATAGATAAGGGACAGCACAGTAGCGTATACAACAGCAACGGCAGAACCTTCGGTAGCAGTAAAGATACCGCCTAAAATACCGCCGATAACGATGACGATCATTAAAAGACTTGGTACTGCCTGCCAAAATGTTTTTAAAGCGATCTTAAGGGTCAGCTCGCTGGAGCTGCGGTATCCTAATCGTTTTGCTGCAGTAGTTGCTAAGATAATGACGCCGGCACCCCAGATGATACCAGGAATATAGCCTGCCATGAACAGGGCAGCAATGGAAACACTGCCGGCTACCGTAGAGTATACGATCATGGTATTGCTTGGGGGAATGAGCATTCCTACAGGAGCGGAGGCAACATTGACAGCAACGGAATAATTTTTGCCGTAACCTTCTTTTTCCTCCAGAGGGCCCATGGTACTTCCGATAGCCGCCGCAGCAGCAGCGCCAGAACCGCTGATAGCGCCAAAGAGCATGTTTGCGATAACGTTGGCCTGTGCCAGGGAACCAGGCATTTTTCCGCCTAATACTTTGGCACAATTGACAAGACGCAGAGCAATGCCGCCGTTATTCATGATATTTCCTGCAAGGATAAAAAACGGGATGGCGATCAGTGAAAAGGAGTTAGAGCCTGCAAAAATTCTCTGGGCGGATGTGGCAAAAGCAACATTGCCTGGCAGCATACAGATCATAGAAACAGCAGAGGAAAGACCGATTCCTACTCCAATGGGTATGCCCGCTGCAAGCATAACGACCAGTAATATGACCATGACAATGGCTACCTGAACTGCAATAGACATAATTTATACTCCCCCTTCTTTTTTGGTAAAAATCTCGCGCAGGTTGTACAGACTGTAAAAGATGATCAGTACACCGCAGACGGGAATGATGCTGTATACGGTTCCGGTAGGGATTTTTAAGATAGAATCGTATTGAAGCATATTCATGGTAGTGATGACCATGCCGCCATATACCAGAATGGTGCCGGAAAAGATGATGATCACGATTTCATTGATGATATCTAACGTTTTTCTTGCACTTCCCGTCAGCTTATCTTTTAAAAAGGTGATGCAGATATGGTCTCTCTGACCGAATACGCAGGTAGCGGACAGAAGGATGAGCCACACGAAGCAATAGCGGGCAAGCACCTCGCTGACACTGCTGGGGCTTTTGAACACATAGCGCATGATAACCTGATATACAGTCAGCAGCACCATACCAATAAAGTCAATGATGCAGACTGTAGCCAGAAAACGATCCAGTCCCTGTTTCAATGTTTTCATGATTGCTCCCCCTCTCTCAGTGCGGTTACATCTGCATAGATCTTTTTCGTTACATCAGATTGTTCTGCAATCCTTTGAAGCAACGGCATGCAGCGTTCTCTTAATTCTTCTGTATCAGGATAGCAGAACTGTGCGCCGGCAGCTTCCGTATCTTTCTTTGCCTGTTCAATGGCTTCCTTAAAAAGCGTAAATTCTTTTTCGGTAGATTCCTTTATCAGCTGATCAAAGATCGCTCTGTCTCCGTCACTCATGGAATTTAAGAAATCTGTGCTGGCAAGGACGACATCCGGGTGAACAATGTGGCGGGTGTAGGCATAGTAAGGCGCTACCTCATAGTTCTTAAAGTCACGGTAAACCAGCTCACTGTTTTCCGCAGCATCGATAACGCCCTGCTGCAGTGCGGTGTAAACTTCTGACTGTGCCATAACGGCTCCGTTTCCGCCCATTAGCTTGGTCATTTCTACATAGGTAGGGCTGTCATTGACACGAATGATCATACCCTTTAGATCATCGGCGGAATTGATAGGCTTTTTCGCGTATACATTTCTTTCGCCAGCGGTGTACACCGTGAGGACGCGGAATTTGTACTTATCCGTAGAGGAAAACAGCTCATCAAATACTCCGCCCATAACTGCATGCTCCAGATGGTCAATGTTATCATAAAGATACGGCGCGCCTACGATCGCAAAGTCTGCATCATATCCTTCAGGAACGCTGCCGGGAACGATGGCCATCTGCAGAGCGCCGGTACGGATAAATTCTGCCATAGCGCCCTGTTCTCCCAGAACACCGTTTGGATAAATGGTCATATGGTAACGGCCATTGGTTGCTTTTTCAAATTTTTCACCAAAATCCTTCATAGCAAGATACTGAGGGTGATTTTCATTTTGGTTAAAAGCTACTCGGATCTCGGTCACTTTCTGCTCTGTTTGTCCACCGCAGGCAGATAACATTCCTGTAAGACATAAAAGTCCTGCAGCCAATAGGATTTTTTTAAACATATCGGAATACCTCCTGCCGCTTTCTACAAAAGAGCTGCGCTTACTTTAACGACTACTTTACGCAGTTTCATGGATTCGCCGGAAATACACTCCGGACGGTGAATGTCGGAAGGAAAGAAGATGCAAAAACAACCTGGACGGGATTCAATCCATCCTTCATCTTCTACAGACTGATAGAAGATAAGGTCACGTTCCTTGATATGCTCAGCAATCTGATAATCTCCAGTGTTTTTTGTAAAGCCAAGACGCTCCTTACCGGAAACAAGATACTGCACATCCAGATATTTTTCATGGGATTCCGCTTTTTTGGTATCCGGCTCTACGGTGACAGCGTCAAACACCTGAGCATAGATCTCTTTCCCCTGGATTTCATATACGCCAGGTTCCATAGCTGCAAAATCGTGGCTTGCCAGATAATCCAGAGCTTTTTTGATGGCGTCTGGATAGGTTTCAAATGCGTCGTGGTTTTTGATAGATGAAAAGATCATAGTTTATTTCCCCTCTTTTGTTAGTTTCTTCCTTCCATAGCATGTATCATGGTCACTACAAATTCATGTCCAGGCACTGCCACATGATATTTTTTTGCTGTGCGGACAACGGCGCCGCTGATGGTGTCTACTTCTGTACGTCTGCCATCCCGCAGGTCAGCCCGGATAGAAGTACAACCATTTGGATTCTGGATAGAAGTGTTCTTTACTTTTTCGATTACCGCTGCTTCGTCAAAAACAAGACCGGCAGCAGCTGCAGCTTCAATGGTTTCGTGGATAAGCTGGCAGCAGAGCTTCCATGCGTAGGCATCAGCAGTAATATATCCCATATCTACCTGAAGGATTCCGGTCAGTGCGCTTAAGGACACATTGGTAAAAAGCTTATCCCATATCAGTTTTTGGATATTATCATGTATTTTTATCTGAAAACCGCAGGAATCAAATACTTCTTTCAGATGGTTTAAGAACTGGCCGGCATCCTCTGTCAACATTCCGAGATTGGTAACGCCGGTTCCTCCGCGTCTGACATGTCCCGGACCAAGGACTGCTCCATTATCTTCGGTAGTTCCGATGACAATGTGGTCTTCACTGACAAAATCTTTTAAAAGGTCCTCGTGTCCTGCTCCATTTTGGAGGGTCATCAGACGGGTATCCGGTCCGATCAAAGAACGATTCTGTTCAAGGGCATTTCTGGAAAAAAGCGCTTTTACGAAAACAATGACCAGATCAGCAGGCTGTTCTTTTTCTGTATGGCAGACTGCATGGGGATGATAGCGGCTTGTGGTATCATTTTCATCAATCAACAGGCCGTTTTTATTGATATGCTCTACGATATCCTGGTTTGTATCTACTAAGATCACTTCGTTGTGCTGTGAGAGGCGTCCGCCATAAATGGAACCCATAGCCCCTGCACCGATTACGGCAATTCTCATAAAGTCTCCTTTGCTAAAAAAGGGCAGCCCTCAACGAAAGGTTGCCCAATCTGTCGTCAGGTATTTATTCAGAAAACTCGGTAAGTCCCTCGATCGCGTATGCACGCACAGGGCTGGAATCGAGTCCCTTGATAGGAAGCGGAGAATAGCTCATGAAAAATACATCTGTTTTTAACTCTTCCAGATTCTTTAACACTTCCAGGAATACGATATTCTCAGCCATCAGGATATCGTGGAACGGCTTTACATCTTCATTACAGTTTTCAATAGAAACGCCGTCACCGAAACCAACTGCTTTTACCTTGTGATCCCTAAACCACTGAGCGCTCTCTGCATTGATCAAAAGACGCTGATCCTTCTCGGTGTTGGTATCCGCGGTAAATGGTGCCAGCTTGTAAGAAGAGTCGATGATGACAATGTCGCCTTCCTTTACTTTCTTTGCCTCACGGTCTAAGTCAGCAGCGGTAATGTGGCCTCTTTTTGCAACCGTTTCCCTGAAATCCACATATACGGCACGGCCCATAAAAGTAGTTAAAGGCAGATCAGCTGCGGATGGCCAGTTATCATCATGATGGTAAGGACACTCGCAGTGTGTTCCCAGATGGCTCATCAGGTCCATATTAGTATGGAAATCCGGGATAGCACCACCTGTATTAAAGCGGAACAGATGACACCTTCTGGTCTCGGTCGCAGGATCGATGATCTTAGATAAATCTACCACTCTTAACTTGCCTATTTCATAAACGCACATTTGTTTTCCTCCTTGACTTTGCTTGTGTTGTTTTGTTAGATTCTATCTCTTGTCAGTATACCGGGATACCGGGATACTGTCAAGAGATACTTAAGATGCATAATAGACAAATTTTTAACGAGATTTTTGTGCAATTTTTATGGCCCTTGATGCGTCCGTCGGATATATATTTGGCATGAGTTTTTTAGACGGGCCTATCAGGAACAGGGGATATTTTCTTGACAGAATCCTGAATTTGATTTAATATAAAATGGTTATTTACTATGAGAAATATGCAAAGAAAGTATGGTTACTTTATGAAAGAAAAGAGTCTGCTGCAGCTACATGCCTACGATTCCATAAAAAATAGTATTCTTTCCGGGGAACTGGAACCAAGGGTGCTTTACTCTGAGACAAAACTGTCTGCTCAAATCGGCATTTCCAGGACACCGATGAGAGAGGCGTTGCAGTCTTTGAGCCAGGACGGTTATATCACCATTATTCCCAGCAAGGGATTTATGATACGGCAGTTAAATGAGAAGGATATGAAAGACAGTATAGAGATACGATGCGCCATAGAGGGATTTTGTACCAATATGATCGCGTCGCAGATATATACAGAACGAGGAAGGCAGCTTTTAAAAGATTTGGAAGCTGTGCTTAAAAATATGGAAGGAGTGTTTGATAAAGAGGACTGTTTGGAGGATTTTATTGACTACGACCATCAGTTTCATCTGCTTCTCGTAAACTATATGCAAAATGATGAGTTCGACCATATTTTCCAGCGGCTCCTGTATCTGATACGCCTGACTTCTCTGGATGCACTGGCCGTGAAGGGACGTATTACTGGGACTATGAATGAACACCGGGAATATCTGAAGGCATTAAAAGCAGGCAATAAGGCAAAGGCTTATGAAATCATGCTCCACCACTTGATGATGCCGCTTAAGATGCATGAAAAAAATAAAAATGTTTTGTCTTCCTGAAAAAAGGCCATACTAGGAATATCATAAAAGAGAAGGTAAGAAATACCTATCCTCCCGTTTAATACCTGGTTTATTTTCCAAGCCTAAGGTATAAACCACCGCCTTTAGGCGGCAGAGCTTCAGCAGCATTTCCTTTTCCGATCCTTACGGACGTCAGCGGAGGGGATTTCGGAGGACACGGTCCGGCCAGACAAATTGATACTAGCTATCAAGAGTTTTGGCGGAGTCCGCCAGAAAGGCAAAGAGATAAAAAAGCAGCAATCCCGTTATGATTCCGCTGCGATGTGGATGGTATCAAAGGTTTAATTGGCTAAAGCCGATGGAAAAATCCTTATATATGCTGACTTTAACAGAATCGGTAAATCGGTAAATGGTAGGCGGTGTTTCATTTGGAAAATCATAAACCACAATAATTTCCCTGGCCGGGTCTACAATCCAGTATTCACGTACCCCTGCCTCCTGATAGAGGGCCGGTTTTTAATAATAGTTTATTCTTTTCATTCTCTGCCTGGAGGAACACGGCAAACAGAGCCGGGAATACCTCGCAGAAACCATTATTGTTCAGGCATATATTCTATTATATCACCGGGCTGGCAGCTTAGAAGCTGACATACTGTCGCAATGTTATCCCCGGGGCCGGGCTTTTTGGGACTGTATATTCGATACATGTTTCGGACTGTCATGGTACATACTATTCCAGAGGTGATGATAATGAAGCAGGGAGAGCAGAAATCCACAAAAGAACTGGAGGAGCAGGCAAAGAATGTAGAGACATTCAATCCCAGGTGGCACGATGGCGAGTATCTGGGGCCTAACACGCTGAGACAGAAAGCAGATACTGAGGTTTATGGGAAAATGGAAGAGGAGCCGTAGGGCTTCTCTTTTTTGTGCTTCGGACTGTCAAATCCTGTTCTGTTTAATATACTAATAGTAAGAAAAGTAACGGAAGGAGAATGTATATGCAGATAACGGATTATATAAAACCGGAATTAATTGTGGTAGCTCTTGTGCTGTATTTCGTGGGCATGTGGACTAAACAGAGTGAGGCGGTTAAGGACAGATATATCCCATTGATCAACGGGGGCCTGGGAATTGTCATATGCGGGATTTATGTGCTTGCCACAAGTACATGCCGGTCGGGCCAGGAAATTTTTATGGCAATATTTACCGCCATAACCCAGGGAATTCTGCTGGCAGGGCTGAGCACATATGTCAATCAAATCATAAAGCAGGCAGGGAGGGAGGAATAAAATACAGTATATTTGTTCCTAATCTGTTTTAAGATATGTGGACCTGCAATGAATGCGGTATGTAAGATATTGTAAAAGGCTGCGGACGAGGAGTACGGTTCCACAGGAATCTATGTCACCGGGACCGTGACAACACACAGCCTGATATGCGGTGAGATACGCGGCTGCCAACTGGGGAAAATAGGGCATTGTGTCTCGGCTGTCAGGAACCCGGTGGAGGTGGCTGATGGTGGAACATATAAGAAGTCGCTCATAAATGTCATAAACAGGACAAGAAGTTTGCTGGATAATCCAAATATGAGTATTATCATCAATGAGGTGGAATATTTTTATTTTTGTCAGATTTAATCTGGAGGAGGCGTCAGATAATATTTGAATCTGAAGTCCTCATCCACGGATGGACAAGGTGTGGAAGATTGAATACAGGTCAAAAGCAGCCTGTAAAAAGGGAGGAGCCGGTCAGGATTTCTCCTGCCGGCTGTATTATGAAAAAAAGTCTGATTAGCAATATCAACTTACAAAATATAGTATATGGGCTAAATATGAGTATCCTGTAGCAAAAATATGAACGATTTGTAAGAAGATTGTGAATATCAGTGACAGGATATTAAAAGGAGCAAAAAAAGGAACCTACTGTGCTCCTGTCATGACCTCTTTCATTTGCTGGGTTACGGGACGATATCCGTCATTGCTGAAAAGACCATTAAATATGCTGTCGCCTAATGCCAATATAAGGAGGATAACCGCCAGGATGATGAGTGCTTTGGTGAAGAATTTCATTTTAATACCTCCCGTGATGTATTGGTAGACCCATTTACCAGATAATATATCCTAATCATACTACATTATAAATCATGGGACAATATTTTGTGGTGATAGGTGATAAAAATACGACTTTACAACTTTTTAAGAAAAAAATATCGTACAGGACACTTTGGTGTATAATTAGTTTGCCAACAAAATATACAAAGGAAAGTGACCCTGTACGATAAACTCATTATACAACGAAAAGAACCTGATTGGTAGACTTCATCAATATTTTTCCATCTATTTTAAAACGTTTTCTTCCCATACCGCGGAGACTTTATTCCTACTGGCTTTATCCATACTTGCCATGGAGTCGGCGGATTCCATCCGTTCCCTCTACCGACATTTTTTGTCTGGCATCACCCTAAAGTCACTGACTGCTTTTTATTATGCCTGTTCCTACTCCAAAGCAGACTATTCCAGATTCATGAATGTAACGGCATCCCTGGCTTTAAAACTCATTCC
>CDZO01010325.1_pt1 | contig 55686 bp, 47 predicted proteins | sample 480641 | NCBI WGS metagenome assembly CDZO01 (sample SAMEA3182088, study PRJEB8094) | gut metagenome | biome: human; feature: gut; material: Stool; isolation source: human stools | place: Canada | collected 2013-02-05
TTCCAGAGCAGATGCAGATATTCTGCGCATGGCAGGAAAAGGCGCCGCTAAACCAGACCGGGAGTGAGCGTATGCAGTTCATCCCATTATTGTGTTACACATTTCGCTGGAATATCGAGGTGAGTTATTATGAACAGAAAACGTTCTGGTCGTTATGCAGCTATATGTTACGCAGTCGGAAGGGAATCGAAATGTTGGTTAACCTGATCAACATCTCGTATTGTGCCATGAAGATACTGCCATATCAGGAAGAATCATTTTCAAAGTACCGTACAGAAAGTGTGCAGGAATTTCGGTTTGCCCTTAGTGAGCAAATCCGGCAGCAGGTATTTTATGCCACTTTCGTGAGAAATATCGAAACCAGCATAAAATCCAGTGTTGTTATGAAAGCTTTAAAACAGTTAATTCGGCAACAATGCTGGCATTTATAAAAGTTGTAAAGTCGTGTTAGTGTTTCTTATTGCAGAAATATCCACAGCACTCGGAGACTGGTCTGCGATGATAAAGCCCTCACCGTAAGTTCTCATCTCTGCAATGGCATTGGAAAGCATTTCTACGGATTTACCAGCAACATTGGCTCCTTCAGTGCTTTGCTCAGTGGATGTTCTTTTAAGTATGTTATGTGCTTCTTCAAGAACCGTAACATGGCGTAACGGCACATTCATGTCGTTGCAAGTAGACATTCTGTGTTCGCTTAGCCTCATAATTAGGATGCCCATAATAAGAGATTTCGTTTCAGTGGAACCCACACGACTAATATCTACGATAACTTTTTTGTCGAATAGTTCACTGTTATTGATTTCATCAGCCGCAAAAATCTGTCCATAGAGACCATTGGTAAGAGATTTGATCCGTGTAACCAAGGAGCCGGTGTAGTTACTTTTGACTTCTTCGGAATAAGCTGAACTTTGAATAACGGCAACCAGTTCATTCAGTAAATCAGCAAAGGTCGGGAAAAGATTATTGCTGTATTTATTTTGTGATTCTGCTAAATCCCAACCGCAAGATTCATAGGCTTGTAGGACAGCATCTTTGAGAACAGCAGGCATTGCAGCGTACATTGGCCAACAAACATTAAATATTTCAATCAGCCGATCAATATGTTCTAATATGTGAATTCCTTTCGGGAATTTAAACGGATTGATCCGAAGAAGATTGGTGTATTGAGGATTCGTTCCATATACCTGAACGTCCGGACGCATTCCAAATACGTTCTTATACTCTCCTTTTGCCGGTTCAATGACCATATAATTTACGCCAAAATTATCCAGCTGGCGAATTATTTCGTAGACAGTGTTACTCTTACCGGAACCAGTAGAACCTGTGACGAAAGTATGCATGGCTAAGCTATTAACATTGAGAGAAACTTTGCTGTTTCCGGAACTTCCCATATTGAAGATTTTACCGAGGTTAATACCGGTTGAACACTTAGCACCATCATAGGTGACAATTTCCTTTCCGAAATCAGCGTGTTCAATTACAGGTAGACCGCATACAGAACGGCGTGGAAGTCCCATGTGAATAGCGAGTTCATTTCCACTTACAAGAGAACATGGTGTTACTTCGATATTGCCCGCAGGTCCGTTGTATTTGAAAACGGGGTGAATGAAGTTCTTGACATACTGAGCAAGCATCGCTGTTTTCTCGCTTTGGAATTGTCCCCAGGAATTGATAGCAGCAATTTCAACACCGGAATTTTCTCCACGCATAAGAGCTTTATAGGTAGAAGCGGCTACTTCAGCGGCATACTGATCGTCAGATAGAAAATATGCCGCACATTCGTACATTCCAAGGCTTTCAAACTCGTCAATGCGCTTCAGTTGCTTGTTGATTCGTTCAAGCGTATCTTCAATGGACTTATCATGGAGTGTAAGAGTCATGCCCTCGGAAATACCCTTCGTGTATCCTTCTGTCTTTGAAATACCATAATTGACGGTATCAGTTGTTCCGTCACTGGAACCCGTGACAGAAGAAAAGCTCTGACTAATGGATTCATTAGATGATGTGGAGTCAGAAACATTCTTACTGATAGCAGAGCCTAACATACCAAGTCCACCGGATACAACGCCACCAACGGCTAAACTTACACCTCCGGTAACGGGGGCAAGTGCAGCACCGAGAAGTGATGCAGCAGAAGCAACTCCTTTAATCGTCTTTCCTGCAACACTTTCTTTGGATACGGAATGCGAAGCAGAAGATCCTTGTGTCTTGCTTTCTGTCTGAGTTTCAGAGCGGTTATCAGTATGGGTTTTGGCATGACTGTTTCCGTTAGTTTCTGCAACAGAATAGTTAAAGGAATTATTGCTTGTGTAGTTTACCTGTGTGGTAGCAAAGGCAGAAAGCTGAGTATAAACAGTTTCATATCCCTTGCGTAATTCCCGTAACTGGGCTTGTGATGTACCATTTGCAATGATGATACCAGTGTATTTTTCGCCCTGCATGGACAAAACAAGTTTTTCCAAACCTTGTACGAAGGATTGATTAGAAGTTTGTTCATGTGCTTTATTGTTGGCAACGCAAGAAACCGCAGAAATACTCTTAGCTTTAATTTTGTCGAGTATTGCTTCCATATCCTCGACAGTATAATCGTCAAAAGTCTTTATGCCGGGAAATTGACCTTTCATTGCGTTTTCTACGGTGTTCTTCAGTGAGCTTATGGTTCTATATTCGTCCAGAGAGCGAACGCCCATGTAGAAATCTGTTTTGACACCATCGCTATCTATAATTATGAAAACTGCGCTATCAGTAATGGACAAAGCATTAAATACACTTGCAAATTTGTAAGTTGCCAATTCATCTTTTTCATAGACCATTTCGGTGATTTTGAAAAAGCGAACATTGTCCCGTATATTTGATTCCAGTACGCTCTTACTCAATGGAACAATTTCCATGCTGGAAAGTTCCGAAACATAATTCTTCAGAATTACATCATCGACAACTTTTAAGGCTGCTTGATAGCCATCGGTAATGTTTGTATATGATGGGGTAGGAGCGGATGGATTATTTTGCAATTTCTCTGGAAGATTCTCCATTAAGCATCCCCCTTATCACTTACAATCAGAGCAATACCAGCAGCTGCAACAACAACACCTCCGATAGTCAAAGCAGTATGGGAAGTGCAGATGCCTGCAACGGTTAATACGGCACCAGCAACAGTGACACCCGTTCCAACCTGCTTCCGAGTAATGTGACTTTGATATTGAGAGTTGTTTGCTTCAGTACGAATTTTATTTGCCTTTTCTTTATAAAGAAAACGTACCATACCTTTCAGTAGGTCAATTCGTTCTTTAGAAAAACAGTTGACAACAATAACCATTTGTTGGTTGAGATAATCTTCATTCCAAGAAGAAACATCAAAGTTTAGAACTTCTCCATCGTGTTCTGTATAAATATTTCCCATTTTTTCGGTTGCATAGTGTTCCATTTCATCGAACTGTGCTGCGGTGGGATCTACCAACAAGCTGTCTTTCAGCATGATGCGCACACGCATCATTTTACCGGATTGGACCGCTTCCATAAATTCATTGGTTATAGCCATGATGAACCTCCTATCTATTATTCTTATAATCTTGTGCTGCTCTAAGAATTTCTCTTGCAGCACGCTCCATATCATCGACATTAGTTGGTTTCCAAGTGTGTCGTGAGCTGACCTCGGTCATAATATCCTGAATTTTACCGCCCTCATTTTGGAGTACTCTTAATGCTTTTCGACGGTTAGCTTCCCTGGTTAATGGAGAGGATTCTCTGCTAACCGGTGGCGGGTTGGATTGAGATGAAACCGGCGGACGAGTAGACTGTTCCATCCTTTTTCGGCGTATTTTTGCTGCTTCAGGTTCCAGAGCTTTGGAGACAACTTTCTTCAAGTGATTTATCCGTGTCTCGGAAAAATTAGTAACCAGCTGCACCAATTCTTCATTCATTACATTGTCATTCCACTTGGCTTCGTCATTTTCAAGATATTCGCCATCAAATGGAACAAAAAGACCCGGAAGATAAACTCTTGCGTAAGAAAGCATTTCATCGAGCTGGACAAAGGTTGGATCGACCACAAAGGAATCCTTGAGCATGATCCTTGTACGGAGTAAGTTTTTATCTGATACAGCTGCTTTGAATTCTTGTGATACCATATGATAACCTCGTTAAATATCCAGAATAGCTTTTGTCTTAATCTGGATTTCTTCAAGCCATTTCAGTTTGGCCTGGGATTCACGGATTCTGCGTTCAACGTTCTTGTTGTCGTTTGCACAATCTTCAAGCTCCTGAAGCTTCTTCTTCAAGACGGTATCAAGCTCAGCGAACTTTTTGGAGAAGTCCTGCTTGATTTTCTTGGTCTGTGCCTTAGCGTACTCGATAGCGTTGTTGCTATTTTCGTAGAGCTGTTCCTGAATCGGAGCAAAGAAGCGCTGGGCAAGTTTGGTTCCGTCAACATATTCTTTGTCCTCGTAAACATCTTTCCAGTGACCTTTCTCCTGGAACCATGTCCAAGGCTTGTACCATTTCTTGCTTGTGTTTTCAACCCATACTTCATCAACCTTAACACGCTCGGTTTCAGTCAGGTTGTTGATGAGAGAAGACACATCTGTAGAAATATCACCCGCCATCAATTCAAATGGGTCGATGGAAACATTACCAACATTTACATCCTGAGCCAGTTCAGAGATTTTCTTTCTATATTCTTCAAGAAGATCTGTTGCGCTCTTGTGAACATGGTTACCGATTAGTTCCTCAAGTTTAACCTGAACCTCTGCCTGGAGATTATCTGCAAATCTTGCGAACTGTCTGCACAGTTCTTCGGCTTCACGCTTACTGATTTTGGTATCACTGGAAGAAAGCTGCTCAGTGATTTTTTTCTGGGCAACCATGATTACATCATTTGCCATTTTGCGAATTTCGCTATCGTAGTTGATTTGTTCAATTCTGCTCTTAAAGCGCTTTGCATCTTCGCCGCTGGCAAGTTTCTTTTTAATAACCTCAATATTGGCAAGAATTTCCTTTTGTTTGTCCTGGTTCTCAGTGATTTCCTGCTTTGTGGTTTCAAAGGACTTGGCACTTTCGAGACGCTTGGAGAAAGTATCAACGATGTTCTTGATTTTTGCGGTTTTGGCATACTTCTGGACATACATCTTAATTGCCATTTCAATAGGAACAATACCGCAATGAATCAGAGCTTCTTCATAGGTATCATGATTACTTCTGGCATTCGCAAGGCGAGTTTCAATTTGGCCACGAACGGAAGGAGTAAGAGGAGCGAGTGTCTCGAAGTACATTTCAGGATTTCGATTGAACTTGCGAACCTTACCTTTAGCCTCATATACTTCATCATCATCGTCATCGTCGCTTTCAGCCAGAATGGTTCTGATGTTGAGTGCGGTGAGAGCAGAAGCGGGGTAAATGTTTGCATTTTCAATACCGTTATCACGCAGATAATCACGAACCTTTGTGATAGCTGCTTCGATGCTATCTTCGCCCTTTTTGAAGTCATCCAGCTTGTTCACCACAAAGATAAAACGATCACGAGATTGCTTTCCGCCAACCTTCATGCTGTCAGCAACATGACTAAGTAAGTTGTAGTCGTCATTTACAGCAAGCTGAGTTGCATTTAAGATATACAGAACGACAGTCTTGGAAGATTCGGAGAGCATACGGTAAGTTGCCGCTTTATGTTCTGGGTCTCTCGAATTGTTTGGACCGGGAGTATCTACAAGGACAAGAGAGACATCCTCAGAGGTAACAAACGGAATGTTACCTTCAACATGGATTTTCGAAACATCGGGATTGCTGTTCAAAGAATCCATGATTTCAAAGGACAATTCCGGATGAGTCTGAATAAGATTACCGTTGGTGTCATAGACTTTAGCCATAAAGTGGTCAGCATCGTTGTCCTTGATTTCTGTAATTGTTGCGGTGCAGGCTTCTTGTTTTGCCGGCATAAGTTTTTGGCGGAGAAGTGCATTGATTAAGGTAGATTTGCCTGCACTCATTGTTGCGACAACATTAACTTCAAAATCGCTGCTTTTTGCCATGTTAAATGCTTTGACAACATCGGGCTGTTTGAGTTCATCAAAAGGTCCAGCCTGAATTTCGTCGAAGATTTCATCAATGGCAGCTTCTTTATCAGAAACTTCCTTGGCAGGAATATGCTCCAATTCAATGTTTAAGCCATTTTTCTTCGCTTCACGAGTCATTGCTTCAACATCTTCATAGTCGAGAATAGTTCCGTGAAATGTCATTTTGAAATCACGACTGCTACATTCCTCAAATAGAATTTCAGGTAATTCTTCAATCCACTCCTGGAGTCGGCGGTCACCAAAGTTCAGGCGGCTGTTCTGTTTTGGTGCTGCACCATCAATCGTAATGGAAGTTTCCAGACGATATGGATTGTACTTAATAAAAATCTCTCTCATTATATAATCACCTCATGCTGTTAATAATTTTTTCCAGATGTAAAATGCCAGAATGTAGCAGAAGCTGATGGTTTTCATCATCAGATTCAATTGCGACAGTGGCTTTTATTTCTTCGGGATAGTATTTGTCGAGTTGGTATTCAGGCTTTTTCATTTTTCTGGACATCCGCTCGAATTCATCTTGTTCGTCCTCGTCAAGAGGCTCGGAGAAGATGTTCATCTTAGAAAGGTACGCTGCATAAGAAGATACAGGCACAACATTTGGATTTTCAAATCCAATACTCGTCAAATCTTCAATAACTGTCTTTAAGGTCTCGTCAATGGAATCTTCTTTTTTTCTAAAGCGATCCAATTTATTTACGACAAATAATATTTTGCCGTGATAGTGTTCTAAGACAAATAGTAGATGCTTGCGATCATCGTCGGTGCCTATGTTTTCACCGTTTAATAGATAAATCAGCAAGTCAGAGCTGGTGTTGCAAATGACTTTCTCGGTCAGTAATTTATGTTCAACATCCTGAGAGGAGTTTACTCCAGGAGTATCAATAAACCATGTTCGCTTAGAATTGGCTCCTACGGTTCGGAAGTGAGTTCCTACCGTGATTTCGGAACTTTGGTTGTCAGCATTATCATCCATTAAGGTCCGATAGTCAGCATCTAATTCCAAAAGGTAGTCCAGTTCATAACACAACCCGTCCTCAAAAGGCTTGTTGACAATGTTATGTATTTTTGCGGTGCAAGCATCGTTTTGAGTCTTATTCACCTTTTTGCCAACAAGAGCGTTGAGTAATGTGGACTTACCGGCACTCATGTTTGCTGTAACGATAATTTTTATTGGTTCGTTTGCAACAAACTCTCTGTTCATATCCCAACATGATTTCAAATACTGAATCTGTTCAATGCCTTCAGTAGAAACAGTAGGATCATACAAAGAATCGAAAACCTGTCGAATTTTCTTTTGATACCTCTTATGATAAACGGAAGACAACTCGGAAAAAATCTTTTCGCTCTTATCTTTATCTCCGTATGCACAGATAAAAATACAATCAATAATCAGGCAGTAGCGATAGGAGAAAAACTTGAATGGGCGAAATTTTGTAGCTAATACAGGTTTTGCATTGTGCTGTAGATCGAAGTTACTATACTTATAACTATTCTCAGCACCGAGAAATTTCTTAATATATAGTTGAAAGGTCTGTATAGCCCAAGGGTCATTGGCCGAGTATTTCTGAGAAAAGTATTCCAGAATATTGAGGTACTTAACCTTGTAATTTTCTTTTTCGCTCAGAAGAGGATGCTCTTCAAGCATTTGTGATGTCTCTAACATAATTGGATTCAAAGTGTGTCACCTCCTGGTAATTGCAATCACTATTGCTTATTCAATATCGTCATAAAAGTTTGACATTGTAAGGATTTCTTCTTTTAATTCTCGAACAAATTCAAGAGGAGCGATAACTTTGATACGGCTCCCTTGACTGAGAATCCACATCTTTATCCCATCACCATAGACCTCTGCTTCGAGAGTATATTTACCGCCGGATCTTTCAATGATTTTGGCGGTCGGCAACTTGTCGAGAACTGCCTGAACAGATGTCCCTGAATATTCAAATCGAATTTTGCGTAATTTGCCAGGCCACATAAATAGGCTTCGCTCACGCAAAAGCCCTTCATCGAAATCGCCAACTTCTTTTGTGCTGAAATGCTTTCTGTGTTCAGTAATGTATTTGATTCTATCTACTCTGAAATAGAATGGTTTACTGGGGTCATCATCAGTTTTAAAGGCAATAAGATAGAAGTAATGATCTGTGAACATAAGAGAAGCAGGTCGTATTCGATGAGTACGCCATACTCTATCAATACGATAGTATTCGATAGTGACTTCTCGCTTATCAGATATGCAGTTTACAAGTTTCCAAAGTGTGTCCATTACACTATCGCAGTCGTGCTTAACTTCTGAATAATGATAAAGCTCTTTGCGAATTAAATCGTTCAATTTTGGACGATCTTCTGCGGTAGTAAACCTTTTTAATTTATCAGTGAGAGTTAGAAGTTCTTCTTTAGAGAAGGCTCTTGCACCAATCATAACTTCAACCATAGAAAATAGTTCCTTGTTTGTAAGAAACTCATCCATATGCAATCGATAACATTTGCCTTGACTTGAATAACTTAATTCCGTATTTCCTACCAACTGTCTGTGATCTGCAAGAAAGGATTTCAAGTCGTTAATGTCTCGACTGATGCTTTTTGTTGAGACATTATACTCCTCAGCAAGTCTTTGAACAGATAAATCTTCACCCCTAAGACTCCTGAAAAATATTTCCAAAAGTCTATCATGCTTTGTGCTTTCCATAAAAACCTCCATTCCCGGTCTGCTGGATTCCCCTGTTTTTGAAATCATTATATAAAAAGTGGTGGACAGATGTATGTCTCAGCAAACCATAACAGAGGATCATTTTTCGGGTTCTTCTTGTTCGATAACAGCATCGTCGGGTACAAAATCCATCATATCTCCGGCATTGCAATTCATAACCTCGGCAATCTTCAGAAGTGCAGAAAGATTTACCTCCTGATTTCGTCTTAGTTTTGTAAATGTGGCAGAGGATAGTCCAGTCCGCTTGCGAAGTTCGGCTTTTCCGATTTCTCGTTCCACACACAAATACCACAGTTTCTTATAGCTAACTTTCAAAATGTATCCTCCCTTTCATCATATTGTGTCTATTATACTCCACGGGCGTTGTAAACTCAATAAGTTGGCCGCAAAATAGACTGTTTTGACGAAAAAAAGATTGTCTTGTTGTAAAAACAAGAAAAACATGAACTCCTTTGAGAAAAAGCCAAAGATTATGCACCAGTTATGGAGTATAACCTTTGGCTCTGGCTTATTCGACAAGTTCGGCACTTTCTGCCATTTTGATAATCTCAGAATCATCAATTTTGCTTGGAGTGTATTCCAGAACATAAGTGACTTCTGGAGAATAAGTCCAACAGAGAAATGCTGTGTCATCTTTCTTGTAAAGAGCGCCCGGCCAGTCTTGAATCATCATTTCCTCACAACTGTCCATACTGTCAACCGGGAAAAGCACACCCAGCGCTTCTGTATGTAATCCGGTGATTTCTTCCGGGTCTCCTTCGTAAAATGTGGTTTTAAGGATACGGTAGTAGATGTTATTATCCTTGTCATTTTGATCTCCATAGGTCAGTGTGGCTGCGAGTTCTGTTTTGGAGACCTTCTTTACATCTTCTCCAAGAACTTCTTCTGCGCTCTTTTCAAAACGGTCAGCAAATTCATCGAAGTCCATTTCCTTTTTCTGATGTGAAGCCACCGCAATTATGATTCCAACTGCCACAACAATAATGACGACAAGTAGAATGGCTATTCGTTTCTTTTTATTCATGTTCTTCCTTTCCGAGAAAAATAATACGAAAGTCAACGAGGTACATCTGGCAGATTCATGATTTTTGCACCTGCCTTTTTTGCATATTGCATGGTCTGATAAGCTCCACCAGAATTGTGTTCTACGCAGAAAATAACCAAATCCGACCGGTCAACCATGGACCGGTTTCTGACTTGATGGGCGGACTTGAAGTGCTTTTCTGAGGATTCGAGACAGATTTCAATTTCATCATAATACTCATGAAATGACTGCTCATTGTTCCGGTATTCCGCCGTCATATATGGCAGTACGAGAACGAGAGAACTGTTGTCATCCCGGACTGTTCGCTTGCATCTGCGAACCGTTGATGAAACGAGCTGATCAAATTCTCCGTCTCGCCCAACAAGGAACTCGACATATTCTTTGGTGAGAAGCAACTCACGGATGATTGATTCCAATTGTCGCTCAATCACAAACGGATCATCAACTTCTCTGTGTCCAAAGAAGCTGACAGCGAATAAATTCATAAAAATCTCTCCTTTGGAGATGCTTGGTACTGATATCGCCAATCGAAAACCGATATTAGTAATTATATCACCAATATAAGAAAGGATAAAGAGAAAATTCATTTTCTCGTTACCAACGCCGCCTTCCAATTCATACTACAATAATTGAGGAAGGAGGGACAGGAATGGCCGACACGCAGTATGATGAATTTATTCGTATCAGGATTACAGAATTAAGAATAGCAAAGAATATTTCCGAACACAAGATGAGCTTGGATTTGGATAAGAGTGGTTCATACATTCGTGGAATAACCAGCGGAGCAGCCTTGCCGTCTCTCAGGGAACTGTTCAATATCATCTCATATTTTGATATGACACCGGCAGAATTTTTCGCCCCGCTGGACGATGCGAATACCCTGTATCGAAAATTGTGCGAGAAGCTGAGAACCATGAATGACGAAGATCTGGAAAAGGTCAGTACCTTTATCGACTGGATTGAAAAGAAAGAATAATGACATGAAACTACAATACTAACCTGGACGCTAAATGCAGTCCAGGTTTTTTCTTTTGCGTCGAAACATTCAGAATGAATGAGCAGCCGGTATCGAAGATACCGTTCAAAGGGGATTGGGGACGCTTGCCCCAATAAGCAAATTTGCGAAGATTGCATCGGAGAGGAAAACGAGAAAATGAGTGAACCTGTACAGGTTTACACTGCTTGCCAATTTGTGAGACTTCAAAAAAGCTCTTTCTCCTGCTCGAATTGGACCAAATATGCCGTTCCGTTCAAAAATACAAAAATAACTTTGAGATAGAAAATAGAAATGTAGTTATAACTCACTTCTGCATTGAATTTGTCGAAGAAAATGATATAATTTAGATAGAGTTACCTTGCAGACGGGAAGTTTGTATGAAAGGATTGGTGAAGTGATGGCTGTCAGCTATAAAAGGCTTTGGAAATTGTTGATTGATCGAGATATGAAGAAAAAGGATTTGGCTGAGAAAGCAAACCTCAGCAATTACACAATCAACAAAATGAATAAAGGTGACAATGTAACAACAGATACACTTGTGAAAATCTGTTCCGTTCTTAATTGCACGTTTGACGATATTATGGAAATAGTTCCTGACGAAAAAGCCTGATGTCCGTTTTTTAGGACAGCAGCTGTGTTACGATACAATAGAAAAATTGTATCTGACTACATCAAGACAATACAGAAATGGAGATAAAAGTTATGGCGAAGGTTGCTAAACCAAAGAAAGAAATAAGCATGGAAGAAGCACTATGGAAAAGTGCTGATAAGCTCCGTGGTTCTGTTGAACCTGCGGAGTATAAGCATGTTGTACTGAGCCTGTTCTTCCTCAAATTTGCCAGTGACAAATTTGAAGATTGCAGAAACAGAATCATTGCAAATCATGGAGAACGCTTTGCGGATATGAAGCCGTTCTATGCTCAGGAGAATGTTTTCTATCTTCCTGAAGAAAGCCGTTGGTCTTACATCATGGCAAACGCAAAGCAGGATGACATTGCACTGAAAATTGATACGGCCCTGTACACGATTGAAAAAAATAACCCTTCTTTGAAGGGAGCACTGCCAGATAATTACTATTCCCGTCTACATATAGATACGGCGAAGCTGGCTTCCCTCCTTGATGAGATCAATAAAATAAATACAGACGATAAAGAGAACGACATCATCGGTCGTGTATATGAATATTTTCTCAGTAAGTTTGCTCTTGCTGAAGGTAAAGGTAAGGGTGAGTTCTATACCCCGAAGTGCATTGTAAATCTGATTGCTGAAATGTTGGAGCCATACGACGGTATTCTCTATGACCCTTGCTGCGGTTCCGGTGGTATGTTTGTTCAGTCCATCAAGTTCGTTGAAGCGCATAGCGGAAATAAGAAAAAGGTTTCTATCTATGGTCAGGAGTACACTAATACAACTTTCAAACTGGCAAAGATGAATTTGGCTATCAGAGGTATTTCTGCCAACTTGGGCGAGATGGCTGCGAATACATTTACCAACGATCAGCACAAAGACCTCAAAGCCGATTATATTATGGCGAACCCCCCTTTCAATCAGAAAGAATGGAGAGCGGCTAACGAATTGATTGATGATCCTCGCTGGAACGGATACGAAGTGCCGCCTACCAGTAATGCAAACTACGGTTGGATTCTGAACATCGTTTCTAAACTTTCTCAAAATGGTGTTGCCGGTTTCCTCCTTGCCAATGGCGCACTTTCCGATGATGGAACCGAGTTAAAAATCAGACAGCAGCTGATTGAAAATAATCTCGTTGAAGCAATCATCATTCTGCCGAGAAACCTGTTTTACACAACCGACATCAGTGTTACGCTTTGGGTTCTGAATAAGAATAAGAAAGCTCGTGTTGTAGAACAGAACGGACAACTGAAGCACTATCGTAACAGAGAAAAAGAAATACTCTTTATGGATCTGCGTCAGATGGGCAGTCCTTATGAAAAGAAGTATATTGAACTAACCGAAGAAGATCGTGCCAAGGTCACGGCAGTTTACCACAACTGGCAGCAGGAAGGTTATGAAGAAACATATAAAAATGTTCCTGAGTTCTGCTACTCCGCCTCTTTCGATGAAGTGAAAGAAAAAGGGTTCACTCTCGTTCCAAGCCGATATATTGAGTTTGTAAACCGTGATGAGAATATTGACTTCGATACCAAGATGAAAGCATTGCAGACTGAGCTGACGGAACTGCTTGTTGCGGAAGAAAAATCGAAGGCAGATCTCCTGTCTGTGTTTAAGGAGCTGGGCTATGAAATCAAATTATGATATTTTAGGAAACCATATCCGGTTGATTGATACTCGCAATACAGACAGCGTAACCGATAGAGTTCTGGGTATTAACATTGACAAGTTTTTTATGCCTTCTGTGGCAAATGTTATCGGAACGGATTTGAGCAAATATAAACTGATTACCAAGGGTAAGTTTGCCTGCAACCCTATGCACGTTGGTCGTGATGAACGACTTCCGGTTGCATTGTATGAAGAAGATGAACCTGCCATCGTTTCACCGGCATACTTCATGTTCGAGATTATTGACAGAACTTTGTTGGATGAAAGCTACCTGATGATGTGGTTCCGTAGACCGGAGTTCGACCGTATTTGTTGGCTTCATACGGATGGCAGTGTCCGTGGTGGCATCACTTGGGATGATATATGTAGATTGGAATTTCCGGTTCCTGCGATTGAAGAACAGCGGGAGATCGTCAGAAGCTATAAAGCAATTTCAGAGAGAATTGCTATCAAGAAACAGATAAATGATAATTTAGCGGCTTGACATAGCGGCTGCAATGACCTCTTGCAGCTGCTTTAGCTTCTGAATTTCACTTGTATTTTCTTTCATTTGCTCCAACACCATTGAACCTACCTTGTCAAACGCTTTGAGGTTCTCGGTGGATGGACGTACAAGTGGAAATGAAGCTAATTCTTCACCGGAAACTCGCTGCCTTCCACTTGAACCATTCATAAACTGTAATGCGAAAGTGACAAATTTGGTGTTTCTAATTAAAAAATAGTAGAAACAAGACGGCATATTGTCCTTTGCTGCAAAAACGATATATTCAGTTGAACCAAAAGCGACCTCATTATCAGAAAGAATATTTATGTATGCAGCTTTACCATTTTCAAGGCAAGGAGTAATTCGTGCAATGAGTGTATCGCCGTTAATAAAGCGAACTCCACCGTTGTATGGCTTGACAATATCTCCGGTTGGGATGCAGCCGTTCGTTGGGAGCGTCGCCATTTCAAAACAACGGGCTTCAACTCCTTTTGCAAGCGGACGAACTGGATTGACAAGGGCAATATCAGCCAAAGTGCAATCGGGTTCTGACTTACCGAAGAACAAGCTATCAAAATACACCTGTGCAGTTGCTTCTAAATTATCATTTACCGCAAAGGAATGGATTGTAATGCAAATAACCGATATAGCATCAATAATTATTGAAACGGAAAAAGTTCCGGTTCATTTTAACAATGTAAAGACTTTTTCATCTGTAACTTATCTAAAACCAAATACAGATATACAAAGAGGTTTGTATTTGCCGGATTGTGATAGTTTAGAGGCATTGGAGTATTGTAAGTCAAGTATGCCTGATGGTTTTAGAAGAATAAAAGAGTTGATATGTACGAAATGTGATTTTGATGAGATTTCCTTTTCTGTATTCTCGATTCTTCACGAATTGGGACACTGGCTTCAGTACAAAGATTTCATCGACGAAGGGCACAATGACCAGGACTTTATTATTAACTATGAGTTTGAACGAGCCATTTTGTATTCACAAAGAAATGCCGAGTACAAGAATTGTAAAAGCAAAGAGGACATTGTTGAATTGAATGAAAAATATGACAAACTTTACGCAGAGTTACCCACAGAAAGATATGCCAATGATTTTGCATTAAATCATCTTTTGGAATGTGTAATGATAATTAAGTAAGGCACATAGCTCCTACCAACGGCGGGAGTTAATAAAAAAGAACAGCCGTTGCTTGTCGTTCTCGAAAAGTAAAGGAGAAACGACAATGAAACAGAATCTGATTACAGAGGTTGTTCAGGGAATGTTACCTTACCTGAATAATGCACAGACAGAAAAGTTGCAGGAAGTATTAGCTCATGCACTTTTCGGCTATGAGGTAGCAAAGACAGATAAGGACGAAAATGTCTCGGAGCAGAACTTGGTGGATCTGTTCCTGTCAGCAAAAAGAATTGAGGGCTGTTCCGAGAAATCCTTGAAGTATTATGAATCGACAATCCTGGCAATGCTGGATGCGCTCCATAAGGAAGTGAAGCAGATCGACACGGATGATATTCGTTCCTACCTGACTGAATATCAGGCACGAAAAAAGTCCAGCAAAGTTACGATTGACAACATCAGAAGAATCCTATCCAGCTTCTTTTCCTGGCTTGAAGATGAGGACTATATTCTCAAAAGCCCGGTCAGAAGAATTCATAAAGTAAAGACCGGCACGAATATCAAAGAAACCTATTCCGATGAGGCTCTTGAGCTTATGCGAGACAACTGCACAGAACTTCGTGATCTGGCAATGATTGATATGCTGGCATCCACCGGTATGCGTGTCGGAGAAATGGTTTTACTGAATCGAGAGGATATTAACTTCAACGAGCGTGAGTGCGTTGTTTTCGGCAAAGGCGATAAGGAGCGCATTGTTTACTTTGATGCAAGGACAAAAATTCATCTGCAAAACTATCTCCAGAGCAGAACAGATGACGATCCAGCCCTATTTGTTTCGCTTCAAGCTCCACATAGTCGTTTAAGCATTGGCGGCATTGAGGTTAGACTGAGACAGATGGGTAAGCGTCTTGGGCTGAATAAAGTGCATCCCCACAAGTTCAGGCGAACTCTCGCTACGATGGCAATAGACAAAGGTATGCCCATAGAGCAGCTTCAACAGCTTCTGGGGCATAAGCGAATAGATACGACCTTGCAGTATGCAATGGTCAAACAGAGCAATGTAAAGATTGCTCATAGAAAATATATAGGTTGAGGTGACGATGATGAAAGGCGGTTACAAGTTCCTTGGTGAATTTATTCGTCAAGTGGATGTTCGCAATACAGCAGGGAAAGAAGATAATCTGTTGGGTGTTTCGGTGCAGAAGCAGTTTATTCCCTCCATTGCCAATACTGTTGGAACAGATTTTACAAAATACAAGGTTGTCAAGAAAGGACAGTTTACTTACATTCCTGATACCTCTCGTCGTGGAGACAAAATTGGTATCGCATTGTTAGAAGATTACGAAGAAGGTCTCGTAAGTAATGTATATACCGTCTTCGAAGTAATCGACACGAAAAAATTACTTCCTGAGTATCTTATGCTTTGGTTTAGTAGACCGGAGTTCGATAGATATGCTCGTTTCAAATCGCATGGAAGTGTCCGTGAGGTTATGGATTGGGACGAGATGTGTAAGGTTGAACTCCCGGTTCCAGATATAGAAGTTCAGAAGAACATTGTTAAGTCATACAAAACCATTACGGATAGAATTGCCTTAAAGAAGCGGATAAATGATAATTTAGAAGCAACTGCACAGGTGTATTTTGATAGCTTGTTCTTCGGTAAGTCAGAACCCGATTGCACTTTGGCTGATATTGCCCTTGTCAATCCAGTTCGTCCGCTTGCAAAAGGAGTTGAAGCCCGTTGTTTTGAAATGGCGACGCTCCCAACGAACGGCTGCATCCCAACCGGAGATATTGTCAAGCCATACAACGGTGGAGTTCGCTTTATTAACGGCGATACACTCATTGCACGAATTACTCCTTGCCTTGAAAATGGTAAAGCTGCATACATAAATATTCTTTCTGATAATGAGGTCGCTTTTGGTTCAACTGAATATATCGTTTTTGCAGCAAAGGACAATATGCCGTCTTGTTTCTACTATTTTTTAATTAGAAACACCAAATTTGTCACTTTCGCATTACAGTTTATGAATGGTTCAAGTGGAAGGCAGCGAGTTTCCGGTGAAGAATTAGCTTCATTTCCACTTGTACGTCCATCCACCGAGAACCTCAAAGCGTTTGACAAGGTAGGTTCAATGGTGTTGGAGCAAATGAAAGAAAATACAAGTGAAATTCAGAAGCTAAAGCAGCTGCAAGAGGTCATTGCAGCCGCTATGTCAAGCCGCTAAATTATCATTTAACGAAAACGTCACTTTTCAAGCGACCGCTGTGGACTGCAAATTATTTACGATATATACAGAGAGATAAAATGGGAGTAGTCTCCCGAAAGGAGTGAACACAATGGCCAACTTCAATGAACACGCATTAGAAATGTCCATTATGGAGCTGTTCAAAGATGAAGGATACATTCATTTGAATGGAAGCCAAATACACAGAGAAAGAACAGAGGTGCTGCTACAAGAGGATCTGAAGCAGTATCTGTATAACCGTTATGCAAAGGATGGCATCACACCGGGCGAGGTTGATGGTATCCTCCTTATGCTACGTAATATATCCGGCACTTTATACGAAGCAAACAAGGCTTTCTACAAGCTGCTTTGTGACGGCTTCATTCTCAATCGTGAAGATAGAACGCAGAAGGACATCTACATTGAACTTATTGATTTCGACACTCCCGAAAACAATATCTTCAAAGCGGTTAATCAGTTTGAGATCGAGGGTATCAACAATCAGTTGCGTATTCCCGATGGCATTGTGTTCGTTAATGGTATCCCTGTCGTTATCCTTGAGTTCAAGAGTGCAGTCAAAGAGAATACCACAATCATGGATGCATACAAACAGTTGACTGTTCGTTACCGCAGAGACATTCCTGAGATTTTCAAATACAACGCATTTATCGTTATCAGCGATGGTGCGAACAATAAATATGGTTCTTTCTTCAGCCCGTATGATTTCTTCTATTCCTGGAGAAAGATCAATTCCGAGGATAAGGAACTGGATGGCATCAGTTCCCTTGTGACTATGGTAAAGGGATTGTTCCGTAAAGAAAGACTGCTTGCAGTTATGAAGGACTTTGTGTACTTTCCTGACAGTTCCGATAAGGACATCAAGATTGTATGTCGTTATCCGCAGTTCTTTGCGGCAAACAAGCTGTTTGAGAACATCAAGACGCACATGAGACCCGATGGTGATGGTAAGGGTGGCACCTACTTTGGTGCAACCGGCTGCGGTAAGAGTTACACCATGCTCTTCCTGACCCGTATGCTTATGAAAAGTCCCTACTTCCATTCACCGACAATTTTGATTATCACAGACAGAACCGATCTGGACGATCAGCTGTCCAAGCAGTTTATCGCATCTAAGAAGTATATTGGTGATGAAACTGTTGTCAGCATAGAATCCCGTGATAAGCTGCGTGAAGAACTGCAAGGCAGAGAAAGCGGCGGTGTTTATCTTACTACGATCCAGAAATTTACCGAGGGCATTCAGCTTCTGACCGATAGAGCCAACGTTATCTGCATTTCTGATGAAGCACATAGAAGTCAGATTAACCTTGACCAGAAAGTTCGTATTACGGATGCAGGCGTAGAGCGTAAATATGGATTTGCAAAATATCTCCACGACTCCCTTCCTAACGCTACTTATGTCGGGTTCACTGGAACTCCTGTCGATGGAACTATCGAAGTATTTGGTCCTGTGGTAGATGCTTATACTATGACAGAATCTGTTCGTGACGGCATAACGGTCAATCTGGTTTACGATGGCCGTGCCGCCAGAGTTACACTTGACCAGGCGAAGGTTTGTGAAATTGAGAAATACTACGAAGAATGTGAGCGACTGGGGGCAAATGAGCATCAAATTGAAGAAAGCCAGAAAGCTGTTGCCAATATGGAGGTTATTATTGGCGATCCCGACCGACTTCGTGCCGTTGCAGAAGATTTCATCAATCACTATGAAACCCGTGTAGCCGAAGGCGCAACCGTAGCCGGAAAAGCTATGTTCGTTTGCATGAACCGATACATTGCCTATGATTTGTACAAAATATTGATTGAACTCAGACCTGAATGGGCAGTAAAGAAGGTTGCCGCTGACGGTGTTGAGCTTAGTGAAAAAGATAAGAAGGAACTCAAACCTATTGAAATGCTCAAGCTGGTTATGACCCGCAATAAGGATGATGACAAAGAGCTTTTCGATATGCTGGGGACAAAGGATGACCGCAAGGAGTTTGACCGACAGTTCAAGAATCCAAAGTCCAACTTCAAAATTGCGATTGTTGTGGATATGTGGCTTACCGGTTTCGATGTTCCTGAACTGGATACTATCTATATCGACAAGCCTATACAGCAGCACACTCTTATTCAGACTATTTCCCGTGTCAATCGTGTTTGCGAGGGCAAGGATAAAGGCTTAATTGTCGATTATATCGGCATTAAAAAGAACATGAACCTTGCATTGAAGAAGTACACAAACTTTGAGTGCGAGGAATTTGAAGGTGTGGAGCAATCTATTACCATTGTTAAAGACCAATTAGAAGTTCTCGGTCAGATGTTCCATAACTTCAATAGCAACGATTACTTCCGTGGCTCCCCTACAGAGCAGCTTGACTGCTTGAATCGGGCCGTTGAATATGTTCAGTTGTCCGAAGAACTGGAGACACGATTTATGGCTGCGGTTAAGAGAATGAAGCAAGCCTTTAATCTCTGTAGTTCCAGCGAGAAGCTGTCTGATGAGGATAAAGACTACATCCACTTCTACTGTGCGGTGCGTTCTATCCTTTTCAAGCTCACAAAAGGCGATGCCCCTGACATATCTCAGATGAACGCCCGTGTGCGTGAAATGTTGGAGGGAGCAATTCAGTCGGATGGCATTGAAGAACTGTTTGAAACCGGAAAACATATTTCTGTAGATATTTTCAGCGATGAATACATGGACAAAATTAACGCTATTCAGCTGCCTAATACTAAGATTAAAATTTTGCAGAGACTACTTTCCCAGGCGATTGATGAGTTCCGTAAAGTCAATAAGATAATGGGTGTTGAATTTGCTGATAGACTCAAGCGTGTGGTTGACGAATACAATAACCGACGTCGTGATGAAGCCTATGCCAACGAGGTTCTGGACGATGTTGCAGAGCAGCTTGCACAACTTCTGGAGGAGTTAAAAAAAGAAAAGAACTCTTTCAAAGCAATGGGCATTGATTATGAGGAGAAGGCTTTTTACGACATTTTGAAAGCAGTCGCAAGAAAATATGAATTTGAGTATCCTGATGACAAGATGCTTGAACTCTCCAAGAGGATCAAAGTTATCGTGGATGATAAGTCTCGTTATACCGACTGGTCTACTCGTGAAGATATTAAAGCAAATCTTCAGGTTGATCTGATTCTCCTGCTTGATGAATTTGGTTATCCTCCTGTAACTCTGGATGATGTTTATAAGGAAGTTTTGGAGCAGGCTGAAAATTTCAAGAAGTATGCAAATTAGGAATAGGCAAAGAAGATGAAACGGAAAGAACTATTTGACTGGTGCAGGCAGCAATACGGAACAGAGCCAGATTACCCGTGGAATGACTGGAATGCTGTCCTGCGCCACACAGACAATAACAAATGGTACGGCGTTGTCTTGGAAGTTGACCGCAGAAAACTTGGTTTGGCTGACGAGGGTATTGCTGATATTTTGAATGTGAAGTGCGACCCTGTTATGATCGGTTCCCTTCGGATGCAGAGCGGTTTCTACCCGGCGTATCACATGAACAAAGATAAATGGATCAGCATAATGCTGGACATGCCAGAAGCAGATGAACTAATAAAAGACTTACTTTCCCTGAGTTATGAATTGACCAAGGGGAAATCAAAAAAACATTGAATCATAGAATGGAGGGCATGGGACTATGGACAACAGAATATTTCTCTGCATAGATCTCAAGTCCTTCTATGCTTCTGTGGAATGTATCGAGCGTGGTCTTGACCCCATGACCACGAATTTGCTTGTGGCAGATGCATCCCGAACAGAAAAGACCATCTGCCTTGCAGTCTCTCCTTCTTTGAAAGCCTATGGTATTTCAGGCCGTGCCAGACTGTTTGAAGCAGTTCAGCAGGTCAAAAAAGCAAATGCAGAGCGTTTGAAAAAAGCACCGGGACATACATTTACCGGAACATCAAGTAATGCAAAAGAGCTGGCTGCACATCCTGAATTGGAGCTGTCCTACATTACAGCGGTTCCGAGAATGGCTCATTACATGGAGCATAGCACAAGAATTTATAATATTTACCTCAAGTATATCGCTCCAGAGGACATCCATGTTTACTCCATTGACGAGGTGTTTATTGACCTCACCCACTATCTATCTTCTTCCGGTCTGAATGCTCGTGAATTTGCAAAACGGATGATTCAGGATGTTTTGGAAACGACCGGCATAACCGCAACAGCCGGTATTGGTACAAATATGTACCTTGCCAAAGTCGCTATGGACATCGTTGCAAAGCATATACCGGCGGATGAAAACGGTGTACGCATAGCTGAACTGGACGAAATGAGCTACAGACGCCAACTGTGGAATCACCGTCCCCTCACCGACTTTTGGAGAGTTGGTCGGGGATACGCAAAAAAACTTGAAGAAGTCGGTTTATTTACAATGGGCGATATTGCCCGCTGTTCGGTGGGAAAATCGAACGAATATTACAATGAGGATTTGCTTTACAAGTTATTCGGCATCAATGCCGAACTGCTGATAGATCATGCCTGGGGCTGGGAGCCATGCACGATTGCGGAAGTGAAGCAATATAAGCCCGAAAGTAATAGCGTCGGCTCCGGGCAGGTGCTGCATTGCCCCTATGACTTTGAAAAAGCAAGACTGGTTGTTCGAGAGATGATTGATCTTCTAATGCTGGATCTGGTGGACAAGGGATTGGTTACTGACCAGATCGTGCTGACAGTTGGCTACGATATAGAAAATCTGTCTGACCCTGTGCGCCGCAAGGCATACAAAGGTCAAACAACGACTGACCGTTATGGACGGCAAGTGCCAAAACACGCACATGGAACTGCCAATATCGGCAGATATACTTCCTCTACCCGATTGGTCACAGATGCGGTTTTGGAACTATTTGACCGGATTGTAGATAAATCTCTTTTGGTACGCAGACTCAACATATCTGCAAACCATGTAATTTGTGAGGCAGATGTGCCGAAAGAAAACAAAGTAGAACAGCTGGATTTGTTTACTGATTATGCTGCTTTAGAGAAGGAAAAAGAGAAAGAAGATGCTACGCTGGAGCGTGAAAAGAAAATGCAACAGGCAGTATTGACGATAAAGAAGAAATTTGGAAAGAACGCCATTTTGAAGGGAATGAATCTTCAGGAAGGTGCAACCGCTAAAGACCGCAATGCACAGATTGGTGGTCACAAAGCATAGCGAAAAGAGGGATACGATGTACGATATTGAAAAGGCAAAGCAATATGCATGGGAACAGGCCGACTGGATTGCTCACAGCAACGGATATTTTCTGATGAAAGACTGTGTTTTCTTCTATCACAAGGGGAATGTGGTTTTTGACCCTTGGAATGATTTGGACGGAAACGCTGTTGACGATCCTTTCTCCTTCTATGGCAAAGACAAGATGGACGAGTTTTGTAGACGGATTCTTGTGAAAAAAGAAGGTTCCACTCCGTCCAGTATGGTTTCTGTCGATAGCAAGATTCTTGACTTTTTGAAGATGCTCTACTTTGGCGTGACGGATAACCCCTTTGAAGCTACCAGCAGGAGCGCATATACGGATATGTGCAGAACGATTCGATTTAATGGCAAGAATGGGGATATGTTGAGAAAAGCGGTAGATGCGCTTTTGGAAGAAAGAATCCCTGAGCTTGTTGCCGTGAATGATGCGGAGGATTTTACAAAATGGCACCACTCCATTTGCGAAGAAATTGTTTCGATGTATGAAGCGGAAGGAATCGAGTTTTATATTGGACAAGCGCAGAAATGGGTCAATATGACTTTGAAATACTTGTATGTGTTGATTCCTGATGTTGTAGAACCGTTTTACCGTTTTTTACATATTCCGCTGGACAACTACATCATCGACATTGCGAAGAAGCAGTATGGCATCCCTTCTCTGCCCTGCGCATGGAGCAGAATATCGGATTATCAGGATTATCTTGATTATGAGGAAATGCTGATGGAAGTGATTGATGAGGTGCCTTTGGATTGGGAGTTTGCAAAATGGGTTGAATCGGCTCGCAAGCAGAAAGTCGAGAAAGGCAGATAGTTTTCAGGAGGTGCGCTATGCAGATACATTACTTTCAGCGATACCATTCAAAAGAGAATGTGGATACATCCAACACCATGTTGATGCTTTCCCGTTTATATAATTACAATGCAGATAAATTCTTCTCTATGTTGAATAGCCTTATTCTCGGAGAGGATGAAAGTCCTGAAATTACATTTGACTTGCAGGTTGCCGGTGACGAAAGCGTTCCGGATGCTGTAATCAGCCAAAAGAGCTTTAAGATCGTTGTCGAGACAAAGCTCTATAATCAGTTCGATAAGCAGCAGCTTGTAAATCATCTGGAGCAGTTTGGCGCAGAGGACATCAAGGTTCTGCTGACTATCGACCCCAGACCAATGAAGCAGCAGTTATTTGATGAAATGACTGTTGAACTGAAAAAGTATAACAGCGAAAACATGGAGCGCCTGATCCACCCGATTAAACACGTTAATCTGACTTTTGAACAGCTTGTGGAGGCGATGGAAGATATTATTGATGACAGGGACACGGAGATTATTTCTGTGCTGGATGATTTCAAAAAATATTGTTTTGATGAAAAGCTGATACCGGATGGTCATAAGTGGATGCGAGCGATTGTGGCAGGAACAACGTTCCAGGACAACATGGATTTGAATTTATTCTATGATCAGGAATCCCGCAAGTTTTCAGAGCATGGATATATTGGACTCTACAAAGATAAGAGCATCCGTGCGGTCGGCAAGCTGAAAAAGACCATTATTGCGGTTGAAGTTGAGGGAAAAATGACATACCGGGCAGAAAGCGGCGAAGCGCCAACGCCAGATGAGATCTGCCGCATTAACGAAGCAATCCACCGTGCAGAGGACTACGGCTATAATCTCCGCACGATCAGTCACAGATACTTTATGGTCGAGAAGTTCTACCCGATTGACTTTAGAAAAAGTAGCAAGAATCCCATTCAGAAAAGCAAGTTCTTCAACCTTGCGGATATGTTTGGGTACAAAACGATGCCTGATACCGAAAAGATTGCAGCTGATCTAAACGGCAGAACCTGGGAGGAGTTTTAATTGTTTTCGGGAGGTGACTGCAATGGAATATTTGAAGCAAGTCCATGATTTTGCCACAAAATGGATTGATAAATTCAGAGATCAAAAAATCAACTACATAGAGCTTGTAGATCACTACATGGCTGATGACTGTGAAGCTCTTGGGTTTCAAATGGATTGCGGTCACGCATTTTCGGAGAAGTACGGGAATGCTACGAGCAAATACGATGAATTGAATCGAGTTATTGATGAGATAACAGACATCAGTTTGCTTGGCTCTGCAATCTACTCACAATGGCGATACTTCAACCACTGGGCGTATGATGCCGCTTCCATTTTGGAGTTCGAGAATCGTTCCTGGTTTATTTTGGCACTGAGCCGTCTGGCGGTGCTTTCCGGAGAGAACCCTTTTATATTCACCGGTGAGTTGAAGAAAATTCGTATTGTTTCTAATCGCCTTGGCTATGGTCCATGCCCGGAACCGGATGAAGAAGTCGAGCAACACATTACTCTCAATTCGGAAGGACGTGTGTGGTTTTCAGCGTATGTGTTTGGGCAGCGCCGTGATGGGCATTATGAAAAGTCCAGAACACAAAACCTGAAAGTTGATAAAGCTGTTGCAGAAAGAATTATGTCCGCATTTTCAGCATATTTCAGCAACGAATATACAGAGGTATTTGCAACAGACATCGGAGACTGGAATATGGAGCTTACGAATACGGAGGGCAAGACCTATAAATTTCGTGGTTCCTTGTGTTCCGAGTTTGTAGTTCAAGGTGTTGACCTTTCAGATTTACTCCGTAACAGTTTGGATATGCCTGATTTGTATGTCTTTGATGGAAAGAACAAGCCAGACATTGTGAATCGGATCGAAGTGTTCTATCACCGCATCACAAAGATAAAATCGAAGGAACCAATCTCGGAGCATACGGAATATGCCGTTTGGGATTATACAGAATCCTTGATTATAGACAGAAACAGCGAAAGTATTGAACACATCCAGAATATCGGCACAGGTTGTTCTGTCACTCGTAGGTACAAAGTAGAAGGCGGTATTGAGAGCCTGCTCGATGATTTGGATATAGACACTCTGTTCGAACATATTGAAGGAAATCCACCCGATGTAGTTGATAATCCGCTTGAAAGCAAAGACTACACCATCAAGGTGGTCACAAAAAAGGGCGATGAAAAAGTAATCCGGGGAACCTACGATAAGAAAGGTTTACCGGATGATTGGGCTGAGTTCATGGAGTCGGTGTTTGATTTCATTACCTTCTATGGCTGGGGTGAAATTATGAACCCATCCGTCTACGGAAAGGTGCGGCGGTGTGGCAACGACATCATCTATTGCAGCGTAACCTTTGACGATGGATACAAGAGCTATTATTACATATCCGATGACGACTCAATCGAGGTTGGTGATTATGTGATTGTTCCTGCCGGTAAAGACAACCATGAAGCTGTTGTTGAAGTGGTGAAGAAAGAATATTTTGCAGCGGACGAAGTACCGCTGCCAATGGAAAAGACAAAGCATATTATCCGGAAATGTACGGAGGATGACTTTGAATTCCCAAACGATAACTGACATTATATTGAAGATAAATCTTCAAAGGAACTTAAAGTGAGGAGGAGGAATTTTGGCAAAATTTAATTGGATTGATATTACTCGTGAAGATGTAATCGGAGCAATCGAGAAGTTTCTTGCCGATAATCCAGAATACCCTGAACCTCGTTCAACATTTCTTGTTTATGGTGGAAAGAAATTACCCGCAAAGCATATTCGAGGAATGGCATATCAGGAACACTACGGTGTCCAAATCAGTAAAAATGATTTTGGCGGAGGAATGGAAACGGTTAGATTCTTTGAGCGACTCGGTTTTGAGATGGATTATCATGGAATTTCTAAGGATACTACTCCGACCAAAAGCAAAAAAAAGAGTGTTCTGCATAAAGAGATAATTGTCGAACAAAAAATAAAGCCAGCAGCAGTTGCCGACGGTAAACATACAGTACAGCATAAAAAGAAAAAAACAGAGGAGAACAAAGTCGTAATTCCATCAAAGAAAGTTATAGAGCAGAAAAATGCTCTCCAACTGATCCTTAATCGACTGTTTGATGGGGATATTGTCTGCGAAAAAACGTATCCTTGGTTAAAAACGCCAGAGATAATAAACGGCACATATAAAAAATTATATGACGCTCTCTCTTCGTATCGTGGTGATACGACGTTTGCAAAGAAAAATATTACCTTGCGGTGTGATTTCGTATGTGAAAGCCAGAAGTTGATTATCGAGTATGACGAGCGACAGCATTTCTCCGAGGCCAGAAGAATCTCATTGGAATCATATAGAGATATTCCTGTCTTATACGATCGCTCTTTATGGATTAAGGCTTGCAAGGATATAGGAGCAAGAGATAATGCTCCAGTAAACAGAGATGAAATTCGGGCGTATTATGATAGTATAAGAGATATTGCTTGCTACGAACATGGATACAAATTGCTGCGTATCATGCATGGCCAAATCGACTTTGAATCTGATGATGCGACGGAACAACTTAGTCGCCTTCTAACAAAGGCTTTGAGAAATTGCACTATTGATAAAAGTGGTGTGTCGGATTCTGCTTCTATTGAGCAACATCTCAAAAAAGCGCCATTCATTAAGGTTGCAATGTATTTGCAGACCGATGAACTTAAAAATAAAAAAGCATTTGATAAGATTATGCCTGTTATGAAGAACGCAGATGTGGATATTATAGTTTTTCCAGAATATTGTTATGTGCCGTTTGTCGATGAGATTACCAATACAGATATTGCACTAACAGAAGATCAAGACAAAATATTTTCAGCCTGCCTGAAACTTAGCGAAGAAATTGGGAAAGCGGTTATTGTTAGTAGCCACGACAAGTATGATACGATTTATAGTGTGTTTGCGAATGCGACTCCCCTTGAAGGAGAAACAGAACTGAATTTGTACATCAAACATACTATGTGTGGGAGTTCTTGTCTGGAATTTGAGCAGTATCCAGAAATTGCAAAAGATTTGTTTAATCCAATCCTATTCAAAGGTTATTTGATTGGCATGACGATATGTTACGACTGCAATCATGCTTTGTTTAGCAGAATGTATGGTATATACGGAATTGACTTAATTATCAATAGCACTGGTGGAGATGTTGTTTATGACAAGTGGTTCAAGTACAATAAAGTAAGAGCTATTGAAAACGAATGTTACACACTCGTTACCATGGGTGGTGACGGTAGCGTTGAAAATGGACATAACTATGTATTTGGCTTTAATAAGAATGGGGGGCGGTTGAGTCCTGTCAATCTATGTGGTGATTCATCAAAACATAATGTGCCTGGTGGATTGTATGTATTTCAGATTAGAACTGATGAAGGAATGCCAGAAGTTGATAACAGCAATCAAATAGAAACAGAAAACAAAAATTGGCAATTAAAGTATCCGGTTGGCGGTAGTGAGGAGCTGCTTCAGTACGCTGAGAAAATCTCCGATGATATTTTCTGTAAAAAAGTTGGGGATTCAAATGTGTTCTTCCTTTTAGTGAATGGTATGGACATTTTGAAACCAGAAAAGATACAGCGCCTTTTATATTCTGAAAGGCTAAAGAAATACAGTAGCCGAAAGTATGTGATTCTTAACCGACACAATAAGATTGATGATAAATTCTTCCGTGAAAAACTATCTGTAGTTTTGAAAGTTAGAGCAATGGAAAACTTCTGTGCAGTAATACTTGAATCTGATAACATCAATAAATGTTATCAGTGTGGCAAAAACCGCACTGCACAGGTAGTTAAGGCGAACGATGGATTTTGGGGCATTGACCTTGAACGTACTTCTGGTCCTGAAGCTATATGGAAGAACAAGCAAGGAATGAGAGCTTCCTGGAGAACGAATTATGAGTGGTTAGTGGAGAACGCAGAGACACTCTATAATGGGGATTAGTAATTTGGCTGAAGGAGGTGCGGTATGAGCAATTCAAACAACATGCACAAATACGATGACATAATAAATCTGCCGCACTATACGTCTTCTAAGAGACCTCGAATGGCAATGATTGATCGTGCGGCTCAATTCTCGCCGTTTGCGGCTCTGACAGGTTACGACGCCGCTGTGAAAGAAACAGCTCGTTTGACAGACCGGCGCATTGAGCTTGACGAATACGAAAAAGCAGATTTGGATGAACGACTTCAGTTGATCCAGGAGCACTTAGGAGAGCAACCGGAAATAAAAATCACATTCTTCAAGCCTGACGAGAGAAAAGCAGGAGGTGCTTATCTATCCATAACAGGCGTGATAAAAAAGATAGATAGTTTTGAACGCTATGTTGTTATGATGGACGGAAAAAAGATTCCGATTGATGAAATATTCCAAATTGGCGGAGAGCTATTCCGCCTCCTTGAGAATGAGTCTATTTAGCAATAATAAGCTCTGGAAGTCCATGAACGATGCTTAAACATCGTTTCATTGGACTTCTTTTTTTGCGCATTTCTCATATCCGATTAAATTATGACCTTACAGTAAAATTTTTTTGCCCGATATTTTTCTGTAAGGGCGTTACGCCTGTATGGCAAATCGACATTTGGGCAGAATGACTTTACAATTAAAATATGAAAGAGACAAGGAGGTGATCGGAGCGATGGGCGTGAATGAGTTGGACTATGTAATGATCGGGCAGCGAATTAAAGCGGCTCGTTGTAAACTTGGATTGCAGCAAGCAGAAGTTGCTTACCGTGCTGGGCTTACTACTTCTCATATGAGCCATATAGAAACAGGACAAACCAAATTGGCTCTGCCGACTATCGTAAAGATTGCAAATGTATTGTCTGTTTCTGTCGATGAGCTGTTATGTGATAGTTTGGATCAGGTGAAGCATATATATGACAAGCAGATTGCCGAAGAATTAGCGGATTGTGATTCCGCAGAACTCCAAGCTTTTCTTGAAATTATACGATCAACAAAAAAGGTAATCCGTAAAAACCGCAAGGTAGTAACAACTGTATAGCGCTGAAAGTATGAAATAAGCGATAGGGCCTGAAATATGGAACCAGCTTCATAACTTTTGGAAATGAAGCTGTCAGGCCGTAAACATGGTCTGGCAGTTTTTGTTTCCATAACATCACGGAAGGGGGCAGAGTTATGTTCAAGAAAATTCAAAACGCCTTCAACCGGATAGGGCAGAATCCGATTGAAAACCAATCAGAGTACATCCAATATGCCCAGGAAGTTGAGTGTACATTACGACTTTTGGAGTCACAGCTTCATGAAAGCGACGATTCGTCGGAAATCATTCAGAATGTGATGAAAACGGCTTGTGAGTTTTATCGAGGTGACTGGGTGGGTTTCCTTGAATTAGACTTAGAGCTTGGTTTGTGGACACCGTATGTCTGGTATAATCCCAATGAACACGATAAAACTTCAGTCTTACTGCAGGAATTTGAATCTGCCGAATTTTTCAAAAGATGGATTGATGCTATGCACAGCAATAGTGCGATATATTTCTCATCTTTAGACGAACTGCACGATGCCCCTCCTCAAGAGATCAAATTATATCAACATCTTGATATTAACAAGCTCTTAGCTGTACCTATTAAGCCTCGTCCTATTGGCTTCCTGGTGGTGCGAAATCCACAAAGATATTTAAACAGGAGCAGTATGCTCCAGATGCTGGCTTTTGTTCTTCTGTCATCTATCAATGATCAGAAGTTGATGCAAAGCATGAAGATGTCGATGTCTCCGGAGAATATTAAAAACGACACAGATGTCATGATCAATCTGTTCGGGAATCTGGAGATATATACTTCCAGCGGAGTTTTGCATGAATCGGATTTGAAGTCACCGAAGATCTGTCGATTGCTGGCGTATATGCTTCTCAATAGAAAAGTCATGATACCGGCAAGAGAAATTGTCGAAGCGATCTGGCCGGAAGAAGCTATTGAAACGGATAACCCCGGCAAAAACCTAAGGGCTTTGATATTCCGCTTGCGCCAGTCGTTCAGCCTGATTTCACCCTATTCGCTAATTGAAACGACGCCGAATGGTTATCGTTTTAATCCAAAGCTTAATATAATGACTGACCTCCAAGCATTTGAGAAGCTTTGGGAAACAGTTCAATGCACCAATCTTGTCACAGACAAGGCAGAAATTTTGAAGCAAGCAGTAAATATGTACAAGGGAGATGTCTTTGTTTCAGCCGCTGGAGAGCATTGGCTGATTCCCACTGCGGCCCATTATAATCTGCGTTATCTGGGTATGATGAGTGAATTATTAAAAATTCTGGCGGAGGGAAAGGATTATCATAATCTTCATAGGTATGCTGCGCAGGCATTAACTGTTAATCCAGAGAATGAAACAGCATATTACTGGCTGATTTATTCTATGGTAAAAATGAATGCGATAGAGCTGGCGAAAACACAGCTTCAGATTGCCCAAGAAAATTTGACAGATGAAGATTATTTTGACCTTGTTTCTGAGCTGAAGAAAACAGAAATTTCGCCTACTACAAACTTGTTTCGTAATGAAAGAGTGAACGGATAAAGGCATATAACATCCATATAACACGAATTTTCTCATATAACATTCATATAACAAGGAGAGAATTTCCAAATAACTCAAACTCCGCAATTATAACATCTAAATAACAATCGAAAATTTCCATAGAACCTCCATAGAGTAGAGTTTCCGGGCAAAAGCAAATTTGCTTGAGAAATAAATCTATGGAGGTTCATTTTGGTTGCCCATCAATATGAGGGAGCAGGCGCTTTTGCACACAGTTGTAAAGGCGTCAGCTCCCTTTTTCTTTTTTATGCGACCCCTCAGTGCCGATCACCTCCTCCGCCCTTGAAATTTCGCTTTTCAAATTTCAAGAATACGGAGGATATAAGGATGTATTACGACCTTAAAGAAAGTGGTTTAAGAATAAAGAAACTGAGAAAGCAAAAAGGGCTGACGCAAGAGCAGCTTGCAGACAAATTGAATATCAGTACAAGCAATTTAGGAAAGCTGGAAAGGGGTCTCCAGGGGTTATCTATTGATCTGTTGATAGAACTTTCCATTTTCTTCGATGTGTCTCTGGACTACATATTGCTTGGTCGTGAGTTGCAGACAGATGCTCTTAAAAGACAAATTCACAGTATGTTGAAACAGCTGATGGAGATTGAGCAGAAACTGTAAAATCCGCAGTACCACGGTGGGTAATCCGCCGTGACAGGTCATAAAAAAATGAATGTGTAAACAGTACAATTTAATTGCAATCAAGGTTGTCCTTGGATGCGTTGTTCCTTGAAAACCGAATACACATTCATCAGGTACGTTCCTGTTGCCGGTGCGAAAGCATCAGCCACGTCAGAGATACGCCATGATATGTTCCCGGTGAAATAGAGTCACATATCTATTTGTCTGTTGTCATTCGGAAGCATGAGCGAGAACTATCTGCTTGTAAATATCGGGTTGCTCCCGGTACGGCGATGAAAGCAACAGGCATAATGATACTTCTGTCCAGCCACAGCCCCCTCCTTCCTTTCTGGGATTGAGGGGATCACGCAATGGGGGCAGCCCGGTGAGAACCACGGGGAGGTTAAATGCCTATGGAGCTGGTCAGCAGCCAGCCGCTTTGATGATTTCCCGCTCCCAGGGGTGTTGAGGACAAATATGGGAACGACATAGTATTAAGAAGGGACAGGCTTTCTTATGATTGTCTGTCCCTTGTACATATTCGTTGAAAAGAGGTTATACAGATGCTGAAAAAAGACTGGGTATTTCGCCGTGGCGATATTTACATGGCAAACCTTACTCCGGTTTGCGGTTCTGAGCAAGGTGGTGTACGCCCCGTGTTGGTAATTCAGAACAATGTGGGGAATTATCATTCCCCAACGCTGGTTGTGGCAACATTTACTTCCAAGACAAGAAAAAAGACGAAACAGCCCACCCACTATTTGATGAAGCATAACCCGGCTTTGAAAAAGCCGTCTGTTGTTTTGCTGGAGCAGATCAGAACTGTGGATAAACAGCGTATTGAGCGTTATCTGGGCAAAGCGTCCAGGAAAGAAATGAGTGCAGTAAACAAGGCGCTTCTTATCAGCTTGGCCTTGGATAAGTCATATCGTCAGTGAAATCTATGGGCAGATCCGCCATAAGGTGGCTCTGCCTATCCTTTTGCTGATGAGAGTTTCTATGAATATCATAGGAAATTGTTGGCAAGAATTATATATGAAGGTGGTGATTGCAGATGACCGAGAAAAACATGAAGTGTTCGACAGCTGATGAACAGCTTGTTGATATTCGTGATGTGAAGATTGATCGCACACTGCCGACTGAGGAAAGAATCAGATCGTTTGTAGAGCAGATCAGGGACCCGTACAAATTCAAGGTAGGCGATGTTGTTGTAAAAGTGTCGTTTGCAAATACGCAAAACACAATAACGGACAACTTCATCAATATGATTGCTTCTATGTAGCATTTCTTACTCGTTGGTAGAAATTGGCGTGATACTTTGGCGGCGACAAACTGGAGTTTTGCTGGTGGCTATGTTATCATAGCCTTGGACAAAATCAGCAAAGCTCCGGTTTGTTTTTAGGCTTCCAATCGAAAACAAAAGGAGTGGCGCAATATGCAAAGTTATTTAGACAAAAAATACTATGCTGCCATCTACCTGAGATTGTCGATGGAAGATGGTGACTTTTCCGGTTCAGGGGAAAAGAAAGAAAGTAATAGTATCGCCAATCAGAGAAAGCTGATTGAGGATTACCTGAAACATCATCCTGAAATTGTATCTTATCAGGAATTTTGCGACGACGGTTATACAGGAACAAACTTTGACCGTCCGGATTTCCAGAGAATGATTTCTCTGGTGAAACAAAATAAAATCAACTGCATCATCGTGAAGGATCTCAGCCGTTTCGGACGTGAGTACATTGAGATGGGCAGGTATGTAGAGAAAATTTTCCCGGCGCTTGGTGTCCGTTTTATAGCCATTAACGACAATTATGACTCGGCCTTGGCGCAGGATACGGGGAGCGAAATAATCATTCCCTTTAAGAACCTGATTAACGATTCCTACTGCAGAGATATATCCATAAAGGTTCGCTCCAATCTGGAAATCAGAAGAAGGAATGGCGAATTTGTGGGTACTCATGTGGTTTATGGTTATAAGCGTTCTGATGAGAATAAAAATCAGTTGGTTATCGACCAGGAAGCTGCTGCTGTTGTACAGAGCATTTTCCGTATGAAGGTTGATGGGTTCAGCCCGTCACAGATAGCGGAAAAACTGAACAAAGACGGTGTTCTTTCTCCTTATGAGTATAAGAGACATCATGGAGATCGTTTCAGAAGCGGTTTCAAGCGTCAGGTTCAGTGCGAGTGGAGTCCGGTCTCCATTTATCGCATTCTCAAAAATGAGATGTACACTGGCACGTTGGTTCAGGGCAAGACTTCTACCCCGAACTACAAAATAAAGGACAGAACGACAAAAGATAAAGAGGAATGGATAAGAACGGAAAACGCCCACGATGCCATTATCCCTCCCGCAACTTTTGACTTGGTTCAGAAGCTAATGCTTGAGGATACCAGAAGCGCATCCGGTGATGATTCCGTACACCTTTTCTCTGGCAAAATCTTTTGTCAGGACTGCCAGAGTTCCATGACACGCAAGAGAACAAAGTCTGCCGGTAAGGAGTATGTGTACTTCATCTGTACTGCAAATAAGCAGGATAGATCTGTCTGCTCCCATCACAGTGTAAAAGAGCAGGCAGTGTATGACACTGTTTTGGCTGTCATTCGTGCTTATGTGGCACTTGCGCTGGATTTGGAACAGGCGTTGTCCAGCATCAACGATATATCGTGGGAAAGCCGTGAAATAGAGCGTATTCAGGTGAAAATACAGAGACAGGAAGAAATCATAGAGCATAACAAACAGATGAAAGCTATGATTTACGATGACTTCAAAAGTGAGGTCATCAGCCTGGAGGAATACAATATCTTTAAGGCAGAATTCGACAAGAATATCCGGGATGCTAAAAAGGCGATTGCACGTCTGAATAGCAGTCGCAATCAAGTAAGCGCCGGTCTCACTGAGCAGCAGGGATTCCTGACACAGTTCAGACAGTACGAGAATATTCAGGAATTGAGCCGCAGAGTTGTGGTAAATTTTGTGGAGCGTATTGAGATCAGCGAAAATAAGGAAATATGTGTGTTTCTCAATAACGCAGACCAATTCCAGGCAATTCAAGACTATCTCAGCGATTACCATGCACAGCAATCTGCTTCCAAGGTTGTCTCCTTTGCTGGGAAGGAGGTGGGCTAAATGGCAAGAACTGCGAAACGTCGGCAGCAGGCTGTAGCTCAAAGCACCAAGAACGAGCCTGTAGCTGTGATTTATAAGACAGCGATCTATGCCCGCCTTTCCCGTGAGGATAATCTGAACGGGTCGGAGTCGATTGAAAATCAGCTGGAATATATCAAGAGCTATCTTGCCAGCCGTCCTTATCTGGAGTGCGTTGACATTTATATCGACAATGGCTTTACAGGTACGGACTTTGACAGACCCAACTGGCAAAGGCTGATGGAAGATGTTAAAGAGAAGAAAATCAACTGCATTGTTGTCAAAGATCTTTCCCGCCTTGGGCGAAACTATATTGAGACCGGCGAGTTTCTTGAGAAAATCTGTCCGTTCTTTGGTATTCGTTTCATTGCGATTAACGACAACTTTGATACAGATACTGCGGAAGCGAATGGACAGCTTTCCGTATCTCTTTCCAATATAATCAATGATTATTATGCCAAAGACATTTCTCGAAAAGTAACATCTGCTTTGAAAACAAAGATGGAAAATGGCGAATACATTGGCAGTTGGGAAAAATACGGCTATTTAAAGAGTCCTGAGAATAAAAATCAGCTGATTGTTAATCCGGAGACTGCGCCTGTTGTTCAGATGATTTACAAATGGCGTAGCGAAGGAATGAGCTATATGGGCATCAATAAGAAGCTCAATGATATGGGGATTCCTTCTCCTGGGCAGTATAAAGCTGACCGTGGCATTGTGACTAACAACAACCAGAAAGCCCATAAAATTCTCTGGAATAAACACATGGTGACGGAGATCCTGAAGGATACCGTTTACCTTGGGCATCTGGCTCAAAGAAAATCCGGTCAATGTTTATATGCAGGTATTCCTTATGGAAGATTTGATGAACAAGACTGGATTGTGGTGGAAAACACGCATGAAGCCCTGATCAGTCAGGAACTTTTTGATAAGGTTCAGGAAATCAATCGTGCTGCAGTTGAAAAAACAAAAGCAAATCACGGTAAATATGATTACCTGCCGAAAGCTGAAAACATCTACGGCAAGAAGTTCACCTGTGCTGATTGTGGCTGTGTGATAAAGCTGGTTCGCTCTTTCAGCACAAAGAAGGACAAAGCGTATTTTACATTTAAGTGTCCTTCCTATGCAGAACATGGTGCCAGGGCCTGCACTCCTAAGAAAATGCGAAAAGCAGATCTGGATGCGGCTGTTCTGGAGACAATTAAGGCACAATTTGACCTCTTTATTGATATGCAGGCAACGCTGCATCAGCTTCTGGCTATGAAAAAAGCTCAGATAAAGCAGTCAGGCAGTGCCGGAGAAATCAAGTCGCTGAAAGCCAAAATAGCTCATAAAAAAGCAATTTTCAGCGAGATGTACCGTGATTTACGAGAAGGGCTTCTTTCTCAGGAAGATTACGCACAAACCCGTGAAGTAGTTCTGAAAGAGATTCAATGTCTGGAAGAACAGTTATCTGAACTTGAGAATACCAAGGCTCAGAACGACGATCAGCTTCTGGGAGAAAAGAAGTGGGCAATGCTTATGAAAAAGTATTATAACGCCCAGGAAGTCAGTGCGGAGATGGTCGATGCTCTGATTGAATCCATGAAACTGAATGAGGACAGCACATTGCAGATTACATTCAATTACATGGACGATTTCAAGGCTGTCGTAGATAAAATTGAGAAACTCAGGAAGGAGGTTGCGTAGCATGAAGCAAAGCAGCTATATCAGGACAAAGTGCATTGCTGTTTATCTGCGTCTTTCACAGGAAGATGTAGACAAGAGAACGAACCTTGCCAAAGATGACAGCAATAGCATTTCGGCCCAGAGACAGATCATCAGCCGGTTCATTGCGCAGTCTCCGGAGCTGTCTGAACTTTCCCGGTTGGAATTTTGTGATGACGGCTTCTCTGGAACAAACTTTGAAAGACCGGAATTCCAGCGCATGATTGAAAGAATCCGTGAAGGTGAAATCAGCTGTGTAATCGTCAAAGATCTTTCACGTTTTGGGCGTGACTATCTGGAGGTTGGCGATTATCTGGAACATATCTTCCCTTTCCTGGGTGTGCGTTTTATGTCGGTCAACGACCATTACGACAGCAACAATTACCTTGGCAGTACACCGGGGATTGATGTGACCTTCCGCAATCTTATTTACGATTATTACAGCAAAGACCTGTCCAAAAAAGTAAAAACTGGCATGAGAGTGAAGCAAAAGAACGGTGGCTACGTCAGCTGCTGTTTGTACGGATATATGGTGCTACCGGGTCAGAAACATAAAATGGTGATTGACCCGGAGACAGCTCCGATTGTTCGGAGGGTTTTCACAGATGTCATTGCTGGGAAATCCACCAGCCAGATCGCCAGGGAGCTTAACGCAGAAGGCGTTCCCACACCTTTGGAGTATAAGAAGATCACTCGTAGGTATAAGGAAACCAAAGAGCCGAGAAAGCCCATCTGGACACATCAGCGGATTCTTGAAATGCTGAAGAATGTGAAGTACACAGGTTGCATGGTTAATAACACTCGTGAGAGCCGACACATTCGAGACAAGAACCAGCGTAGGACGAAACCTGATGAATGGATTATCAATGAGAATACACATGAAGCCATTGTCACGATGGAAGAATTTGAAGCTGCCAAAGCTGCATTGAGAAAGGTCCGGCCATATACTAAAAAGGCACCACAAGCCGATTTCCCCTTCTATTGCGCTCATTGCGGACGCAAGCTGCAGAGGACGTTTGGTAATGACGTTCACTTTTATTGCGTCAGTCCCTATTGGGATGAGAGCCAAGAAAGTTGCAAATCAGTCCGATGGGATAAGACAGATCTTGAGAATGTGATTCTTGAGACTTTGAAAGCTGAGATTGCAGTCATGCAGGTAACGGCGAGAGAAAAGAAAAAAGAATCTGCTTCAAAGGGTAAGCAGCTCATGCTTCAGCTGGGTGCGCTAAAGAAGGAACTGGAAAATGGTGATAGTCAGAAGGTGCAGAGTTATATGGATTACCGGGAGGGACGTATCACCAAGGAAGAATTCATCTTTCTTCGTGCAGAGCGAGAGAAAAGCCATGTAGAGCTTCAGGAAAAAATCAGAAGCCTGGAAGCCGAATATGAGGAATATCTCAATGCAGGGAATCAGGCAACAAAGGACAGCACAGTTGCGGATCGTGCGTCAAAGCTGAGCGATGAAGAATTGAAGCAAATCATGTACGATGCTATTGAAAGGGTGAACGTATCGGACAGTCAGCATATTGAAATTGTCTGGAAGTTTGATGACCTTTTTATTGCGGCGTAACTTGGAGCCAGCCTTCGGGCTGGTTTCATTTTGGGGAAATAGGTCGATTTTTGTCCTAAAATAACTCAATGGGTGGGAGATAAAAAGAGTTTTTAAAAATCTCCGAGAAGCCTAAAAACATTGATATTACTGGGCTTTTCGGAGGTGGCTCAAATTTTTTTGCACCTGCTTGACACAATGGGATGATCTGGGCCGTGTGGTCATTCCAAAGGAAATTCGGAGGACATTGAGGCTCAGGGAAGGTACGCCGTTAGAGATATTCACAGACAGGGAAGGAGAAATCATCCTTAAAAAATACTCGCCTATGATGGAGCTCACCTCATTTGCCGTGCAGTATGCAGAGGCCATGGCACAGTCCACCGGCCTTTTCGTATGCATCACGGACAGGGACCAGGTCATAGCTGTGGCAGGAGGGGCCAAGAAGGACCTGCTCCAGAAAAATATCAGCCGCCAGCTGGAACAGGCCATCAATGAGCGCAGTACTGTCATTGCTGCCAGGGAAGACAAGGCATTCATCCAGTTAGTGGACGAGGAACTGGAGGGAATCAGCGCCCAGGTGGTGGCGCCTATTATCTGCGAAGGCGACGCCATTGGTGCCGTATCTCTCATGAGCCGTGATCCAAGGGCCAAGTTCGGGGACGCCGAGATGAAGCTGGCATCCACGGCTGCCGGGTTTCTGGGACGGCAGATGGAAGGTTAACCGTTATATATGGAATTTTCAGTGGTATCCCGGCATGGGGAAGCGTTATCGCGGCCCTGTGCCGGGATGTTTCTGTTTTCCATCCGTATTCTGCTGCGTCAGCCACTCCGCAAAATAAGGTTTAATGACGCTGAAGGGAGCCGGGCCTATATCCAGCAGGAAGCGGTTAAATTCCATGTTGGTGTAGCGGCTTCCAAGGGTTTTTTTGGCCTCGCGCTGCATGCCCAGGATTTCCAGGTAGCCCACATAATACTCCAGATAATTGGCCGGATTCTCCGAAATGTCATAATAGATGGTGGTAATGACAGAGGAATCGCTGATGCGGAAGTAGTGGTTTAAGTAATCCTCCACCTGCCTGATGTCCCAGCCCTCATAGTGGATATTTACATCCAGGATGGCGTACAGGGCAAGGGTGAAGGCGGCATTGTGCCGGAGCAGTTCTCCCAGGTCCGGGTCCAGTCCGTTGTTCAGGCTGTAGGAATAGTATTCCACATAGGTGGCCCAGCCTTCTGAATAGCTGCTGAAGCTCAGGAGCTTACGCAGGTTACAGGTGTTATGTTTGTTGAAATAGAGAGTTTGGTACATGTGGCCTGGATAACCCTCGTGGGCCAGGGTGGAGTACAGGTTCCTGGCGGTGTTGGTGCTTCCGTTGTTGATGTAGATGGAATTGTCCTGGGGGCGGTCAATGGGCACGGTCAGGTAGAAGGCCGGGCTCAGAGTGGCTTCCAGGGCAGCGGGTACATTTTTAATGCTGCATGTGTAATCCTCGATGGCCGGGAAGTCCTTCGCGCACTGTTTTCTCAGGTCCTCCAGAATCTGGTTGGGGTCGGTGAGGGCGAAGGAGTAGGAGTACAGTTTTTTCGCCAAGGCGGGATTTTCAGTCAGCAGCTCATCCATGGCGGTCAGGTCATCCATCATCTGGCCGCTCATGGCTTTTTTCAGGGCCGGGATATCCTGATAGGAAGTGCCGGTATACGAATTCACCAGGTACTGGTAATATTTCTTGCCCTGGGGGAAGTAATACAGCCCCTTATCGTTGGTTCCGGTGCCTTTCAGGGGAGTCAGTCCCTCAATCAGCCTCTGGTATGCAGGCACGAAGTGTTCGTCAATGGCAGTATGGTTCCTGGCAATGAAATCCTCCTTTTCCTGCTTTGTCAGTCCCTCCACCTGCTCCAGACGCTCCGCAAATGTTTCTGCCATGAAGCTGTGGTCTGCATCCAGAAGATAGGCGTTGCAGGATTTGAGGATACGGTCGATGACCGTGTCGCACAGCCCCAGTCCGGCATCGGCCTTTTCCTTTTCAAAGGCGATGATGCTGTCATAGTAGGTGTCAATGGAGGATAGCAGGGAAAGATAATCCTCTACGTCCTGTTTATTGTAGAATACATACTCGGACAAAAGTATGGGAAGCTGCGCCTGTATGCCCAGGGAGGAGGAAAGAGGCTGGTCGTAGAGCTCCAGACCTTCGCTGTCCAACATGGTATTTAAGTAGGATAACAGGATATTGTATGTGAGCAGCTGGTCCTCACGGAGCAGGCGGCTGTCAATATCATTTAATTGTACTTTCAGGGATTTGGCATCATTAAGAGCCTGTTTACTGTCCTCCAGGGATACGGTCCCCAGGGTTTTATCGTAGTCAGTGATGCCGTAGGCGGCCGGATTGGCCAGGGTGTAGTGAAGCGTGATAAGGGAATTGTCAACTTCGTCCAGGAACAGGCCGTTGGTCAGCTGGTCAAAGGAAGCCTGGGCATCAATGGTCTTTTTCTCATATTGTTCATAGGACTGGGGACTTTCCTGTGCAGCGGATTCCTTGGCCAAAGGAGCGGAAGCCTGAGGACGCGCGGGCGCCACGCATCCGGCTGTCAGGCAGATAACCAGGAGCAGGGATAAAAGATATTGTAAAAATATGGTTTTTCGTTGTCTCATTCTAAACAAATCCTCCATTGGGGTGTCTGTTCTGTTTTGTATTACGACATTATATAGTATATGAGCGGAAATTACAACTTATGAGCAGTGAAAAAACTGGCAGGGCCTTCCAAAGAGGGAAAAAACAGGGGGCACGTCTTGACGAACATGGGGGAAACGCTTATACTTAAAACTATTAAAATAAGCGGATTGGGCGCTGCGGCCGCCGGAGCATTTTTAAGAACTGCTCTGCCCCGGCCCTTAGCTTCCGCTCAGAAAAAGAGGGAATTAATCATATGTGTCAGGATTGTAAAAAAACATATTATATTACCACGGCCATTGCCTATGCTTCCGGCAAGCCACATATCGGTAATACCTATGAAATCATTCTGGCTGACAGCATAGCCAGATATAAGAGGGAGCAGGGATATGACGTGTTCTTCCAGACAGGTACGGACGAGCATGGACAGAAGATTGAGGAAAAGGCTGAGGCATCCGGTGTGACTCCCAAGGAATTTGTGGACAAGGCAGCCGCTGAGATTAAGCGGATTTGGGATTTGATGAACACTTCCTATGATAAATTCATCCGCACCACGGACCAGGACCACGAGGCCCAGGTGCAGAAGATTTTCAAGAAGCTTTACGACCAGGGCGATATTTATAAGGGTTATTACGAAGGGCTGTACTGCACTCCCTGCGAGTCCTTTTTCACCGAATCCCAGCTGGTGGACGGCAAGTGTCCGGACTGCGGACGTGAGGTAAAGCCTGCCAAGGAGGAGGCATATTTCTTCCGCATGAGCAAGTACGCCCCCAGGCTGATCGAGTATATCAATGAGCATCCGGAGTTTATCCAGCCCGTATCCAGGAAGAATGAGATGATGAACAACTTCCTTCTTCCGGGACTTCAGGATTTGTGCGTGTCCAGGACCACCTTCAGCTGGGGCATACCGGTTGATTTTGATCCCAGGCATGTGACCTATGTATGGCTGGATGCCCTGACCAACTATATCACCGGTATCGGATATGATTGCGACGGCAGCAGTACGGATCAGTTTAAGAAGTACTGGCCCGCTGACCTGCATCTGATTGGAAAGGATATCATCCGTTTCCATACCATTTACTGGCCCATTTTCCTGATGGCCCTGGGCCTGCCCCTTCCCAAGCAGGTATTTGGCCATCCATGGCTGCTGCAGGGCGACGGTAAGATGAGCAAGTCCAAGGGCAACGTGCTCTACGCAGATACCCTGGTCGACTTTTTTGGCGTGGACGCGGTGCGCTATTTCGTGCTTCACGAGATGCCGTTTGACAATGACGGCGTCATTTCCTGGGAGCTGATGGTGGAGCGCATGAACTCTGACCTGGCTAATATACTGGGCAACCTGGTGAACCGCACTATCTCCATGAGCAACAAGTATTTTGACGGCGTGGTCAGTGATAAGGGCGCCTGCGGGGAAGTGGACGAGGATCTTAAGAAGGTAGTACTGGAGGAAGTGAAGAAGGCTGATGCCAAGATGGAGCAGCTGCGTGTGGCAGATGCCATGACGGAAATCTTTAACATCTTCAGAAGATGCAACAAATATATTGATGAGACCACCCCCTGGACATTGGCCAAGGATGAGAGCCAGAAGGACAGGCTTGCCACCGTGCTCTATAACCTGACAGAGGCCATTGCCATCGGGGCATCCTTACTGTATTCCTTTATGCCCGAGACGTCTGAAAAGATTCTGGCGCAGATTCATACGGGCAAGCGTAAGCTGTCCCGGATGGATACCTTTGGACTGTATCCAAGCGGACAGAGGGTGACGGATAAGCCGGAGATTCTCTTTGCGCGCATGGACATCAAGGAAGTGCTGGAAAAGACGGAGGCCATGCATGGGGCAGAGACCGCTGCGGACCAGAACCAGGCAGGCGGTGAGGAAGGAGCGTCCGGCAGCGCAGAGGACAGCGGCATTGATTTGGAGGCCAAGGCGGAGATTACCTATGATGATTTTGCGAAGCTTCAGTTCCAGGTGGGAGAAATCATCAAGTGCGAGGCGGTTCCAAAGTCCAAGAAGCTCCTTTGTTCCCAGGTAAAGATTGGAAGCCAGGTGCGCCAGATTTTAAGCGGTATTAAGGCTTACTATTCTCCTGAGGAGATGGTGGGCAAGAAGGTCATGGTAGTGACCAACTTAAAGCCGGCCAAGCTGGCAGGCATGGTGTCCGAGGGCATGATTCTCTGCGCCGAGGATGCAGAGGGCAGCCTGGCCCTTATGACGCCGGAGAAGAGTATGCCGGCAGGAGCCGAAATCTGCTGATAGGAATACAGACAGAGCTGCGGATATTGGCCCGGCAGGAGCCGGTTGTCTGCCGCTGGTACGGAAGCTGTGAGACGTAAAAAATATGGCAGGAGCGGGCGGTATGACCTGCTCCTGTTTTTAAATTAAGTGTATTTTGTATGTTTAAGGAGAAATGGAGGGGATTATGAGGATACTGAGCATAACAGCCCAGAAACCCCACAGTACGGGGAGCGGTGTTTATCTTACCGGCCTGGTAAAAGGTTTTGCTGCACTGGGGCATGAGCAGGCAGTGGTGGCAGGGGTCTATAAGGAGGACGAGATACATTTTCCTGAAGGGACCCGGTTCTATCCGGTATATTACAGGACAGAAAGCCTGCCCTTTCCCATAGCGGGGATGTCGGATGAGATGCCTTACGAGAGTACCATATACAGCCAGATGACAGAGGATATGGTGGATGCATTCAAACAGGCGTTTCTGGAGAAAACCAGGGAGGCAGTGGAATGCTTCCGGCCGGATTTTATTCTGTGCCATCATCTGTATCTGCTGACAGCCGTGGTACGGGAGGCGTTTCCCCAATATAAAACAGCGGCCATATGCCATGGCACAGGCCTGCGCCAGATAAAGAAAAACAGTCTTGAACGGGAATATATTCTGGCTCACATAAAGGAGCTTCATAAGGTGTTCTGCCTTCACAGGGAACAGAGGGAAGAAATCAGCCGGATATACGGCGTGCCCGGAGAGCGGCTGGAAGTGATTGGAAGCGGATTTGATGATTCCATTTTCCGTTTTACGCCGGTTAAAAAGGATGATGGAGCCAAGCGGCTGATTTACGCTGGAAAGCTGTCGGAGAAGAAGGGGATCATGAGCCTGCTGCGGAGTCTTGCGTATCTGGAACAGATGCAAAGACAGGATGGGGAGCAGCAGAGGCAGGCAGCGGGGCAGTCTGCGGAGCCTGTGAAAATTGAGGTATGGCTGGCAGGAGGGTATGGTAACCAGCTGGAGTATGAAACCATTAAAAAGCTGGCGGGGCAGTCACCCTACCCGGTGAAATTTCTCGGCAGGCTGGACCAGCCCCGGCTGGCAGAACGGATGAATCAGGCGGATGTTTTCGTGCTTCCGTCCTTTTACGAGGGGCTTCCTCTTGTGGTGATAGAGGCTCTGGCCTGCGGTTTACAGGTGGTCTGCACAGACCTGCCGGGAGTCAGGCCCTGGCTGGAGGAAAATATCGGAACGTGTCCCGTGAAATTCGTGTCCCTGCCCGCCATTGTGAATGCGGATGAACCGGTTGAACAGGAGCTGCCGGAGTTTGAACGGCGTCTGGCTGAGGCTATAGGCAAAAGTCTGGGGATGAACGGCGGCAGCTTGGGGACGGATGGCGGCAGCTTGGAGACGGATGGTGGTGGGCTGAGTACGCACGGCGGGGAAAATATGACTGCCGCGGGCCCGTCAATGGCTTCCCTTCCGCCGGATTTGAGCCGCATATCCTGGGCGGGCATAAGCAAAAAAATATTAGAATCCTGTAATTTTATATAAATACCCCAAAATTTGGATGAAAATGGGAGTATCATACTCTGTATCCTGGAAAAATCAACCTAAAGTGGGAGAAACTTGAAATTTTTGCCATTTTGGAGTATGATGAAAGGAAATTAAAACATGAGGGGGCTAAAAAGCCCTAAAGAGGGTACGATATGGGTAGAGGACGCAGCCGCGGGCCATACGGCGGCCGCCGGCAGGGGCTTACGGGAAACCAGCTGAAGATTCTGGGAATTGTGGCAATTCTAATTGATAATATCGGCGCTGTGGTGATTCAGGGAGGGATTCTTCATGGAACAGACAGTGCTCTTTATCATGGGGTACTGCTGACGCCTTCCGGGCATTACTGGGTGATTGCGGGCCAGGTCTGCCGTTATGTGGGGAGACTGGGATTTCCTATCCTGGCATATCTCACAACAGAGGAATTTGTGCGTACCAGGGACCGACGGTGGTACGCCGTCAGGATGCTCCTGTTTGCCCTGTTATCCGAAGTGCCCTTTGATTTGGCTGTGTACCACACCATGTTTTATCCCCACTATCAGAATATGATGTTTACCCTGTTTGCGGGGGTACTGGTTATGGCTGTCATGGAGTCCACCCGAAATCCGGGTCTGCAGGCAGGAGCCCTGGCAGCGGGATGCGCGCTGTCATGGGTGCTGCAGTTTGATTACAATGTGGTGGGAGTCCTGTTCATAGCTGCCATGTACTGGTTCCGGCGCAGTGATACGGCCCAGGTGGTTGCGGGAGTGGGAATCTGCGCAGTGGAGAGTATCAGCTGCTATTGTGTGTCAGCCCTGTCCTTTGTGCCGATTGTATTGTATAATGGAAGACGGGGGGCATTTCAGCTTAAATATATGTTCTACGTGTTTTACCCGGTGCATTTTCTGGTGCTGTACGGTGTGAGCATGTGGATTGCAAAAGGAGTTTAAATCATGATATTTGATACACATGCCCATTATGATGATGAGGCATTTGACGAGGACCGGCCGGAACTTCTGGGACGTTTGCAGGAAGCCGGCGTGGGTGCGGTTATGAATGTAGCCGCCAGCCTGGAGAGCTGCCGCAGTACCCTGAAACTGGCCGAAGCCTATGACTGGATATATGGGGCCATGGGAGTCCATCCCAGTGAGACAGGGGAGCTGGACCAGGAGGGCCTTCAGTGGATTAAGGAACAGTGTGGCCACCCCAGGGTAAAGGCCGTGGGAGAAATTGGCCTGGATTACTACTGGGAGGAACCGGCCCACGATATACAGAAAAAGTGGTTTGAGGCACAGATGGATTTGGCCAGGCAGGTAAAGCTTCCCATAATCATCCACAGCAGGGATGCCGCAAAGGATACCCTGGATATGATGAAGGCGGCTAAGGCCGGGGAGATCGGAGGTGTCGTCCACTGTTTTTCCTACACCAGGGAGATGGCCAGAGAGTACCTGGACATGGGATTTTTCCTTGGAATCGGAGGCGTCCTTACCTTTAACAATGCCAGGAAACTGAAAGAAGTGGTGGAATATATACCTCTGGAGTCCATTGTACTGGAGACGGACTGTCCCTATCTGGCGCCGGTCCCTAACCGGGGAAAGAGAAACTCATCCCTTGAGCTTCCCTATGTGGTGGAGGCTGTCAGCCGGCTAAAGGGAGTGGATCCGGAAACCGTCATGAAGGCCACCTGGGAAAATGGAAAAAAGCTCTATCGGCTGTAGGCTGACTGATTATGGGAAGCAGAGTTGATAAATAAACAAAAAGCGCTGTAATGTACGATATACAGCGCTTCTTTTCTGCCTGTTCTTTTGCCCGGGCATTGACTTTTGCACGGGAATCCATTACTCTTAAAAGAGGGCCGAATCCGGTCCGCAGAAAGGAAATTATAATACATGGCGACTTTGGGTAATCCGAAAAATACCATTGAAATCATACAGAAATATCAATTCGCATTCCAGAAGAAATTTGGTCAGAATTTCCTCATAGATACCCGCGTGCTGGACAAAATCATAAGCGCCGCAGGGATTACAGGGGATGACTGTGTGCTGGAGATAGGACCGGGCATCGGCACCATGACCCAGTATCTGGCGGAACATGCCGGAAAAGTGGTTGCGGTGGAGATTGACACCAATCTTCTACCCATTCTGGACGAAACTTTAAAGGGCTATTCCAATGTGACGGTTATCAACAGCGATATTCTGAAATTAGACATGAATAAGCTGGTGGACGAGTATAATGATGGAAGGCCCATCAAGGTGGCGGCAAACCTTCCATATTACATCACTACTCCCATTATCATGGGATTGTTTGAGAGCAATGTACCCATTGACAATATCACTGTCATGGTGCAGAAGGAAGTGGCGGACCGGATGCAGGTGGGGCCCGGCTCCAAGGACTACGGCGCATTGTCCCTGGCAGTGCAGTACTATGCAAAGCCTTATATTGTGGCAAATGTGCCGCCCAACTGCTTTATTCCCCGCCCCAATGTGGGTTCCGCTGTCATCCGCCTCACAAGATATCAGGAGCCGCCGGTGCAGGTGGACGAGCCAGGTATCATGTTCCGTCTTATAAGGGCCTCTTTTAATCAGCGCAGGAAGACGCTGCAGAACGGGTTAAATAACTCTCCGGAGGTACCGTATACAAAGGAGCAGATTGCGGCTGCCATTGAGAGCCTGGGAGTTCCCGCTTCTGTCAGGGGGGAGGCTCTGACGCTGGAGCAGTTTGCCAGCCTGGCTAATTACTTTACCAGGACAGCGGGAAAGGAAGCCGGCGTTTCATAATGTGACGCCGGGAATACAAAAACCGGGGCGCGGTGTATTTCATGCGGATAAAGGGGAATAATCCTGGAAGGACAATTATCTGAATTATCAGAGAAATTATATATAAAACAGAAAGGAAGGTAAGTTGATGAACAAGAAAGTGGGTAAAATCCTGACAGCTGCGGCAGCAGGAGCAGTTGTGGGCGTGGCAGTGAAGAAGCTGCAGGACGGCCGGAAGGAAAAGGAAGATGAGAGAATTGCCGCCATTGAGGAAGCGGTGATGAATAACCGGGATTACGGTGACAGGAAAGCTTATCTGGTAGGCGGAGGCCTGGGCACCCTGGCTGCGGCTGCGTATCTGATCCGGGACTGCAAGTTCCCTGCCAACCAGATAACGGTTTACGAGGGCATGCACATACTTGGGGGAAGCAATGACGGTATCGGTACGCCGGAGCAGGGGTTTGTATGCCGCGGCGGACGTATGCTCAATGAGGAGACCTATGAGAACTTCTGGGAGCTCTTTGGTTCCATTCCATCTCTGCGTCAGCCCGGACACAGCGTTACGGAAGAGATTCTGGAGTTTGACCATGCCCATCCCACCTGCGCCAAGGCAAGGCTGGTGGATAAGGACGGCAACATTCTGGATGTGAAATCCATGGGATTTAACCAGGCTGACCGCATGGCCCTTCTGAAGCTGCTGATGACGGACGAAAAAAAGCTGGACAACCTGACCATTCAGGACTGGTTTAAGGAAACACCCCATATATTCGAGACTAATTTCTGGTATATGTGGCAGACCACCTTTGCATTCCAGAAGTACAGCAGCCTGTTTGAATTCAGACGGTATATGAACCGCATGATTTTTGAGTTCAGCCGTATTGAAACGCTGGAGGGAGTTACCAGAACTCCGTTAAACCAGTATGACAGTGTGATTCGTCCTCTGGAGACTTACCTGAGGAAGGCCGGCGTCAACTTCCGGGAAAACTGTGAAGTGACAGATATAGATTTTACGGACGGCCCCGGAATTACGGCTAAGACCCTGTATCTGAAGAAGAAAGTGGAGAGCGCGGATGACTCAGGCGGGGAAGCAGACGCTCCGGCCGAGACTTCCTATGTGACGGAGGAAGTTCAGTTAAATAAGAGTGATATCTGCATCATGACCAATGCGTGCATGACGGACAGCGCTACCCTGGGAAGCCTTTACAAACCCGCGCCTGCTCCTGAGAAGAAGCCAATCAGCGGCGAACTCTGGGCAAAGGTGGCCGGTAAGAAGCCGGGACTGGGAAATCCGGAGCCGTTTTTTACCAAGCCTGAGGAGACGAACTGGCTCAGCTTTACTGTTACCTGCAAAGGCGATGATATCTTAAAGACCATTGAGAATTTTACCGGCAATGTACCCGGCAGCGGCGCCCTTATGACCTTTAAGGATTCCAGCTGGCTTATGAGCAGCGTGGTTGCGGCGCAGCCTCATTTCGTGAACCAGCCCGCCGACCAGACCATTTTCTGGGGATATGGACTGCACACAGAGGCCATAGGCGATTATGTAAAGAAGCCTATGAAGGATTGTACCGGGCAGGAACTGTTAAATGAATATCTCCATCATCTGCATATTCCGGAGGACAGGATTGCGGAGCTGATGAAGACGGTCATCAATGTGATTCCCTGCTATATGCCTTATGTGGACGCACAGTTTGAGCCGCGCAAGATGAGCGACAGGCCGCCGGTGATTCCCGCAGGGTCCACCAACTTTGCGATGGTGAGCCAGTTTGTGGAGATTCCGGAGGACATGGTATTTACCGAGGAATATTCCGTGCGGGCCGCGCGCATTGCGGTTTATGGCCTTTTGGATGTAAAGAAAAAGATTTGCCCGGTGACACCTTACAACAGGCAGCCTAAGATTCTTTTGAAGGCGCTTAAGAAATCATATCTGTAGTGGGCATAACCATCATATGATTAAATATTGGGCCGGCTTTTGCCGGCCCGCACTTTTGGAATACATGCGGGATAGGAGACAACACCAATGATATTTATAGGAGGAATCAGCCAGGGCCAGAAAATACTGGATTATGTGAAAACTGTCATATGTGACCGGTGCGGAGGATACGGGCGCTACCAGGTATACATGACCTATATGTATTTCAGCTTTTTCTTCATTCCCCTGTTTAAGTGGAATAAGAGGTTCTTTGTAAAGATGTCCTGCTGTGAGGCTGTCTATGAGCTGGAACCGGAGGTGGGAAAGGCGCTGCTTCACGGCCAGCAGGTGGATATAAAAAGTACGGACCTTACGCTGGTTCAGGAGGGGCACCGCAGGGGATATTACGACAGCGGGACCTATAAGACCTGGAAAAAATGCGGCAATTGCGGATATGAAACAGAAGAAGATTTTGAGTACTGTCCTAAATGCGGCAGGAGACTGTGACGGACGGCTGTGTGCAGACGGCAGGAGGAGAGAAAACGGTATCCACAACTGATATGAGGCCAAACCATGCGTCTGTATAAGATGCGGCCGTACTCTGTTAAATTACCGGGCGCGGATTGAAACAGCCTGCTGTAATTTTTTAAAATTCGGCCTAGCTATTGAGCATCCGGTATAGTATAATGGAATCAGCCTTTACGGGCATCTGATATTTGGAGAGGTGTTGGATGCTGCAATGGTTAGCAGCCATTGCATAAGAGAAAGGATGGGAAAATGACGGAAAATCAGAAGATGGATTTGATCCTTCAGAAGTTAGGAGGGATCGAGGGAGGCCTTGCCTCGGTAGGAGAAGATGTGCGGTTGCTGCAAGGAGACGTACAGTCGCTCAAAGAGGACGTGCAGACACTCAAAGAGGACGTACAGTCGCTCAAAGAAAGGGTAACAAACATAGAGATTACCCTGGAAAATGAGACAAACAGGAATATCCAGTTGGTTGCGGAGGGGCATTTGAACCTGGACCGTAAACTGGATGAAGCTTTAAAGGAATTACATCCTAACACCATGTATCATTTAAAGGTGAATCACCTGGACGGCGAGGTCACCAAGATGAAGCGTATTTTGAATATGGCATAAAACAGATACCAGGATTGAATGCCGTAGTTCAAACCTCACGGTTCAAATCATAACAATTTCAGCAAACAACAGAGGATTTTGCAAGGCAGGCAGCCGCCGCATTGCAGAATCCTTTTTTCATGTTCAGCCCTCCATATAAGCCATATCCATTGCCGCATACGGGAATAACCAGGAAACTTTACCTGTTTTTACCTCCATTTTACGCGAACCTGCTTTTGGATTTTACCTGAATAATTTAGAATCTATAGATAGATTTGCAAGAGAGAAAGGAACGGAAATGGCGGATATTTCACTGGTAAATGTATGTAAAACCTATAAAGGCGGGCAAAATGCGGTCAAGGATTTTAATTTGGATATCAAGGACCGAGAGCTGATTATTTTTGTAGGGCCATCGGGCTGCGGAAAATCCACAACGCTGAGAATGATTGCGGGACTTGAGGATATTTCCTCAGGGGAATTATGGATGGATGACTGCCTGATGAACATGGTCGAGCCTAAAAACCGGAATCTGTCCATGGTATTTCAGAATTATGCCTTATATCCCCATATGACGGTGTATGAGAACATGGCCTTTGGACTCAGGGTACGCAGGATTCCGTCAGGAGAAATCGATGCCAGGGTGAGGGAGGCAGCACGAATCCTGGAAATCAGCCATCTGCTGGACCGCAGGCCGGCTGCATTGTCAGGAGGACAGAAGCAGAGAGTTGCAATCGGAAGCGTTATTGTGAGAAAGCCAAAGGCCTATCTTATGGACGAACCCCTGTCCAACCTGGATGCCAAGCTGAGGGCCCAGATGAGGGTGGAAATCGCAAAGCTTCACAAACAGCTTAACGCCACCATCATATATGTGACCCATGACCAGGTGGAGGCCATGACTCTGGGTACCCGTATTGTTGTCATGAACCGGGGAATGATACAGCAGGTAGCGCCTCCCGCAGAGCTTTACCGGAATCCTGTAAATAAATTCGTGGCGGGATTCATAGGTTCCCCCACCATGAACTTTCTGGATGTGGATGTGCTGGAAGAGGATGGAACAGTCTGGCTTCTGGGACAGGGGTGGCGGCTTCCTCTGGAGGGATATCAGGCCAGGAAACTGAAAGACAAAGGGTACACGGGAAAACGGATAACCCTGGGAATCAGGCCGGAAGATCTTCATCAGGAAGAATGCAGCGGGAAAAACGGTTCCAGTGGTTTGAACGGAAATGGCAGCGGGTGGATTGGAGCTTACATAAGTGTCAGGGAAATGCTGGGAAGCGAGGTGCTTCTTCACGGGAATACAGGGGATATGGGACAGCTGTCGGCCAGAATGCCGGCGTCCTGCCGGGTGAAGCCGGGAGAATTTCTCCGTCTTTACGTGGATATGCCTCAGATTAAGCTTTTTGACATACAGACAGAAGAAAATATTTTATTTGATTAGGAGACAGTGATGAAATCAGAGTCATTATTAAAAAAGGCAGGGCCTTATGGATATATTTTACCGGCCCTCCTGGTGTTTGCCGTATTCCTGTTTTACCCGTTTTTCAAGACCATTTACCTGAGTCTTTATAAGACAAATAAAATGGGGCAGGCCAAGCTGTTTGTGGGACTGGGCAACTATGTGGAGCTGTTCAAGTCGGCTTCCTTTTATAACAGTCTGGCAGTGACCTTCCTGTTCGTGGCAATCGTGGTGGTGGGAAGCATGGCCCTGGGACTCCTGGCAGCTGTACTGTGCAATAAGGCATTTCCGGGAATCCGTATATTCAGCACGGCGTATGCGCTGCCCATGGCCATCGCGTCCAGTTCCGCGGCCATGATATTTAAAATCATGCTTCATCCTTCCATCGGCATTATGAACAAGCTGCTGGGACTCAATATCAATTGGATCAATGATCCCAAATACGCGCTTGTATGTGTGGCTCTGCTGACAGCCTGGCTTAACAGTGGAATCAACTTCCTGTATTTCAGCGCCGGACTCAGCAATATTGATGAGACCATCTACGAGAGGGCATCCGTGGATGGGGCTAACGGGATTCAGAAATTTCTCCGGCTGACGCTGCCGGGCCTCAGCCCAATCATGTTTTATACCATCGTAGTGAATATCATACAGGCATTCCAGTCCTTTGGCCAGGTGAAGATACTGACCCAGGGCGGACCGGGGGAATCCACAAATCTGATTGTGTACTCCATTTACAGGGATGCGTTTTTTAACTACAGGTTTGGCAGCGCGGCGGCGCAGTCCGTCATACTGTTTGCCATCATCATGGTCATGACGCTATTGATGTTTAAGGCAGAGAAGAAAGGAGTCAGCTATTAATGGAACAGACACTGGCCATAAAGGGCCGCGGCAGGGTCAGCCGCGAGGAAATCATTAAAATACAGGAGGAAGCCAACCGAAAAGCCATGACTGTAAGGAGAGTCAGGAGCGGAGCCCTGATTGCTGCCAATGTGCTGGTATCCCTTTTCGTTCTTCTGCCGCTGCTGTATGCGGTCAGCGTGGCATTCATGCCGCCTGGCGAACTGTTCACCACGGAAATGAATCTGGTGCCCAGGCAGCCCACGTTGGACAATTTCAGGCAGGCTCTGGTGAAAATACCGCTGGTGCGGTTTGTGTGCAACTCCTTTATCACGGCCGGATTGATAACAGTGGGACAGATTATTTCCTGTTCCCTGGCAGCGTTTTCCTTCTCCTTCCTGGAGTTTAAGGGTAAAAACGTACTTTTCATGCTGGTAATGGCCACCATGATGATTCCGGGAGAGGCCACCATCATATCAAATTATCTGACGGTGAGCCAGTGGAACTGGCTGGATTCCTATCAGGTGCTGATTGTGCCCTATCTTACGTCGGCAATGGGAATCTTTCTGTTCCGGCAGTTTTATAAATCATTTCCCATCTCTTTGTACGAGTCCGCAAAGATAGACGGCTGCGGAAATCTCAGGTTCATTTTTTGCATCCTGCTTCCGCTTACAAAGTCGGCCATCGGGGCCATGGCGGTGTATACCTTTATCAATGCCTGGAACATGTATATGTGGCCTTTGCTGGTGACCGGATCCAACGAAATGAGAACCGTGCAGATTGGTATCAGCATGTTAAACAGCGTGGACGCCCAGTCCATTACCTTGATGATTGCAGGCGTGGTTATGATAATCCTGCCGTCCATTTCCATCTTTATATTGGGACAGAAACAGCTGATACGGGGCATGTTCTCAGGAGCAGTAAAAGGTTAGGCACACCCGGAAAAGTTTATGGAATCAAATGAAATAAGAATAAATTATAAACGGAGGAATAACAATTATGAAAAAGAGATTAATCGGTTATGCTGCAGCTTTACTGGCAGTATCCATGCTGGCAGGGTGCGGTGCGCCGGCGGCGGGCACGGGCGCTGCCGCTGACCCGGGCTCCCGGTCGGGCGCATCCCAGCCGGGTACATCCCAGGCAGATGGTTCTCAGGCAGGCACATCTCAGGCAGATGGTTCCCAGACAGATGCCTTTCAAAATGCAGGAGCAGAGGGCGCGTCCATCACCTTCTGGCATTCCATGGGCGGAGTGAACGGAGAAGCATTGGAGTATCTGGTTAATAAGTTTAATTCAGAAAACACCATGGGAATCCAGGTGGAGGCCCAGTATCAGGGAGAGTATGACGATGCCATCAACAAACTGAAAAGCGCCCAGATTGGCAATATGGGTGCGGATTTGGTGCAGATTTACGACATTGGAACCAGGTTCATGATTGATTCCGGGTGGGTGGTCCCCATGCAGGAGTTAATCGACGCGGACGGATGGGATAAGACACAGATTGAACCTAACATCGCTGCGTATTATACTGTAGGTGACACCTTATATTCCATGCCCTTTAACTCATCCACGCCTTTGCTGTACTACAATAAGGATATGTTTGACAAGGCGGGCATTACTCAGGCGCCTCAGAGCCTTGGGGAGATCGGCCGGATTGCCGGTGATTTGGTGAACAAGGGCGGGGCCGGAGAACCTATATCCCTGAGCATTTACGGTTGGTTTTTCGAGCAGTTTACCTGCAAGCAGGGGCAGAATTATGTAAACAACGGAAATGGACGAAAGGCAGCTGCCACAGCAGCTGAATTTGACCAGAACGGAGCGGGAGCAAAGACACTGGCGGCCTGGAAGGAACTGTACGACAAGGGATACGCTCCCAATGTAGGCAGAGGCGGCGACGCGGGATTGGCAGATTTCAGCTCCGGCAAGTCTGCCATGACCCTTGGATCCACTGCATCCTTAAAGCAGATTCTGGAAGACGTAAATGGCAAGTTCGAGGTGGGAACCGCTTATTTCCCCATGGTCAGTGACAGCGATAAAGGCGGAGTGTCCATTGGAGGAGCCTCTCTCTGGGCTCTGAACAATGAGGATGAGGCTAAGAAGGCCGCCACATGGGAGTTCGTTAAGTTCCTTGTTTCACCGGAGAGCCAGGCTTACTGGAACGCTCAGACAGGATATTTCCCTGTGACTGTGAAGGCCCACGAGGAACCTGTATTTAAGGAGAATCTGGAAAAATATCCCCAGTTCGGTACTGCTATTGACCAGCTTCATGATTCCACTCCCCAGTCAGCAGGCGCTTTGCTCAGCGTATTTCCTGAGGCCAGGCAGGTGGTTGAAACGGAGATAGAGAACATGCTTAATAATGGAACCAGCCCTGATGAGGCTGCGTCTAAGATGGCGCAGCAGATTAATAAGGCAATCGAGGAATATAACCTGCTCAATGAATGATAATCATGGATTGGAGGGTATACTGAGTATGAAGACACAGATTTGGGCCCATAGAGGCGCATCGGCTTACGCGCCGGAGAATACACTGGAGGCATTCCGGCTGGCAGCGGAAATGGGAGCCGACGGGGTGGAGCTGGATGTCCAGTTAAGCAGGGACGGTGAGCTTGTGGTGGCTCATGATGAGACCATCGACAGGGTGAGCAACGGCACAGGGTATATAAAAGATTATACCCTGGCCCAGCTTAAGGAACTGTCCTTTAACAGGCTGTTTCCCGCCTTTAAGGACGCCCGGATTCCTACGCTTTTGGAAGTCTATGAACTGTTAAAGCCTGCGGGACTGACGGTGAATGTGGAGCTTAAGACCGGCATCATACTCTACCCTGAGATTGAGGAAAAGGTACTGGCTCTCACAGCTTCCATGGGGATGGAGGACAGGGTGATTTATTCATCCTTCTGCCACCCCAGCCTGGTAAGGCTTAAGGAACTGAACAGCGGCCTTAAGACAGGGCTTCTGTACTCGGACGGCTGGATTGGCGCGGCAGACTATGGGCGGCGTACAGTGGGGGTGGATGCCCTGCATCCGGCCCTGTACCACATGCAGGATCCGGATCTTATCCCGGCTGCCAGAAGGCAGGGACTGGCAGTGAATGTATGGACGGTCAATGAAGAACCGCATATGGAAATGCTGGTGCAGCAGAAAGTGGACGCCATCATTACTAACCGGCCGGACCTGTGCAGGCGGGTCGTTGACAGGTACACAGACCTATGACAGAATATTTGACAGAAAGCAGGCATATATGATAAGACTGGTTGCAATTGACATGGACGGCACTCTCCTGCGCCCTGACGGGCATATTTCAGAGAGGAATGTGCGTGCGCTTAAAGGACTTAAAGCTATGGGAGCCGAGTTTTTGATTTGTACGGGACGCAGCTATATAGACGCATTGGAACCCCTGCAGGAGGCCGGACTCAGGGCGCCTGTGGTGTGCATGAACGGAGCCGCTGTGTATGATTGGGACGGCAGGCTCATGGACGAGATACGGCTTTCTGAGAGACAGGTAAGGGGAATCCTGGACTGCTGCCAAAAGGAGGACATTATCTTTGATTTCATGACGGACAGAGGCAGCTATACCAC